>JAABUS010001938.1_pt1 | contig 41840 bp, 39 predicted proteins | sample 5560161 | NCBI WGS metagenome assembly JAABUS01 (sample SAMN10711885, study PRJNA513376) | rock metagenome | isolation source: Antarctica rocks | place: Antarctica: Victoria Land, Trio Nunatak nord | collected 2016-01-04
ATATATCTCGAAAATTAATATTATAAAATATATTTATATATAGAAATTATAAAACTATTAAACAATATTTTAATAAAATATCTATTTCTATTCTTAACTTTTATTTTAACAATTATTAAATCTTTTGTTTATAGTTTTTTTATATAAAATTTACTATATTTAGTATATATTGTTTACTATTAATACTAAAAAAAATATTTGTAAAATTATTTCTATTATTTTTATATATATAGATCTTAGAAATAAAAATCTCTTTTTAATTTAAATTTTTGTAAAAAAATATATTTATTTTAAAAATTGCAAAAATCTAAATTATAAAATAGATATATATTTAATTCAAAATTTTATTGCTTTTTATTAGATAAAACTAGATATTTTTTGTAACAAAAAAAAACAAGTTTGTAAATATATTTATCGAAATAGTTATATAAAATTGTATAAATAGTACAATTTAACTTGCATAAATAGTTAATAAAATATATTAATTTATTTATATTTTATATATATTGTTAATAGAATATTTAAATTTGTTGTAAAAAAAATAGTATTATATTTTTTATTTTTTGTTATTTTTGTAAATCTTGTATTTGTTGCTTTTAATAAAATTGCAATATTATTGTTTTTTCTATAAATAATTGTTTAGAAACTTGATCTTAATAATAATTTCTAAAATATCTATATATAATTTGTCTAGACTAAATATATAATTGTTGCTATTAATTTTGCGCAATTTATTGCAATAATTAGATTTCTTATTTATAATAATTTTGTTGCAATATATATTAATAAATTGTTTTTTTAGTAAAGATTTAAAATATTATAAATCTAAGCTTATTAGCAATCAATATTAAGAAAGCACAAATTATAAAAATACTCTAAAAATAAATTTTTTAAATTTATTCTATTTATAATTTGTAATTTTAACAATCTTTAAATTTATTTGTTAATTATATTAAATAATATAGTTCTTATATTTATTATTGCAACTACAATTAATATTGTATTTGTAAATATATTATTACTTTTTAAATTAAATATTGTATAAGAATTTGTAATTCTTATTACTAACTAAATAAGAAAAGTAGCGCTTTTCTGTTATAATATCGAATTTTTGCAATTGTATATATAAAGACTTTAGATACTTATATTTTTAGTAGATAGAAAACAGCTAAATATATACTTTTAAAACTACTTTTACTAGAGAGCAGAAACAACAACTACTATATTTATTAGATTTTTTGTTTTTTATATTAATTAATTTGCAAATCTTATTAACTTCAAATCTTACAAAAATTAAAAAAAATTAAAAAAAAATTATTAAATATTTTTATATTTTAGTTTTGCGTAAAAATAAGATAAAAAAGACTATTAACTTAGAATAAAAAATATATTTAAAAAAAAACTTACTAGATAATCTATTCTAGTAGAAAGATAATAGATATATATAAAGAGATATATTTGTTCGAATATTAATAATTTTAAATATAATTTTATATTAATTTTTATAACTAAGATTGTTGTTGTTATTAACAATAATATTACAAAGCTATTAAACAAACTATATAAATATTTTTATTAAATAAAAATTAATAGCAATCTATACTTTTAATTAATTTAAGATTCTAGACTTTTAAAAAATTAAAATCTATCTAAAATTTTCGACAATATAATATAGTTTTTTTTTTATCTAACTAATAAAAGTCTTGTTCTTTATTAAAAATAATATAAGAGATTATTTAATATTTATATATTATATAGAATTAAGCTCAAAAATTGTTTAATTTAATAACAAATTATTTGAATTGCGCAATCTTAAAAAGAACTATATCTTTAAAATCTCTATCTACTAAATTGATATTAAAAATCTAATAAACAATTAATAATAATCTCTATAGATTTGTCTACTTTGTAACAATATTTATAGCAAAATTAAAATTAAAATCTATAATAAGTTAATTAAGAATATCTAAGCAATTTATATTTAAAAAAACTATAATAGAGTTAAAGCAAAAGCAATATCTAAGAAACAATATAACTATAAAAGTATAAAAAAAATAGTTTAAACTTAGACAATAAAATAATATTGTTGTAAAAAAAAGATAAAAAAGATTTAAATATTTTTATTAAAAAAATATTTAAAAATAAAAAAAACTAGCTACTAAGCAAGTTAATTAAAATTTTATAAAATTATTAAACAAGTATTTACAAAAATTTTGTATTAGTCTACTATAAATAATTGCGTTTGTTCTATTAATACTAAATATACTATTTTGTATTTTAATTGTTTTGCAATATTGTTTAATATAGTACTTAATATTTAAATTAATATAAATACAATATATTATTAAAAATATTTAAAAGTTCTAAAGTTTACAAACAATTTTATATATTATATAAAAAAATACTATAAAAGTTGTATTTAAGTTAAAAAGATTAATATATATAAATATCTAAAAAAAAAATTATACAATTAAGAAACGCAACAAAACAATTATTATTAAAAACAATATTTTTGTATAAATCTATTAACAAAGATTGCAAAAACAACTATTATAATAAATATTGTATATATAATAGATAAAAACTTAAGATATTATATTAATTAGATTTCTTTGAATAATAATTTTTTAAATCTAAATTTAGCTTTTAAATACAATCTTAGTTTGATATATTTATTGTTTAATTTTTTAAAAAACAACTATTCTACAAATTGCAATATATTGTATTATTTAGTTAAAAAAGTATTAAATTAACAAATATAATAGATTAAGATAGATTTAACTACAATATTTTACAACTACAGAAAATTTATTAAATTTATTAATAATTTTTATAAAAATTGTGAATTTAAGTTTAATCTATTATTTATATTATTTTTGCTATACAACAAAAGCTATAAGATTATAACTAAAAAGAAAATTAAAAAATTGTTGTTATACTATTTTTAAATATACAAAAGATTGTTTAAGACTTCGAATATATATATTAAATACAATAAGAAGATTTAGCAATAACTCAATTATTTAAATATTTAGAACAAAAACAAAAAGTATTATTATTTAATCGAGAATTGCTATAAATCTTTTCTTAACAAAACAAACTATATTTTAATATATTAATTTTATAATTGCAAATATACTAAAAACAATATTAATCGATTTTTTAAAAACAAACAATTAAAACTATTTTATAAATTTGTTTTTTATTTAAACAATAATATATAACTTGTTAAATTAAATAGTATATTGTAAGAAATATTTAATAATAAATAGAAAATTAATACGTTTAAATTAATATTTAATATAAAAAATACAATTTATCTTAATTAAGTATACAAAATATGCTATTAACTAATAGACAAGATTATCGCTTTTATATTTGATTATTTAATTTATACAAATTACTTATAATATATATTAATTTAATAATATATAGCAAAAACAATAAATTTTGAAATTAATATTATATAGTCGACAATTAATAAGAAAAACAAAATTTTTATTTAATTAAAACAACTATAGTATCGATTTTTATTTTAACAAATAAAATATAATTTTCTAAACAACAAAAAAATTAGAATATATAACTAATATATATAATTATTAAAAATTTAAACAGAAATATACAACAAAACTATTAATTAAATATAATATTATTAAACTATATTTCGATAATATATACTAAAAAAAATAATACAAAATATAAAATTATAAAATTATATTATAATACTATAAATTATATAACAAAATATAAATAAAAAGTAGTTTGCTAGAGAATTATTGTACTAACTATTTAGTACTAGTTTTGTGCAATCTCTTAACAAAAAAACTAATAATTTATTGTATAAATAACTAATACAAATATTGTTATTTAGTATTAATAGAACTAATAATTAATTATTCGAAATAAATATTTATAATTAAAATTAAACAAAATTGTTATTATACTATATATAAGATTTTTTCAGACAAATATAATAATTTAATAAGCATATAGATATTATAAAGATATAAAGATATATTATAGTAATTCGAGTTTCAAATTAATTATAGAATTAATAAAAAGAATTTTAAATATATTTATAATATAAGAAACTTCGCGTAAAAGCTTTTAGAAATAAATATTTATAATATAATAATAATAGACTTATTATATTAACTTAAGAAAGATATCTTAATAAATTTAATAAATTAATTAAAAAGATTTATTGCAGATATTATTTCTTAAATTAGAGCAACTTATAAATATATTTATAAGAACAAGAAAGTAAAAGAAACAAATATTATATTTAAACTAAATTAAAGTTTTAGATTAATTTCTAAAATTTTCGATCTATATATTTTTAAGTATTTTAGCAAAATTTAATAATAGATCGAGATTAAGTAAAGTATTATTTTTTATTAATTAATAGTAATTATAATATTGTTATTTTGTTATTATATTTTAGTTGCAGTTTATGCAATAAAATCGATAATTGATTTTATAATACTTGCAATATATTGTTTTTATAACAAAACAATCTTGTTATATATACAATATACGCAAAAACAATTTAATATATTAAAGAAAATATTTATTAAATATCGATTAATAAATATAAAGACAAAAGAAGTCTATTTTAATATATTTAAATTCTATATTATTAGTTACTATAGAAAGTTTATTAGAAAATTCAACACAATTAACAACTTTAATATTAAGAACAACAAATATATCTATATATATTTAATAAAAAAATCTATTTTTGTATTAACAAATCTTCGAAATTTATAAATCAAATATATATATATAACTTAAGAAAAATAGTTTTTCTAATAATAAACAATTAAATTAAGTAGAAAGAAAATTTAATTAAAATTTAATCGAAAATTATTTTAAAATTACAAATTTCTTATTTTGTAATATCGATAAGATTTGACAACTAAAAATAGATACTTTTCGATTAAATAATCTTAAATATTAGATAGAGCAATTACAATTCTATATATATAATTAGACTAACTGTCAAATCGGGTTTCGATTCCAACTTTTGGAATCGACTCGATCCGACAATTTCAATATTAGAAATCGATCTAAAACTCGATTCGATTTCTATTATTTTGAAATCGAATCGACTTAACTCAACTCGATTCTCGATTTCAATATTAGAAATCGAATCGAATTGCCAAGAACGTCAAGAATACTAAAAATAGTATAAAATAAGTTTAAATTTAGATTTTTAATTATTTTTTAGGTAATGCACAATAGTAATGTATAATATAAAAATAATCTACTATATTTATTTATTAATTAAATCAAATAGATTAATTATTTCTATTAAATTATTAATTAATTAATACTAAAAATAAAATAAATTACTAAAAATAGTAGTCTTGGCGATTCGAGTCAATTTTTTTGGGTCGGATTTCGATTTTAACTCTAGAAATCGACTCGAATTGTCGATTTCAATATTAGGAATTGAACCGACTTTTCGATTTCAACTTTTGGAACCGACCCGACCCGACGCGATCAGTCTATATATATTAGAACTCTTAATTAGATTTATTAGTTTACTAAATTAAAAAAACTAATTTTAACAGCAATTATATTTGTATATTAGCAACAAGCTTGTTTAAACAATCTAAATAGATTAAAACAAAATAATAAGATTTAGCAATACAAACAACTCGAGAATAATTGTTTTGTTTCTGTAATTATATTTGCGATCGACTTACGCAAGTAAATAAGAGAAAGAAATAACTTTTAAATTAAAAAATACTTTGTATATATTATAATATATATCTTAATAATTTGCTTTAAATTTAATATATATAATTTCAGTAAATTCGACTAGCAAATAAAGAAGATATTGCGTTGCTTAAGAGCTTAAAACAACTATATCGATATCTAATAGCAAAATTATATATAATTTCAGAAATTCTTTTTAGAAAAGAAATATATTGTTAAATTGTTATTAATATATAAAGAATACTCTATTAAATAACTGTTACTTATTTTGTCTATTATAGATTCTAAAAGAAGAGACAAACAAAATCGAAAAAAAATATATAGTAAAATATTCTTAAATATTCTCAAATAATATAATAAAAAGAAATTGAATAGATTGAACAATATATTGTAGTTAAAACTCTAATTAGCAAATAGTACAAAAATCTTGCAAACTATTAACAATTAACAAATTTACAATATAAATAATATTTTTCGAAACGTTTATATAATATTAACTAAAATATATTTTTTGAAAAAGTCTATATTTAATTTTAATATATATTTTAATTAAAATTAATATAATACTTATTACAATAAAAAATTTATTAAAAATAGAACTTAAATAGCAAAAAAATTAATTAATATAAAATTAAAAGTATCTAAATAAAATAAAATAAATTTGTAGTTTATAAAATTCAAAATAATATTATTTATATTGTCTATATATAAAGTAAATAGAAATTGTTAAAAAACAATAAGAAATTAATTTTTATAATTTATTATATTTAAAATATTGCTTTAAGAACAAATATATTAGATTAAATTTCTAATAGCGCTATTAGAAACAAAGATATCTATTATATAGTTAAACTAATACTATTAGAAATTAAATTAGATATACAAGATTTTATTTTTTTTATAGCAAAAAATAATATAAGTTACTATATTAAATTTGCAAAAATTTAATAATTTTTATTAAAATTGTTTGCAAAAAATATATTTTGCTTTTTTTATTTATTTTTATATTAGATTTGCTATTATATATTTTTGACAATTATAAAATTAAATAATAGCATATTTGTATAATACTTTTTTAATTTCTTTTAGTACAATTATTTTTGTTAATATAAAATAAATAATTTAAATTTAAATCTATATTTGCAACAAATATTACTTAAAATACTATTAAAATTAAAAAAGAATATATAGCTATTAAATCTTATTTATATACAAAGATATTAATAATATTTACAGAAAATTTCTATAATATTATATTGTCTTGTTTTTAGTCTATAAAAAACTTGTTTGTTTAAAATTCTAAATATGTTATTAGAGCAATATATAAATAATATAGCTAAAAAATATTATATTACAATTAGAAGTATTAGTACAAACAAAATGCGCTTGTTGCTATAAATTATATTTGCAAAATATTAAAAAATAAAATAAATAAAATAAAGTAAGCAAGCTTTATATTAAATAGAATATATTAAAAAAGAATACATTAAAAAGATTAAATTAATTGTATAATTGTAGTCTATTAATAAAGTTTGATAAAACAGATAATTAGCAACGTACTATAAAGAAAGCTTAAACTAAATAAAAATTTAAGCGCAATAATATTGTATTTTAATAGTAAGATATTTAAGATTTTATAAATAATAGACAACAATTGTTAATATAAAGATTTTAGACTTAATATAAATATAATTTATATAAATAGATTTATAATAACAAACAATATAAACAAAAATCTATCTATAAAAGCAAAGATATTATAAATATAAATATTAAAAACAAAATTAAACAAATTTTGTTTATATTAGAATATAGAATATAAAATAGAAAATAGTATTGTTGTTGTATTTGTTATAACAAAATATCTAATTTAATTTCTAAATATATAGACTAAGATGTTTTTGTTTATAAATATATATTATAAGTCAAACAATTTATTAATATAATACAAAATAGAATTAAAGACTTTAAAATATTAATATCTAAACTCGAAAATACAAGTATTTAATAATTATTTTATTTGTTTATTATATTGTTCTATTATAATTTCTTTAACAAATTAAATTAAGCTTTTAATTAAATATATTAATTTAATCGAACAATCTAACTTGCAATACAAACAACGTTGTTATCTAATTAAGTTGCTCGATTAAGCTTAGAGATACTTAGATATCAAATAGAGAAAACTTAAAATACAAAATAGACTTTGATAGCTAGTTTTTGCTCTAATACTCTACTAGTATTACAGTAGAAGTTGCACTAGCTGCCCGGGACTAAGCGACAAAATAAAACGTCGATAATACAAGACAAAACTATATAGTATATAAAACTATAATTTAGGAAGATACTAATTTGTAAGAATTCTAGAAAAGAATTCTTAAAAAAGAAATTTATATAACATTAAGTTGTTACTACAAGAGCTTAACGCTAATATATTTAATTAGTTATTGGAAGCTAGTATTACAATTCTATAACTTAACTTTGTTAATAGAGTTTAATTAAGATTTAAAGTACTTGTTATTAATATAAGTTTTATAAATTTGAAATTAGTTCGAGCGATTGTCTCTCTTTAAAAGATAATCCAAATATAGAGACTTTTAATATTAGTAACTTGATCGAAATATTCTTTAGATTTATAGCAACTATATTGACTTGAAGCGCAAAGCTTGCTCTATTGATTTACAGATCTTGATATTAAGATCTAGAAAATTGCGAAGATTAATAAAATCGTTCTGGAGTGACCTTGCAAAAGTTAGGGAGTGGATTCCAAAAGTAAAGCCGAGGATTTGCAAACGCTATGACAACGCTAAAAATCTATTTTGGGCTAAGCGTTTTTGAAACCCCCCTGCGGCCTTCAAACACAACACGAAGTTGTCACTTCTAGCAACGCTGATATTCTGGAGCTTACAGCATATAGATCATGTCGGAAAAGTTGTTGAATAGAGACTAGCTATTCGTCCTCCCGCGTCGACCCCATAAGAACGAAGAGCAAGGTGACCGAGTTCGGAGCGGAGCGGATTAAGTCTGCGGTCGTAATGCCGATTGCTATGGGCCAGCAATGAGCAAGGCAGGCCAAAATGTAGTCGATGATGCTCCGCCGAAAGTGGACGTCCACGACTACGGTGGCGGCGACGACGTGCGACCGCCATCGCCGCCACGACCCAACGTTCAAAGCACCCTGCAGAAGCCTCCAAGGCCACAGCTTCAACCCACGGCCACTACTGCGCTGTCGCTTACCGATATCCATACACAGTCCTTTCAGGATGGCTCAAGGGAAACGTATGCTGCACAGGCTGAGACAACATCTTTGGGGAGGTTCCCAAAGGGTCTGGACAGCATCCGGCGGCTCAAAGGTCATCACGGAAGCGAGGCCGATTCTGGCAGCGTAAGAAGCTACGCTCCAACGCTTGAAGCAGGTGGAGACGTGGAAAGCCTGTTGGGAGAGGTTCTGGGCGCAGCCCCCGAAACGCCTGCCTGGAGGCTGGCTGGCGCACATACAGAGGGTTTCGATATCTTCGAGGCTACTGAATATGAGGACGAGGATAATGTCTCAGACTTCGACCATGAGTTTGATGAGATGGACGAGCTAAGTGCAGATGCAGATAACGAAGGTGAGGATCACCAAGCCTGATAACATACAGCTCACTAAAGAACCGACTGAAGAACAGCTCCTGGCCCAATGGAAAGCAAAGAAGAAGCACTTTTTGATTCTTTCATCGGCTGGGAAGCCTATCTACAACCGTCACGGAGATGATAATCTCATTTCTGGCTACATCGGTGTTGTTCAAACCATCATATCTTTCTTCGAAGGTGCTCGAGATCAGCTCAAAGGATTTACCGCGGGGGGCTCGCGTTTTGTCGTAATGTCTCAAGGGCCACTGTATCTTGTCGCCATCAGTAGGCTTGGCGAAAGCGACTCTCAGCTACGCGTACAGCTAGAAGCTTTGTACATGCAAATCCTGTCAACGCTAACATTACCTACCTTAACTCATCTCTTCTCGAACCGTCCATCGACAGATCTAAGACGTCCGCTACAGGGGACGGAGCCGTTGCTTTCCGCTTTGGCTGATACGTTCACCCGGGGCTCATCATCTTCGTTGCTTTCAGCGCTCGAATGTCTCAAGGTTCGCAAATCGCACCGCCAAGTCATCAATAATGCCATGCTTCAAACACGGTGTGACAGCTTGCTTTATGGACTGATAGTGGCAGGCGGAAGGTTGGTCAGCGTAATCAGGCCTAGGAGGCACTCTTTGCATCCCAGCGACCTCCAACTCATCTTCAACATGCTCTTCGAGGCGGACGGTATCAAGGCCGGAGGGGGTGAAAATTGGATCCCTTTGTGTCTGCCAGGCTTCAACAAGAACGGTTACCTTTACATGTACGTCAGCTTCGTCAATGCAGAGGACCAGCAAGCGGCAGCAGCGCACGGCGGTCCCGAGCCGTCAGGAGCAAAAGATGATGTAGCAATACTTCTTATAAGTGCGAAGAAGGATAGCTTCTATGAGCTTAGAAAAATGCGGGACGCTTTAATCGAGGTACGTACTCCCACGCATCGCCTGCTCGTTGTTCTAGCCTATCTGACCAGTCAAGTAGGAACTTCAAGCCAATGGTAGTCTGCAGCTCATAAGATCGGCTGTCGTTCGAGGCCGACCAGTAGCTACAGATATAGTGCCTGGAACAGTCTTAAGGCATTTTCTCTACAAGTCTAGAGCGAACGTGCAATTCGTCATGCCGGCCTACGAACCTCACTTTACTACGCTTGTAGCGCGGAGAAGGTATGTTCAGTCCATGGGCCTCAACCATAGACCAGGGCCATTCTGACTTCGTAGACTCCTATCTTTGTACCACAACCTTCACGCCAACGTCCACGCGAAGAACTCTCATCTCAAAGTACATCATTGCATTAGCCACAACTCCGTTTCCTTGGCTTGGGTGACACCACTCTTTGAGATGTATTGTGTCGCTGCTCCATATGCAAGCCGTAATGCACTGGCTCAAGGTGCGAACAAGGTTATTCAATGGGTCAGGAGAGAAGAAGAAAGGGTGTTCATCATTGGCGGCGCTGTGAGTATGATCCCAGCTTGACCGGCGAAATTTGATCAGTACCTCGGTTATTGATAACCCCTTCAGGTCTTCTGAAAGTGCTATGTCTTATGGCTACCCATTGATCAGCTAAACTGCCTGATGAATGAGTGTTCTCGATATAGCAGAATGTTTTCTGGTCCAGAGCTAAGGGACGATATCAAGAGAGCTTCAGCCTTATGAGGTCACGAGCAGCTAGGGTTGAGCTCGCTTTTGACTTGTTTAGGTAGGCGCCTTTGTCATGGTCTCCGATTGTACTTCTCTAGGATTCTTAAGTCTCCGAGTCCTTGTACTCAGTACTAGCCTAGGACCGCGCTGATACATGTTTTCTATGACTTCTTTCTGGTTAGTCTTTGCCGGGTGTAACAAAGCAGATATCATTCAACAGGGCGCGCAAGAGGCTCCTTCCACCTACAAAACGAATCAGCAGCCTGAAGTTTGACTTCTATGGGGACCGTTTGTGCAATTAGGACGAAAAGCGAAGACCAACCAATCCTCGAGTCAGTAAGCCCGTCTTTGATCGGTCTCTTTCGCAACCTTGCCGCCCCCACGAGGAAGAAAGGCCCAGTCAGGGGTACCAATTCTGCATGACTTTACAACAGCCTCGGGATCTTGCAAGCTCAGCGGCACGATGCCGACAAGGAACTCTATCCATTCTGATACGTGTACATGTTTCAATAGCTGGGATCTCATGCACCAGTCAGCGAAGCTAAATGGAAGCCGGATTACGCCTCAAGCCGTTTATACAGTATTGGACACTTTCCTCGGTTTACAAGTCGTGAGATGTGACTCCTTGCAAGGAAAAACAACATGAGCTGTATGTTCGGTTGCCAAGTCTGCCTAGCGACAAGTGCGCAAGCGCGACCCGCTGGCCACTCTCCTGGCCCGCCACCGTCGCTCTACCACAAGCGATAAGAGCAAATTCCATTCCAAACCCATACCAAGCTTATGCGCCCCAGAAACGGCATTAGACCCCTTCTGGTCCATACCAACGGTAGTCGCGCACGGCGAGCGAAACTACTGTAAATATCGTGGACGCTATTTCCCAATTACTGCTGCCCAAAGCCACCAACTCCTTGCTTTCTTACGTCCATGCAGCTGCTCCTTTCCAATCCCTTCGATACTACGCAAGCCGTGTGTATATCGAGAGCAACGCCCTAATATCGTCTCTCGAAGCGAAGTATGCTCACTCCGGAATTGGTACTCAGCTTTGTCATCCTTCAATTGAGCGCATGGAGAACGGCGAGCCTCGCGGTAAACGCGTTATCGCGTCCGGATTTATTAGGTACTCTGGAGGCGATTTCACTGTGAAGCGCTGGCCGCATGTTTATGGTGCAGGGAGGACAGGCAAGAACGAAAACTCTCCCGGTGCTCTGACCGTGGCGCCAGAGGATCGTAGATCAGCTGTGCTACTTATCAAATACTTCCTTGGACTATTCTCTACAGACAATCAGCGTTGAGCACTAATGTTCCCTTAGAGCCACCCGCAACTAAAGGTTATTGATTTCAGATTATTGCTACTGCTAAGCCTATATAGAGAAGCTATATGCGTGGTTATCACCTCGTTTGATGTTCGCCGTGTCAATGCTGAGCTGCAGCAGGCGTCCATATTTGATTAGCTGCCGAACGTCCCAACCTGTCTATTGTGTTGCAAAGCGCTCAAGCAAAGTCCCCTTCCGAGCCAAGCCTCTGGATGACATAGCTAACCAGCAAAAGGCACATTGGAGGTTCACTCCAGAAACCGACGAACGGAAAGCTAACGAAGATAAGCTGCTCTGTATATAACGTGCGACGGTACACAATCTCCATGAACGAGCACATGTTCATCAAACTCCTGGATATAGTTCGGCGGTGGTAGGAGGATCACGATCGTTGAACCTGAGTTTGATGCGGTAGAGCCATGCCTTCAACCTTTGGATGATTCGCCATCGCAAATACCCTGAAGGACGTAGTCCTCTTGTCGAACGCTCGCTGCGCCGGCTACGGCCGCTCTGCCTGCTTGTGCGTCCACTGGTCCTGGATCTCCCCGTTGCAGAGCTCAAAAGTCGTCGATCGGGCCCTTTCGTGTCATCCGAGGTGCTGCCCCTCGAGGCAATGGCTCTGATCTGGGAGATCCGCTTTCGCAGACTACCTTTGGGAGGTAGCTGGGAGCTGTCGTCGGAGAAGAAGCTTTGAGCTTCCAGGTTCAATCCTGGAGAGGGGGGAACAAGTGTGATTGCTGGGAAGGTCTGCGATGGTAGATCGAAGGATTCTACAAAACGAGTCTGGACTGCGCTCGGTCTGCTACTATTGTCCTGGGTGGGAAGAAAGGATAATTTCGGCTTGGTCCTTTTGGAGAACGGCTTAGCTCTGATGGGAGTACTGTCTTGCCGTTTCTAGACCATGATAATTAGCAGAGCGAACAACAGGTAATCCTTGAACAACGAACCGCACTGCCCTCTCTACTAGGGCGAGTCACGATATCAGCAGATGGGCGGGGTTCTGTACTCCTTGTTGTCCGTGCTGGTGATGCGGAAGCCCTGTGGACCTTGAGTCTGAAGAGTGGCGTTCTGCTGGGAGATAGGTCGATTGAACGTTTGTCAGGTGCCGTTTTCGTCACTTCAAAATTGGGAGAGCCTTCTGCCCTCCCTCGTTCGACGTCCACATGACCCAGCCTCAAGCGTAGGGTCGAAACGGCTGAGGTTCGATCGAGACATTCTTTCGGCTTGCTTTTCGGTGGTGTGATAGAAGACTCCAAGCTGGATCTCTCCGCTTGGTTCAAGTAGGATGCCGCTAGTTTCCCCAACTCAGTAACTGATTCGGTATCATGATCTCGCTCTTCAGGCCGCAAAGGCGTGAAGGAAAAGGGTAGAGCGACTAGCGTCTGCCGGAGAGGAGGAGCAACAGACACAACAGAGCTTCTTGGTCTCGACGGCAATTCCTTCATGGTATTAGGTTTGATTCGGCCCCCTTCACTAGTAGACGTTCCGCCCATCGTAGCATTTTTGCTCAATTGAGATCCAGAAGCGGCCCCAGGTGGACCGTTGAAATGATTAATAGCAGATCTGCTCAATCTCAAGACTCTACGTGCGACAATGGTACTTGAAGCACCATTGGTGTCTGTTGAATACCCGTGAGCTCTCTTGGCATCGGACGGGATCTCCGATTTCCTAATATTATCGGGGCTGGCGTCAATGTTCGTCTCGTGCGATTCTCCATCGCCATCATTGGGCGTAAGAGACTGTGCTTCCGAGATATTGTGCAGCTTTTGCAGAGAGTAGGGCGTGGACTGAGCGTGCTGACAGATCTCCAGTGGGTCGACTGTGCTTTTGGCCATCGCAAAGGGACTGGTGACGCTGGCCTTCTTTGGTCGAAGAGAGGTTTCCGCGAGCTCATCCAATTCAAGCAGACCCTCGTCAATGGATAAGATGCTGCTGAATCTTTCACGATGACTTGGGGACGACATCGAGCGTTTTGGTACTGGAGAATGGATCTCCGTTTGCGCAGTCTGGGGTCTTACAGCCTGGTCTGCATCGGAAGAAAGCCTTTGAACATTCACTTGGGGCGAAGCGTGCTCTCTGTGCGTTCGTAGAGATGCTTTGGTAAGGCCAAGCGTAGCTTTTGGCTTGCGGTCTTCTTCGGGGTATGAAGCAGGCCGAAGAGAGTACATAGATCCGACGGATGATGACGACGAGCGACTACGCATGGAGTAAAGCGAAACATTGGCTGTACCGATGGTGCGGTTCGGTGCCGCTGCCAAGAATTCCTGACTTCGTTTATAAGATGACAGGATGCGATGTCCTACGGTTTTTCTCACAGAGGGAGGATCCCTGGCAGCCTCTGACGAGGGACACCGGGCTTGTCCTTCTGTGTCTCCCTCTAGTACTTCCTTTGCCGGGTACGTCTTCGAACTTCGGGCGGCTTCATGAACCTCGTTGGCATCATTGGCAGACTCTGGCGGTGACAAAGTGGGGGACAAAACGGGGGTCTCCCTTAAGGAATAAGCATGCGAGGACCTCTCAGCGGCCTGGTTCCTTGGCTCAAAAACTGGGGTATCAGAATGAGTTGCAGCCTCGCGAAACGAGAAATTATGGGAAACTCTCTTGACTTCAAATTCGACTCGTTCGGCGATACTAGCGTCTGGATTGCCTAATTGAGGCCCCAAAGCAGAGTTTCTTCTCGAAGAAGGGATGTCGCCTGGTAGCTCAGCAACATAGGGCTGGACGGATTCTTCATCACCAGTCCCGAGCTCGTCATAGCTCCTGCCACGACTATCCGGTTGCGTTGACGCGTCGTTGAAGACTGGGATCGAATCAGAGACATGATAAAGGGACTCCTGCTGGAAGTCTTCAGAGTAGTCATAGAACAGAGGCTGGACGGATGCATCGGCTGTCGAGACATAATCAATACTGGGATACATCTCGGGCGCCATTGATACTGGGGTATTGCGGTAGGTTTTGAACTGGTCGATCCTGCCATATTGTCCGTTCCCATACCTCTCCTTTGGTGACAATTGCCGGCTACTAAGCATCGGATCTGACCGATTAGGACCTTGCTGCCACACGGTGGGCGAATTTCTGGCACTGTACACTGATAACGGTGAGACAGTACGAAAACTAGGCGCATGACTGGCTGTAGCAGGCTGAAAGCCGTGAGGAGTTCTGGCAGCAGATCTGTAGGCTTCGTTCAACGCCGGCGAAGAGGGACGATAGCCTGGACGTTTTAAGCGGGTAGGATAAGCGAAAGGTGATTTGGGTCTGATATTGTGTAGTTCCGCTTGGCTTCGCAGTTGGACGTTCGGAAGGACAGGATGGCTGGCAAAAGTGCGGTCGCTGCTGGAATGTTGAATAGTAAAGTAGGACTCCTCGTCTACACCTTCAGAGCTATGGGAGGGGCCTCGAGATGGCCCTCGAGATGGTGCGCAAGGTTGGCTCCGGAAGGATGTCTCGCTTCGATTGCGATACATGGAGTAGATGCTGGAAGCACCACTGGTGGTGCTTGGCTGAGAACGCATTGCACTATAAGGTATACCGCGTTCAGGATGTTTACTATAGGCAGTTCCATGCTTGCGAGCCGAGGAATGTATTGAGCCTGATGGTCTTGGAGGTGGCGTTTGCTGGACTCGAGGCGGAGCTTTGTATCTCATTCGTGACTTGTTCGGGCCTCGAGACTGGAATGCCAGCTGCCCGATGTCTCCGACTTCGGTTGTGTTCTTGAGCATGCTCTGGATGGAGGATGGAGTTGGCATGAAGCCTGCTTTGAGGTCATTCCTTGGAGCATTGGTGTAGCGGCGGTCGTTAGGTAGGCTGTCTGGCGGAGTCTCAATGGATCGCCCATTCCTCCCAACGTGGTGAATGGGCAGCTCTGAGAGAGCCATGGCCAAGCGATACCGTGCGGAGGAGATAGCTTACCTCACGGTCACAGCATTGGGGGCATCTGAAAAACATGCATGTCATGCTTTAGAGGTCGACCGAGTACGGCAGGGAAGGAGGACGAAGGAAGGGTAGGTACATGGACTTGAGATGAAAGTGCTACGAGACCAGGGCAGGTGCGACTATGAATTCGGGCCGTGATGGTACCGCGCCAAGTAGTCGATTGAAGCAAATTTGGAATTGGCTAAAACGTCAATCCGCTATCACGTTAATCAAACGAGACCCGCAATCATCCTTTTCGTGCTCCAGTGTATCGCAAGCTACGTAAAGAGACAAGGCTTTTTCTAGGCCAGCATAACGGCCTTGGAAGGGCCGCTTCGGCTCCTCTGCGTGATGTAGAAGATGTCTAGCAACCTACCATGGACCGCACTGTATCTCAGGGTGATCAGGAAGGTCATCGGCTGCAAGGCACTGCCCACTCTTGCACAAAATCGTCGAATATGGTTTCATCGGGTTGTGTATACCACAGCCTGACAGATCACAGCGGCCTCATTATGGAGGAAACTAGATTAACTGCGGTCAGCTCTACCGATGAACGCGTTTGGCCGACCAAATGCAGGGGAACGGAATATTTCCCCCCTCTCTGATGTTGCCAGCTCGATCAACCGCAAGGGCTCCGACCTCTCGTGACGAGCAATGACCAGTACGGTGTTGTGAAATAGTACAGCACTGGAGCCACGAAGCCTATTTTTACCTCGTAAGATTGGTGAAAGGTCCACATCACGACCTGAAGTCTGACCTCTCCAAGGAGTATCTTCTGCGCGCAAGGTCATCGTACACTGCAATCTCCGTCGGGGGCCCGTCTGTTGCATTGTACCATCTAAAGACGTTTTGGTGAGAGATAAGGCAATGTACATGTGGTATCAGACCCGGTTGCTTCATGGGATCAGTCTTTCTACCGCGTATACTATTACGTGCCAAGCATACTACTACCCACGCTAGAGTACGCTAACGCGATACAGACGTTGACATCGCTTACCTCAAGGCGAAAGCCAACGACTCACTATATTCTATCATTATCTAAGCTACCTTAACACAATGGAACATTCAATCCTTGCTTGATATGTACCCATGCCTCTAGCCTCGACTTCAGACTGATATCATTCTTAGTCGCCTTCGTTGGGCCGCTTCTGACGTAGTTCATAGGGGTATCGTCTTAACATAAGTCGGATCTTCGGAGTGTCTCTGAATGGCGGCATAGAGCTACCGTCTTAGCCGCGATACTGGATCGCCCAGAGTCGCCAAACATGTCAAGCTTGACTCGAGATCAAACCAACGGGAACACTATCAGTGTAATTGAATTGCTCGGTGGCAGGGAGTGTAACGAGACCTTCCCTTCAGATACCGACACTAAAATCACCAGTGCTAGCACTGCCGAAGCACAAGCGTAAGCGCACTGTCTCCGCTCCAATGAAAGGCCTATCCATTTGAAGAGCTATATGCTCAAATGTGCATTTGAAGCCTACAGCACTGTCAGCCGCAAACCAAAGCGCTTGGCAACGCCACCCATCCCTCGAAGCTGAGGCATGTTCTTCGATGACGGTGCGAACAGCAATATTCAAAAGGGCATCGCGGAGATACCACCACCCCCTCCTCTGGGCTTCGACGACCCTCCACTGCCACCGTAAGAGGTGCGGCTGCTTCTCCCGTTGCCTGACGCAGACCTTTCCTTCGCAGCTCCTTTGCTTTTACCCCTGCCACTGTACGAGTTCTTGCTACCCTTCTTGAATCCACCCCTTCCACCACCTCGAAATCCACTTTTGACGTTGTTGCCCTTTTCCGACGGACGCGGGGGCTGCGCTGTAGTGATACTCTGTATCTGAGAGACTAGCGAGACACATCAGCTCAGAATTCTTGCGAACGAAAATGTAGCTCACGTTGAGCATTGAACCGTTCGACCTCAGGTGGGGGCCGGAAGTATTGACTTCGCTGTTCTTCCTGGGAGGCGTCATCGGCAAGTTCGTCCAGATCATCGTCGCCGTACTCTTCGTCACTGCTGATATCGATGACGGTCTGGTGGTTGGGATCGCAGGGACGATCTTCCTTCTCCTTCAGCATCGCCTCGTATCGGTTATGATGATTGCGAATGAGTTTCAAGAATCTTTTGCCATAGAGCTTCACTCTCTCTGCTTGGATTCCGGGTATCTCAAGCAATTCCGTCTCGTCTAAGTGGCTTTCTATCAACACAGTGTCAGACCGCACAGAGGGAAGCGCCAACCTTGCGGGAACTGTATTGCCATCTCCTGAAGCATGGTATTAGTGAATGGTTGGGCTCGTAGGCCCCGTTCTAGCAGGATCTACCACTTGTGAGCGTTACGCATGGTTGGCAGAAGCGTTGTAGAGTATTTGGGCGACCTCACCTTGCGACTCAAAGCAATGGCATCATGTATGAACTCCACAACCACCATCTGGTGTAGAGAATTGAGCCTCTCAATCTTTTCGTCCGTCGTGATTGGCGGTCCCAATTGTCGCTTCCTCATTGCTCGTGACGTCCCAATGTCTTGTATCAGCTCCGTTCCCGCATCGGATTGATTCTCTGACATATTATATGCGCTCTCGTTGTCACTTATGACAAAGTCATCTTGAACATAACCCTTCGAGTGCAAGCCCAGTCCTGTTTGGGCTTGAGCTTTCGGCATCTTGCGCCGCTTGGATGCGGCCTGGATCGGGGATGACACATTCGTCGACAAAGGGTACTCTTGACGCGATGCTGCAACACCCGTACCTCTGGATACAGGAGGTTTTTTTCCATGGTTGGCTTTTCCATTAGGTGAAACACGGATTTGGAGCTTGAGGCTTCTACGCCCGCTGGAGAAGTCGCTACAATTCTTACCAACCTAGAGAACACTGTCAGCTTACATTATAAAGATCGAAGCTCGGACTTGCATGAATGTATTGCAGTGCAAATCCCAATCTGTTCACAACGTTTTCCTCCGCTAAAGCGTCTTCATTCAAGAGTCGATAGAATAGACGTTCGACATCTCCTCTCTCGAGGTCAGAGCCAGCACCATATTGCTGCAATTCATTGTGCTGCAATTCAGCAATTTTCTTGTTCTTCGCACCCCGAAAGACATCAACGCAGTGCAGCAAAGTAACATTGCCTTTCCCGACACTTCTCACTAACTCGATTGCCTTACGAGCGTAATCAGTAAAGTCTCGACTCTCGAACGTACTTTTGGAGTTGCAATTGTCGCAGGACGAATTGCAATTTTCAGATCTGAATGATTCGTTGAAATAGCCCAGAATCTGTGCTCGGCGGCAGTCACTTCGATTCTCGCAAAACTGGATGACGTTGCGCAGCATCTCACGCTGCCTATTCTTTTGCTCCCAGCTGCCCTCCCCGTCATCAATCATCCTCTTAAGAGCGCTTGTGTCTTGATAACCGTAGTACAAGTAGCACCCGGATCTTTTACCATCACGTCCTGCACGGCCTGTCTCCTGGTAATACCCTTCTAAGCTTTTGGGGATGGTATGATGGATAACAAAGCGGACATCGGGCTTATCGATACCCATCCCAAAGGCGATGGTAGCGACAATGATCTTATGCTTACCAGCTTGCCATTCTCTCTGAACCGTGTTCTTGGCTTGGGGGTCCATACCTGCGTGATAGTGTTGAGCTTGGATTTTGTATTCTTCCCGAAGCTTTTCTGCGATCTTCTCGCAACTCTGTCTAGACAAGCAGTAGATTATTCCCGATTGATCGCGATAAGAAGTGTTGATCATCTCCGCCATATTCTGAAGTACATCCTTTGGTCTGCCTTTGCGTCTAATTTCATAAGTAAGATTGGGCCGATTGAAGCTCTGCGTTAGGACTTCGCAGCCCCGAATTTCAAGATTATGGATAACATCCACTTTGACATTCTCGGTTGCGGTCGCAGTCAACGCCATAACGGGGACTCCTCGGAATTGCTGTCTTACTTCTCCTAGCAGCTTGTAGTCAGGCCGGAAGTCGTGGCCCCATTGACTCACACAATGGGCCTCATCGATGACAATCCGCGCTAACTTTTTACGCTGGTGCAAGTCACGGAAAGCACTAACCATCCTTTGATTTTTGCTGATCATTTCAGGAGTGATGTACAACAGTTGGATGAATCTCTCGACGTTAGGATTCTTGAGGCTGTCCATAACCAGTCGTTTATGCTCCGGACTTACCTCACCGTTCACGAGTAGCGCTTGGATTTTCAGCTTCTGAAGATGTGCGACCTGATCCTGCATTAGACTTAGCAAGGGAGAGATGACCACGGTCACTCCGCGAGTACGTCCTGAGCTAATGATCGATGGAAGCTGATAGCACAACGACTTTCCTCCACCAGTCGGCATCAGTACAAAAGTATCTTTACCGCTGAGTGTGGCGTTGATTGCTTCGAGTTGGTTTGGGCGAAACCCACGCAAGTGAAACCTGTCTCTCATGGCTGCCTTGACGTCTTTGGACCATTTGTGTTGCATAAGATCCGATTGCACGGGACTCTGGGGTCGACGGGGCTGAACTCTTTGTGGATCTGGCCGGATCTCGTTACCAGTTGTCTCTGCGAATACGTTTCGCTGGCTGGAAATTGTTCGAGTCATCGACTCAGGCTTTCGCTTCTCTAGCTCCTCTGCGACTTCGAGCATCTCGTCGTCGTCGTCATCCTCGCCATATTCATCCTTATCCAGTATTGGCCTTGTCGGGCTGCCCATGAAATTCGTGAACGGCTCTTCATCTTCCTCGTAATCCGTAATATGATTCGAACCAGCATCAAATTTAGGCTCGAGGAATAACGGGAATTGGCGACTGGATGGGTCCAATCTAGAAACACTTTGCGCGGCCTTTCTTCTGGAGGGCGAGAAGTAGGCGTTGACATCCTTTCCCCCAGGGGAGCAAGCGTAGGTACGAATCGGACTTCTTTGGTGACTGGACGCATCATTGAGTGATCGCTTGGTTGGGGTAGAAGGTAATGCACCCGGAACCTGTGTCTGTTGGATATACTGGATGTTCAAGGGCCCGCTCGACATCGGCAGTCGTAAGCTTTTTGCTGGCATATTGTCCGAGTGGGAATTCTGCGTGGATCGTACTAGGGTTGTGGGCTGCTCGCCAGTCATGGCGCCTGTGGCGTTCGTTTGCTTTGACTCTTCGTGAGACAAGGGTTGTTGGCTTGCTAGGGGTATAGCAGCCTTCGTTAGGAGTTTCGACATCTCCAATTTGACGTCGCTGACTCGATTGTTCGTGTGCATTTGCTCCACGACTTCTTGCGCACAATCCTGGTCCTGGTTGATCGCTTCGATCAGGCGCCTCTTCAGGTCATCTCGATGTAGAGTGAGCTTGAAATGCTCTTCACGAAGCTCGAGCAAGACTTTCATCACTTGGATACGTTCGCCAAGTTGCTTCGTTTCTTGCTGCGTTTCGTCGGCGGCCGGAGAATTCTTCATCAAATTGTTGTAGGTTGCTTCTGCTGCGGCAGCTTTAGAGCGCTCTAGACTACCAACGAATTCGTGGATACGTGAGGGGTGCAGATCAAAAAAAGCAGCGACCGGATCAGGGTCCGGTAAAGTTGCTGGTATGGATTGAGCAGGGCTTGTATGTACTGGAAGCATAATCTGCATTGTAGATGGCCATTGCTGCGCAAGACGTAGCTTCGTCGGCGAGTCACGTTGATATGGGGAACCATTCCGGGAACCTCCTTCGGTATGGACTAAAGGGGAGTTGAATTTGACCGTTGACCCCGATATCGACTTCGTTAAAGAACAGTGCTCTGCTTTCACAGTATTTTGTGATGTACTTGTTTCTGCCAGATCTGGTGGAGAGACACTCTGGATCCTATGTTTTTCCACAGAAATCTTGCTGTCTTGATTCATTCTGTGGTCTTCAACAACGATGTCCATATCCTCCTCTTCATCTTCCGAATCGGCGATGGCGTTCCGTCGGTTTCCTCTAGGCTTGTTTTCTGTTGCTTCTTGGAATCCAGGCAATATCATGCTAGTGCTGTTGTGGGAATCATAACCATGTGGACGCTCTTCCTTTTTGATTGCTGAGGCCGAAAGCCTTTTCTTGTGGGCAGGGTGCGAACTTTGAATGGTTGGGTTCTCAGCTGCCGACAAGTCGTCGCGCGCAGCCAGATCTTCGTCAAGATAGGAATCTATTGCTACAAAACTGTCCTGAGAGGCTCGTGGTGAATGACGTGCACTCGTTAAGTCAGACTCGTATTCATGGCTCTTACGCTTTTTCCCCTTGTATACGGGCGGCTCCTTGCGCGTGGCACTCTCTTCTCTCCAAATAGCTCTTGGCTCGCCGAAGACCTCTACGGTACTTGATGATGAGGCATTGGGATCCCCTGCTGCAGTATGGTCGACAGCACTGCGCTCCAATTTGGAGAAGCGATTTCTAGAAATTGTCGCCGCAGGAGTTTCCAGCTGCGCTTTCCGCTGAGGTAAGTTCTTATCTATTGCTGTGGCTGTAGGACATTATTTAGCGTTGAAAATAACGGGAAGCTAGCCCTTGACGCCTCGAAACATACCTTTCTCATAAGGGGCGCTATATTGATCCCTCAACGAGCTACTTAACGGTCGATTGTGGTTTGTTCTAGGCGTCCGTAATGCCTCAAGAGGCCCCTGACTCATGAGCTTCGGTTTTTTGTCGGATTTCGGCCCGGATTGGAGTCGTGCCATATTCCTGATATTGTTTGGGATTTGAGTGTTGGCGGGGTGCTGGCGGTTTGCGGATGCTGACAGCAGGTCTGCGACGACAACATCATGCCCAATACGGTTGACTGGGTGGCTCGCGACAGGTGTAGGCTCTCCGTGCAAGGGATCCTCGGATCCACTGCTGAACGGAAGTGCAGACTCGACAGAAAGTGGGGTGGGTCCTGGTGTTGGTGGGACAAACGGACTCGAACCAACAAGCCAAGACAGATGGGCATTCAAGTTATTCTTCGTCATAGGACCCGGAGAATCTCATGTGCGACATATCAGCTATCGACAGACACGGGTTTGATAGCGAACAGATGCCTAGGATGCAGTTGGCGCTGGATTTAAGGCTGACTGCGGCGTCAACGCGTCAACGCGTGCAGCATTGCGCTTATAGACTAGCGCTGAACTCGTAATCACGTGATTGGCCCCCGAATCGCACGGTCTTCATGGATGCTGTCTTTTCCAATCTAAATGAACTCTCAGCCATCTGTGTGAGGACGCTATCTTCGATTTGCGCCCGAGACCCTCTGATCCAACACGGTGTCGAGTTGCTGAATCAATGGGATATGTTGGAACCCCGGCGGGAACTGCCACAGATGCCGAAGGCTGGTTCTAATTCGGTTATACCAGGAGTGCCATAATCGCTTTAGATCTAGGAAGACCAACGCACGGTGCCTCAATGCTCTGTTCGTGCCTGGTTGCCGCTTGCATTGATAGATAAGCGGCAGCCTCTCTCCTTTCTGCTACATCCCGCGCCGAAGATCACAATTAGCAAGTGTTGTACGCACGAAACAACGCTTCCGCAACCTCACGAGAGCCATGGTTTGACGCTTCAAGTCGATCAGTAGAACTGTCATTCAAATCTGATACTTGTAAAACAGTGCAGTCTGCACATGAGGAGATACCGAACCAGATCATCCGTTTAATGTGTGTCAGCCAACTATTGGTCAGGCAGCAATTCACCAGACCCCGAAGGCCGTGAAGGCATCAACGTGAATCAAGCAAAATGGCGAAGAAAGACAAGAAGTCCAAGACAGCAGAGCAGAAGGCTCGAGTGGCCGCGAAGCAGACAAAGAAAGCGGCACAGAAAGAGAAAAGGGTCAAGTCTAAAGGCGCAAATGATAGTGATGCAGATGACGTTGATCTAGAGTCGGTATTGGAGGAATATTCGAAACAGGTATAATGGTTACAGTTTCTTCTGTGCTATAGTCATATATTTGCACGGGTTCCCCTGCTCTTGAGACGTGTGTGATGGGAAGCCGATGTTGACTGGCTTTCTTCCCACATCGACCACTGATACTGACTTCAATAACAATCTCCGAACTGATCATAGACTTTTAGCAAGCCCAATTTCTTAAAGTTAGTGAATCGGCTTGCGATCCCCCTTCCCCTCGTTCTTCCGCCACCATCGTCGGCTCGCCCTCTAACAACAAGGAGATCTTTCTGTTCGGCGGCGAATACTACAACGGAGCTCTTGCGACTTTCTTTAACGATCTTTTCATCTACGTGATTGACAAGGACGAGTGGCGAAAGGTCACCAGTCCGAACAGCCCACTCCCTAGGAGCGGGCATGCTTGGTGTCGTGGTGGCAATGTTGGCAATATATATCTCTTTGGGGGTATGCTTCTTCTGTCTTAGTGATCTTTCCAGTAACATCGACCTTGCTCTCAATACTTGACCGGATCTCTATCTCAGTCTTCGTTTACTAGTCTAACCGGCTGCACAGGGGAATTTTCGTCTCCAAAGCAGGGCACATTTTATCATTACAATGACTTTTGGCGACTGGAGCCTAACTCAAGGGAGTGGACAAGACTGGAAAGCAAGGGCAAAGGACCTCCAGCGCGGAGCGGACATAGAATGACATACTTTAAGGTTAGTTTCAGCAACACCCTAGACGGGAATTGACTGTTTGATCGAATTTTCTTAGAACTACATCATCCTATTCGCAGGGTTCCAAGATACCTCGCAAACTACGAAATATCTGAACGATTTGTGGATATACGACTGCCAAGCGTACGCGTGGCACTGTTTAGCGTTACCGCCTGCGAGTCAGAAGCCTGAGCCACGGTCATCCTTTTCAATCCTTCCTCATGATGCAGGGGTAGTCATTTGTGGAGGATACTCTAGAACGAAAACAACGGCTACTGCTGGCAAGCAGACGAAAGGAGGTACCCAGGGCACTCGTTCTGTGCTTAAGCCAACAGTGCACCAAGACACGTGGTTTCTACGTATCACCCAGCCGCCCGTAGATGCTCCGGCCAACAGCCCGCCCACTGTTCGCTGGGAGCGTCGTAAGAGACCCGCAAATTCACCAAATCCCTCGCGTGCTGGAGCTACGATGGCCTACCACAAAGGGCGTGGAATACTCTTTGGCGGGGTACATGACATCGAAGAGACTGAAGAAGGTATAGATAGTGAATTTTTCGACACTCTTTTTGCTTGGAATATTGAAAGGAACAGGTACTTTCAGCTAAATCTAAGGCGTTCCAAAGCCACTCCAAAACGGCAAGTGGATGATCGAGTGGGGACCAGAAGAGCACGCGGAAAGGCTGACGAGGCGGAGCTCTTACGCAACCTGGCTGCCCTGGAAACCAAAGGTTCAATCGCAGGTCCGGAGTCCAAAGATATTGAAGTCGAAGCAAGCGGGTCTGACGAAGTAACGAAGCCGATCAAGACTATTTTAATGTCCATGCCTCATCCAAGGTTCAACGCGCAGTTAGCGGTCCAGGATGATGTTCTATACTTGTTCGGAGGCACGTATGAGCATGGCGACGTAGAGTATACGTTTGACGAGATGTGGGCTATCGATCTCAGCAGACTTGATGGCGTACAAGAAGTATACCGCAGGGAGCTCGACAACTGGCAGGGTAGCGACGACGATGCAAGTGATTCCCAAAGTGAGGAGGAGATTTCGGACGATGAGGATGAAGGTGACGAGCCAATGGGCGTTCGTATGCCGCCAATTGATATTATTGAGGCTCCGCAACCGGAAGTGACTCTTGAGAGTGATCAGCCAGAGATTCCTCCAGTTGACGATCGACCACAACCTCGACCGTTTGAAAGCTTGCGCGAGTTCTTCACCAGAACCTCTACGTCATGGCAAGAAATTGCGCTAGAGCAAACAAAACAAGAAGGAGAGACGGCAATGTCAATCAAGGAGCTTAGAAAGAAAGCCTTTGGTCTTTCCGAGACTAAATGGTGGGATGTACGAGAGGAGGTCATGGCGCTTGAAGATGAACAGAACGAAGCGGGCATTGGAGAAGTGATTAACATTGTGGATCGAGGCAGTGAGACGGGTGGGACGAATAGAAGACGATGAGGTCTTGAACAGCCATTCCGAGCCTGCGAGTGCTGCAGCATACTTTGCAAGAGGGCATTTGGTGCACCAAACATCGTGTTACCTGTCCCAGTAGGTATCTTATGCGTTGAACGATCGTTTACGTGATTGCAGCCTTGGATATATTTCCATCATCAATTCGTGGTTCCGCAATACCAAGTCCTAGTGCCTTTCATTCGGGTTATAGGCCGTGACCACTGAGTATGTGCTTTCATTAATCCACGAGCCCACAGAATTGGACTGATAGCAGTCGCCATTGCGCGTGCTGGCTGATTAACCATCTTCAGCTAGTCTGCCAAGATCACCGGTGATCTTGGCTTAAAACACTACCTACGAGGCGAGTGAGGTGCAAGACACCCATCAGTAAGTAAAGTAAGGTAAAGTAGTAATGAAACAAATGTGCACCTGAATATAATTGCTAAGGAAAACAGAGCTTTTGCGCTCTACCTCAACACATGTCTCATTCGTCGACGGTGTCAATGGCTGAGGGCAAGGCTGAGGGTTCACAGGCGCCATCAAGGCCGTGGACCGCCCAGCTGCAGAAGGAGCAAGCTGTTCACCGTTGTGGCCCGGAAGGGAACCACGAGCATGGCCCCCATCCAACATCCCTTACAAGATCGAATCCACCGAGACCATGGACTTCGCATGAGATCAGATCGCCACTCTCACCCTCGCCCGCACTCATCGAAACCTCATCGATATCTAAAGATGACTCGTTTGCGACACCATCACCCATCGCTCCACGAAGGATTACCTTCGCTTCGCGGGGTCTGAGCCTCCAGATGCCCCCGCGCGATGTCAGCAGTACCAGTACAGCCAATCTGACAAAGCGTATTCCGCAATACCCAAAGCTCGAATCTCCGACGTCTTATGCCTCTCCATCTTCCGCCCTCCCGCGTCATTCTAGAGGTCTTGACTTTTCGAGAGCATGCACGAATCTTCATCACTCGACCCTAGCAGAGCAGTCGTCGCCAGACTCATCTCCGACCGTCGGCGGAAGGGGCATGATGATTCCACCCCGGAAAGGACCTTTCAACAGCTTGTCTACATCAAACGTGCCGGATTCTCCCGGAAACCCAGCAAGCTCACTATGGTCAAACATGGCCAATCAGGAGAAAAGCCTGTCAAGCTCGGTGGGTAGCACAAGCTTGATGGACTACAACTGTAGCAGCTCATCATCAGATGACGACGATATGATTGGTGCTGAAGAGGAGGATACAATACATTTAACCCCTCAGGCCTTCAAAAGCGAAATTGGAGCGGCGAATCCATTCGGCATATTCGCTCCCAGTCCCAGTGGTGACGGGTGTGGAGGGTTTGCCGTGCCTGCAGCAAGATTGATGAGCTATCAGCGAGCACGGTTGCACAATGGCCGGAGCAGAAAAAGCTCCAGCAGCACTAGCGCTCGAAGTTCCATGCATAGTCCGGGGCCATCGTCCCCACCTCTTCTGAGAAGTATCGAGAGTAATCATAACGGGACCTACTTTGCTAAAGATCCAACGAAGAGGGAGATGAGCTCACGTCGTGAGAGTCTAAGCTTGGGTACGAACGACATGCAACTTTCGGACGGCGAAGAGAGTGATGGAGGTGGCCCGCGCAAGGCGAGCTCAAGTGACGGGTTGGTTGATCTAACGCCTCTGACACCTACAATGGACGAGCGCAGGAACGTCATCCGTAGAGCTGTTACAAGGAGAGGAAACATGCTAGTAAGATAACCTGGTCTATCCTAACTAAAGGGTAGTCTATCTGCCAAATGGCCGCTGACTGGGATTTTAGCCTAAATCGAAAAACTTTTCCCGCATCAAAGCTTTGCTGCAGGAGGAGGGCGCACCTATTGACGCGGATGTTAAGCGAGAAGCGGAAGTCATTCGCCAAGTCCGTGAGAGCGAAGGCGACGACCTTTCTCTTCAGCCAGCTTCTCAACCGACAACTACTGCGTCTTCGCCCAATATCCTTGCCACTAGTGGCCAACCTGACGGCCTTGAGGACATCCCAGAGGACTTTACGATAGCTAGTGAACCCGCTAGCCGGCGTTCTTCAAGTACCTTTTCCCACCAGGTATTCAGGAACTCCGGAGGCTTAGGCTACTGGAACAACTTCGATGACAGAAAAATGCGGACCCCCCCACCCTTTTTCGGGCCGAGGGGCAGCTCTTCCGGCATCAGCGACGACGTGAATATGGACACCCCGTTGTCGTCTATCCAGTCAACAACACCGCAACAACCGACAACCAAGCAGCTACAGCCCTCAGACTCTCAATTGTCGATATCGGCCCTAGTGGATCCACCACGAAAGGGCAACAAGCGTATCCGCGATGATGACTTTGACCCCCAATACTTCAAGCGGCGAGCTGTCTCACCAGGGCTCAGCCTGCAGAATAGTCCAGTCTTACCGCAGTCGCCTCAAGGTGGGTGGTGGGGTCTGCCCGCCAAGAACCCCCGGGAGTCACCAAACGTTCAGGTATTAGGAGAAAGGGTGTCTAGTGGTGGAAGCTCAGGCAGTGCAGGCGGTACGGGTGGCACTCCGAAGAGGGTCGGAATGCAGGGGATGAATGATACTTACGATGGATTGATGAACATGAGCATTGAATAGATGAGTTCCAGCGATGGAGTTGGGGGTAGGGGGCGGTTGATCTATCCATATTTTTGCAAGATACCCCTTTTGTAGCTGAACGTTGGTTTCGGAATCGAATAAGCACTGCTTTCACTAGAACGGATATTATCATGAGCACAAGATATACGCCAGCGTGAAAATTCACACGCAGGCTCTTGATTTGCAAGTCTACCGATCTTCCATAGATTATTATTTCCCGGACCGCTCTTTGCGTGCGTGGGTCAATTTTCAACACATTTACGTGTCGCCTACTGAAGCTTCCCAGGGCGAGCATGAGCTTCATGCGGTGACTCTTACCAACATCATGGCTTCGAAAAATGCGGCCGCAGTGTCCGCTTTCATAGAGGGAGCACCCCCAGGGGAGGTACGCCTCTCCTATCCCACCCCTCCGCCGACGCCGCCTGACCCCCTCCAAGCTCGCAGACGTTGTCAAGGGTACGCGGTCACGCCTCAGTACACACGCAACAAGGCTCACCATGATCAGATATCAAGACGCTCACGACAGAGGAACCCAGGCTTCTCGATTCCGCCCAGCCTGCGTTCAAGAAGTACAACGAGGAGCAATTGACTGCCGCAAAGCTACCGGGCAAGAGTCGGCAGGTCCGTCCTTTTTTGAAGAGGTTAAACAAGCTCTACGGTCTGATCGATTGAGGTCAGGTACTTGTCAGCTCATACAATAGCCTGGAAAATGGCCGATACTTCGATGTAGAGAGCCAAAGCTCGTTCGCATTCGACCACTTGGAGCAGGTGATTCTTGCTCTACTCCCACAAAAAGCCCAAAACATTGACAAAGGACCAGACAGCTTCCCACGTGCAGTCATACAGCTTAGAGTCAAAGCATACAGATCTGATGTTTACCAACCCACTCTTCCTTGCAAGCGAATAACTGACCGCCTACAGAGACTCCACCCTCAAATCCCTCTCTATCCACGCCCGCGAGCACTTCCCCACCTCGACCTACTCCATCTTCCCCACCTCTAATGACACCGTCCTTGCCATTCTTCTTGTCTCAAACAAGTATTCCCCTTCTAACTTTTGGTACCCAACCCCTCGCTAGCCCAACGCAACCTCCCTCCCCATCTTCCCCTCCTTCACCAGGCTGAACCTCCTACAGGAACGGCCGCTGGCGCTCCATCTACCTCTTCTCGCCCTCCGACTCTTCCCTCACCGGCACAATCAAAGTCGATGTGCATTACTACGAAGACGGCAACGTGCGGCTCACGACCTCGAAACCGGTCGCCAACATCTCGATCCCGGCTTCGGGCTCCACAGCGGCGGAGGTGATGAAACAAATTGCGGCGACCGAGAAGAGGTATCAGGAGGAGCTGAATCGGGGGTTCACGGCGCTAAGTGAAGGAAGCTTCAAGTCTCTGAGGAGGCAGTTACCGGTTACGAGGCAGAAGGTCGAGTGGGAGAAAGTTGGGGGATATAGGGTGAGCTGCTGGTTTCCTTTACTGTTGGGGGTACTTGTGATGGTGGCTAACGAACAGGCAGTTGGGGCAGGATATCGGTGGAGGGAGGCAGCGGTAGGGGGTCAGTATGGCTTTTGAGAGAGTGCTGTCACGATTGCAAAACTCGATTCTAAAGGGCGGGGATGGTAAAAGGTTGGTGTGGTTGAATAATGGATTCATTGCCCGCTTTTGCGCCCCAACTTACCCCAAAATCATTTTCTGTGTTCCTTGATGTTTGCTGGATCAGCTACCTATAACGTGATACGCTTCAATACAGGCGGCAATAGCATCAACTATCACTCCATACACCGAGATCCCCTCAACGGTCTTGCAGGGATAGTTGCGCCCGTTCTCGCCGGCGCATAAGATAATGGTAAGTATCGATCGGAAAATCTACTATGCTAGATAATTGTCGTCCATTGAAGGAACAAAAAAACAGATATGAGAAATCTAGCATCTGAGGTAACCAAAGAACTGCCAAAGGTAACAGGTATGAAGATCATTACCCTACTCGACATGAAAACTGCAAGCCAAAATGGACTCCAGCATCATGATTCGGTCCTGAATCTCCGGGTGGACATCTCAACAAGGCCGCCTCCTCTATTGGGATGGGGGGTAGCCTGACACAGCCAACGATCTGAAGGGGATAAAAAAGGGGTCGTTGAAGGCTCTCGTTATCGGCTGTGGCATAATCATTGGAAAGCAGATCTCCATAGAGTATCGTTCTTCGGTTCTGGGATCGGGATTGAGTTCGGGAAACTCTTCGACGGATGAATGGTATACACATGTAAGACAGGTATGAAGCGCGATACTACCGTCCGGAGTGAGAGCAATCTATGTGCTCACGTAGCCATTGTTTGTCTAAGAAGGTAATAACGGCTTGTGTAATAGATCTAGCTCAGCTGGTACAGCGCCGGTATGGTGGCGATAGCCAGCCGTGAAAGGTGTGGAGGATGAGAAGTTGGTGCAGTTGTACAATCAATCTACTGCCCACGTCCGCTCCTGACGGGTCCAAATCCCATAATTCCATTACATTGGTGCATGCCCGGTCAGCTACTCATAGCTTGACATTCCAAGACGCCAGCCCAACGCGCCTAAGCTACAAATGCAGTACGCTCGTTCGTAAACTCGTTATGTGGAAGCCGCCCAGAGAAGAGAAAGCATGTCATCGCGCCATTGTCCGCCCATAGAATACTATATATGCCTGCTCGTTTTGCAATCTCTGGTCACGCTTCAAGTTGGCCGGGTCGAAGTCTACCGAGCGGGTGTCGTCAAATTTCCGCCAGACACTTCGACTCCCATCCTTGACGAGCGCTATATAATGTCCTCCACTCAAGGTCGAGCCCAGATGCCGCATCACCCCATAGCAGTCGTACACATAGGGTGGCGTGGTCGCGGGACTGCTTTTTTCATGGAAAGCTAGTGCATCGCTGGCATCGGTTGATGGGGGTGGAGTCATGTAAGGTCCGATGTTGAGCTGATAAAGGGGGAAATTGATGGGCGTGTGAAGCTTCCGTGCAGTCTCGGACTTGGAGGCTGAGAAGCGCTTGAAGTGAACGACTAAGATCTGCGGCGCGCGTGTGATGGTGATCTTCTTCGTGGCTTCGCGCTCGCACTTACAGTACGGACATTTCCATACTTCGTCTCCACTGAGCTTCTCCTCCTGGCAGTAGCTGCGCAGACAGTCGTAGATGTCCCCGGTGCCTTTCCGCGGGATCTCGACGCTGATGGAGTAGAACGCTTCGTATGTGGTGGACGTATTCCTACAGGTTGTACAACGCAGCCGACTGGCATGCTGTCCACCGAAATACTCGACAATGAATGACTGCTCCCGGTCAGTGTAGCGCTGCCACTCCTTCAATGACACTTGTGGTATAGGCATCCTTTCTCGAAACATCTCTTGTTCGAAGGTGAGCGGCGGATGCGGGGGGTTGTTCCGACTGAGGTTGAGATCTTCGTGCAAGCAATCTAAGAGAAAGTCGAAAAACTCTTTAGCGTCTTGTTGTCGGTCAACACCCCATTCGGGATTCAGTCGAGCGCACAAATTACGCAAAGAACTCGGCCGAATTGCTCCGGCGTCTCCTTTCCACAGACTACGGACTAGATTTGCGTAGATATCGGGCATGATGCCATTAGAACCTTTCCAGTTCTTCTGAGTGTAGCCACGATAGTGATCATCGAGGAAAAAGTTAGAAAGTGGTAGCGTAGCGACGAGGCATTGAATTGTAGCGTTCATATAGCAGGTCACATTGAAATTAACCAAACCGGTTTTGGGGAGCTTGCGCATGTGAGAGACGGATCTCGGAGTATACAACGGAAGTTGAGTAGATGGTTGTCGTAATGTTGGCGATGAGTGCAATGAGTCTCGCGTGGATACTCCACTGTAGCTAGGTCTTGGTACAGCAGGAGCTGGTCGAGAAGGAACCAGTGGCATTGAGGGTGCAGTTCTTGTTTGTGGTAGCGGCATTGGAGGACGAGCAGATACCATCATTGACTGCCGTATACCTGAAGGTTCTGGGAACTTTTTCAAGAATTCGTCATAACTATGGACGAACGGTGATGGAGGCTCATCCGATCGAGAACCGGTCGATTCGGCATCACTATCACTGTGTGCATTCGAGTAGTCTGCCGATGGTATCTCCTCTCGTCTTGCTTTTTCTAGCCAGCGTCTCTCTTCGTCCGCATTCAGTGGGTTATGGTCCCTCAATCTTCGCTTACGCACCTCTAGGCTAGAATTGGCGCTCGCCATGGGTACCCGACCAATTGGCCGGCCTGACTGCCTGGCAGGTGCCCGGGCTTGGGTCGAACCCAAATGAGCAGCAGTTTGGGATAACGCGAGAGCCTGTGGTCCAACAAGATCGATCCAAGCTTCCAAACCACCCAGTAGCATAACAGGACGTCGCCGGAGCTGCTTGTAGTAATTAAACTCGTACAAAGAATCATGAACGGCTCTCAAAGCGGATGTATCACTGCTAGTTGGTGGGCCGTTCAGGAAGCGGTCAGAACGCGTCTCTTGGTCATGATACACCACCAAATCAAATTCATTTCGCCGCTCGAAGAGCACTTGCTCGGCCGTCGTCGAAACAATCAGACGCTCTTCAAGCTCCTCAGCAGAAATGCCAGAACGCAGGCCGATCGGTTCAATACACATAACGTTTTTGGCAAAGATATGCCCCTGGTCGTATTCTGCCCGGTTACGAACATCAATTATCAAGACATCGGAAGAGCGTAGTTGCTGGTATAACTCGGCTGCGGTAATGGCGGTGACAGGGAGTGTGTCCTTGGACGACGTTCTCACGCGCAAAGACCTTCCATCCCCGTTGGCTTGGACTGTGCGGCCAGACCCATTCACTTCTGAGGTTCGGGGCAGGGTCCTTTGAGTAGAGTGCAACGAACCTGTATATGCCAACGTACGGCTGTGATCATCTTTGCTTGTCCGCGCAGTAATTCCATTCATGTACGAATTCTTGAACGGATCATAGGCAGGACTAGGGGTTCTGGGAAGCAAAAAACCTGGGCCAGGTTCCAGAGGGATCTTGGGTGGATGAGGTGGTATGAGCGAAGGTGGTGGCATTACTCGAGGTCCGGAAGGCCTACTGTTTGCATGCATGTTCGCAGATTCTGAATATCTGTAGCTTGCCCTGGATGGTGATGAATTCGACGAAGGGGGTGTATATTCCGTCGGCGAGGGCATTGGAATTACCTCAATTTCGGCTGCGTTCGAGATAGCTGTATCCCAGTTGCCCGGAGCCGGTTTGCGCTGGATTCGTAATTGCGAAAAGCGGTGCGCTAGATCTTGTGGGACTAAGTGTGGTGACCCACTAGGAGAATTGCCGCGCATGTGTAAGCCTTTGGGCTTTGGTCGCACCGGTGGACGATCCCTTGATGGCGCAGAGAGCTGCGGCCTGGAGACATGACCAACTGATGGGCGAGAATTGTCATAATCTTGGACAGGTACCGGACGCTGTTCAAGAAAAAGCTCATCAGACGCTTTGTATGCGCTCGTCGGCCCGTCAGGCATGGAGAGCGGCCGAGGAGAGGTGCCAGGTGCATTTCGAGCTTTTTCGTCCTTGTCAGGCAAGGAGCTGCGGCTAGATGCGGACGTTGAAGGTCTGATGCCACTCATGCCGTTATCTTCTAGGATCATTTGATAAACCTCCATGAACATGGCATGCTGGCCATCGACTTGCTATGTGTGCTTCGTCAAAAATGTTCAATGACGTTTGCTGACGACAGGACACGATTAAATGCGCAGAAAGACAACATGAGATGATGAGACTCAGGTTTGATTCTCCACTTCGATCGAGAAAGGCCCACTAACCTTGCGTGTCGCCGTATACGTCCGGATCCATTCTCCTCCACCACCGCTCATATATGGATAGTCCCTGTGCCTCGGTATGATGTTCAGCAAGATGTCTAGGCTGACAAGATGCTCGACGTAGGCGCGATCATGCTGTTTGAACCCTATGAGAGAGTTGGCTTGGATTGCAGATTGTTGAGCTCGATTGAGCAACGAGCGTATCTATAAGCACCAATCTTAGCATACTTCGAACAATACGAGTACTCTCAAGCGGAGTGTACCGGTGTTTGCGCCCCGAGGTCCCTAGCTTCTGCCACGGCTTTTGCTTGCAGGTCCTTGATATGCATATACCGAGGTTTCCCTCCAGCATACCCAGCCTCACGCGCCGAAACTCCTAGGGCCATGGCTGATTTTATATTGAGCTGATATTCTGAAGTCTACCTCTCAACGCGCCTCCTGCCATTAGCCCAGGGATGAACTATCCCACTCGCTGGAACAGTCTCTGTTGTAGATTCGAGTCTCGTACAGCGTAGCGATCACAGCCATGCCGAGTGTGGATGTGTATGCGATGTGAATACCAAGTTTGGTCCCCCATGCGTAGAGGATGCCTGGGGTGGACAGTGGAAGCAGTCACTAATGGCGTCGTTTGATGGGCCGGATTCGATATGTTTCGAGGTGGTTATTATTATTGGCAGCGAGGATCTAAAGTGGCTGCGACGGCAGGTAATCTGGTCTAAGCAAATTCAAGATGTTTGTGGTAGTAGAGCGGTCTTTGTACAATCAGCGTTTGTCAAAAGGTTGAACAGTCGTAACCCTAACCCTCACTAACGCCGTCATCTCGGCGTTATGATGGGCCTTCGGCTGGCTACCTTACCTTACAGATACCCCGATATTGGAATCAGGCCCAGAACCCGCAGTCAACAAATTTCCGTGCATGTACACCAGCTCTGTATCGTGGCGCGAAGTCTGAGAAGCTCTAGAATCACGGCATAGACCCCTCACAGATCAGCTTGGTGCTACCAGCATTCAAGCAGGGTGACTATGGCTTTGAGCATGGCAGGCTGGTTCGCCTCCAGCTCTGCGCTTGATGAGCAGATTGAGAAAGGAACTTCTTCGAGCTTGTGAGTGAGCAGATAGGTCTCCACCTGTTAGGACGCAGCCAAGCTTTGAATAGGCTGATCTGTAGAGTCTAGGGAAGATATCGCTCTAAACCTCGAAATATCGGACCTTATACGCTCAAAGGCTGTCCAACCAAAGGAAGCCATGCGATCTTTGAAACGGCGCATAGGGCACAAGAATCCCAACGTACAATTAGCCACGTTAAAGGTAGTACAACGGCGACCTGGCCGCTTCGTCGGTGGTGTTTGGAGCTGCGTCTAACCCGATGTATAGCTTACGGATACATGCGTCAAGAATGGTGGCTCACACTTCCTGGCAGAAATCGCTTCAAAGGAGTTCATGGACAATCTAGTATCGCTTCTGAAGGCGTACGGTATCAATGCGCCGAACGACGACGTGAAGACAAAGATTCTTGAATTGATACAAGCATGGGCAGGTGCTACAGAAGGGCGACCAGACATATTCTACCTTGGTGAGGTGTACCGGACACTACAGAGGGAAGGCTTCAGATTTCCCCCGAGGACGGAGATGTCGAGCAGCATGCTGGACAGCAGTGCGGTAAACGTATCTCTAGAATGTTAGATTATTCCAGATCTGATATATCTATAGCCGCCGGAGTGGATCGACTCAGACGTTTGTATGCGATGCCGAACCGCATTCAGCTTCACAAATCGAAAGCACCACTGCAGAAATTGTGGAAATGTTTTCGACGGGCAGTGCTCGACCAAGTCGATACCTTTGCCTCACTTGGGCATAGTGCAGCCTGTCAGGGTTGATGACGGCTGCTACGCCAGGTTGATAGAAAAATCACGAGCCGGTCCTATACCAGTAGAGAGATCGTTGGCACGAGGGAACGCGAGCATCGTTAGAAATCGAAGCTCAATGCAACCCCGGGACGCCCGAATTGACGATGGCTTTGACGATGATCTAAAGAGAGCTTTAAAGATGAGTCTAGAGGAGGTTAAGAGCCATTCAGGCTCTGGCTACGTCCCGCAGGCCCAATTATTGGCTCAAAGACAGTCCGTGGCTAGCAATGGCGTTCCTGAAGCATCAAAGTCTAGGGAAGAAGAAGAAGATCCGGAACTGAAGGCTGCCATTGCTGCGTCGATCAAAGATATGGAAGAGCAGAAGAAGAAGCACGCAGCTAGACTCAAGAAGCAAGCGTCAAGCTCTAGTCCTCCTGCAGACTCTGGCTTTGTAATTCGCAAGAATGAATACGAGCTCACCCCTGTCGAGGCTGAAAATATAAACCTTTTCTCGACATTGGTCGACAGACTGCAACATCAACCACCAGGAACAGTATTACGAGAGCCTCAGATCCAAGAATTGTATGAAAGCATAGGATCATTAAGACCAAAACTCGCAAGATCATACGGGGAGACGATGAGTAAGCATGGTAAGTTTCAGTCATTCAACCCTGTGCTTGATTCGTACTGATATTGGAAGACACCCTGTTGGATCTGCATTCGAAATTGGCTACGGTCGTGCGATACTATGACCGCATGTTAGAGGAGCGGTTATCACAGACTTATAGTCAGCATACCCTGGGCGGATATAGAATAAACGCACCACAAGCAGCAACCAACATGTACCCTTCGATACCATCAGAGCCAACAGCCGACCATGGAGGGACTGAGAGCTACTACAACATGCAATCCAATACATACGCTGACGTGTATCAGCGGCCCCAGGCCAGCTATCAAGAACCCACACAGCCACCTTCTCCCTATGTGACGCATGGTAGAGGACCGTCAAGAACATTACCCGCTTATGGTACTGCACCATCGGTGGACCATGCCCACTACAGCGGTGCTAGCAATACCTATGCTGCTACCCAGCAAGGCTATCCTCAATCGCCTGCACAACGGCAAGGCTGGCCGTCGGTGCACGAAAGCCAGTACCAAGGACATCAGAGCCATCAAGATGGCGTTTCTCAAACACAGATCCAGCCAACTGCAATGCCACCTCCTCAGACGTCCACAATGCCGCAAACCGCAGATACGGCTGCAATGTATTACTCTAGTGGCCAAGAGCAGGTATCTCCTCTACAACCAATATACCAGCAACGACAAGACAATATTCATGATCCGTCAGTGCCGTCACCGGAGCAAGCCCAGGCTCCGCCGCCACCGCAATTCTGGTATGGAAAACCACAGAACAATACAATCGCTCAACAACAGCAACCAGATCAATGGCAGCAAGCCAATATCTCACCGCAGGCTCCGCAGGGCCAATACGTGCCAAATCAATCGTACCCATCGCACCATCCATATACCCCGGACTCGTTCCCTTCCGCACCACAACATCAGCCGCAACCGAAGGCTGAGGAGAGTCTGATAGAGCTATGATGTATATAGGTACCCGTATGAGTTGGACATCTTTGACAGCGTCATTGGCATTTGAGTTCATGGGCGAATGCATACATGGGTGGGATCTAACTGGCAATACATACGCTTTCTGGCTGCTAACAAACCCGACTTATGCGGAGAACCTCGGACGAATTATTGGTGTTCGGAACAGCTGCAGGATGCTGGAAGATGGGCTAGGTCACAGCCAATTTTTGGTGACAGTAGCTCTTCAACCAATCGCCTCCAGCTTTAGTAGCGTACTGCTTGTGGACCTGGCCACGTAGGGATTTATGGCTCAAGAGGTAATTCCTTCATTATACCTGCACGGTACCTTGCGCAGATATTTGTGTACATGTACAATATCTAGGGTCCCACACACCTTAGGGTTACGGCTCCATAAAACTAAGGTCCTCATCGAGGTACCGACCATTACTCGACTTATTCGCTCAGGATTCGTCGTAAATATACCCAACAAAGAATCTCCCCTGTCAGCACTTTGCCACTTGAACACTTCTTTACGCTTACTACCTTCCATCAAAGTTTCATGAATCCACGACAAAGTCCGTCTCTCTTCATTGATGCCCGTTTTCTAGCCCATCATGTCACGACACAAATTAGTGAAAGCATTGGATTTAGACGAGGAATTAGATGATTTTGACGGAAATTATGACGACGTTTATCAAGAGCAAGAGGGTATGTACATGTCTCTCGCGTCGACTTCACTTAGCTGATCCCATGGTAGATATCAGCGCTGAAGACAAGAGTACATTTCTCCCAAGACTATATGGCCCACGAGGACACCAAGAGCTGATCGAACGTTCAGAGCAGCTTCGGGAAGGAACTGCCAAAGTTCGAGCAACCTTGGGCACGGGTGTCCCGGTCACCGACCGTGAGATAGAAGAATCCCTGTGGCACTATTACTATGATGTTGAAAAGACCGTCAATTACCTTCTAAGTACTGCGACCCGGTTCCTTCAGGCTTTTGTTCGTGCTTATGCGATCAAGACCAGCAAGCCAAAGCTACGGCGAAACCCACAAATACGCAGACGGAGGCACCTAACCCGAAACTGGCCAATGGTAGGTCTTGTTTCTTCTCCCATTCCTTCTGCCATGCCATATCCTTACGTCATGAACCCTTTCTTTAATACGGAAGAGCATCGATATTTCCTTGTTGGTATGTTGGAGCCATCTATACCCCTCCGACCGGCTGTTGATACATATGTTTTGTTCAGGGTCTAGGATGTCAAGTCAGCCATCTGAAGCCATACATTCCTGCTCCGCCAGGCTCTCTGCGACCGAGTTCTTCAAAGATTGCCCGTGGCTCAATGTGCCGAAAATCCGCCAAGGGGAGATTCTTATCGAGCCGTTGTATCCCCGTGGCGGGCTACTCGGCGGATCACCTTCACAAGCCAACGGTAAATCTTCGAAATTGGCTGCTTTGGCCGCAGCTCGAAGGCAGAAGGAGAACACGAAACCATCGGAAGGAAACATGAACAGCTCAGTAGCACTCCTGGATAAGCTAGGGCGTAAGGGCGCTCCGCCAGCGCCCAGCACAATAGCAAGTGGGCAAGACAAAGTCCCTGTTTTGAAGGATGTACCGCCTCCGATTACAAGCCCTGCTCGTCGAAAGTATCCAAATCAGGGACGTACGAGTGTAGGAGAGATTAGGTCAAAGAGCAAGAGTACTGAGCTAGAGCCACCAGAGCTTATCGTGGAAGACCCTAAGGAGAGCGACGAACCACCATTCGTTCAGGCCGCTTCACCTTCAGCTTTTGCGCGGACTATGTTCGGGCTACCAACCGCGCCAAATCCGAATCTTGGTCATCCAGCTTTGCCAAAAAAATCGTCACATCGCTCGTACAACCTTAGCTATGCGTTACCATATCATTTGATGATGGATACTGAATTAAATGCTTTCGCAGGACCCAGCCCAGACGACATCGTCCTGAAGGCACAAAACTCCAAAGCGCAGAACTCCAAAGGTCCTGCGGGTGGGGCAAGGAGAAGCTGATCAACCAACTGACGTCTCCTTAGGACAGAAAGGAGCAAAACCTGATAGCACTAAAACGGTCAATGGCATTACCAAGGCCGTAGAAAATGTCTCAATCATAGAAACCCCCAAACCGAAAAGCAAGAATCTGAACGTTCTTGCCGAGCTCGAGAAGACCAAGCAGAAGCCTGCAGCTAATTTTGTGGTCATTGGTGAGTCTGCCGTTGTTCATCCAAGCATATGGCAGCGTTATTTAACCATCGTTCATTCAGCTGATTGTAATAGGCCATGTCGATGCCGGGAAAAGTACGCTCATGGGCCGTCTGCTCTACGATCTGAAGATCGTCGACCAAAGAACACTTGAAAGGTACCGCAAGGAAGCCGAGAGCATTGGGAAATCTTCATTTGCACTGGCATGGGTACTCGACCAGGGCACCGACGAACGGAGCCAAGGCGTCACAATCGACATCGGCATGAACAAGTTCGAAACCGACAAGACCGCATTCACCATCCTCGATGCCCCAGGCCACCGAGACTTTATCCCCAACATGATCGCCGGCGCCAGCCAAGCCGACTTCGCCGTCCTGGTCATCGACGCCAGCACCGGCAGTTTCGAGTCCGGGCTGAAAGGCCAGACGAAAGAACACGCTCTCCTAGTCCGAAGCATGGGCGTACAGCGCATCATCGTCGCAGTCAACAAGCTCGATACACTCTCTTGGTCCAAACCCCGCTTCGACGAGATCCGGCAGCAGGTCTCCGCCTTCCTCACAGCCGCAGGCTTCCAGCCCCGAAACCTCGCTTTCCTCCCTTGCTCAGGCCTGACCGGCGACAACGTCGTTCGCAAAGTCGCTGACCCCAAAGCATCCTGGTACAGCGGTCAGCCACTCATCTCGCTCCTCGAGTCCTCTGAGCCCTTCGCCCGCGCTCTCGAGAAACCCCTCCGCTTAACCATCGACGACGTCTTCCGCGGCGGCGTTCAAACCCCCCTCTCCATCTCCGGCCGCCTCGACGCTGGCAGCATCCAAGTCGGCGACGTCGTAGTCGCCGTACCCAGCAGCGAAAGCGCCTCCATCAAAGGCATCGAGGTCGACTCCGAGCCCCGCGACTGGGCCGTCGCAGGCCAGAACGTGATCCTCCATCTCGCGGACATCGACCAGAAACACCTTCGATTGGGGGATGTCATTTGCCCTCCGTCCTCGCCCGTGAAGGCGGTCAAGAGCTTCACGGTGAAGGTCTTGGCGTTTGAGCATCTCCTCCCGATGGCGGTGGAGGTGCATCGAGGGAGGTTGCATGCGCCTGGGAGGATCAGCCGGTTGGTGGCGGTGCTGGACAAGAGTACGGGGCAGTCCGTGGAGGGGGCGAAGAAGAAGGTGAAGATTGTGAAGCCGGGGAGTGTGGCGCGGGTGGTGGTCGAGGTGGAGGAGGCGGTGCCGTTGGAGATTGGGGGGAGGGTGGTGCTGAGGGCGGGTGGGGAGACGGTGGGGGCGGGGCTTTTGGAGTAGCTTGGGTTCATGCTGATGGTTCGAGGGCTGGCTCGGGATACGGTGCGAGAAGTAATGCAATCTCATGGTTGATTGATACGTAGATGCATGGTTTTGCGCCATGCATTGCCCGGAACTCCCTGAATCCAACAGACTTCATCCCATCCACTCACACACAGTCCTCGGTCGCAACAGCAAGCCCGCCATGACCATCCATCTTCAAGAACTCCACCCTCCCCCTCCCCCCCCTTCCCATACCGCACCCAAGCTTCCCTATCGTCCTTCCTCCCATCCCTCCCTTTTCATACCACACTCACG
>JAABUS010001939.1_pt1 | contig 41832 bp, 39 predicted proteins | sample 5560161 | NCBI WGS metagenome assembly JAABUS01 (sample SAMN10711885, study PRJNA513376) | rock metagenome | isolation source: Antarctica rocks | place: Antarctica: Victoria Land, Trio Nunatak nord | collected 2016-01-04
AGCACCAAAGCCCTGCATCGAGACTCTATCCCGACTTCTCCTTCTGCCCTCTGGAGTAGCAGCAATCTCATCAAAAGTAGTGGGCGGCGTGCTTACTCTGTCGGGAGGAGACATCGCTCGGCCATCTGGCGTGGGATCTCGCGAGGTCGTGTTTGAAGGCATGTGAACAGGCATTGATATGCGGCCCTCAACCTTTGATGCAGTGCCGGCTGGGGAAAGTGACCGCATACCATGGAGAGCAGATGTTGGCCGGGAAGATATGGGCGCTTTGGCATTGTAGAGATCACCATTGCCGAGACCCAGCACAGACCTTGGTGACTCCAGAGAGGGAAGAGCTTGCAAAGATTTTGCATACGAAGTCATCTCAGCCAAGAGTTGGGATGTTAAGTCACACATGACCGTCTTTATTGTGGTCGTCTTGGACTTCTCCAGCGTAGGTACGTAAACTACGCCTTCATGCGGTGGTTTTGCCGGCATAACATGGTCAAAAATCAAGACTTGATGAACTAAAGCCTTGGGAAACTGGGTCTTGATTTTCTCCAGACCTTCAACGAGCGATCTCACAGAAGTGTTTTGGCTATCTTCGGTTCTAGATAAATCCGTTCGTTCATTATTACTAGCAGCTGTTTCCCTTGATGTACCGCCTATGCTGTTGTAATCTGCGATTGCTATAACCATCAAGGGTTCTCTATATAGCTCGAAAGGCGCCAGAGCCATATGCGAGGGTGGAGGAAGAGCTGTCGTTAAGTCATAAAGAACCAGACCTGTAGGAAAAGCAAGCGGCGAAAACATGGCTAGGATACACCAGATGTGTCAGCGATATTGCCTACAGACTCTTTGGGTCGCGCAAGTAGTATAATAAAGCGTAATGGTTTCCTACTTCTATGAGGTCTGCCATCAGGGCTGACGTCTCCCAGACGCACCACATTCTCTTGCTGAAGCCTTCCAAGAGACCTCAGAAACCTCGATCGCTTGATATGCCCAATGGGAACCACAAGGACTCTGACTCGCGCTGGGGCGACGAAAGAGAGGGATTCAAGGCTCATGGTGACATTTGTTTAAGGATAGGCGCACGATTTTGTGGAAAGCTCGTGAAGAGCACAGGGAGGTGGGCTTTGGCGTTGGACAGTCCATGACCGAAGTCCAGATGTACAGAGCACCCAGGCTTTTGGTATTAGGGTATTCAGTATATGAAAGGAATTGACGGGTGAATTATTGTAGTGAAGACATGCGAGAAAGGGCAGCACGGGCAGGTAAAATAGATAAGCGAGGATTTTAAGCGAAATATCGTGCTGTGCTGAGAATTCTTCTAGAATATCAAAATTAATGCTTTGTATGATATTAATAAATTTTAAATCTAAATAAAATTTAAATTTAAACAATATAAATTGTTAATGGGAACCAATATTTGCACACCCAGTTTCCATACATGCACACCCAATTTCACTACATAAGGTAAACACCCATTCAAATTAGAATTAGTTACCGATATCTCGGTCGCCTAGAATACCTTTATTTGTATGAATGCCCCACCAAGAATTAAGTACCTGCAGGCAACGACGTCATCCTCCATCAAATTTATCGCGTTACACATGCAACATCTAACATATTACCAGGGATTAAATCTGCCTATCTCAGAGGACGAGGTAGGGGGGGTGACGAAGTTTCAGCTGTTGTAGAGCAGATTCCGGAGTTTCAGGAGCAAGCGCCAGGTGGTGGAGGCTTTTATGGTCAATTTCAGGTGTAAATTAACTTGGAGATAACAGTTGATCCCAGAGGTACTTAATTCTTGGTGGGGCACTCATACAAATAAAGGTATTTCTAGGCGACCGAGGTATCGGTAACTACTGTGATCCTAATTTGAATGGGTGTTTATGTAGTGAAATTGGGCGTGCATGTATGGAAATTGGGTGTGCAATCATTGGTTCCCTAACATTTAGTCTTTTTATTAAGCATTATATTGAGCTTTTTACTTCGACACTCTGTATATATTAAAGTATGCATCAGTCAGATTTGTAATACACGCTGAGCAATGTTTCTGCCACACTGGTGGGTGATCTTCAGGTAAACCCACCCAAGATGCTGAGAACAGCCCCCAAACCCACCTCTTAGGGTAGATTGGGTTGGGTTTGTTGGGTGTCACCCAAACCAACGGTCACACTATGCTTCAGTCGCAACCGTCAAATCAAATTTGCTTTGTATACACATACCAAATCTGCTTCCATAAACAAGTATCAATTTGTTCCATATCCAAAGAACCAAATTGCTCCATATTCTAGCACCAACCCCCTGAGTTGGCAATCACAAAAACCAACCCATGAGGTATCAATAGTATCGAACAGGAAAACGCCTAAGTGTAAGGAATCGGTACAGGTATAGAAGTACAAGGGGCTATAGGCCGGTGCAGTATTTTGATAAAAAGGGGCCATTTTTAGAGCATTATGTGGTGTTTCTAGAGAATGGTAAATCGTCCGAGGCCCGGTCATGCAGGTAAATGCAACTCTGCTTTATTTTCTAAGAAGATGTCAGACCGCAAAATCACTGGAGATTGGAGGGAGCCGCTTGACGAACGTGGAGCTGAAGTGGGCGGTCTGCTCCAAAATTTTGGAGGTCTAGTGAGCCAAGGAGACTGTTAAGGCAATCTTAAAGGAGGCGAGCGCTAAGAGAAGAATAGGGATGTTGATTTGTGGGATTTTCCCTACTGACTGGATGGGCCGGGATTATTCGAAGACGTTCAAACAGTGCTCGGCGTTTTAGCATTGTCGCTATCGAACCACTTGTTGGTTCCACCAAGGAGCATCTTCCAGATGTTTCCCTTAAAAAATGGTTCAGTGTCGACGAGATCTCTAAGGGGAGGATCAGCGAGATGCTCCATATAACGGCTTTGGGGTATGATCGTACCTCGTGAGCCCGGTGCTAATCAAGCCGTTATCCAAGAAAGACAAGCGTGCACTTCCAACTTCATCGTTACCGAACTGTATGAATTGAACACCAACCTGAATATTTGGCTTCTTAAACCTGTCAAGTGTTTCACCAAGAGACTTGATAGGTGGAACTGCATCTGATTCCGGTTGCCAAATGCCATCAGTGAAGATGTAAAGGTTCAATTCTCGTACATCCTTTGGATCGTCGGCGTGCCAAGGACGGCTCTGAGCGTTGCGGGGTTTTCTTTGGTCTTCCTCCTCTAATCTTCTCTGATATTTTCCTAGAATCGAACCGAGGCGGTGGTAGATATTTGAGAGGTGCTCTGTTCCCTCTTTGACCTTTCGGGGGCGTTGCTTCTTGGCTAATTCAACAAGCTCTGTTGTCTTCTTCTCGTTTGTGCAGACGGTATCGCTCATCGTAAAGAATAAGTCGATTCCATTTTTGTCGGTTTTTTTGACTATATAAGCTAAAATGTCTAGAAGTAGAATGACATCATCCCAATGCTCTCGCATTGATGTTGAATCGTCGATCAGAAAAACCTGTAAGCCATCAGCGGACGTATGTATGAAGAAGAAGGAAAAGACAAACATGGTCACGGTTCTTCAATTCATTCATCAAATGATCGTGTGGCAAAGGTATGTCTTTGGCTCCACCTAATAAATTCCCCATCGCACTGGCTAGGCCACTCAGACCTTTCTTCTTCCGTCTTTCTCTCCATACTTTAGCGTCATCAAAAGATAAGAATGGAGGCTGCGGTGTTGGAGTACTATGAGGATGAGGATCATATGTAGGCTTGACAATGGGATGACCAGTATTAGGCTTAACATTGGGAGAAATGGCAAGGACAGAAATTCCATGCTGTGAAACATCTGCCATGTTTGATGAAATGGGTTCAGCACCAACATGCTGATTACTAAAGGGTAGTGTATCCGTGGAGATCTCAACCCGGAATGAATCACGAGCTTTTGTCGCTGCATCAGGACTGCTTTTCTGAAGCTCTATTCCAGTTCCGGGCTTTTCGGTTGTGAGACTAGGTCTCTGAGCCATACTGGGGGTCTGGGGGTGCATTTCCTGAGAAACTGGATTGACACTGTGGTCTGTGCTATAACCAACGCTAGGGTTATCTCTATGACTGATTGGAGGCTCGGTCTGAAAGGGTTCTGGCAATAAACCGTTTTGCTGGCTTGACATTGGGGTAAAACGGTCTTCTCCAGCCGAGTGCCTCTTTCTGCGTGAGCCCTTACGGTCGAGACCTCGTTCTGCTGGAGGAGAGTGGAGATGAGTTTGACCACCAAAAGCGTCTTGCGTCACGCCGTCAAGAGGATTCATCGACTTGAAAGTGGAACCATTTGATAATTGAGAGAGATGCGCAGGCCTATCGGTCGATATAATTCCAGGGCTCTCAGTGTAAGGATACTTTACCTGTTGTGATGTCGTCCCTTGAAGCTCTGGGCTTGGAGGTAAAGAAGAAGTCATTCGAGTTTGGCCATTGGAACCGGTTTCCTTGCGAGGAGGCATCGACGTAGCTTCTCGTTCAGAGGCGCGACTATCCGTGGAAGGAGATGTCGAAGAACGTACGGTCCGATAAGGCTCGAAACAGTTCTGATCAATATCCTTCATGCTGGCAGAGTCTTTAAGCACCTTTGATGACTTCCACCAGAGCGTATTCGCTGAGCGACGGTGTTGCCGTGGTAATAGCATGTGGTCTTTTATCATGGTGAGGACATGCTCAGTGATAATGTCACACCGTTGAAGATTACTGGGTAACTTTTGGAGACGTTCTTCGACGCATCTTAAAATAACCTCACCGTTATGGAAACAGTCTAAGTCCTCTATTCCATGTTCTTTAGCGTTCAGCTTGCGCAGATCACGATACTGTTGCAAACCTGTCAGACCTAGGACCAGCCATACAGCTGCTTCACTTAGTATGCAGCCTAAAGACCATACGTCTACTCCTGGGGTGACCTGGCGGCGCGTTGCTGCGTTGGTGGTATCATGTCTATAGCATTCTGGGGCCCCTTCATACAGCTTAGCTGTCGTTACCAGAAACATGCAGGCAGATACTGTACCGTAGGTCCGGGTCCCTTGAGTGTCCCAATCATATGCGATCTCCTCTACTTTGTCCCGAAAATGACTGAGCCCAAGATCGGCAAGTTTGAATTCCAATCTGCCGTTGCGAGTAGACAGGAGTATATTGCGAGGCTTTACATCTTGATGCCACCTGCTACATTCAGCATCCAACTTAGGGCTCCCAAGGCACTAATCACTTACCCTTGGCGAGCAGATTTATCTGTATAGACCAGGTCATGTATTCCTTCAAGCGCCCTGTTCAAAGAGAGAAGGCTCTCCCAAAAATCATATATTCCTGGACCAGTGCGAGGCGTCCTGTGCTTCGTAAAGTAATCCTCCAAAGTCTTCTCGTTGGCGTACTCCAAGATTATGTTCCACGTTTCACCATGTTTGTAGCTGCCATAAAACCCTATGACACCCGGTTCATTGCTTCCACTTATTGCGCTACGCACGGTCACAAAGCCTTCGACCTCTTTTCTACATTGCTCCTCAGCTTCTCTCGAATGGTAGGTTTTTAGAACGAAGGTATTTGGGCATGGGTCCGTGATTTCCTGCTTTCGAGTTAGTCTTCGTTTCAGCGCATAGTAGTAAACAGTAAGGGGCGCTATACATTCTTGGTACCACGATTCACCTCAAGGTGATTGTACGTGGATTGCAGCTCTATTCTGTAGGTTTCCGAACTTCCGCCGGTCCCAAGCGGTACTTTGGAAATAATTGGAAGAATCGTTCTAGCTTGCCAATCTTTGAATCGTTCGTAAGATAAAGTTGGCGCGCAAAACATCCACTGATGCTCATAGAAATCCTGAAAGAAGCGCGTATCAATGTCCTCCAAATTCGCTGGGAAATTTTCCGGACGGGTGTCAAAGGGTAGCTTTTCGTCGGATAAACTATTATGTATGACGAAATATTTGATAAATTTTCCTCGATTTATGTGAAGGAGGATGGCAAACACTTTTGTGTACTGCGTTTTGATAGGATTTCGTTGAACAGGAACAGGGCCTGTCGATGGTAATACGCATCGCAATAGTCCCTCCAGGCGATCATGGTCCGAGAAATAGTCCTTAAGGTCGGATTCAGGGCAAAAGTATGCGGTCTCATTTTCGGTGCCTGAAATACCTGGTTCGCGCTTTTCGTCGACAAATCGAACGAACTTCTGCAATGCTTCCTCGTGATTAGGCTGTTGCGCTCGAACGGGGTCCATAGCATGAGCCTATTAAAGCTATTGTCCGATAAGAGCTCAGGATAGTGCCTGTAGCCAGGAGGGAGGTATAGGGAGAGCGTAAACAAATGATTAAACATTGAAATAGATGAAAAGCAAAGGATAATGAACTCCTGCCAGTAACTACTATATTGTGTTAGTGCGTACCGAGGGCGGTGTAACAGAGAGTTGGAGAGGGTGGAGAGTATGCCCCTCGTACATGCACCGGCCGCATCGAGACCAGCCTACTAAAGATCGGCCGTCGCATGCTTTGAGAGATACGCCTTGTTTTGCCTAACCGGATTACAACCCTAAAAAGAAACCTTTCTCAAGGCGTTTTCCTGACATAGGTGCGAGTAAATGGTAATAGCAGGGTAATCAACCGCTCAGTTAATGTAAAACTTGGTCTTGATCGAAGTCAATATACTAAAGGCTTAGGAAGAAGGAAGAAGCAATTAGCCCTAATCTGTCATCATAACTGCTGTTAACCTCACTTACATCGAAGCCTCATATCATAAGGGCGAGCTTTCCCACTACACTGAACCGGATCGGACTGTAACAACAAAAATCTTTCCCCAACCGCCCCAGGCATGTGATCATTTGAAACGCTCTTCTTAAGCCAGACTACATTGACAAAAAATATAACGCGTATTTGCAAAAAGTTCGTATATGGACATAAGACTTCAAAATAACATTCGAAGAACAAAGCGAAAGCTATTCTGGCTCTATCGTTACGTGGGATCTCATCCGAATTGAAACCAGCTACTATTCGAGCCCGGGAATTCCCGTACTTAATATTATCAACGAGGATGGTATGGAGATTATCCAGTGTTCTAGGTACGGAGAGGCAAATTTTGTATTTCGAAATCTTCTCGGCTAGTATATTCCAAGACACATTGATCTGCTTCTGGTTCGGAATCCAGCCTCGCTGTTTAACCGCTCTGATTCGACCTTTACACTGCATTCTAGCCTAGGTCCAGTCAATTAATTTTTCTGATCACGAGTCTTCGTACTTAGCTTGGAGTGACCTGAGATGCATCAAACGGGGGTCGGTCTCCGTTTTCAAGGTCAGAGTTCTTCCATCTTAGCTTATCCTTCTGTCGTACATGGCGATAATAGATCCATGATGCTAAAAATGTGATCAACATGAAAGGGATAGAGATAGCGAGGTATGTCTGCAGCGCAGCTGGCGAGAAATTCCGCTGATTAGATGGAAACTTTATAACATCAGTACTCATGAGCGTCTAGTTCGTTTGTTAGATGGGTCTATAGAATTTTGGATTGGTCCTTACGGAGATGAATGTCCCCGGCAAGAAGAACAGTGCTACGAGAGTAATGATACGCATTGACACAGTTTCCTGCTCTGTTTTCATTGCAATCTTGTGCATTTGGTGTGTCATCTTCTCCATCTTATCCGCTGACAGCTGAGCTTTTTGCGAGAGGTGTTTGTTCAATTGTATATTCTTGAATTCAAGGATTCCATACAGCTGCGTAAAGTCAGAACATAGTCTTGTGCTATCATTTTGGACATGCTTGCTTACCAAGGTTTTTCTATCAGCAATCATTTGCAGCAAATTATCTGCCCTCGACTGCTGCAAATTTAGATCGTCAATAATACCCGTGATGCGCCTTTGAAACCGGGAGATATCTCCTTTGCAGTTAGTCCGCAAATGGTTTGGACAGTCTTCTGAGCTGACCACAAATTGAAGGTATTGCTGTAACTCTGCCAGTATCTTGGCATTCATTTTCAAGACCAGTAATGTCTCATTCACTTTTTCTCCAATGTACTGAGTACGCTGAAGATCACTGAACGAGAAATCATGCTGTTCAACCCACTTCGCTTGGTTGTTCGAAGTCATTTCGAATGTCTCAGATTCAGCTCGTGCGGCACTGGACCTCTCATCAGCCCCGAATGACACTGCGCGGCGCATTTTGTCAACTCGTGATTTTCCTGTAGCTAATAGAGACCATTGACGCCTTGCCGGAGGTGGTGAAGTTTCAGAACGCTTTGGCTTTCCGGGTACAGGGCTTGGTGGCCTGTCTATCTCGGCCCGTAGTGTTTGCCGAGTTGAGTCTTGAAATTCTTCTTCCAGAAACTTAATGTACCAGCGCCAGTTCTCACCGCTGAGATTGCAGTGAATCAGGTGTGTTGCAAGTGCTGCTGAAAAGGCATGGCTAGTGGAGTCATATTCGCTTGAACAGGAACGACTTGCAGCTTCAGTTACTTGCATTACTCGATTCTTTATTAGGCGGTTGCCCTTCACTATAATCCAAACTGTCCGGCCGGTTTCGATATCAAATGAATGATATATGGCTGTCTGTCGTATAGACCACGGCCAACCTGGCTGGTCTTTGTATATTTCCACAGATTTAAAGCCGTAACACAGCTGAAGATTTCGACCTGACCTTTCGAGTTCTGGTATTGATAATCCTCGGTCCATCTCACTCAAACGGTTCTCGTGCCTGAACCCGCTGAAATGGAAATCATGGGGGTACTCCTGTTGCCCAAACGGAAAAACAAAATCCAGGAACTCTGGCATTACTTGATGGTAGGTAAAGGCATCCATAAGCATCTCTCGTGTTGTATTCAAGGGCGCTCGCGAGTGTGGCGCATGTACGAAGCTTATAGTATTGTCAGTGATTCGGCAACAAGAGCCAGAGAGAGACACACATGAACCTGCACATTGGGTCTTTGAGATCTTGTCTATTTATTATGTGGAGCTGCGTCTTCATTTCCTTGGCGTCGCGCGCTGTGTCATGTATCGAATCCTGTCGAAAGTCAACTACCGAAAGTGAAAGCGTATCAGCCAGTCGACAACCACCACTTGCTTGATGCTTCAGCTGCCAAAAATCTACGACGGCATCTGCCTCCTCACAAAAGAGCCTTTCCTGATTTTCGTTTAGCCTGATGAAATACTTCTTCAGGCAATGATCATAAGTGTCTGGGATGATAAGGTTCTTGGGAAAGAGGCTCGAGTTGAAACAAGATCTGTTCAATTGATTCATTTTGATCCCGTCTTCTGCTCTAAAGCTCCTTTGTTACCCAAAGTCTGCAGATATATTCGACTTTATAAAGAAGTGATTATGTAAGCATGGTCTGTTAAGGTGAAGTGGAACACACTCAAGGGGCTTGGTGGTATAAGGCACTCTCTGCCGCGAGGCCTGCAACGATGCTTACGCCCCATCCTGCCCTTACTCTGCACAATACCCGTACTGAGCTATACGCCTGCTATCTCCAACACAGCCTCGCAGCTTGCAAGGCACTCAGGTCCCTCGGAACTTCGTTAATCATCATCATCATTTACAGGTCGCCGTTTTTTATGAAGTTCTCTCCTTTCCTCCTGTCGCCTCGTAATCAGCCGGTGTGGCCAAGCATTCCTTAACCAGCACACCTTCGTTAATTTCCTTGGAGCTCTGCACGTCCAATCATCCAGCACAAACTGCGATTGTCAGCTTTGATTCTCAGAAATGGCGCTTAAGGGAGCACAACATTGAGTCCAAAATCGTTGTCGCCCACTATATTATTCTTGCTAAACTTTTCTTTCAAAAACGCTAAGACTGTTCCTTTGTCGAGACGGTAGTGTGGAAAGCTATCCGAAACCCAAGCGGAGGACATGGCAGCGATGAGCGATAAGATGCTTGAATGGGCGCCAAGCTTTAGTCGCTGCCACTTTGTGAGAGGGTGCTGTAGGAATACAAGGCCAAGGAATCCAGGCTAAATCCAGCTCACTGTGAGCCTGAAAGGAATGGGGCGGCCTGTTATCGCCAGTCTATGCGGCTCAAGTTCAGACATGATCAAGAGTTGGAGGGGTTATTTCATGCACATCATCACGCCGAGTCTGCAGACCCCACGTTTGCGTAATCAAAGGCATCCACTTAGGAAATACTGGACCAGTCACTTCAGTGCATAGAGTAACCGATGGGTAAGGCCCTTGTATACTAAGAAACGTACGGAATAAAGCCTTGAACTCCTTGCAGTTGGTTTGTACACCACGCAAAATCGGTTGGTCATTATTCCGTTTGCGCTAAGGGCTATGTTTTTCGCAATGATATCCTAGCCTTGTCGATTCCACTGCCTTTGTGGCCATGTACATCAACAGCCTCGAAGCCTATTTACATCCGCCTTGAAGAGGCAAATCTGACTCGCGGTTACGTATTGCCACTTATGCAGATACTTGTGTCTATCTTATAGATATAGCCTAACGAAAGCCATATGCGCGGCATCTGAAATACAGCTATTGAGGGGGCGGTTAACCAATTTGAGAGGGCTTCATGCTGATGATATACAATGTTGAAGCCTACTGAGTATTCCTTGACAAGTATGATCGATTTGCCTGAATCGCGTGCTTGATCAATAGCGTAGAATAAACGCGCTTTGCGGGGTGTATCAGCTTCCTAACGATGTCGAGCTTTTGACGTAGAGGTAGGTGGACGTGGAGCCATGATAATATAATCAGTTTAGTGAGCTAGAAGGGTGAGGTAGATAGAAGGGTGGGTAGAATGGCGGGTACGAAGCCGAAATTAGCGTGTTCGGAACTAGCCGCTTATTGTACGTTGCCTTTTGCCGACCCCTGATGACTGGGATTATGTATCTACGGTGGCCCGCTGCATGCGTAACTGGCTGCTTTAATAAATCATATTCACTGGCAAGGTACAACGCCACAACACATTTACTTAGCATTAATGTTTTCAATCTACATTTCCTTTTCTTGTACAGCAGATAGAAGGGTGTAGATGTTTTCTTACTCCTTTGGACTCATGGAAGATGACGATACACTTCATGAGAAGAACGCCCTGTTCGATAGGCCTATTCTACTGCAACCCAATACATTTGAGAATATAGAGAGAGCTTGGTTCAAAGATATCATTCCATAACATCTTTTTGCAGCTACCTCCCAACCTTCTCAAGGGAGGATTCATTTGGCCTCGACGCCCGCGACAGTAACGCTAAATGGCGAACAGACTTGATTATGATGCGCTCAGAGCGCAGACCATACGTAATGGTAACGACGAGGCTGTCACAGTCAATACTCGAGCCCTGATAGACAAGGTACTAGCGAGATATTCGGGAGAATGGACGACCTTGAGAGAACTGCTTCAGAACGCCGCCGATGCTTCAGCGAGAAAGGTTACCATCAGACTTCAGACCATGCCATCCTCTAACGTCCCCGCTCCGCTAAGCTCCGACTCCTCAGTCCGACTAAAGCACGTGATAGAGAATCACACTTTGAAGTCATCTATAATCGAGAACGATGGGGAGCCATTCAAGGCAACAGACTGGTCACGGCTCAAGAAGATAGCAGAAGGGAACCCAGATGAAACAAAGATTGGTGCTTTTGGGGTGGGATTCTACAGTGTCTTTGCGGATTGTGAGGAACCCTTCGTTTCTTCTGGGAAGGAAGCTCTTGCATTCTACTGGAAAGAGGACTCTTTGTTCACCAGGAAATTGCAATTAGAGAACGATCAATCTACAAATACGACCTTTGTACTTCCCATGCGCAATGCTTCGTCTCCCGTACCACAGCTTCTGTCACTGTGTCAATTTCTCTCGAGCAGTCTTACCTTTGTTGGACTTGAGGCCATAGAATTATGGCTAGATGAATGGAGGATTCTACGACTGAAGAAAGTCATTGCCCCAAGCATTGAACTGTCAATACCCAAGGAAGTGGACAGAAAAACCCGCGAAGGCTTAATGCAGGTTGTCAGCGTGTTAAAAGAGGCTGCTCAATTGGACGCTCACTGGCTGAAGGCTGTAGGATGGGAGCGTAAGAAAGATTATGGCAACACAAGCAATGCTGGATCGGGTCCGACTCTACCTTCAGCTCAGCCAGGTCAGTCGCTTCGGACATTCTTCTCGAGACTTGCCCCAGGGACCATCAATGTGGCTGCAGAGAAAGAGGCAAAAGAACAGAAGGCGTTGCAGGAAGCTATCTCAGGGAATGTGATGGGCGAGGAGAACGCCACAATCTTCCTGCACGTTAACAAGGCAACGGTCCGTACTTTGGTCGGTCCGAACTTCGCCTCCGAGCTTGAGCGTGCCACCAAGAAGCCTCCTCCAAGGACTACAACAGTGTCTCTCTTGACTGCATCGTATGATGAAAGTGCGGCGTCTACTGCAAGCAGTCCTACCCAATCCTCAAAAGCTATCAACATATTCAGCTCCGTGCTTCCCACGAAGGGGAGAATTTTCATCGGCTTTCCCACGAATCAGACCACAGGACTGAATGCTCATATTTCTACTCCATCGGTCATACCAACAGTAGAACGAGAGTCCATTGATTTAAACAATCAATATGTACGTGTATGGAATATCGAGCTTCTCAGGGTCGCCGGAATTGTAGCCAGAATTTCATGGAGCAGCGAAATGGTGGAATTGGGACGCAAGCTATTGGGAGCCGTACGTGCTGCTAGCCGAAAGAAACTTGGTAAGGAGGATATTGCAAACATCCTCCCCGAGGCATTGTTTTTGCACAAGACGTTCACCTGGAAGGAATCAACTCCATCGTCCGAGGTTGGGACATTGGTCGAGGAGGCATTTTGGACATGTAACAAGAAGATGACAATCGACGTACTTTCAAGTCGTGGTGTACTTCCGAGTTCTCGTGTACGCATTTCAACGGAGGACCTAGGCTTCGTCGAGGGAATCCCGGTTCTCCCTGACGCTTTAGCAAATTCAGGGCTTATAAGGAGGATGAGAGACTATGGTGTTATCACAGAAATCACTATCTCAGATATCAAGTTGGAGCTAGAGGGAAAAGCTCTGAACGCCGCCCAGCTGCAACAATTCCTCGAATGGCTTGGGCATAAGGCCCGCATTGATGAGATTGATACGGCTATGATTCGGTCATTACTTGACGTAGCCGTCGCTAACGACGATGGAGGAGCTTCTGCAAAACTCATCGTACTCAGCGACATCAAGAACTTCCTGAACGTATCGAGGATTCCAGCTGAAATGCCTTCACCGCCCACTACTATGCCCTTCAAATTCACGAAGAAACTCAGCAAGTTTGAACTGGACGCTTTAGGATGGGAGGACTTGCAGATGGTGCCTTGGCTAAGATGGATTGTTGAAAATGCAGGGGGACGAGGTGAACTTCCCTTGGAGCAAGACTTAACCAACTCCTCTTCATTTGCAAGCGCGGTCCTACCCGTTATCTCAAAGCAGTGGGATGGGCTCAGCCCCTCCTCAAAGACTACCGTGATCGAGTTGTTGATACCTCGGACTGTTATCCCCACGAAAATGGGGATGAGAAAGCCTAGTGATGCCTACTTTCCTTCGGTCAAATTATTTGATGATCTACCCATAGTGACCGGCCTCCACTCTGTAAAGGACAAGCTTTTATCGGCGCTAGGCGTACGGAAAACGATCGAGATTGGGGTGGTGTTTGAGAGACTCATGGCTACTTCGTCTCGCACAGATGAAAAAGCTGCCGTCGCTACCGGGAGATGGAGTCATGTCGATCTCATCAAGTACCTGGCCTCGGTCCGTAGTGATATTCCGTCTGGCGACATCAAGCGGCTGAAGAGTACTAAAATCTGCCCGGTCGAAACCGACTCAAACACAGGCTCTGATCAACGCTATCTCATCTCGGACATCTTCGAGCCTAGCGAATCTCTGCGAGGTTTACAGCTTCCTATTCTGCAGTGGCCCGGCCTTTATCGTGCAGAAAGCGCCGAAGGAAAGTTTTTGGCTTCCCTCGGCCTACGGGCCGCTCCCAGCTATATGGAACTCATCAGCATCATGGCCAAAGCTGGTGCAGAGGAGGACTTCGCACTTCGAGATCGAGCCTTGAAATATTTCGTCGATCATCACCAGACCAAAGGTTATGCCAATTTCGACCATAAAAGCATCACTATGCCTTATCTGCCACTGCAAAGTTTAGGATCCAAATTAGCCATTCCTACCAGATGCTTTACAAATGATCGAGCTGCAATTCTGGGTTTTCATATTTTAAGGAAGGACCTCCATGTCCATGCCCTCAAATTTGGTGTCCAAGCCGATCCACCAATCCAGGAATGTATCGATCGCCTAATAAAAGACCCTCCGCAAAACAGACGCAGCGCACGTGAGATATTCGGATACTTTGCGGGTCGACTTGCTGAGCTCAACAGCCAACATACCCAAGTGCTGAGCGAGGCTCTTATCGTCCCAGTCGCTTCGAATTCGTCAACCCCAAGTTCGGAGAAAGCCGAGCAAATCCGGCACATACCCCCTCGGATATGTTTCCTCGGCGACGAAGACAAATATGCGGGTATCTTTGATTATGTGGACTTCGGTCAGGAAGCGAACACGTTTCTTCTACGATGTGGATCGAAGCACGAGCCCAGTACCACAGAACTCGCGTATTTGTTAACGCAACAGCCGGCCAGAGTTTTCACCATCCTTGAAATCCCAAAATACCTCGAGCTGCTACGGAACCTTGCCGAGGCATGGCGCAGCTTGAAGAAAGATAAAGCTCTAGTTAAAGAAATGAAGAAAGCTCCGTTCCTGCTCGCCTCGAAAGAGGTACCCTCTGGAGTCACTAAGGTTGATCAAGATGAAGACGATGAAACTGGCGTAAAGACGTATGAATTGGCAAGTGCGAGCCAGATCGTTATTGTTGACGACATCATAAGCTACAACTTATTCAAGATGAACCTCCTCGCTGCTCCGATGGAAGAGTCGCTTGAGAACCTATACACCAATCTTGGTAGTCCTGAGCTTGGAAGTCTGATTGAGGAGCAGCATAGCATTGGGAGTATAACACCCGATCAAAAGGGTGCTGTGAAGCTTCAGCGACTAGTTCAGGAACGGTCACGACTATTCCTGCATGATCATGAAGCCGATGCAATAAGGCACGATGCGAAATGGATAGAGAGATACCTTTCAATTGTAGCAGTGAAGTCAATCTCACTTCGGAAGTCGCTCAAAGGAACCAGCATCCGCCACAACGAATCCAGAACAGCTGCTACATATCAGGACAAACAAAAAGGTTGGGTTCTCTACGTTACCGCGAGAGGCTGTGACTTGTACGAAGTCAGTCAGGTCCTGGTCCCTTTACTCCTGAATAGATCAAAGCCGCAGAATGTCATGATGTTCGAAATGTTGTTGGATACCGACTTGCGTAAGCTTGGCGCAAGGGGCTACAATGTGCAACGAATCCTCCGACAGCAAGCTACCGAAAATCGGATTGCCGAGGAGGCGCGAAAGAAACAGTTGGAGCAGGAGCAGCAGCAGTTGTTAGAGCGTGAAACCCTTTGGAACGAGAGACAAGCACAGAACGCGCTCATTGCACATCAGCAAGCTTCAATGCCAGGTGTTTTCCCCGACTCACCGGATCACAAGCATCCCAGTCGTATGGGCGATTTGCTTGCACCTAGCGAAGATGAAGCCACTCGAAAACCGCGAGGACTTTTCTCAAGCTTTTCTGAGTTTGGCAAGAGACTTGGACTTGAGAATGGCCGACGCCCATCGCAGAGTAATGTGAGCGGTGGTATTGAGACTCCACCGCCTCCATACACTCAAGAGGACGTCCAGAAACCACGCAGCCCTGTTTCTCAGCCAGAAGTCGCCACAGCGCCGCATCAGTTACAACAGAAGTAAGTTTCGGCTTAAAGATGCCTCCAATCGACTGCTAATAACTGCATCTAGCCTGGTCAATGCCATCCAAGCATCGCGTGCTCACAATTCGTCAAGCGTAAATAGCCGACCTGCGGTAAATGAAGTAAAGGAGACCCAGACTTATTGCGATGCCAAACCAGGACACGATATTTCATATGTTGCCGAAATCTCGAACATACGAATCTTCTTATCCAACGATGTTACCAGAAGGGGCACGACCGCAAAGAAGTTTATGGAAACGAACGCGTCAGCACTGAGCCTGTTTGCATCGGTCTTGCTTGACTGCGGTGGTGCTTTTGCCCTAGCACCCAAGACCCTGCACATTTACTACGATGATGCCGGCAGCACGATTGCGTTCAATTCAAGCAAGGCACTGTTCTTCAACTATCGATATTTCGAGAACCTGCACCTTCCTTTGGTACAGCAAGGCAACAAGAACGATGCCATTGTCTACTGGAGCGTCGTCCTTGCACACGAGTTGGCGTAAGTCTGATTACCTCCCCAACTCCTACAGTCGCTAACCTTCTATAGCCACAACCTGGTGGAGGACCACAGCTCAAACCACAGCTTCTACACGTAAGTCTGTTCTTCCAACACCTCTGCCTGTCCCTTCTAACCCTATCACAGAGAGGCTCTGATTATCCAATACTTCAACACAATCGCCCTCAAGCTCAATCCACGAAACCCTCCCGGGAGCGCTCAAACAACTCCAGGCCTCCCACCAGACCCCCTAAGGCCAGCACAGCGAGCGGCACCCTCCCTCTTAGACTGATTACGACATAGAACCTGATACGCGCAACGGCATTATGTACATCATGTAAGTTCTTGGCAGCATAGCGGCATTGGGGAGCATAGCGGTGGAATCTTAAAGCTTGCATTCGGCTTCTGTACTTTTTATGCATACATACATGGAAGCTACCTACATAGGTATCTAAGGTACCTTAGACTACTCTAAACGCGCGTTCCTCCCCTTTCCGTCACAATTTCACGGAAGTTATTTCTCCCGCGCCCCCCCTCCCCCCAACGCACGCAGATCCTACTCCCCATCCGTGATCTCCTCTCTGTACCTCCAATACAAAACCCTCCTCCTCCCAACCCTTGTACCCCTTCTCCCCAATTCGGATGCATCCCCCCCCAATCTGTCACACCCCCACCCCCTCATGATTCCAAATCCAAAAAAATCCATCCCATCCCCTACAGTAACTCCGCATCTTCTCTCTCCCACAACAGGCCAAAAAATAAGCTCGCGGGAGCTAACCCCACCCTTACCCGGGTCAAAGGGCCCCCCCTCGGCCGTTGCTGGATCTAGACCCTCTTGGATCTTTTAGAATGTCGGTGGGTGGTGGTGGTAGTGGTGGGGTCACTTGTTAGCTTTCTCCCCGCATCTGTTAATTGTTGATTATCAATATAAAGTTAAAACACCCTTTGTGCGGTGTTGACTTTTTACAACACGCTTATAAACAACCACAACGAGTTTCCCACCTCTCTTTAACATTTTATTGTCACAAGAAATTTTCCTACCCTAAGCAGATAACTAGTTTTTTTTTTTTAATTGCAAAATGGCAAAAGGCAGCTGCATGTGCGGGGCGATTGCGTACGAGTATACTGGTGCGTTTTCGCGCTATGTTTCTTTTGCAGTATATCTTGATTGTGTTCTGTGAACTGATAAAAGGACGTAGGGGAACCGCAAACGACGGCGCTTTGTCATTGCACTGACTGGTACGTTTGCCGCCTTTTCTCCTTTTCCTGCTTGCATGTCGACTGCAACTGTTGCTGATCTCGCCCTTTTTCTGAGTAGTCAGAAGTGGTCCGGTAGGCCGCCCACCCCACAAAACGCCTCAAGCCCTTCTTCTTTTCTGATATGTTTATCAACAGGCGCGGCATACACCTCCAACGTCATTGTTCCGCGCAAGGACTTCAAGGTGATAAAGGGGCATCCGAAGAACTGGGCTGGGGTCGGGGATTCGGGGAAGAAGAATGATCATTTTTTCTGCGGTGGTTCGTTCCCTCCTATACCGTCCTCTTACCGGCCCTTTCCGCTCGTTCTCTCCAGGCCTACTAACCAAACAACAGACTGCGGCTCCTCCCTATACACGGAGCTAGAAGTCATGCCCGACGCCGTGGCCATCAAATCCGGCGGCATTGACGATAAACAAGCCAAGGATTTCCCAGTGCAGGTGGAGTTTTATACCAAGGATCGGTTGGGGTACTGTGCGGAGCAGAAGGGGGCGAAGCAGGTTGAGGTGTTTGGGTAGGTTTGCGAAGCGGGATGGGGAGGAGGAGAGGAAGAGAGGGGTGGAGGAAGGGAATTTGATGAGGAGGGAATAGTTGGATGGTTAACTTGCTTCTTATCCCTAGTACCACTTTCGACTTTCCACAATCCCCATCTCATCATCCGTCTTTCTCACAGCCCTCCTGCACTCACATCCCTGTTGCTCTCCACTCGATCAGATCTTCCCCGCCTCACCTATATCCACTCCCCAGTTCTCCCTTTGACCCATATTGATAGCTGTCGCCTTTCTCGAGCGCTTGGGAAGACTCGCTTGTTATTTATCGAATTACGGAATGATGAGTCAATAAGATGCATGGGCTAATGCGATGGAAAGTGTGCGAAGAGCGCTATGTTGGTTTTCTTGAAGGGGCGCCATCTCTTGATGATGGTGAAAGAGATGGGAAAGTGTGAAAAGGGGCATTGAATTGCAACAAAGATGATAAGATTTGTGAGATGTTACACGACATGTGAATGATAGCAAGGTTCTCCTGATTGTGTAAACACAAAGAGAAAATAGGTAATTCGGTTGATCTTTTGACGCATGTGACAGCACAAATATCTCATCTCTGAAAACGGTCCGCCGTTGGTCAAACTCAGGTCATTTAAGGTCTCAGCAGCTTTCTGCTCTCACCTCTCAGTGTCTGTTCGGCAGATTCACAAAAACCTCCTCATCATGCATCGATGAATCGGCCTTTTAGTTTCCCACCTCTGGTCAGCAGAGTTCAACACAACTGCCCATCCCAACCACCTCACTTAGCTCTGTGTCCACTTTGTGTCTAGCTTGAGATTTGATATCGAACACTGGGAAGACGGCGCCATTGGTAATTCGGCTCAAGATGATATTTAGGTTACAGATTGAGGTCATCTCAATAGTTAATTAACAACGAGTCAAGGCACAGCTGGATTCCAAAAGGTTGAGCGAGTCTTTCGAGGTGAGTTTTGGTCTGCCAAGTAAGCGTCAATGTTGCCTTGCTACTACGAAGCACAGCTTGGATTAGTATGCTAAAGCGTCTCATAGGGAGCGGTATCACCCAAGCTCATAGCTTATGTCAGTGGCTCAGCACTAGAGCCAGTCCGTCACCACCCACCACCGGAGACGACAGCGATTGTTGAGGAGCTCGCATAGCAGACGTTCATCCACAAGAAGTGGCATCACGTTATAAGTTAAGCAAGGTATGATCCAACATAGTTACACAACTTGAATTTGCGGGTAACTCCAACAGGTCATTCTGGTTTCAGCGAGACTCCATCTCTTCTCTCGAAGATCACAAGGCTCTGACAGCGCTAGAGGCCCGATCCATTCATTGGGCGGAGACGGCATCCAGTGCCAGAACGAATATCTATCACATCCGATCGACGATGATAGCTAAAATAAGAGAGAGCAGTAAGCCGAATCATCGAGGTTCCACTTTCATCTTGTAAGCTGACCCGTTACCTCACAGTTGTAAGCAACAAGCCGGGCTCTTCTCTTGCAATGAAGCTTAAGATTAAGCTTTTCACTGCTAATAAGACAGCCTGTTCTCCGCGCAAGGTTGGCGTCGGGTACCTAAACTGGCATGCATAGAGACCGGCTCAGCCGCAAGAGCTGGAAAAAACCCCAATCCTCTCGAGCCTAAAGGGGAACGCCCCGAACCTTTTCTTGGGATTAAAGCCCACCATGCCAATATGCGACCAGCTCGAACATAACACAAGGCGACCTAACAACGCCAGTCCTGTGCCGGTCGCAGCATAGACTCCACCTACGAGTATCGGTACGGATAGCGGCCATTCATCCGCGGAGATTACCACCAGGGCAGATGGAAACGCTCTCTATGACATTGTCCACACTTCATGCCCCCGGTGCCGAATCCTCAGCTGACTGAGGAGCGGCAAAACTATACAAGTGTTGTGAGATATCCCCCTTCTGACCTGATGTTCAACTCTATCACAAGCACACATCCGGCGTAAATAGGCTCTCCCACAACATGTCTGTCCATCCTACAGCAGGCCGGTGCTTTTCGGGAAAGGCTTAGGAGATACATAGCCATCATCCCAAGTATAGCTCCCGGCAGCTAAAGACAGCTTCAGAGAGCTCTCTGGAAATAGCGTTCTGAACGCATCAATTATCCTTTGCGATTGGGTACCATTGTTCCTACTCAATTTCAAGCCGTCCCCTACTCGGGCAGATAGATTCTCAGCAGTCAAAACCGCCATGCTTTCTCCCATTGACAAACTCGCCCATACCTTTCGCCAGATGCCCCGAGTATTCGGCCAGTGAAACTTTGGTGCTGAGATCAGGGGCTTCCATAGAATTCCCAAACATCGATACGTTGCACAGCCTGAAGACTTGGGCTCTCAATAAAGCCTTGAGATAAGTTCGTCCTGTTCTGATAGCCATCGCAGAGTCTGACCGTGGTTCTCTAACTTCTGAAATGTCTTTGCATACGCCGAGAGCTCCCCTGAGCGACGACAGGTATGGCCATATCATTCAAACTTTCTCTGGGAAAGACTTAGTACTAGACCAACGGAGACAGCAACTTGCCATATGAGAGCTCGTGGCAAGCAGCTATACGTTGTTCCATCGAGACAATACCAACATTGGCAACGATGCATCGGCTCTGGAAGAGCTTTGACCAGTGTAATGTACTCTGGAGAAATCGTAATGAGGCGTGAATACTCAAGCTGTTATCATATCCCAAGCATCCGTTTGGCCTGAATGGATCTAGGGCCAGGAGAGACAGCTTCGGATTTCTCAAAAATAGCAAGACCGTGGTAGCCAGAAGCTCACTGCATGCCAGATCCTGTAAATAGCTTGGTAATCTCAACTTTGTAGCCTCGAGTAGCATAGATTCCCAGCAATATCACTTCTGGTAGGACCAAATAGGAGCTTCCCCATCAATGCATGCGGAATACCCATTGTGTCCATAGAGCCCTTAAGGCAGCAGCCACTATACCATGAGGGATCGCATAATTTCCTAAGTTCCAGAGTGAAGTGAACCTCATTGGCCTCGTGTTGGTGAATCAAATGGGAAATTAATCCTCGGTAGTCTCGTTTTGACGCGCTCTGAAATACTCTTACAGTCATCGCACCTTCTTCCAACATCGTCCTTCCAAGCATCCTTGACATAACATACCTCGCACCTTACAGCTTGCAAGACCATTGCCAGTGAACAACAGCTTCATTCTTGTAACCGCTCCATCAACAGTACCGCTTTTTCGCCAAAGCTCACCGTAGATTTCTGCTCAGATACACTTCAGTAAGTTGTGGGCCGAGCTCTGGGCGCGATTTCAACCACCCCAAACTGTAACCATCTAACCAGCTCTTCACTAACACTTATTACAGACATAGCATAGCTAAGATGTCTTCCAACATTCCCGAAGCACAGCAGGCGAACAAGCTGGACCCGGCCGCTGCTGCGTTCATTCCAAAGGACGTTGTCGAAACAGTCCAGGAGAAGGTTAGTTCATCCTTCATCTTTGCCTAAAGATTCGAATGTTGCTGTCGCTAACGAAACATCTGGTCAGGTCGACGATGTCCGTAACACGGACCCAGAGCAGGCAAGCTCAGCTCAGCCAAAAATATGGGTGAACTAGTTGCTAATCCGAGGTGCATTTAGATTGATGAAGGCACCGAGACTTCCATGAAACTTGACTGCTATCCAGAGATCTCGGATGACGAGATCGTCGCACGATTCAACAAGATGTGCGGAGAATCGTACTGGGATATCGACAGTCAAGATGATTGGATGGACGCAATCATTGATCAGGATGTGCAAATCGCCACTGACTGTATCAAGAAGACGTCTTATGCATTGCACTTGATGGAGACCAGCCATCTTCCTGTCGAAGCTTCCATTATAATTAATGGAGGCGAAGACACCGCAGTCGGAAGCGGTTGCTTTGACAAGCTCCCGACGGAGATCCAGCAGAAGATTTTCAAGATGGCATTGACTGCGGAGGATGGAATCATCTCAATGAGATGTCTTTCTAACAAGACGTTCAAGCCCAACGTTGCCACGGGCCTCTTGCGAACCTGGTAGGCTCCTTCTCCTCCACAAATCCACTCTTCAGTCGCTAATAGTCTTCTCTAATCTAGCAAGAAGATATACCACCAGGCACGTGATCATCTCTATGAGGCAAATACCATCGTCTTTGATCAATTCGGATCAGACCTCAAAGCATTAGCAAAGCCCCTTGGACTGCGTTCCTGCCATGCGGCCGGATGCTCTACAGCCCTCGAGCGACCAAAATTTGCTAACATTATCTTCGATATCGGCGACTACGCCGTAGACTGGCAGGGAGGTTTCAAGACAGCGATGTTTACGAACGCCATGAAAGGCATGCGCTGCAAGATCGACACTGATCATCTGACCATCGCGTTGCGCTCTCTCTGCTTCGCAGAAAACATTAGACCTCAAGATTTCGCTGAAGGCCTTGACAACATCAATGTAATCAAGAGCATGACAATGTGCGGCAGCGATCATCATTGGGAAATCGGAAGCGGAAACTTACGAGCCATTCCAGAAGCGCTTCGTTTGAATAAGCAACCTGTTAACACTGCCATCTACCCCCGAAACCCTTTCCGTCAGCCCTGCCTTCCGGAGCTATTCAGCTCCTCATACGTACCAGCCAAAGACGACAACGAGATTACCGCGGTTGCTGGAGAGCGCTTTTTCGATGCAGGCGAGCAGTACCAGGAGTGGGCGGGGTAGTCTTGGTTGTGAATGTCGTCGTCGAGGTAGAGTTTTCGGTGCTAGCGAGGGTCTATACGCAGCCATACCTCGTTCGGGAATGTCCCAAGCCGCAAAGAAAGCACCAGAGCCTCTAGACTCATTCTATTTCCTGTTCACGTTCATGTACTCTCGTTATGTTTTCGTTTACTAGCCTCTAGACGCATTTATTCACCAAGTCGAGGATGTCGTAAAATGACTCCCTATTAGCTTCAAATTTGCTTAGGCCTAATCCAAATACCAACGTCCTGTTCTCTTGTGGGTTCTTGGTGGCGATGGTGCTTGCAATCTGTGTGGCATACAGCTGACCAACAGTCTCCCTCTCCGGCGTCGAGCCCCCAAGCAGTGTCTTAGGTGTCAGGTGTGCCATTGGCAGGAGGCTGTTCTCGTCATTGTTTGCGGTGAGGTGGTGGTCTGCGAAAGTCGGATCGGACGTTTCGAGAGGTACGTGTATCTGATTAGCGTGTCAATTCTATTCGAACAACGCTCTAACAAGGTTTGATACACACCCATTGTGCTAGACGTCCGCCTTGAGTAACGGTCACGATGATTCTGTCCGCAAATTTCACGCACATAGCGTCGGTAAAGATGCCGTCGACCTTTCCGGATGCTCGCTTCGTGAGAGCAGGATAGGTAGGAGCTGACACGTTCGGGATTTGAGGTGAATCGGAAGGCATTGGGAGAGGCACGGTAATGGAGGCTGCTCTTGATGGCTTATGCTCCGCTCCTCAGAGGATTGAAGCTGTGTAAAGTGTTTCTAAAGGGAATCCTCACGTATGAAGTTAATGGGAAATTCCTAGAAGGGATATTCACGTATCAAAGTGACTGGGAAGCTCATGGGATGAGTTTCTGTGATGGAGAGAGGTTAAAAAAGAGTGGGGATTTCTAAGCATTTACTAAGCCCTCCAGCACTATCCTTGCCTGAGGCACCACTACCTTCTATTCATCCGCTAGAGCATACCCTATCTGAACCCATCGGCCCCGAAGACGTTGAAATCCGACTACAGCTGCGCGATTCTTCCTCCTCTACGCTTTCCATTCAGAGTTCTATCAGCGCTTGCTGATTCAGCCTCCCCATGATGTGCTGGCATACGAGGTCAAAAATGCTACCCCAGCGGCCGCTTTTCCAACTTTTCCCTGCCATAGCGATTTTCTACTCCTTGTCTCTAAGACGAATACTCTGTTTCAAATTGAAATATTGTAGCGAAAGCCACTGAAAGGTTCTTCTATTAAGTGGTAACTATATCAGTTGAGATAATGTACATCGTTGGTAGATTTTCTATTATGGCATTTTGCAAATCCGTCTGCAGCCAGTAGCTATTAGTTCATTCTATCACAAACTGCCGGCCACGCATGCCCACCAGCAAAATTCTCTACCTAGTTTCCCGATCTATCTCTCTAGTACAGCCTCCTTTCTCCGTTAGGTCAGAGTCTATCTCCAACCTTAATCTTCCCTACTTTAAGCATCGATGAAGCTGCAAGACAATTCGGGAATGATAAGGTATAAAGCAGGTCTGTAGCGTACCTTTCTAATCCAACCACCAACTCACCCAATCACACTCTCTACATCCCAGTCCCCTCTCGCCCCCCTCATCTGCACTACCTTGACCGCTGGCAATGGCCATGCCCCACCAAGCCCCCCTGCTCCTCCACCTCCAACCAACTCCGGCACGACCCAACACTCCCTCGTCTTCCCCTCCTCCTTGAGAGTCTTCCCGATCGGCTTCCCATACCTTACCAACGGCGTCCCCCTCGCCAGTGCAAAAAGCTGTTTCGCTGTGACCGCCGCTAATGCATGCATTCGCGTACGGGGTTTCCTGATATTATTGATTGTGGATGGTGTGCTACGCTGGAGATGGGAGTATACAAGGTAGGTGGGGAGAGAGGCAGGAGGTAAGGAAGAGAGGACGGAGGAGGGGTGAATAAACACAGCCACATCGAGCAAGTCCTCTGCTTTCCCCATGTGTGCAGGAAATAAGGGAAGGTACGGCACATCAATCGCCCTCGTAGGTTTCCTCACCAGTTCTGGCGGACTAGGCGCAACATCATACCGCACAGCAACCTGATCCACAAACGCCGCCGCCACAATCTGCGTCAGTGCTTTCAGCTGTTTCGTGCTCGGCTCCGGCAGCTTAGGGTTATATACCCCAGGAAGAAGGTTGGGGTGGTTGGACCGGACAATGTTGTGGAGTTGTTGACGCAGGTGAGACGCTTCGAGGAGCGCTTTGGGTCGGAGGAAGAATTGGTTGCAAAAGTCGAACGGTATGGGTGCGTAGGCGTAGGCGCAAAGAGCAGTAAAAACTTTAAGAGCGTCGGCGTGGGGGGAGTTCCGAGAGAAGAGGCTACTCGCTTGGGTATAATCCTTCTTTCGCTTGGCGCGGGAGGCATCTGCTTGGCGATCTTCTGGGGTGGTATTGATGGATGATGGTGATGCGGGAGACAGGTCGAGTTGGTTTCCTGGGATAAAGATGTCGGGAACTGCAAGGGCGGCGACAAGGGCGATGGTGTAGGCCATGCAGTTGTGCTGGTGCCCGATAAGGAGCATTTTGGAGAAGCGTGGAGAGAGCGGGTAGATTGACAGTTCTCGGCCTATGGCTGTGATTTTGCCGGTTGATGAGATAGCACCAAGATAAGCGAGAAGTTTTTCGGCTTTGGCCAGGCTTTGACGGTCAGGGGGCGTTGGGAAAGGGAAATTGACAACATGCTGCAGATCCATGCTTTTAAGCTGCAACACCACACCTTCAACAGGCATGCGAAGAATCTCGGGCTCAGTGTGTTCAAGGAAATCTCGTTCGTAAACAGCGGAGGAGTAGAGGCGGTAGCAGTGTCCCGGGCCTGTTCGACCGGCTCGGCCAGCGCGTTGGCTGGCGCTTGCTTTGCTGATCCAGCCAATTGCGAAGTTTTGGACGCCTGTGAGGCGGTCATATTTTTTATCTTTGGCGCGGCCACAGTCAAAAACGTAGCGAATACCAGGGATTGTAAGACTGGTTTCTGCGACGTTGGTAGCTAGGACGATTAGGCGGGCATTGTCGGGGGGTGGCGAGAAGACGCGGAGTTGGTCTTTTGTTTGGAGCTGGGAGTAGAGGGGAAGGACGTGGATTTGGGTGGAAGCTGGGGAGGAGTATTCCATGTCAGGCACATCGAAATCCTTATCATCTTCACTGTCAAATTTATCACCATTGTCGTCGCTACCATCTCCAATCTGGTCGTAGTCAAAATTAGCCTGCCCCACGTCCAGGTCTTCGTCCTCAACAGGTGCATTAATTGCAGCTATGTGAGCTCTCTGAATTGGAGCTTGGCTCTCGTGCGTAGTAGGAAATGCATCATTAAGTCTCCTTAATAGTGTGGTGATCTCGTTCTGCCCCGTCAAGAAGACAAGCATACCGCCCGGCGGCAGCTTTTTGTGACCCTTGCTAATCTTCATGAACACTTCCTCGACATAATCTCTTTGGGTTCTGCGAGTAAAATGTATAGTGACTGGATACTGGCGCCCTTCTGCTTGTATCAGAGGAGGCGCCCCTCTGCGGAAAAGGTTCGGGTTCTCTAGGAAATCGGATATCCTCAAAGTTGCGGACATAATGATAAGCTTTAGAGGCATGATCTCCGGATCCTCTTTACGCATAGATTCCCTTAAATCAACAATTCGACTGACCATGCCAATCAATATGTCGGTGTTAGTCCCTCGCTCATGCGCTTCATCTATGATGATTGCCGAGTATTTCAGCAAGGCAAAATCATTTGCAATTTCCCTGATGAGGATACCATCTGTCATGTATTTTATGGCTGTCTTCTCACTGGCTGAACTTTCGAATCGTATTTGGTACGAGACCTTCCCAGCCATGCTTCCAAGCTCCTCGTTTACTCGTTTAGCCATACTGACTGCAGCTACTCTCCGCGGTTGAGTCACACCAATCATTCCGGGATTCGGACTGTCTGGGCTGCCAAAACCGGCCTCGAACAGGAATTGAGGGACTTGCGTAGTTTTCCCACTACCAGTCGCGCCCCAAATTACGACAACAGGGTTATTGTAGATAGCCTCCATGATCTTCTGTTCTTCTGCCACGACTGGTAGTCCTAAGCGGGCGTCTTTGATTTCAGATGACCTCTCGACTTGAACGCTGAATGCCTTACGGTCTTGGAAGTTGTTACTAATTTCAAGTTCAGGTGGTAATGGGTCCTGCTCAGGTTCCCTGGGTATTATCTGGTAGCTTTGCGCCTCTATCTGACCACCCAAGGTCGAGACAGCTGTAGTAGCAGGAGTGAAACCTATGGCCTCATTTATTTGCTGCGTTGCCCAAGCTTTGAATGCGGTCGATCTTTCTTTACGCGCGGTTTGGCTATCCGCATCCCTACCTTCATTACTGGTCTGGTCGTTCTCTTTATCATCTGTAGATGATTCTATAAGTAAATCATCAAGGTCCGCTTCAGACTCAGTCTGGGTTCCTATAGAATCCCTCTCTAGGATGGATGATCTTGATGTTGCATCCGAGTCAGAAGCGGAGCTAAAGCCCTGCCACGAATGCTCTGCTAGATGAGTAGACCGCGGCTTCAATTTCTTCAAACGCCGTCTTTTCTTGATAATTGGTTTTCCATCCACATCGGTTTCTAGTAACCTCTTTAGCCCGCTACCTACAGCTAGCTTTGGCCGCTGCTCTTTTTCTTTTGCCAGAGACCTTCCTCTCATAGAATCAATCGAACCGTCTGAGCCGCCGTCATCATCATTCATATCACAGTCCTCGAATAAGATTTTGTTATTTTTTTGTACATTGATGCCGGCTTTCTGCTCCCGCAGCGCCCGCGAAAGCAGTTCACGCTTCGATTCCTTACTGACGCCAAGATCTCGAGAGCTGCGCAATAGTGATGTGTCAACTTGCGTACTCGCTAACTTCTTAATGAATTCAAGGTTTTCTTCCTTCTTCAATTTAGTATCCTAGTAGAGTGTAAGTCAGCTTTTCGTTCGTGGTCTATCTAGGTCCTCAATACGCAGTCCTACGATGTATTTTTCAAGTCTCTTCTTTTTCTTACTAGACATTATCGGTTGGTCAGCGTGGATGGCATCTTTTATCCTTCGTCTTTTTTCCTCTTTCTGATTGTTGGTGATAGGTACGATTTCCACGGTATTTGAGTCATTCGTAGTTCCAGAGTGATCTCCATTATGCTTAACTCTTTGTCTTACTTTGTGCTTACGTTGTCGAGGTACAAATTTAGGCATGATGGAAAGGTTCAAAAATCTCGATGATTTCGAAGAGAGAAGATTTGAAGGTGGCTTTTAGTTAGCGCATACACTTACCTAATTAGGTAGTAAACGACTTCTGTAAGGCTGACGTTCACTCTCATTAATTCGTATCAACGCTTTGCTTCTACATTAAAAAATATTGTTCCATAATCTCGGCAACATATGTGTCTCTGGCTTATGTTTTTTCATTTCCGAGCCCAGTATTAGTGGTCTGTGAAAGCTTTCCTCTTTGGCAGAGTTTCTAACGCAAATGTCACACTGCCTGACTAATGAATACCCATGATTATTGGGCTGCTACGGGTCATACAATTGGGGACCTTTAGCGGAAGGTTTTGGTTCTTAATGAGTTAGAGTATTGGAAGCAAGATGTTACTTGATTTTTAAGTAGGAGAGCTTATTCTTGTCCATTCCTAAATCGTCTATCTCAAATCTTTTTAACTCATTGAATTTTGCAACTATCCTTGTGGCTGTTCATCCATGTAAAAATTTACTCAAAGTATTGGCGTGGTTGTCGCTTGAGCCATCAACGACAAGAAGACGGCCTGGATCTCAAGGCAAGTCCCGTCACCTCGAGTACCCCAATGCCGTAGGTTTTGTTGAGGGCGTAAAATTCGTCGTACTCAAATTCGTGTTCCCAGGAATGATATACTGTTTTACCTTACTTAATCGAGAAATCAGGGACTCCGGTAGATGCAGCGTGTCTGCCACAACCTGGGGCGGTGTCAGTCCCAACCACTGCCCCACGCTAATATCCGTATATTTCGGTGCCTGTAAGACTTCCATGTAGACGACGTCCTCGGTACCAACGTTTTCGATGTAATGAGAGTCTACCATCGGGACATACCCTACATCACCCGCCTGGAAGTCAAAGGTGCGGGAGCTCGAAGGGCCCTGGAAAACGGTGAGGCGTGCAGAGCCGGCGAGGAAGAAGCTCCATTCATCCGAGGTGAGGTGCCAGTGGATTTCACGCATGGCGCCAGGGGCAATGGTGAAGAGGGCGACTGAGAAGTCTGAGGCAATATGGAAAGTAGTTGGGTCAACGATTTTGACGGAGCCACCCGGGACTTCGTAGGGGGCTTGCTGCGAGAGATGGTAGGTGTAGGATTGATTGGTTGGGAGGTAGCCGGACGGACCCGTAATATTTTTGCGGACTTCGCTCAGATTGACTGGGGCTGGAGTCCCATTAAAGATATATAGTTGGTCGCTAGGAACTGATCTGCTGTTAGTTTGACATGTAAGGTAGGTTCATTACGTGGAGTGCTCACGATTATCGAAGTCTGAGATATCAGTCTGAAAGTTCTTCGCAAGAACTTCTCTGGGGTTCCGAAGAAAAAGCTCGGAAACGAGGTCGGTATCGTCCTCTGAGAAGGTACCTTCATCAAATACGAGCAGAAACTCTACGCCTTCATCTAAGGCTTGGATCGAATGAGGAACTTTCCAATATTAGCATAAGCCATCCATTAGGGAGCAGATGCCCAAACAGACCTCCAGCGGGAAAGAACCATAGATCTCCAGCGTTGACGTCATCGACAAATGCTTCTCCATTCTCGTTGACGGCGGACACACGGGCACTACCGTTGAAGATGTAGCTCCACTCATTGGCACTGTGCCAGTGTAACTCTCGATATGCGTTAGGCGCAAGAGCCATGTCTACCCCGGCCATCGCGGTGGCAATGGGAAGGTCTTTGATGTTTTGCTCTCGGGCCCAACCTGAATTTTTTCCTGTGCCAGCTCTATTGGTGGACATTCCCATCGGCCATTTGGCATTGGGAACATCTCCAGCGTCTGTGCCTGGCCGTGCCACTGCGTCACTGTTGAGGCGATCAACGTTGTAATTTCCTAACATATTACTGTCAGTCAGTGTTGAAATAAAACGCCAATATACATACGTGGACCAGCATCAGTATACCCGTTGCTACCCCTGATCGGCTGAGGATTGGGTGTCTTGGAGAAGTCCAGATAAAGACCGATATCAGCATCTGCTCTTTGACCAGGTACTAGTTCATAATTGGAGACAATTGCGCTGTCGGCGGTGTCTGGAGTACTGCCGTCGTTCCCCAGTAAGGCATCTGGACCGTACGGTGAGCCTGTCGCTCCTGCAGGCCCTACTGGGAGGCCAGGCACATTGTCGTTGTTAATCCCCGAACTATAGCCTCCTTGCGGTAGTGGTGAGGTAAGGCCAAGTCGCACGAGGCTTGTGGTAATTAAGGTACTAAGAAATGTCGTTGAACAGTGCATACTAATAGTTTTAGGTGAAGATGCCAAGACAAGAGGATGTAAGAGTCGCTTTATATAACTGACTGGCAAGATATTTCAGATTCAGAAATGCTAGCCCCATATCGTTTTGACCGCCACCGGCGGAGGGTTTCATTGATTTAGTCTACCTGATAGCAGTACGAGCTCGCATCTCTGGAAGTCAATCCAAGCTTCCTCGGGTGAATACAGTAAAGCATATGAACAGCATCGAATAGTTGAACGCGCGTCCTTGGAAAAGCTGCTGCCATCAGTTGCATCGGAGTGACCTCATATCTTTCCCCACTTCGCAATAATAATAGAAATGGGATTTGTGAGATACCTTAGTCAGTCGGTGGCAACGGTTAAGAGTCATCAGTAAGAAAGACCTTTGAATGAGCTCGATCTCGTTAGTTGGCAAATTGAGATATGACAAGATGTATGGATGGATCAGGGCATTGGGAAATCCACTTGACAACGTGACTATACAAAAGAACGTCGTTAGCCGAGCGTTGCTCTATATGATTGTTCTCTTGACCTCGAGGCTACATCGAAGAACCTGCAGCCATCTCTCGTCCTTACACTGAATCATAATTCCCGGCAAAGAAAATTGCTGCATGATGAGGCAGAGAAGAGAAGTATGACGACTGGAGTTGTACAAGACGTTAGTCATATCGGCATCTTCGGGATGCAGTGGAACATGAGCGATTAAGAGAAAAAGTTGCACTGGAACATCCATCCGCGACCGCGATTCGAGGTAAAACAAAGCAATAGTATCGGCTGGATACAGAGAATGATCAGATAGGAAATCGCAAACCTGCGGGTGAGATGGAGAATGCGGCGAGGGCAAGGACGCGTAAGTTCTCAGATCCTGATACCTATTCTAAGAGAAACAGTGCAGACATGGTCATCATACAGGTCATACGGCTGCATCATGCGCAATGACTTCAACAGGAGGAAAAGCCCTCGCATCAGTAGGTACGATTCCCATAATCAAAAGTTAGTCTGAGCGAAGTGAGAGGACCCTCGGGAGGTGAGGGAGGGGCTTTGCCGAACATGCCGAAATGTATATTACGGACAGGACTAAGCTATTCTAGAGGTAAATTTACTACTGTGGCAATATCCAGTGAACTCATTTTGCAAAGACCAGCGATGGCGATCGAAGTCGATGATAGGTATACCCGCCGAGGAATCGAGATGCTACCCATCCATCTCTACTGGTATAGATAGCTGACGTCGAAGTCTTGCGCGGCTTCGCTCTCTCAGTAAGTTTCTCATCCTCAAACTATGAGATGTGAGGGTCCGATATAGCTTTGTGTGAATGTAGATTAATCTCATTGACCTTTAGAAGCCCACTTACCTAGTTCACGAGCTTCCCCAACGACATCCTATGGGCTAATGCATTCCACCCACCAAGCTCCGGTTCTCAACGGCCTGAGAAGGACAGCTCTTCGTTCCTGCCCCAGCATTTCTGATTGGTTTCCTCTGCTAAAATATTGTCGCATTCAACCCGGGCGGTAGAACATTTAATCCTGTAGTGTTTCCCGGACTATTTCAATGGCGACCAAAAAGCGGTTGTGACTGAGTTCCAAAGTAGGCTCCCAACAATCGATACCTCCGTAGAGCGCCCAATGCACATGGTCCGTATCCCATTGCGATTCTGATGCGCTGGATGTCGATGAGCATGCTTGATGGTGTTGAGACAGCAACGGCGCAAGTATCTACCATGCTGAGTCAACGTTCTTCCTCTCCATACCGTGGGGCCCTATTTAGATTCCACATATTTGAGTACCTGAACCCAGTGTACCCAGTTTGAATGATAAGTGCGCCAGTATCCACATTTGCTAGACTTCCAAGCTGCAATTCACACTCGTAGGTCATCCCGCTTTGGATTGAACAGCCAACACCCCAACCAGGTTTATCGATCCTCTGCTACCAAATCGGCTTGTAACATCCAGAGAAGTGACTGCCTTCCAAGCCTTGAATAGGCCTAAAGTGCTTCAAGCGCATAGCTTCGCGCCGGCGCAAGAGACGGCCTACCGCATCTTAGGCCATGACATGCAATCGAAATCAAGATGAGATCTCCGGTGCTTTGGACTTTCTCGTTGTGGAAAGTCTGAATAGCACATTGCCAGAAGGGAAAGATGGCATCACCATTTTGCACGTAAAAATCTCGACAAAGTGTCCATCTTAGATACCCCTGACTTTGCTTTTGGCACAGTCATGGAGCTTGGAAAGCTGTGCCTCATTATTTGAAACAATCACAGACCAAGACAAAACAAGGCTACGGTTCGGTGGTAGTGTTGCGATACGAAACCAGGGGAGCTAAGATTATGAAGTTCCATTCCTCTCATCCTCCTCCTGTTTCTTGACAACATCCCTCCACTGCCCCATAAACTCTGTTAGGCCCGCCTGCCCATCGCCGACAGCATCCACCACATCCTTGGGTAACTTATGAGCACTGAATTGTGGGGTACTAAAGCTGTAGGCTTCTGGGTCGTCACGGTTCACAACTCGGAATTCTGGCATGGAGGGGAGCTCCTCCTCAAATACTTCCTCTGCGTTAATATTTTCTCTCTCATTTCCTTCTCTCTGAGCATTCTCATCCGAGCTTAGATTTTCTGCTTTATCTCCACCTCCCATGCGGAGTAATTCTAACCATGAGAAAAGTAAAGGGTCTGTCCGAGGCGCCCAGGGATTTATATCTATTAGCCACACCTTCTTATGCGGAGGTGGGATATACACATCAAACACAATATTGTCATCTGGAAACGTCTTCCTTAAGTTCGTATCGAAGAAGCTTTGGATTAGGGATCTTAAGGTGGGTATCAATTCCGGTAGGAAAGAGTAATGATTGAGATCGCGCTGACAAATGCCAAGAAGCTGACGTGCGCGTACGAAACATCGGAATTCAAGGGATGTAACGAGGGCGGTGATGGTTTTGCGGAGGATTAAGTGAAAAGGAATATCCAGAGCTCCTTGGGTGGGTGACTCAGAGGTCAAGTGATCAACTCTGCGGTCGGTATCTTGAGAGGAATCAGGCAAATCAGATTCAAGATTGCTCTCCGTTTCACAGCCATCGAACACTTGTTCAAGGTCGTGGGTAATAAAGTCTGAGCTCTTAAGCAGTAGGTAGATATCATTAGGCGTACGGCATTCCATATTGTTGGTGGCGGAGATCCATGTTGCATCCTTGGGAGCAGACCAATTCAACTTGGGAACAATGTTGCCTCCCAGTTCGGCGATAATGTTTTTCAACCTTTGATGGATATCAAGCCAGGCGAGTGATGGGTCCACTTGTTCGTCGTATTCCGTACCTGAACCTGCATCTGATGAGGTGGACGAGAAAACACCACTGTCTGTGTCTACGAGTGATGATTCGTGGTCGCTGTCTTCTGAAGGTAGGACTATGCCATCAGAGCGAAGGTATTCGATGAATGGGGCAGAGAGTGGTACCAGTCGAGCCTTGGGTGTAAGAGACCGATACCTAGCTGACATTAGCATTTCACAGGTGTTCTAACAATTATTGCCTACCGTGGGTACCAAGAGTGATAAGAACAGTTGAGAATGTGGGCTTTTGTAATTGGTGGGAAGGGAAGTCGTGTTAAGGGCTCTACCGGTGAGGGAGATCGATCCCTAAGATCTGTATCTGCAGCAGACATACTGAGTGAGTGGTACGAGCCACTTCAGAGAGGTCGTAGGTGCTCTATTCGATGAGTTTTTGCTTTGTCCAGCAGTTCAAGAAAAACCATGGGATGCGATCCGAGGGATCGCCGTAGATTATAGTTATCTAATCGAAGATCCCCCGCCATGCGGGATCTGCCAAGGTGCCTTAGCCTACTTAGTCAAAAGTTCCGATTGCGAACCTCTCTTACTTACTTTAAGTAACTTCTGTTGATTACTTTGGAATCCTTCATCTCTTCAAAGCTCTACATTGTCAGAATGTCCTCCAATGTCGGTCTTACCACTCCGCGTGGTAGCGGTACTTCAGGCTACGTCCAGCGAAACCTATCTCACCTCCGCCCCCGTGATGATTTTGCACCCTACCCTAAGGACTACGATGAGATGAGACACCGGCAAAGGAAGCCAGACAAAGATATCATGAACCACGATCGGCTACGGGAGATCGAAGTGCAGGTCTTCGATTTGCGGGACAAGCTCGAGGAAGAGGAGTAGGCTCTCCGTTTCTTCCAAGTTCACGTCGTTTGGCATCAAGTCATCTCAAATGCTGACTTTGAGCTTTGATGAAAAGGGTTGACGAAGATGAGATAGAGGTACAGACAGAAGCGCTACGGAAGAAGCTGTTGGCGGGCAGTGGCAAGGGGGCTAAGACCACAGCGAAGGGACAGTTGAAGCCACATCAGGTACATGAGTTGGCAGCTGCCAAGATCGAGGAGAGTGAAAAGCTGAGGAAGGCGCTGGGCATACGGGAGGATTATGAGGAGGGAGGCCATTGGAAGAGACAAGATGAGAGATTGAGGAATGGAGTCGGGGAGAGGTCACAAGACAATGCCAATGCTAAACGATCTTAGTGGTGAGGCCCACATGCATAGATCTGGCGTCGGGAGTTTAAGATACCATGTGAGATGCATGTTAGATCGAAGAAAATGTTGCACCAATATGCCGAACTTTATTCATGATTCGGAGATTAACGATGACTAAGCCAAAATTTCATTCTGATGTTCTGCTAGCAAATATTCTCCACGTCTTGCGATATAAGAGCTATCTAATCCCTTCTCAATTAGAAATCCCACTACTTAGACATCAGTAATGCATAGCTTTTCTCCGTATCAAGTTTCCCAATCTCCTAGAGCCTGCGGTGGCGGACCCCACTGCTTCCTAGCCTATCCAAGCTTTTGAATCCTGTCAGATGGAAGACGATACTACAGGTACAACATTACCAGAGCAAAAAACTAATAGAGTCCCAAAAGCTAGTGGTGATGTCCAAAAAGCACAGGAAGATGCTCTCCAAGAACAAAATAAGAGAAAGGAGCTTCATTTTAAAGCGTCCCATGGCTTGTTGATTGCTTTCTTCTTGTGGATTTTGTATGATACCAATTACCAATAAGCATACAGTACATCTAATACTGATAGATGTCTTCATGTCCTTGGTATCTACTTCTTCACCAAGGGTTTCCTCCTTACACGACTTGTCCTCGACCACAAATCGGAATGCGCAATAGCTCCCATAAAGCTCGATCAGCAGAGCGCTGGCTCGTATTCGAGCGGATGTTGGCACCCTAAAACCTTTGAAAAAGCGGTAGTAATCGTCATTGATGCCCTCCGCTACGATTTCACGGTCCCCATATATGATTTCGATGCCGAGCCCCGTCATTTCCACAACGCTCTCAACGTACTTCACGATATCGCAGCAAACAGTCCACAGAACGCTTTCCTCCTACCCTTCATTGCTGATCCTCCTACTACAACCCTACAAAGGCTGAAAGGCCTTACCACTGGAACGCTCCCAGCGTTTATTGACGCCGGCTCCAATTTTGCAGGTACGGCCATTGAGGAGGACAACCTTATAGCACAACTCAGAGACGCTGGGAAGAGATTAGTCCACCTGGGAGATGACACTTGGCATTCTTTGTTTCCAGGGTACTTTGATGTCAATCTTACCCATGCCTACGATTCTTTCAATGTGTGGGATTTACATACCGTCGATAACGGAGTTACAGAGCATATACTGCCTTTACTCAACCCTTCAAATTCCAGTAAATGGGACGTGATATTTGGTCATTACTTGGGCGTGGACCATGCAGGGCATCGGTATGGGCCTGACCACCAGGCTATGAGCGCCAAATTGAATCAGATGGACAAGGTTTTGAGAGAAATCATTCGAAACCTTGACGACGACACCCTGCTTGTTGTGATGGGGGACCATGGCATGGACACCAAGGGCGATCATGGCGGAGAATCCGACGATGAGGTGGAAGCAGCTTTGTGGATGTATTCGAGGAAGGGTGTCTTTGGGCGTGGGCACAGCGAGTCCAAGGAACCGCCGAGAACAGCCAAGGAGCGTCCAGTAGGGCAAATTGATCTTGTCCCGACTCTATCTCTACTGCTTGGCCTACCGATACCCTTCAACAACCTTGGAGCTCCGATCGCAGAAGCCTTCGTTGGCAGCGGTAGTCCAAATTGGCACAATTTAGCATCAGTAAACGCTCTTACATCGGCTCAAATTCATCGTTACCAGCATGAATACGCTCTTGCTAGGGGTCTAGATGGTACCGTGTTCTCCAAATCTTTAGCGTTCTGGAATGAGGCACATGACTTGTGGAATAAGACTAGTGGTTCCTACCGGGACTCTGACAGCTATCAGCGGCCGTTTCTGGCATTTCTGAATTATCAGAGAGAGACAATACATATATGCAGGAGTCTTTGGGCAAGATTCGACGTTCCAAGTATGTTGTATGGCATTGCAACATTACTATCCGCCATCGTTATCCTAGCCGCCTACGCAAGATTCTCAGTCGGAGATAGGGCTGAATATACCCCAGCATATTTACGGAGAATTGGTATTTTTAGCATAGCTGGTATTGTCGCTGGTGGAGCGATTGCGAAGAATTGTCTCGAGGCTTTCTCACTAGATGCCTGTCTACTTGGATTCGGTGCTGGTGGTATGGTAGGCTTTGTTTCATTGGTGTTTGAGATACCACAATCATATTCCTTCTTATTGCCCAAGTCCATCTGGGGTTGGCTTTCCATCGTGTTCACTCTCTCTCAAGCCATCGGCTTTGCATCGAACTCCTACACAATCTGGGAAGATGAGATCCTTTTGTTCTTCCTAGGCACTTTTGCATGTGTTGCTCTTGTCTCTTCAATTCGCCAGACTGACGTGAAGGAGAGGATCCTTGGCATCTTACAATCCTCAATATTCTTGCTCCTTACGCGGCTAGCCTCATTCTCTAGACTCTGCCGGGAAGAGCAAATGCCATTCTGCAGATCTACTTATTACGCTTCGTCAACCTCCTCAACGTCCGCTCCTTGGCAGCTGCTCATCCCTATTATCCTTGCGGCAATGTTGCCAAGCTTCGTCAAAGGTTACTACACAGGCACACGCTCTTACGAAGGCTCGGCAGACTTTTGGATCGGCTTCGCGTTCAGAACGGGTCTTACAGTGTCGGCCATATTCTGGACTCTCGACGCAGCAGACGACTACGACTACTCCAAAATCAACAAGTCCACCCTCAGAACAATCAAAACCACCATCGCCCAGCTCGTCCTCGCCGTCGCCTTCGCAGCTGGTACAGCAACCTTCTACACGGCAAAACCCTGCATCAGCATCGAAATGGTATCCAAACCCACTACGTCGATGGAACCTCAATCTCCCGCTTCCACCCAACGCCCAAAGAAATCCGTCAAAGTCTTCGGCTACGCAAATATGCACGGCTCGCGCTTCTTCCTCCTAATCACTAACCTCCTACTCGCCATCATTTTAGTTCAAAAACCCATGGGTGGTGGCGCCATCGGCGTTCTCTGTCTCCAAGTCCTCGCTCTCTGCGAAATCATCGATGCGAACAACCTCTCTGAAAGCGCTATAGGGCCCATTGTGCTTGCATTACTGGGCAGTTTTCACTTTTTTAAAACGGGACACCAAGCCACACTTAGCAGCATCCAATGGGAAGCAGCTTTCATCCCCTTGAAAAGCATCCACTACCCCTGGTCCCCGCTCCTTATCATTATAAACACCTTTGGCGCCCAGATCCTCACCACCGCCTCCGTCCCGCTGATCGTGCTCTGGAAACGGCCGCCTAAGAAGAAGGCAATCCTGAGCGATGTGGCGAAGGCTGTCAGCACTTATTTGCTGTATTTCGCGACTATCAATGTGGCGACAACGATGTGGGCTGGTTGGCTGAGGAGGCATTTGATGTTGTATAGGATTTTTAGCCCCAGGTTTCTGACCGGAGCGGCGGTTTTGGTGGTGGTGGATGTGGTGGGGGTTTTGGTGGCAATTGGGGGGCTGAGGTGGAATGTGGGGAGTGTGGCCGAGGTGGTTGGGTGGGCTTAGGGGTGTACAATATTTGAGTATATGTTTTGTAAACTCTCCATTATTGGGTTAAGGTAAACCGGAAGAGTTTTCTTGTAGGCATGGTTACTAGAGTAAGCTGTGGTACATCTAGGATCTAATTCTTCTGGTACATTCGGCCTCAATGCCAATTAGAATATCCCCCACCCACCTTGCATTATCAACAATTATGCACATTGAGCTTCGCTCATCGATGACGAATGGTTACGAAAGACAAAGAAGCAACGTCAAAGACTTTGACCCCGGTTTGTTCTCTCGAGTCCATCCTCCACTTGTTCTTGGCCCAATATACCCCCAGCGGAACTCCAGTACAACCTCTTGCCCTTCAACATCTACGCCAATGGAGTCCTTATGCGAAGGCATTTCGAAAACATATAATATCCACGAGCTTCGGCATATGAAAAGACCGCTCTCCGCCTGATAATAGCAAAAAATGTTACATGTAGTCGATGTTTTATATCGTGATGGTGAAATTGTGGCCTTGAAAGAAAGTCATGAATCTTGAGCTCGCCGGCCCCAGGATCAGATCTAGGTTCTACTAGCTTCGAGAAGGAGAATGTGGTGAAAAGGAACAGCCATCTTATGAGGAGCTTAGAATGGTATCCGGTGCGAGTGTAGTCCACTGCTTGAGCAGGTCGTTAACAACGTTACAAGGGTCTGCGAGTTTGCTTCTGGCGTAATTGGTTATAGAGGAAGTACTCGAAGTTCCGTAGCGGTCGCGAATTGGGCCTGAAGAATGCCGGACAACGTTCCCATGTGTCTTAAATTCAGCACCATCATCAGTAATGATCACTTCACTGGGACTTTTGAGCCAACTAGAATCATGAGAAGTGTCTTGACTTAAAAGTGCGTCAGTTACTGCGCCAGAGATTTCTGCATCGACATCTTCAGGACTATCCGTTTGCTGGAAACGGCTGTCCAGCAAACGGCTGTAACTGGTCGATTCGTGACTATCATAATCCATCAAAGGAGCACTGGCAGCCTCTGCAGCTCCGAATTGGTCATGTCGACGGTATATGTGGGGATGAAAATGTGCAGTCTCCGCGCTGGTCGGGACAACATCCTCGCTTTTAGTGGCGGCAGTAGGGGTTTCCTCACCAGAGTCCAGGAAAAAGGAAGTTTCATCATCCTTGGACTTCCTGTGCTCGCCGAAGAATTTTGCGCTACTGCGAGGGGGACTGACCGACTCCTGAAATCCCGCATTGGAAGGACGAAGGGCTGAACGTTGTCCTTTGCGCCGCCTGGGATAGAGGAATCTAACATATGACAGTGGCAACTTAAAGGACATTTTTAGGAATGATATTACTGAAGGGCTCGCGGGCCTCACAGGTTGTGGACGGCGTTCTTTGATCCATTCCCCATGATCCTTGTACTGAGGATCGGAGGGCTTTATGAAGCCACGACTATTATTGAGACGACGTCCACGGTCATGATTAACGAGAGGTTTCGCATTAAATCCAAGAGTTTCAGGGACTGGGGTAGGGGTATCCGTATCCCGACTTTCTAGAGCAGCACTATCCAGCTCCACTAAATCCAACAGGTCGCCCAACATAGCTTGCTTCAACTTTTCGTCTCCATGTAAGACGCGCAGGTGTCTTCTCTCACGTCTGTGAGTTTTGACGACATCATCCTTAATTCTCAGCCGTAGGTGTTTATCGATCATGTATTCCGCTGAATCAACCTCTTTCAACAAGTTCTTGATGAGGTTATAGTAGTGCGTCAGCTCATCTATCGCCGAGCTCATCTGTTGCTGCGACACATGTACATCATCGGTGTCCCGTGTTTGTTGATTCCTCTCTTGATGAGAGCCTGGGAATCTCGGTGTAGCAGTTTCCGGTATATAATCGACTACCGGCTTTGTCAAGTCACTAATTCCTGATACCTTAGTGTGTAGTACTTGTGGGCCCTGATGCTTTTCGATGTCTTTTATCAAGTTATTGTACTTGCGACTGATTTCCTTATTTGACCGAGCTAGATCTTCGATCAAAGTTCGCTGACTGTCACCGGCAACTCGTGGTTCTATTCTATCAGGCTGTCAGTAGGTTTCTCAGCTAAGCATGCCGAAAATTCGTCAATCCGTCAAATAGACCATTAGACGAGTAGATAATACTAGCAACGAAGAAATTCAAAATTTGGCAATCAACACCCCCCGCACTTAGGAAGATACTCACTCATCAGTCCGAAGTTAACGAGCAATTACGGCAACAGAAACGGACTGAAAGCACAAGCTTACTTGTCAGCCACTTGCCTAGCATATATTATAACGTTGATCATCAATAATAACGTGGATTTCAGCCTTTCCAGATTGCTTCGTAGCAATTCCATCTTTGGCTGTACAAACGGCCATTTCAGTCGATCGAGTGCAGCTCCTGTCATTGTTCTCCTCGCTCCATCCTGTGACTCAAGTCTTGACATACTTTTAGCAAGTGCTTTATCCATAGACCGAAACACTTCCAAACACTCTTTGACAATCGCGTCGGCCGTTTGAAAAGCATTTTCGGAACAAAGTCGGGGCTCTTGATCTTTTTCGAGGGTCTTCCCGAGCTCTCGAAGTACAGAGGATGCCAGAGAGACATCTTTTGCGATGGAGATAATAGACTTGTCGGCGCTGGCGACGGTCTCGCCAAAGGTGTAGAGCCTGAGACTGAGGCGAACGCCTAGATCCGCAATCTGCACAACTGACGCGATGATGCCGAGCTCAGCCATGTTTTGTCATTCGAAGGCGAAAGCTTAGCGTTTCGTTGCTCTCCTTAGAGGAGAAGGACCAGCCATAAAGTTAAGGCATGTTCTGAACTGTACAGTGAAAGTCCAGAAGAGGTTCACCTGTCTTAACCCCTGGGCGCGACATTTTGAGGGATTCGTAATAGCTAAGAGAAAGAAAATTCATTTGATGAAAAGACCTAAATGAGAATGTGAAGAAGATAAAGTCTCCCAAGATTTTGTAACGCCTTGAGCTGCTCAGCCTTGTCACTCCAGTCATTGAGAGGCTTTTGACATGTATGCAGCTGCCGAGGCTGCCATGGATTCGCTACCCACACAATATGCACGAAAGTACACCAACATCTCAAGCTCTTCTCGTGGTAGGCACCCCGAAAAAGTATCATCCGGCAGAACACCTTATTCTACTATCATTTCTAAAACTCATGGATCAATCCGAAACGAAGACCGGAAAAAGAAGGCGGGGACCCAAATTCGTGGGACACCAAAATGCACCTCAATCATTGAATGTTTGGAATCAGTGAAAAGTAGGACTCTTCTTTACAGTGGAGGGTTTGTCCACGACTCTGAATTCCGCCCTCGGGTGTGATTGGCACTGATTGCCCTACGGCTGTGAGTACAGCGGAAAGGTTCCGCCGGGTTAATGACAGTAATCGAAAGTGACTGAACCAGCAATGTCCAAACAGGGGACCCTTCTGTGATGGCAGTAGATGGGCCTGACCCTAAGACCTTTGGGTCATGGGAAGATGCCTTCGAGTATCCTGTTGCCGCCGTGCGGGGCATGGAAAGGCAGCTTCGCAACGATATTGAGTTTAACAGGGAAAAGTTGAGGACACTGG
>JAABUS010001942.1_pt1 | contig 41786 bp, 35 predicted proteins | sample 5560161 | NCBI WGS metagenome assembly JAABUS01 (sample SAMN10711885, study PRJNA513376) | rock metagenome | isolation source: Antarctica rocks | place: Antarctica: Victoria Land, Trio Nunatak nord | collected 2016-01-04
CCATTCCCCCATTCCCCACTCCCCAGTCCCCATTCCCCATTCCCCACTCCCCACTCCCCACTCCCCATCCCCATTCCCCACTCTCCACCCCCCCACTCTCCCCGCCCCCCCACTTTCCCCACCCCAAGGCGAAAACAGCAGAACTAGCTATACCCCCCTCTTTCCCACATCTCTAGTGGGGTGGGGGGGGAAGGGGAAAGGGGAAGGGGAAACTCAGATACGACTGCTTTTTTTTTTCTTTTTCTTCTCGGCTAGTTGGTTTTTACGGATATCGCCATTTTAGCTAATATCACAACAATCTTTTTTGGAAATATCCGTTTTAGTTGGCATCAATTTCGGAATCCCAAAATGTATCATTTTTCCTGGTAGACCCAACCCGCTGACACACACTATGCCAACCAACCGCAAAACGAACAACTTCCACCGAAAGCCATGATTATCGATGGATGGCCCGAACAACATATTGTATTCATTAGCAGTAAGGGAAAAGAAATTAAAAATTAGCTACGGGCTTCAGGGCAGGTTGATTGGAGATTTTTCTCATTTTTACACTGGCTGCTACGTGGATATAAGATATTTTCAATACCTATAACGATAGAGACCGCTGCAATCTTCCCCACCCCCCGCATTAGGCCCCCCAGGCCTCCCCACCTATGCAAGACACGGAAACCCTGGATTATCAACCACCATGCTAAAATAGGGGGGGTATATGTGATAGATAGTCGGAAAAGGTAACGCAAAACGGGAATTTGGCCGTGTCCGGACGGCAGGAAATGAACGAAAAGAATGGAGGATGCTGTATCCAGCCTCCCAGCTCCCATAAAAAGCACAATCTGCAACGCCAGAGGGAAGTTGTCACTGGGCAATTCAGATAACGAGCACCTGCAAGTTTCCTCAATCACAATGGCAACCCAACCCTCTTAAACCAACTCCCTCTCTTCCCGCCCGGCACCCCGGCACCACTCGTCTTCACCCCAGCGCCAAGCACGAAATCAGGCTTCTTCCTCGGATACACCCTTCCCTCCTCACTCTCCTCGCTCCTGACCTCGTCCCTTCTTCTCCTCCGCTCGCCTCCCCCGTCTTCGCCGCCTACATATTTCGAATGCCGTCTACTCTTCCGGTGCATCGCCCTCCTCTCATCCTCGTCTGCCACAAAGGCGTCATCGTATTTATCCGCGCCGCCCAATACGGGCGGGGGTTCGATGACGGTTGGCTCGATGGGAGGAGGCGGGGCGGGATCACTGAGTTGGGACTTCACCCAGCTAGAGGTGTGGTCGTTGGCATTTTTATGGGGATACCCTGAACCTGGTTCCTCGTTCGATACTCCTTTTGCACCATTGCGTGGGTCAAAGTAATCTTCTACCGGCGCTGTTGATTTTCGGTGGTTGGTTTTGGGCCGGGAATTGCGCTCGCGGTGGTCTGGGTCGTCGGCGAGTGTGGGAGAGAAGGGTTTATCCATGTGGGAGCGACGTCGGTCAGATTTGCGGGGGCGGGAAGTTTCGCCCTCGGGGAGGTCGCGGTCTCGATGTTTGCTGCGGCGCTCTGTGGAAGGGCCTTCAAGGTCTCTGGCCACTGTATCCTCTTTGGTCAGGCGTTCTTCTCGAGCGGCTCGGCGGGCGCGTTTTTCTTCTTGGAGAATGGCTTCTGCTTCTTCTTCCTTTCTTGCTCGCCTGTCCCTAGCGTCCCTTGCTTTGGCCTTGCGTTTTTCGTCCTCAGCTCGTTCAGCTTCTCGACGTTTAGCCCTCCTTTCTTTCTCAGTCCTGAGTTTAGCGTCTTCAGCGTCTTTGGCTGCTTGCTCTCGCGCTGCTCTTTTAGCTCTACGTTCTTCTTTCCGAGCTTCGACGTCCTCAGCCTCACGGCCTGCTCCGCCGTCACCTGCAGCGTCCGTGATGAAGCCATCAGCATCGAGAATGTCCTTGTCTGAGCGGTGGATCTTTCGGTCGTCTCGACGCAGACGCTTAGCAGCGTCACCACTTCCAGTGACTGTTCGCTTACGACGCAGATTACCTTCATCCTCTGGTGCTATCTTTGCCCTGGGGCGCTCATAGCTGTCAGAAACTCGACGAGGCTTTCGGCCGAAACCGCCAAAGAGACCCATGATCTTGTGGTCTGGCTTCTTGGCGCTGGTCATGGAACGTTGCAGACCTCGCGGCTTTTCGTCAAAGGCTAGAGGTTCAGGACCATCCTGCGAAGGACCAGATTCAACCATGACTATGTCGTCGGCAAGTTCCGGTTCAGCCTTGGATTTACTCTTTGAAGGTTTCTCTTTCTTTGGAGTCTTCTTGGGTGCGGGCACGTTGATTACAGGGTCTTCTAGACTATTAACCATGACCATGTCATCATCATCGATGGCATAAGGGTCAGGTACGGCTGTGTGGATACAGTCAGCACTCTCTAGAATGATTTCTTCTAAAAGGCCAACACCCTTACCTGAAGCTTTTTGCTTTCCTCGGGTTGACTCCTTCCTCCCCAACTTCCCAGAACCCATACCCATGAGCTTAGCAGCCTTCGGAGTCATCTCGGGTGCATCTGGCGGAGGTGATGGTAAACCAATGGCATCGACATCCATAGACTGCCTGCGAGGAGCGCTCCGGGCTGCAGCTATGCTAGCTCGCCGAACTGGCTTAGTCCGCGGAGGAGGCGGACCGCCGAAAAGCCCACCAAAGCTTGATTGTCGCGATTTTATGGGTCGAGAATCCGCTTTCTTGTCCTTATCGGCCTTGTCAGAGCCGGAAGACTTGGACTTTTCAGTCTCTTTTTCTTTGTCTTTGGCTGTCTTCGTAGATTTTGACCGGCTTAGACCTGGGGGAGGGGCACGCTCCTTTGCCGCAGGAGAAGTCACGTCAACCTCATCCTTGGATCTACGCTCTTTTTTCACGTCTTTTTTGGACGCTGCGCCCCAGAAGCCCCAGGATGACGCGCCTTCGTCTCTGACAACGCGCGCCCGCTCCTTTTTGGCTGGCTTTGCCGCCATCGGTTCCTCTGGTGGCGTGGGTGATGCTTCAACAATAGGGAAATCAAGGTCCATCAAGTCTGGTTTTGGCTTATTCTTCGACTTCAGATCTTTCTTTTTTGATTTCGTTTCAGTCGGAGAAGTAATCATGTCGATGAGGTCGTCGTCTGCACCTTCCCCGGGGAAACTGCCTGGTACCGAATCCCTTGAAATTTTCTTGTCTTCTACTGGAAACGGTGATAGATCCTTCTTCTTTGATGCACTAGTCTTACTTGCAAGAGTGGTTTTGGTTTTACTTGCTGAACTGGATTTTTGAGGTGGTGAGTCGGCTTTAGACAAGGGTTCCCACTCCGCGACGGGTGGCGGTGCAGCAGGTTCCAACGTCTTTTTCCTCTCTTCTTCAAGCGCCTTCACCTTCTGTGCTACAGATAATTTTCCAGTTGCTTTGGATGTGGACATGGTGGTTTTGGAGGATTTGAAAGGTGGTGGCTGCGACGGTTCGTCAGCTTTGGAGGTTCCTTCTGGGTCATTCGAGATTCCCTTTAGCGAGGACTTTTGATTGGGCGAATCTTGTTTTGTAATCTCCTTTTTGGGCTCATCTGCTTTCTTGCCAGATGTCTTCTTCGAACCCGCCCAGAACCCCGAGGCATCATCCTTCTTGTCATCGCTCTTGTCTTTGGCGTCTAGACCTTTGCTCTTGCTCCCTTTCGAGCTTACCGTTGCCTCGTCCACAATGATATCAGCTGTCGCGTCCTTTTTCTTCTTGTCGCTAAGCTTACTAGCCTTGTCACTATCTTTGCTAGCTTTGTCGCCATCTCTGCCCGCCGACTTCGAAAGCTTGCTCTCTGTCTTGGACGTTAAGCCTTTCTTGACAGGCTCTTCAACGATTTCGATGATTTCATCCGAGTCCGTACTTAGGTCTAATTCATTAATACCAGGACCGCTCTCCATGTCCTTGTTCATATCCGTTTCTTTGGGCGCCTTGGATTTTGATGTAGAAGTTGCCCCTATGCTACCCCAAAAGCTTTTGGTTGCCTTTGCTGCAGTATCAGCTTTGGGCGGTTCCTTTTTCTTGCCGTCTTTAGGAGATTCGATGAAAATTTCCTCGTCTTTGTCTTTGATCCCCTTTTTGACCGCCTTCGAATCCTCCTTCGTGGGCTTCTTGGCATCCTTCTTGTTCTTAGGCTTGGCAGGAGCGACTTCTCCCCATTCATCCTCACCAATGTCGTCTATTGTAGGCTCGGGGGTCAACCCCTGTGCAGGTGGAGTAGGTGCAGGCGGTGGCAATTCTGGTGCAATGTCGTTCTTACCGCCTTTCTTCTTGTCCTTCTTGGAAGCTCCCCAGGAGCCCCAAGTATCATCCTCAACAGCTGGGGTTGCACCGAATATTGAGTCACTCATCAAATCTTTAGATTTGGGGGGTTCTACCACACCAGAAGTCTTGCCCTTCTTACCACCCTTGGGTTTCGATTTATCCTTCTCTTTCTCTTTCTCTCTCTCTCGCTCTTCGTCTTCCTTCCTCTCTCTCTCTTCTCTCTCTTCTTCTTCTTGCTCGCGCTTTTTTGCTTCTTCTCTTTCCTTCTCTTTCTTCCTTTTGTCCTTGGAAGAAAGTCCCCTGGTGCCCCAATCGTCCTCCATAGGGTCTGCCTTACTATCCTCTACTGGGTCGGGTACTGTAACAATAGCTGGTTCAGGTTCTGTAGCTTTACCTTTCTTGCTTTTCTTATCTTTGTCCTTCTTGGATGTGCCCCAAGTATCAAAGGTGCAAACTTCAGGAACAGTAGGAACAGGTGGTGGTGGCGGTGGCAAAACCTCTGCAATCTTCGTGTCGGTAGCGGAACCTTTCTTGCCCTTTTTATCCTTCTTCTTATCGCTTCCAAAGTCCATCCAGTTGTCTGTGTCAGCAGCGATATTGGTAGCTTCGCCAGCAGTAAAGTCAAAGGTCGAGATTGGGTCCTCTTTAACTTCTGAAAGTCCGCCCTTTTTGCCTTTCTTATCCTTTTTGGAGGTACTGGTGAATGAGCTGAACATGTCTTCTACCACTTGCTCTGACTCAGCAGCATCTTTATCCTCTGTTAGCCATGGATCTTCTGGATCTTCTTTTTGGCCTTTCTTCTTTTCCTTTTTCGCTGCAAAGGCACCCCACCCAGAGTCCACGACAGGCTCTATCTCAGCTCCAAGTTCTGCATTCATGGTTTGATCAGCTATCTTATCAAGCTCTTCGGAAGCTCCTTTTTTAGTCTTCTTCTTGTCCTTCTTACCGTAGGAGCCCCAACCTTCAAGCGTTTCAGCTTCCGGTATCGCCTCTACAGTTGGCTCCTCAGGTATCTCTTCCTCAATAATCTTCTTGCCCTTTTTCTTGTCTTTTTTCAGACCGAAAACCCAGCTTGTATCCGCTTCAGGCTCATGATCCGGTACCTCAACAATGGGGGGTTCTGGGTCTTTGACCTCTTCGGTGCCTTTCTTGCCTTTTTTCTTATCTTTCTTGATGCTGACAGATCCCCATCCAATATCTGCTTCTGGCTCGGGATCCTGGATTTTAACAACATCTGCCTCCTCTAACTTTACCTCTTCCATACCCTTCTTGCCCTTTTTCTTCTCCTTTTTGGCACCAAAAGACCCCAAAATCTGATCTATATCAGGTTCGGGGTCTGGCACCGCCTTGACAGCTGGTTCTTCTGCTTTCTCTTCCTCTAGAACTTTCTTGCCTTTCTTCTTGTCCTTCTTTGTACCGAAAGAATCCCAACTACCAAGCTCTGCCTCGGGCTCTTGATCAGGCACTACCACAACATCTAGCTCTTTGGGGTTCTCTTCTTCTACCGCACCTTTCTTGCCCTTCTTCTTCTCTTTCCTGCTGGTAAACGCTCCTAACCCAAGATCGGCCTCATGCTCTGTTTCAGGAACAACTACAACGGGCTCTTCGGTACCCTTCTTGCTCTTCTTTTTATCTTTCTTCAAACCGAAGGAAGCCCACTCGCCTACGGCGTCAACTGGAACAACAGGTGGCGGGGGCGGCGGAGGTGGGACTGGGGAAATGTCTTCGATTTCGCCTTTCTTCCCTTTCTTTTGACCCTTCTTATTAGAAGCGCCCCCCCACCCCCCCCACGTATCGCCCGCGGCAGCCACAGGCTCGACCACGGCCGCACCGATTTGATTTGGGTCGGGCTCTTCTAGGAAGTCATCGAAAGCACCCTTCTTTTTCTTCTTGTCTTGTTTTCCCGAGGACGCAAAGCCTGTTGCCCAGTTATCAGTAACCCCTTTAACCTCTATCGGATCTTCTGGCTCTTCTTTTGTTTCATCAAGAGACCCGATATTGCCAAAGTCGAAGCCAGATGCCGTGGTTTTTTTCTTGCTCTTCTTGTTACCGCCAAATGATGACCAGGTGCTGTCGAGCCCGTCAACGGATGTATCCTTCGTGCCTTTGGTCACGTCCATCGTATCGGTGCCTCCGAGATCCGCCCCACCCGTGTCCCACTTACTAGGCGTATTCCAGCTGCTGCCCCAACCGCCGAACCCGAAACTTGACCCGGATTCTTTAGTACCTGTGTCAACCCCGAAATTTAGGTCCAGCTTAGGAGTATCGTCGAGGCTGATGTCATCAAAATTGCTCGAAAAGCCGTTTAGAGCAGCTGGAGGTTCGGGAATGGTCTCGGTCTGTGGGAGACATCAATCAGCTAGAGACTCCACTGATAAATTGTTTCGATTTACCTTTTCCTTCTTGCTCTTTTTACCTTTCTTTGCCGTAGTGGAGAATCCGCTCCAATCATCGGCGGGATTTGCATCTCCGCCATTGGCCCACGATAAAGGGTCATCACCACCCACAGCATCAGCTTCGTCCTTGTTTCTCTGTTCTTCCTCCTCCTTCTTCTTTTCCTCCTCCTCGGCAGCCTTGCCTTTCTTACCCTTTTTCTTCTTATTGCCCGTATTCCAGTCATCGCCGCCGCCGCCGTCATCTCCTGCCCCACCGTCTCCGTTATCACTGCCACCCCCACCGCCTCCTCCAGCGTTTTCTTCCCCCCCCCCACCTTCATCCTTGTTGCCTTCGTCGCCCGAATCCGCCCATTTAGCCTTGTCCGCCTGTTTTGCCTGCTGCTTCTTCTTTTTAGTGCCTACCTGATGAAAATTTGACGAGTCGCCAAAATCAATCATGCTAGGTGTAATAGGGTTGAGGTGTAACTTCAAGTCCTTCCTCTGCCACCCAGGAACGACGTCGTGTTCGTTATGCTGTCGATCTAACTTAGCAATGGGTTTGTAGGTTGGAGGCGCATCCGCGATTGCGTCAGTATACGACGGTGGGGGATCGGATTCCGAAAGGTATGTATGCTGTTCAAGGTCGAAGGGAGATAGGAGTGCCAGAGTAATAAGGTCTTCATGCACTTGATCAGGCCATTGAGACTGCTGTAGAGATTAGATCTTCACCGTAAAGCTAGCGGCAACTAATATTCATAGCAATTGAGCCCTCTTCGAACAGAGAACCAAAGCAAGGAAAGTCGAGGCTCGTAACAAGGGATTGTGGACTCTTACCCAACTTAATGGTGGCGTGGCGGGTTTACACGTCCCCCGCTCCATGCATACGCTATCACACCGCTCTCGCGAACCCAGAAACATATAACCAGCTTTCTCTCCGCCATCATCCAAACCAATCCTCAGTCGGGGGTTCCTTAATTCGGGCGATTCGCTGTCGCGGTGAGCGACGCAATACGGCATGGCAGACGCTGCTGCCATTGTGAAGGTTCCGTCTGCTGATTCGAGATATCCAAGGCGAGCTCATCGAAGCAACGGGAGACGATAAGACAGTGCGAGAAACCGAGTACAGATGTGGAGACCCAGGCAATTGATGGAAAGGAAGTACAAAAGACCTCCCAAGGGACAGCACGAGTCCGAGTAATGGGATGATGAAGAGCCTGGTTATTAGTTGATCCTATGCAGATGCGCGACTGCTGTGGCAGCTATGTACTCTAGGGCGGCAAAAGTTCGGTCACAAGCTCTCTGCTCTGTAGACCCCTGTCGAACTTGGTTTGTGTATCGTGGCAGACCTAATCCAAGGAACAGCGGTCCCAATCGATTACTTGCCGCAGCTCTTCGGGGTTTTCGTCGCAATTACCCAAAAACCTCCATTGTTTGAACGATGAAGGACACATAAGGAGGGAGGACATAAAATATGAGGTTGTACAAAGTTAGACTTTTGGCGGAAGTTTTCGCAGCGCCATACGATTGGTAGGTGCAGATTACATCCTATTTGCCATGGTAAGAGCTCGTACGCATCTTCCCCTTGTCACAAGTCTACGCCGTGACCACGAACATTATTGGCGTTCCACAGAAGTGTCCCTTACCGAAAGTAGTAGTGAGCTGCCGGCGCTCAATGTGCAAGCCTGAGAATCATCACATATTAAATCAACAGATGAATCCATACGATTAAATACCAAGGGGGCAATCTTGACCCTTTTATGAACTTTGATATAATTTCTATATCTGCCTTCAGCGCCGGTAACCTTAGTCTACAGAATCCCATCACGTTAACTTAGCACAATGACCGCCTTGCAAAATGTGTATTTGAGTACTTCCTCCGGCCATTCCTCGTGTAACCGTGCAAACACCTGCAATGATATAGCCTCTGTGGGCGTCCTCCCCAACGCCTTCGCAAAATATCGATCATGCAAAGTCAAAGAATTCTTCACCATTTCCCATCTTGCCTCCCACTCGCATTTAAAATGTTTTCCAAATTACATAACCTCAGTAGAAAGGCCTACTCCTGCTTCACAACAAGACCATTCGCTTGCCCGTTGCTCTTGTAGAGCTCTGGTCCAGAAGACGGGTCTTGCGCGGACGGTGCTGAATCAATCGCTGCAAGCCGATCGTACATACTTCTTACCTGGGCGCCTAGGGTTCCGGGGTTTGGCCAATAGGTAGATACGAAATCCCTAAAACTTACGTCAGCCTGCTCAAAAATGAACTGGGTCTCTTGAATAAACTTACCAGAAAGACCCTTCCATACTATTAGGATCTGATTTGGATTCCGAAGCGACCAAGTTCTTCACAAAATCTCCAATCTTTACAAGCTCTTCACGCAAGAGCTTTGCACGTTTGACCTTGTCCGGCACGCCATCTTTCGTAGCGCCTCTCACAGCCTCTAGGCTTCCTTCGACAGGTTTAAATAACATTCTCATAAGCTTTGTGTGACTACCATCAGAGATGGCGTCATAATAGGCATGATCAGTGCTTCGGCGATGCTGATGAGGAGACTGATGGTGTTTAGGGTCTTCATGCCTCAGGTGTTCGCCACTTGAGCGAGGTCGCATGTCGGGTCTGGGTGTGTGACCATGGCGCTCCCCGTTTGAGACCCGTCGTTCAATGCTGTTGCGATGTCCATGACGACCCGTGTCACGGTGGCCCTTCCGAACCGATGACGGTGCTGGTGATGCAGAAAAAGCCGGTCTGCCTTCATTCCCCCTCGCGTACATCCCATTCTTCTTGTTGTTCCTATGATGATTTTCAACTGCACGTTTTGCAGCAAGATTCTGCCCGTTACTCGTCTTTTCCTTGAGAACCGAAAGGAGATAATCGGCTCGGCGTACAAGATGGACCGCTCCTGGCGATTTCACACCTTTCTCTTCACCCTTGTTGCGTTCTTCTTTCTTCTCCACACGGTGCTCTTCAAGAAAGAATTTATCCACCAGAGCAAGATCGGGGTCGTCACGAATCTGCACCCAAGCGCCATAACCGTGCCGCACAATACCGACACAAAGCATACCGTCCTCACGTGCACCCCAAGGACATGAGTATGTGGCACCTTTCGACGCCTCCGGAATGCGAAAGCTTTTCGGATCTGCAGATTGCTCCGTGACGTCTTTCAACATTCGCATTTCGCTTGGACGTTCGATGATTGTTTCAGCATTGATACGTTTCACGCCCCGATAGTCGAAAAGGACCGCCTTCCGGTCTTTCTTAGTCAGAGCCTTGTTGTGCTTTCGCTCTAAGGCTTCAATCCGGTCTTGTTCTTCTTTTAGGAGTTTGGCGGCAACACCTGTGATCTCTTGAAGAGCTGATCTTAGAAGCTCCCGATCTCTTGAAACGAGCCGAGCATCTTGCACGAGTTCGTCCCCTCGATCGTCGATGGAGCCGTATCGTAAGAACCCACGGATGAGGTTGCGAACCTCTTTCTCACTTAAAGGTCGTTTTGGGTCTTGTCCAGGTCGCTGATCGGAGTCGTCAGCCGCAATTTCAAGAGCTGAAAGGTCTCTTGCGCGTTTTTTAGCCGCTCGTTCTTCGCGATCTTCATCGGCCTGCTTTCTCTTTCGAGGAGCATTCTGCTGGATGACATCGGCAAGGTATTGTTCATCGGCCTGCTTTTTTTCCTCGGCCTTAAGTTTTTCAAGTTCGTCTTTTGGAATAATCTGGTCCCACTCTAGATCAAGCTTGACGTCCATGTACTCGAAGCTTTTCAGAAATTCTTCGCCACCATCGGCAGCGATACCTTCTGGCTGTTCCGTTCGATGCTCTTCAGCATTTTCCAAGACGGAGTCAATGTCGAGCTCCTCAAGCTTTTTCTGGTTACCAGATTGATCAAACATCTTCTGCCCGCGCTTTTTGAGAATCATGTTGATGTCTTCGGAAGAGCTCGGTTCTGCGACGCTCTTGCCAATTCGCGCCATTTTATCGGTTAGTTCTTTTGCATCTTTGTCGGTGACACCGCGTTGGATTGTGATGAATTCCAACATTAGCTTGTTTCGCGCTCGTTCAAGGACCTCTTCCTCTACAGTCTCCTTTGAGACAAGCCTATAGATACTGACAGGCTTGGTTTGTCCAATGCGGTGTGCACGTGCCATTGCTTGAAGGTCAGCCTGAGGGTTCCAATCGGAGTCAAATAATACAACTGTGTCGGCTGTCATCAGATTTATGCCCAGTCCTCCAGCTCTCGTCGATAATAGAAAACAGAAATCATTACTCTCTGGAGCATTAAAGTGGTCGATGGCCATGCGTCGGGGTCCGGCTGCGATAGTACCATCAAGACGCTGGAATTGATGGCCTCGTAGGTGAAGATAATCGCCGAGTATATCAAGCATCTTGACCATTTGACTGAAGATCAACACACGATGATTGTCCTTCCGCAGCTTCGTGAGTAACTGATCAAGCAGCATCATCTTGCCGCTGCTTGTTATTAGGGCTTTGAGGATTTCCTCACGTGATTCGCTGCCGGCCAGAATGCGCTCTTCGGCGTTGGGAAACATGAAAGGATGATTGCTTGCCTTCTTCAACTCCATCATGATGTTTAACAAAGACTGCTTTTGGCCTTTGGCACCTTGATTTAGAGCAGTGTAGTTACGTGTGAGGATGTTCTTATAGTACTCAAGCTGAACATCGGATAACTCGACCCGTATTATCTTTTCTGTTTTGGGTGGTATGTCATTCTCCACTTTGTTCTTGGTTCGGCGGAGCATGTAAGGTTGGATGGCCGTAGTCAGTTCAGAGATTTTTCGGCCGGCTGCCTCCGATTGGAGGTCCATGTTTTCCTCGATGGTGATTGCTCCAGGCATAAGAAAGTCCATCAACGCGGACAACTCTCCAAGTGTGTTTTGCATTGGAGTACCGGTAATTAAAAGACGACTGGGAGCCTTGAAATCGAGTAGCTTGGCATAAAGTTGTGACTCCCGATTCTTCAACCGATGTGCTTCGTCAATGGCCATAAACTGCCATTTTATTTTTGATAAGTGACCGGCATCAGCAAGTATGTATTCGTAAGTAGTAAGCAGGACATGAAACTTGGGCTTCTTCCAATCCTCATCAACAATGAGCTCGTGTTCCCGAATTTTCCCTCGAGACGTTTCGTTGCCGTTGTAGACCACGTAATTGATGTCAGGGGTCCAGTTGTCAAGCGTCTCAGCCCAGGCAGGCATGGTGGAAAGAGGAACCACGACGATGAAGGGTCCTTGCTGCTGTCTATCGTGCCGAAGCCAGTTCATAAAGGCAACCGTCTGCACTGTCTTTCCTAGACCCATTTCATCTGCAAGGATGACGTTCTTGCTCTTGCACCAATTGAATGCCAAGAAGTTTACGCCTTTTATTTGAAATTCACGCAGCGTCCCGTGCTTGATGTACTTGGGCTGCTCTGATATTTTGTGGAATGGCCGTCGTGTAGCAGGGTTAGACTCGGTCTTGTTGGACTGTGGAAGTGACGAGGTTCGATCAAGGTAGCGGTCTATCCCAATTTGCGCAATACTGCTGACCAGAGTACCTTTTTCCCATGTGCACGAGTCATAATATAGCCCTCTCCCTATTGACGTTAGCATACCTATCCTGGTTGTTAGGGGATTACGGCATACATTTGACGAGGTATTCAGTGTCTCCATCCTCGTCTAGTTGCTGGCCGATAACACGTTCGACTTTGACATAATCGTTGAGAGCATCGGCATCACGCTCGCGATCCAAGCTCCATTTCTCTTTCTCTTCTGGTGGAATACCACTATCATATGTCATGTGGATATCTTCCTCCACAACCTTCCGGAAGTAGTTATCCAGTCTTCGGATACCACGATAAGACGCCAAAGCCCCGCTTGTCTCCCACGTAGCATGAATGTGTGCTTTTCCTTGCCATTTGATCTGCTCATGTCGTGATTAGCAGAATGAACCGGAGATAGTTGGTGTTATTAAGGTAAAGCTGCCACTGACCTTGTACTCGAAGTCCTCTTTGGCAGGAATGGTGATTTCGGTGCCTGTGGAAGGGTAAGTCTGTGCTCTAGGCTTGACAATCAGACAAAGCTCACTTCTGTCCTCACGTAATCTATGCTTCAAAACAGCGTCGATGGCTGGGGTATCTTCGTCCGGTGCAGTAACCCAGTAACCCGGGGTAAGAATGTTTTCGTCATCGTCAAAGGGATCCTCATCATCTTCGTTGTAATTGGAGACCTTTGCGGCTCTGCGAGTTGAGAAGCGAACCTCTCCATGCTGTTGCTGACCATTGTTCATGGTGAAAGTCCGGTTTCGAGATCCACCATAAGCGTCATCTTCCGAATCAAAGTCGGACAGCGACCGTGCGGAAGGTGTAGGTCGTTTCGATGCTATGGAAGGATACAACATGTCAGTCTATCTGGAAAGGAAAGCTCTGCCCAACCTCCGTGTATAGTAGACCAAACAGCGCGTACCTAGATTCGAGGTGTTATGTTTGCGTCGCTTGCGTGGGCTGCTCTGCATATCTGAGCCAGATCCATCATCTTCGGAATCACTATCAATCTGAGGGACTGTTAGTAACACCGACGAACATATTACGAATGATTGCGCTCACTATTCGACGAGACGGACGAGCACGACCCTATGCAGAATCGCTTTAGCACGATAAACATGTGTCACGCAGACCATTACCTACACTGCGTCGAAGACCATAAAGCTCGGGGTTCTCTAGTATATATTCTTCATGTTCAGCTTCAGCCTTTCGTTTCCCAGTTCTCCTTGAGTCTTGGGAAGATGAACGAGCATCACCGGGACTACCTGCATCAGCAGGCGGTGATGTTTCCATATCGTAATCAGCATCATCGGAACCGACTGCATCTTCTTCATGTAATGAGTCAACGCTACCAGTTGGACCGAGACTGTTCCCGTTGCGGTCTTGCCTGCTGGCTTCGGAAGATATGCTCGTAGCAATGGGGGGATCGATAGCATCGGAGAGGTCGCTCTCGCTCGCGGATGTCATGGCTTCAGTGGTGTGGAGATTGTTGGAAGGTGGTGATAAATGCCCGTTCGAGTACGGAAGGGTAGAAGTCGAAGCAGAGGCTGGTCGATACATTAGGCTACTCGCTGGATGACGGCAGTATTAGCATTGAAGACTATAGACAAGTCGCAGAAAGTTCGGAGTGTGGGCAAAAGAATTCGACAGCTTATGCGACCTGGAATCTAGCTCTAGTGGGCCAAAAAGCCTGGACCATAAGAGACAATCGTAAAATTTGATGATGAGATGGGTATGGATGATGAAGTTGATGAATAGCAATGAGCGAACAATAGGAAATCCGGCAATTTGGAGACAGGTCCGCTGCATTGGAGAGTCTGGCCAGATGACAAGCGATGCTTATGAGAGCACGTCAAAGTAGACACAGTAGAGTTATATGTGGGTTGTGGTAATAGTCTGAATTGAAGATGATGGATGAAGAGCGCCGGATCGATGGATATGGTGGCCTATGGAGACCTTGCAATTCTGTGTAGGACGAGGGACAATATGTTACTTACAAGCCATAGCTAGGAGAGCCTATTCGGAGAAGTTTGAAGGGTGTCTTCGAGGTATTATGGGTGTAGGGTTGAATATGGGCATGAGAAGGTGGTTAAGTGACGGTACCACAATGAAAGTACGTTCGCCAATTCCAGTTCCAACACTAGTTTACGTAAGCAACACACTAAGCCCACCACACCAAAGAGCCCCAGTGCCCCACTAATGGTCGTTAAATGCGTGAATGCTGCGAGGTGTGTTAAAACTGTCTTTGTGCTCAACACGGTTTTGCTTCCAGAGCGCCAACTGATCTTGAAAAGTCCTGCGAATTGTGCCAGGAAAGAACAGAAGGATCAAAAGGGTACTTTGCTTGTCGGGGCGCAAGCACGAGGCACATTCTCTAAAAGTCATACTTTTCTGGCTTAGTTGCCCACAGAGCAACACTAGGAATTTTCTTCCTAAAGCCCACAACAATGTCGGACAAGTTGACTCGGTACGTATTAAGAGAAGATCCAGATATCTATTGACGACCTTTCCAACTTCGTTCTGACCTCTATTAAAGCATCGCTATCGTCAATAATGACAAGGTACTCATCCGCGCCCTCCAACACACAACAGGCATCACCATGCTGACTGGTTCTATTTAGTGCAAGCCAAAAGTGAGAAAACACATCTATTCCTCTCTATCCGAACGCCACTGACCAATCCTAAGAAATGTCGACAGGAGTGCAAGAAATCATGCCCTGTCGTACGGACGGGCAAGCTCTGCATCGAGGTCACCCCAGAATCGAAGATCGCCTTCATCTCTGAGCGTCTTTGCATCGGATGTGGTATATGTGTGAAGAAATGTCCTTTCGGGGCTATCAACATCATTAATCTACCAACAAATCTCGAGTCCCAAGTCACCCATCGATACTCAGCAAATAGTTTCAAACTACATAGGCTACCAATGCCTAGGCCGGGACAAGTGCTGGGTCTTGTAGGAACAAATGGTATCGGCAAGAGTACTGCGTTGAAGATCCTCAGCGGGAAATTGAAGCCGAATCTTGGCAGATATGACAATCCACCGGACTGGGAAGAGATATTGAAATACTTTCGGGGTTCTGAGCTTCAGAGTATGCATGTAGCGACACAGATGGGAGCCATGCTGACACTCGATAGACTACTTTACAAAGATCCTGGAAGATGATCTCAAAGCTGTTGTCAAGCCGCAGTACGTGGACCAGATACCGAAAGCCGTCAAAGGTCCCGAGAAGAGTGTGGAAACGCTTTTGAAAGCACGAGCACAGATGGACAATATTGACGAGATTTTAGAAGTTCTTGGTAAGTGGTTGAGGATCTAAACTTTGCTTGGACTAATAAAGCGCAGAGTTGAAGCAGGTCCTGGACCGGGATATCAACCTACTGTCAGGGGGAGAGCTTCAACGATTTGCAATCGGAGCTGTATGCGTCCAGCAAGCTGATGTGTGAGTAGTGCCAACAATCTATGCTAGAACCAACTCACGATTTTGTCAGGTACATGTTTGACGAGCCATCGTCCTATCTCGACGTCAAACAACGTCTGAACGCTGCCAGGATAATTCGAGGTCTGCTCCGTCCAGACGACTACGTGATCGTAGTCGAGCACGACTTGTCAGTCTTAGACTACCTGTCTGATTTCATCTGTGTACTCTACGGCAAGCCGGCGGTGTATGGTGTTGTCACTCTACCCGCCTCCGTCAGAGAAGGCATTAACATCTTCCTTGACGGCAACATCCCCACCGAGAACTTGCGTTTCCGAGAAGAGTCCCTGACCTTCCGAATTGCCGAGTCCGGGGATGAATTCATGGTGGACAGAAATCGAGGCTACAGCTATTCAGCCATGCAGAAAACCCTGGGCGGCTTCCATTTGAGTATTGAAGCAGGACAGTTTACAGACTCCGAAATCATCGTCATGATGGGTGAAAATGGAACCGGAAAAACGACATTCTGCCGCATGCTCGCCGGTGCTGAAAAGCCTGATGGCACGGGCTCCGTTCCTCAAATGAACATCTCTATGAAGCCTCAAAAGATAACCCCCAAATTCCAGGGCACTGTCCGCCAGCTTTTCTTTAAGAAAATCAAGGCAGCTTTTCTAAGCCCGCAGTTCCAAACCGACGTCTACAAGCCCCTTAAGCTTGAAGACTTCATCGACCAGGAAGTCCAGAACCTTTCTGGCGGTGAACTGCAGCGTGTCGCGATTGTCCTTGCTCTGGGAATTCCAGCGGATATCTATCTCATTGACGAGCCTAGTGCTTATCTTGACTCCGAACAGCGTATCATCGCCGCTCGTGTAATCAAACGATTCATCATGCATGCGAAGAAGACGGCGTTTATAGTCGAGCACGACTTTATCATGGCTACCTACCTCGCTGACAGGGTCATCGTCTTCGACGGACAGCCTTCAGTCAATGCGAGGGCTAATACCCCCGAGAGCTTGCTGTCTGGCTGCAACAAATTCTTGAAGAACCTTGATGTCACTTTCCGCCGCGACCCCAACAGCTTCCGACCCCGTATCAATAAGTTCAACAGCCAACTAGATCAGGAGCAAAAGCTTAACGGCAACTATGTAAGCCCCCTACCCCATCTGTCTCCACTCTTTCGAATTCCCTCCACTAATAAATCTTGCCTCCCCACAGTTCTTCCTCGAAGACGATAGTTAAGACGTCCTAAAGACCAATCAAAACAACAAATGCAATTCATTAGCGTCTGGCGTTGGTGAAAACGATGGGAAACAGCGCGGAGCAGGCCTCCCTGATAACGAGGCATGCTCCGATGAAGACGATGATAAAGATGACTAACCCTGGCGACGGCAGTCTATCTCCTGCATCTCTCCAACAAGGAGGGACGTGGTTCAAGCAAGATGACTGCCGTCAAGGAGCATCTGGATAAATACGAGATTAAGCTACGAGTTAGGCCATCACTGCATGCGAATATTTGATGGTTTAGGTCGTGTTGCTTAGGTAGATAACACTTGCTGGAAATACTACAGAATTGAACAGATTCTCACAGAATCCTTCAAAAGGCATCGACGATCAAAATACACGTGAAGAAGAGTGCAAGTGAACAAGTACAAAGACACTATGATTACGGTCTCATGAGTCTTATCGCTGACGACGTACCTGCAAGTCCAGGACAAACTGTCTCCCATCGCCCATTCCCCGCCAGTGTAGGCACCTTAGAGTTCGAACTAGCAACCGAGTAGCGAGACCGTCGCAAAAATAGTGAGATACTGACCTCGCTTCCCGGCCACGCCGCCTCACCCCCAGATTTCTTCTCTCACCTCAGCCCCTTTTTCTTCCTCAAATTGCAGCCCCGGACTATCTGCCCCACTCACTCATCCTCTACCATTTCCCCCTCCTCACTTCCGCTCCTCAATCCCGGCTCCTCCTCTTTCGGTGGTGGCACCATAGTCTTCTCCACCTCCGGCGTCCTCTCCCTCCTCCTTCTCTCCCTACTCCCTTTCTCCCTCTTAATCCTCTTTCTCCCACTGCCCTCACTCCCATCACTCTCCCGCCTCCTCCTGCCGCCCCTACTCTCCCTCCCCTCCCCATAGTCCAACTCATCCCTACTCCCTCTAACCCGATACAGCCTCTCGCGCTCCTCATCCCTCTCACGGCGATCGCGATCGTAGTGGCTGAGACGACGGGGAGGGTCATCTGCGTGTCGGCTTGAAAGACGTTCATGTCGGTCGCGTGGAGGAGGCGGGGAGAGACCAGTGATGCCTGATTGGCGGTATTGGCGCTCTCGATCGGCCATGGCTTTGCGGCGGTCGGCTTCGTAAGCGTCGAGCTCGGGGGTACGACTGCGGCCGCCGGTGGGAATGTGTCTGTCGACTGAGCGGCGAGGGTGGTGACCGTTGCGGAGATCGCGGTCACGATCGCGTTTGGAAGCGTGGGTTTTCTCGCGTTCCTTTTCGGCATCGTCTTCTTTTTCTTTGAGGCGACGGATTACTTTATCGAATGCTTGGCGGCGCAAGTCATCGGAGTCGAGAGCTTTGAATTCGTCGAAGTGGGCGATATGCGGACGGATGGAGTCCCAGGTCGAGGTTGCAGTGACGAGGTTTTTGTCTAGGTGTTTGATTTTGGAGCGGAGAGCATCAATCAGACGGCGCTGTTGGCGCTCTGAGGCGTGTTTGTCGTCTTCGGTGCGGCGAAGGACTTTCTCGTGGAGGCGATTGAATATCAGGGTAAGGGTGTCCTGGGGAATGGCGGCGGTTCGGCGGTCTGTGTGCATAACTTGCAGGAAGTCTGAGACAGTGGTTTTGGGGGTTATTTCGTAGCGTTTATCCTCTAGAACATCGTAGACATCGTTTCTAACTAGGCGCAGTGCTCGTTCTTCTTCCTCCACCATGTCCCAGAAGAGGTCAAGAGGAGTCGACCCTGACTGACCAAGCAGAGCTACGTACTTGGGGTCTTCGCTGATCTGTGCGAAAACTTGCATCCACTTCGTACCTGCTTTGATCTTGCCGGCTGTCTTCAATCCATTGAGCAAATCTAGGAATCTATCCCTATTTTGCCGTTCCTTTCTTGTTTTTGAGTTCTTCTCGCGTTGGCGTTCGTCATTAAAAGTACGTTCAAGAGACTTTATATGGTTCTCGAAAGCTGTCAAAATGTCTGACTTGCTAAGGGTTTTGAATTTGTCATCACCTTGGAACTTCTCATTTGCCTGGATGGTATCGTGCGCTTCAGCCCACCGTGTGTAGGGCTCCAAATCAAGCCCCTTCATTATACCTACCAACTCATCCATGGCAGACTTACGGGTAATAGCCTCACGCTCGATGTTGGATTTCTTAAGCTCGATGATGTATTCCTCAAACAGTTTTCGCCTCTCAGTATCATCATTGGTGGATCTGAATATGGTCTCGCCTTCGATAATAGGTCGTGCCGTTTTCCACCGCGTGTAATGCTTAATCTCTGGATGACTTCTCAGCATAGTACCAAAGTCTGCTCGGAGCTTGGCAAGCCTCTCCTTCGCTCGGTCTTTCTCCTGCATTCGGACTTCTACGGCATACTTCTCGAAAGCAGTCTTGCGATCCTTAGGATCTTTCAAAGCTCTGTATTGCGGATCTTTGATCGTAGCCCGCATTGTCTGCTCCCACGTCCAATCGGGCTGCACATTTGAGCGCCGTAGCAGTTTGATGAAAGCTGCTTCCCCTTCTTCGAAGGTCGAGTAATCTGGGTCTGTTTGTTGTGCGCCCAATGCGGCGCCTCGAGATCCGTTGATATCCGTCTGACCATAGCCGATCTGGCGGTCAGGACCTACACGCTCACCATAGTCATCTCTATCGCGCTGATTTGAGAATGAAGAGAAGGTGCTGGTTCCGCCAGCAACGAATTGTTGAGCTCTAAGGACTGTTAGTCATACCAAGGCAGAACAAAAAGGTATCTTACGGTACAGCGGGCCTTGGTGTAGGGGCAGTCTGCGCAATTGCAGTTTTGTAGACCTCTGGCATCTCCCACGAGCTCTGCTTCGACTCCGTGCTGTACCAGTACTTTCTGCCCTCTGGCGTAGTATGCTCCTTCCATGGCTGGTTGGCAAGAGCTCGCTGGTTCTGTCAGCATGAAAGGAAACTTATCAAAACAGACTCGACTCACCTCAGCAGGGCCCATAAGCTCCAAGGGTTTTGTCCATTGCGTTACTTTTGTCTGGGTATTGTAGTAATACACTCTACCGTCCTGTGTACTGGCCTGACTCCATAACGCAGGTGGTCCTGCGACACCATTGATACCGTTCATGTTGCGTGTGCGCTATCGTCACCTCGAATGATTAAGGGGCGTTCTGCAAGCGTTGATAAAGTGCGAAGCAGTGCCCTGCTGTACGGAGGTAGAGAAGACCCCGAGCCAATTTTTGTTCCACTTGCGGCTCGGCGGGCACATGCCGTTGCCAAGACTCCCATCGACTCAGAATGTCCGACTTTCGACAATACAAATGTCTAACGAATTTATGGATACTACAAACTTCATAGACAATTCAGTTTTAGACGTTATTGTACCGCAGGTTTCACAAATCGATGTAGAAGAGCTTCTAAGCTCCGCAGTAGATCAGGTGCATGGAGGGCTTGATGGTCGCTCTTTGGCAGCGTCTATCCTGCAGCGGGATATCCTGTACTTTGGTAAGAGCTGGGCTTACATTATGTACGAGTCGTTGATCTTACTCATCCATAGGTTCTTGGCAGATGAGTCGATATCAATCTGCGTAGTAATTAGGGTCCCATACCACGATGAACCACAGCTCAAGTCCGCAATTGATCGTCTCAAAATCACTATAGAAGCTCAAGCCTTTGGCCATATTTCTGCCAATTCCACTGGCCAAGGTGCTCAACGAGAGCCTTCTCCGTCTCAAAGCAGAGATGTCATTTGGTCTGGCGCAGTCGATATGTCTCAAGAGCCTATAATTGTTGTTCAACAGGAAGACGATCAGGTGCGAGACCGGCATGTCTTTGTCGTATGGAAAGTTCAGGCCTTTTTAAGTGGGTCAGATACTAGGCGCCACCTTGCCTTAGGTTTGTTGATGATTGTTCAGGTCGTCCGCGAATTCGAATTCAGTCTCCTATGATTACCTTCAAGCCCGTTGCGATCCTTGGGCCCCAACAACCTACAAGTCATGAATTGCCCTTGGATCCTTATCTGCCTGATTGCACTCCCCAATCTGTTAACTTACTCGAGTCACTAAAGGGCGATCCTAGCTTACGCGGCTCAGCGCCGCGGCTCCCATCCTCTAGACTTTCTCGCAGTGCCTCTACAGCCGCTAGTTTGAATTTCAGAAAGCAGGCTTTAACAGTAGCTGCTCAAAGACCTTTTCGTGCAATACCGGCAATTTCAGCGAGGGTGCGGTATACGAGATCTAAGGGTGATGGTGGAAAACCTACTATCATCGCTTCTTTAGACATCGAATCCGCGCCGTTCTTTGATAACGAAGTCACAATCACCATTGTTGACATTATTCTTACGGAAGGTTTAGCAGTGGATCTGAGTGGTGGTCATGCCTTGACATTGCCAATGACCTGCCGGCCTAGAGACAACCTAGTCTTCTTATTCCGACTAACGCCAAATGGAAGCATCTCTGACGGGTCCAATTCCAATCCCAGGACTCTAGATATCAAGATAGATGCGACAGTGCTTGTTTCCGATGTCTGTCACGCTCGTATCGAAATGCGATGGAAAGCCGGAGTAGACTTCTCAACAGCTCTAAATCCGAGTTACGGTACTCCTAATCAGCCGATGCAGCGAAACAAAAGACCTGCTAGTCTTCCAGTACCGCCTGTACCTGTTAACGGAAATAGCATGCCAGCAGCACCTCACGCAACAGGATCTCAGTCCGAAGCTGGGGTGAGTCCGCAACGATCTCTGCCAAACTTAGTGAATAATCTTAGTGTCACGATAACTCTCACTGCGCCAAGAGACGTGCACGTAGGAGTGCCATTTTCCTGGGCTATCTTTGTCGTGAATCGCTCAAGCATATCGCGGAAGCTCGCCATCATGGTGATTCCGAAGAGAAGAGGAAATGATCTCAGGGACCATATTTCGAAGCCGTCATCCTCTTCGGCTGCCGGCTCTATAAAGATGGGCAACATTAACGCTGTTCTCGACGAAACACATCTGTATGCTATGCAGAGAAATAATCGCTGCGACACTGTCCCAATTGTGAGCCTGAGCCCGGATGTTAATTTAGGGTATGTTGTTTTCGAGTCACTTGCCAAGATAATACTACTGATACGTTGTAAAGGCTTCTAAATCCAGGGTTTTGTCGCAACACGGAACTCAAATTCCTTCCTTTGGCTAAGGGCATCTTATCTATTGAGGCAATCCGGGTAATAGACATGGCTACAAATGACTCAATAGATATTCGAGACCTGCCAGATATTGTGGTAGAGGAGCGGTTGGTTGATGACTAGAAAGGCTTACAATCCATTAATGTCTAGTAGTGGTGGATGATCTGACTACAAGATCTACGCCGTGTTGTATAGTACATGTCTAGCTTCAGCTGCCCGCGTCCTTTTTTAAACCCGCTGGCTCTGCCTGTTGCCTAGACTCAGCCCGTCTGCTGCCTAGAAGTATCACTTTCGCTACCCGGGGCTGTTCCCTTTGAAATCTGATCCCGGGATCGGTTTTTCAAAAAAACAATAGGCATTTGCTTGTTCAAGTTGTTTTTCAATAAAACACATCATCTACTAATCACACTATTAGTCACTTCACCGTTGTCGGGTCCATCAGGTTGATGGCATACAATTTGGCCTGACAGGGCATCGAAAAGCAGTTTGGAAAGTGGTTTGGCCGGAATCATTTCCCAATACAAGAATATTGTCTTTTAAAGTATGTACATCTAGACAGCGGTTGGGTGGAAGCCAAAGAGCATTGCAATCCTTACGTCTCACCCACTCCCCCCTGACATTTGTTAAAGATGATGCATCAGCCAGATCCCGTTTATATGGAGAAAGATTGAGAGAAGATGATGGGACCTCCAGAAGTCTCCCGTCCATTTCCGGCTGTGACCCATCCGTACTGAAGGAGTGATGTCCATTATGGTCATGTTCAATTTGGTGGATTGAGATCTTTGCTTTGATGTCCTAGGGTCTAATAATTTTATCCCAGGATGCAGAGGCCAGAAACTGGCAGTAAGGCGAGAAGACGACCGCAGTGACGAAATTTATATCTCAAACCCGTCCGTTACTATTTCTCGCTGCCAGACAACCTTATATTTCCCGGCGTGAAAAACTTCATATATTCGACGACTCTGCATCGGAAATTTTCCTCGAATTCAACATCTTGACAAGTATTCAAACTCGTTGAAGCACTCAAGCTGCATAGTCATACTCAGCTCCGAAAAGCTTTTCTCACTTCTTCGTTAACATCCAAGTCAATCCCATCAGCGACTCAGGAATTGCTGACCTCAACTGAGAAAAGACGGACGTGATCAGAAACTAAATCTCGTCTTTTCTACGCGAAGATTAAGAACCAAAAACCAATGTTTATTGCTTCAAATGCATTTATCTTCATTATCATATAGTTGCATGCAAGAATGAAATCTTATAAATAAGTAATCGTCTTAATAATTTAAAAGATGTTTATTGAATTATAGATCTCAATCATTATATTATTAAGCTGTAAAAACTTGTCAGAGCTCGGTATGATCACAATCGCTTGCGGGAGCGACAAAGCTCGAAATCTTGCCTAGTATGCGATAATTAAAGATGATTCACAGTAGGTAGCAATGCCTGATTAGTGCAGCCGTTTTGATCGACATTGTAGAAAGTCGAACTTCTAGTCGAGTCTCACAAGCTAATCAGGCTTTGCTGGGTCGAAGAGTCAGGTTCGATCCTCATGAGATTCGTTTTCTCTCGTAGGCTCACAGCTGTATATTCAACTATACAGGTCTAAGATGTCAACATATTGCGAGATAGTTGCAACAACTTGTCAATTTTCGAGAAACCTCACTGCGAAAGTACACTTCGATTGATCCCCGGAGATTGATACGGCGTGGAAACACGGCCTCGATGAAGGAGAGAAGAGTTGTCAGAGCTGGATACAGCCATAGAAACAGAAATGACAAAAGCAGTAGACAAGAGGTTATATGTTAAGAACATGAGTGAGAACATGGCATGAGCTTTGCAGATGAGGCTCTAGTTTTAGATCCATGATAATCAGTTTCAACTTCTCTCTGAGCGTCGTCGTCTAACCTTTATGAGGTCAACATGATATGAGTGAGTAGCAGGAACAAGAAGAGAAACACAACAGAGAATAATGACTAAGTGGAGTGAGCGGGGCCTGAGCAGTGATTGAGCAGTGAATGAGCAGGGTGAGCAGAGTGAGCAGAGGGTGAGAAGTGCCTGAGCAGAGCAGCGGGGGTTAACTAACACAACCTGGAAAGCAGTTTTTTGTACAGTAAGCCACGTGCCACTCTACGTGCCTACTTAAATAAGCCTTACGGTTCGTAGAAAGCACCTGGTCCATCATGTCCTCTATCAAAGTTCCTTTGGAGCAGACAGCATTCTGTGACTGCAGCCGAGCGACTAGTGGAACACCAGTGCTCGGCCTTTTCCGCTGCGATGACTTGAGACACCTGAGAACACCGCCTTTCACAGAGATCTTGCTCTACCTTCTATTCATCGTTTGTCTTCGACAGACTTGAACAAACCTCGAAAATTTCCCTAATCTTCCTTACATCCTCCAGCGTTAAGGAGAGCTCTCGAATACCTCAAATACCACCATACCCTGCTTTGCGCCACTCAATATACTACTTCGCCTTGGACGAGCGAGTTAAATCGCTAGTGATGATTGAACAAGCAAGGCGGCGGGTTATAAAGACACTGAACAGTAGATATGTGTTTGGCAGAGTGGTGCGTTCCTTTGCCATGATGCGATGACTTGACGAACACAGCTCGAGTGCATCTGTAACTCCGAGTTCTTGGCGGCGCTTCCTCCACAACACCTTGAATGAGCTGACTCTCTGGCACCCTTCCTAGCCCCTATTACATACAGTTATATTCTTACTTGAGATGGCCATCACTTCGAGGCTAATAGCCAAATTCAATTCCTACTACGCCGACAAACCAGGTATGATCCATCTCCTAAACAAGCTGTAAATACGGGAAACCTGACAGTGTTATACAGTCCTTACCATCATGATTACCAATGCCGTATGCATATCATTCAACCCCTTCAATACTCTAGAGACACAATCCTGGACAGTCGCTGAGAATCGTTACTTAAACAGGTCCTCGGAGGCATAGCAGACACAGTGGCACAGTCATTAACGGCCATTCGACTGAAATCAAGCCGAAACCTTCCAGGTCCTGGCAAAGATATCTCTGATGGTATTGAAATGCCTAATTACGACGAGAAGAGCCCTTCCGAAACAACCTCAGTCTTGACTCCGTTCAAGAAATCTCCGCCACCTTTTGACTTCGAAAGGTTGACTCGCTTTATGGCTTATGGGTTTATCATGTCACCTATCCAATTCTACTGGTTTGCGTTCCTTTCGAGGTCGTTCCCATTCACGAAGCAGAGTGCTACCCTCCCAGCTTTCCAAAGAGTCTGCTGTGACCAGTTAATGTTTGCTCCATTCGGTAGGCTTTCTTTTTAGCTAATAAGAGTCACACTGGTCCTGACATTTGTACAGGACTGGCGTGTTTCTTTACCTTTATGACGGTTACCGAAGGCGGTGGGAGACGGGCTGTGACTCGCAAATTCCAAGACGTTTATCTACCATCTTTGAAGGCCAACTTCATGCTCTGGCCAGCTGTGCAGATGCTTAACTTCAGGGTTATTCCGCTCCAGTTCCAAATTGTAAGTCCCTACTCAAAATGCGCTGCAATACGCACAATAGACTAACATTCATTTCAGCCTTTCGTGTCAACCGTTGGCATTGCTTGGACGGCTTACTTGTCAATGACCAATTCTTCAGATGAGCCACTCGTCACATGAACATTGAGGATATTAGACTTGCGACGGGTTATAAGGGGTGGGCATCATGGAATTGACTCGCTGGCGTTGGGTCAATCGGACCTCTAGGTGGGAGGTATAAGTGGTGTTTTACAGGCGACAATCGGTAGCATACCCAGCGTCATGCTCTTGCGGTCACTTGTTCCAACTTGAGGCTGTTTGCTTTGGCGTTGCTGTGGATTTCACGGTAGACTCATCGCTGGACTACATGGTACAAGCCAAGGCTTACTGTGTGAATGATATTCATGGTTTAGACTGCTACCATAACGCTTACATCTGTTCTATGATAACATTTACACCAAATTCTAATGTAGGTGAGGTAGTTAGGTTATCCTGGATGTATATCTCTACGGTCACGAATATATTGTGGTTAGCGAATATAGATACTTGGAGTTGTTTTGCGTCAACCCCTCCAAAACCAAAAACGGTGCCCCACCAGATTTCCTACAAACCTCTTCTGGACTCATTGCTTCTTCCATCCTCGCCATTGACGCTTCTTGCACCCTAATTCAATTACACAAAACCAATCTTCTATTTGTTCCACAATGTCCCTCTCAAACAAACTTGCAATTACGGATGTCGACCTTAAGGGCAAGCGGGTCTTAATCCGAGTACAAATGACCCATTCCCAGCGTTATTACAATCAGAATGTCCTAAGCTGAGCAGTCTTTGTCTAGGTCGACTTCAATGTCCCTCTCGACGGTAACAAAATAACCAATAATCAGCGCATTGTTGGCGCCCTTCCCACTATCAAGTACGCCGGCGAGCATGGTGCAAAAGCCATCATTCTCATGTCTCATCTTGGCCGACCTGACGGAAAGAGGGTGGAAAAGTACTCTTTGAAGCCTATCGTTCCGGAGTTAGAGAAGCTGCTAGGGAAGAAGGTTGAGTTTACGAGTGACTGTGTTGGTAAGGAGGTCGAAGAAACCGTCAACGAGGCTAGTAGTGGGCAGGTTATCCTCTTAGAGAACCTTAGATTTCACGCCGAAGAGGAAGGAAGCAGTAAGGATTCGGAAGGGAAGAAAGTCAAGGCGGATAAGGTGAAGGTGGAGGAGTTCCGGAAGGGGCTAACTGCTCTGGGGGATATTTATATAAGTATGGCAACCCTTTTGCACGAGGTATGAGAGATGCAGTAGCTGATCGGTGACAAAAGACGACGCTTTTGGAACAGCTCACCGCGCCCACAGCTCAATGGTCGGCGTTGAGCTCCCTCAGAAAGCCTCCGGGTTCCTCATGAAGAAGGAGCTAGACTACTTTGCGCAAGCGCTTGAGAAGCCTCAAAGACCGTTCTTGGCTATTCTCGGCGGAGCAAAAGTATCGGACAAGATTCAGCTGATTGATAATCTCCTGACCAAGGTCGACAGCCTAATCATTTGCGGTGGGATGGCTTTCACGTTCAAGAAGACCCTTGAGAACGTCAAGATTGGCAATAGTCTTTTCGATGAAGCAGGTAGTAAAACGGTCGGTGACATTGTCACCAAGGCGAAAAAGAATGGTGTCAAGATGGTCCTCCCATGCGACTATGTTACCGCAGACAGCTTCTCCAAGGACGCAAAAACTGGCTACGCCACAGACGAGGAAGGTATTCCAGACGGGTGGATGGGACTCGATAGCGGAAAGAAGACAACAGAGTTGTTCAAGAAAACAATCACAGACGCCAAGACAATCCTATGGAACGGCCCTCCTGGCGTCTTTGAATTTGATGCTTTTGCGAATGGAACAAAAGCCATGCTTGATACTGCTGTGGAAGAGGCGCAGAGCGGAAAGATTGTAATCATTGGGGGTGGGGATACGGCGACGGTGGCTGCCAAGTATGGCGTCGAGGAGAAGTTGAGCCATGTCTCCACGGGAGGAGGGGCGTCTTTAGAGCTATTAGAAGGGAAGGACTTACCTGGGGTGTCTGCGTTGTCGAGTAAGTAAGGTGAGGCAAGGTTCTTTGTGTACAGACGGCCTCGGTAATGATGAGGAACACGGCGAAGCTCTAGATTGATTCATGTAAAGTCGTAGACCATGCAGACGATCTTTTCACAGCTTCGTGACCAGAGTCCCCCCCAAAGGTCTCCTTTAAGCGATAGAACCTTTGGCGATCGTCCTTCGCAGGTTCTCTCCATCTATCACTCCCGAACGTCACCCCTTCGACCTTCACCACCACCATCATGATCTCTTGCCCGCTTTGACCTTCTCCAGTTCCTGCCTGCATTTAAACATCATAGTCAGCCCTCATTTCCTCCAAACAACCGGGTCCCGCTTTATTTCTCCCGTCTTCTCTTCTAAAATACCTCCACCTCTTCAATCTCCCCATCCATTACCTCCCCACGCCCCTAAGAAGCCAAAGGACGAAACTCACTTCAACACCTTCGAAAAATCCTCACTCGTATCATCATCATCCCAGCTCTCCTCCCACAGGTGCTGCGTATTCCCGGCCCCTTGTGCCGCTTCTTCCGTCTCTTCTTGCGGCCAATCTGGTGTGCGTTAGCATGCACGAACGTGGTAACTGGCCACATTCGTCATTCATTTTCCTTTTCCAAATGTGGATGCAGGGGCAAAGAAAGCGGAAGTAGGGTTTAAACAGAACGCCTACCTTCGACAGGAAAATCTTCAAACTCGTCGTCTTCTTCTAAAGCTGCGGGCTGTTTTTGAGGGGCATCGGAAGAGGTGGTGGGGGGGTTGGAGGAAGAGAGTTTGGTTGTTGGGGCTGAGGGGGCTGCGGAGGCAGACATTGTTGTGCTTTACGGAACAGTGAAGACGAAAACGGTTTGGATGGGGTAGCGGAAAGCGGTAGTTGCTTGGAGACTTTTGGCTTGAGATGCTTTAAGAGCTCTGAAGAATGCAGGTGGTATGCCGACTCCTCCGAATGGGGTAAGGCGCCGACTGGCCGTTTTTTGGTTCAGCCTTATCAGATCATCCTCTTGATGGATTTTTTGTATCATATTCAAAGAACCTTTGGTTAACGATGTACAAACACCCAATGACAAGTTCAACCAGTGGCCAGCTAAGAGCATCTCGCTGTCTAACCGGCTATAGATCAACAGTTCAAACGTGCAAACGATTTCAGAAGAGAATCTCTTGGTCCAGGGGTCCTTCAATGTTCACGTAATATTTTCATCTCGTTCAGATCATAAAGTCACTGTCATCCTCCTGTTCTTGAGTCGCCTGCCAATTTGATCTTTTCTTACTCTCAGACAAGCTTAACGCATCCCTTTTGAAAGTCTGAGGAATTGGAACATCAAGGTTCTGTGCCCAATTCCACGACCATTCGTGAAGCCTTGTTGATACCGTTAGCAGATGATAGGTTAAGTAGACAGATAAGAGTTGTATTAGGAATTTCTAAGTCCCTGGACGCATCGCCGAGACCATGATTCCTGAGCATAGTGACGGTCGTTGCTGGTCACCCTTACATTTGTCTCGGCCAGTGTCTTATCAAAGCTTTCGTTTCGGTCTTCCCTCGGTATGGGCTAGTCCAGCAAGTAATTCTTCCCTTGCAGCCTTTAATATCTTGGTATCGTGAGAATGTAGCCGCTTGCGGTACGTCTCTCTATGCGTTCTCCAGCTTCTTCAAATAGAGAGCCGCGTGATTTCACATTCATCTGCTGTCGTAATGCCACACTTAGAATTTTCTGTAGCAGTGTCTATCCTTTGGGTGCCACTGGGGTTTCCTCGTGAGGCTTATGTCCGAGCTTAAGTCCGTCGACCCACCATAGCCTAGAGTTTCCGCTCACCTTGTTGATGACATGATTTCACCGCTCGTGCTTCTCTTGAGTCCCCCATGAACCTCTCACTCATGCCTTGTCATATCTGTGCTTCTATGGATATTGCAGTCTTTTGAAAGTCTTGAGGACGCTATTTTCCGTCAATCCCAATTTCCGCAGCGCAACTGAGAGATAGCTGGGCTGGAAAGGCACAATGCTAAAAGGATGGCTCCGCAAAGGCGAGAATACCTCGAGTCAGTCACTGAATTCACTGGCAGAGCCTCAGAGTTGTACGTTCACCGTGTTTTCCAAAAGCTTTAAAGTGTATTAATTTGGACTTTAGTGGAGGCAGCCATGCGAGGTATGACGCATATAACCCTCAGTGAATTTATTGTGCATAAGCTGACATGAAGAATGCAGCGGCTCTACATATAATGAATGATGACCTCGAATCGGCCGAAAGTGGGTTAAGCCAGGGCAATTCGGCCTTCCACAAGGTATGAGCATTAACCTCGTACAGATGGCCTAGACCGGAGGCTGATCCGTCGCACAAAGGAGAACATACGCTGATGAAGTTCTCTGAGGCATCATGTAGCTCGCAAAGGGGGTGGTTACGTTCCTAAAGGCCACGTTGGGATTTGAGCAAGAGGTCATGCGTGAAGGTGAATCCAGCAGCCCCTGTGTAATCAAGCAGCGAAGCTAGTACTAATCTTGTGAATAGCCTCACAACGTCTTGCAGACTCTGAAGGGACAGCTTCCACGGCCCACCGGCGGGCACAACGAGATCCCAACGCATTCCACTCCGCTATATACCCTATCGGATCAGAATTTGCACTGTGTCACGCCCAATCCCAACTGATGAGTGCAGTCGTTGCTGTGCTTAATGAGAGTCTGACTGAGAGCATCAAAGGCTTCTATAAGCTGCGAAAAGCTTATCTTACGCTTGATGGAATACTCGAAGCCGAAGTCAAATATATGACAGGCAGGAGCAAGACAAGTTTGAATACTTCAGCAAGGAAATCGGTCGACTCGTTGAGGTCAGCAGGGTCAGCGAGGTCGATGAATGCAATGCCAGGAGGCTTCGGGAATAATCAGCGAAGTATGCCAAATGGGTACACGCCTTCAATTCGATCGATAGACGAGGAGCACGCGAGCTGTCTTGCCAATTCGAACGCTAAAGTTACCGCTCCTAAAGGCAAAGTAGTGGACGAAGAAGGAGACGAATTTTTCGACGCTGATGAAGATACAGAAGCTACTGAACATCTAGACACGGATGGTACCGGCGAGAAATTAGCGGATATGTCTTTGAACGGTCCAGGCTCGAATGATCTGCCGTCTTTGACATCACCGATACAAGCCCATGGAATTCTTAATCACGATCCGGATTCGGACGTCTTCGCCAACCCAGTGGATGTTTTCGTACATTCGGGGGCAAATCTCTGCTTCGGGCTTTTACTGCTCATGATCTCAATGATCCCACCCGCCTTTGGCAAACTCCTCTTCATCATTGGCTTTCGCGGAGACAGAGACCGCGGCCTGCGCCTCCTATGGCAAGCCAGCAAATTCCATAACATTAACGGCGCAATGGCCGGGCTCATTCTTCTAGGCTACTATAACACCATTGTTGGATTCTCTGACATCCTCCCTGATTCCACTCCAACCTCCGAGGGCGAAGCACCATCCATTGAAGGCTACCCGAAACAGCGTTGCGAAGAACTGCTTCTCGACATGCGTTCCCGCCACCCGCAATCCCACCTCTGGCTCCTCGAAGAAGCCCGCATGCAAGCAACCAACCGTCACCTCGCCTCAGCCATCTCCACCCTTGACAAAGCCACTAAATCCCCCTTGAAACAAGTCGAAGCCCTCGAAATGTTCGAGCGCGCCTTAGACGCTATGTATATACACGACTACAACCTCTGCGCTACTTCCTTCCTCGCCTGCGTCACCTTGAACAATTGGTCCCACGCTCTATACTACTACATCGCTGGCGCCGCACACCTCGAGCTTTACCGCCAGCATAAGACTTCGGACCCTAAGCTTGCAGCCACCCACGCAGACAAGGCAACGGAGTACTTCCACACTGCCCCCAAACACGCCGGGAAGAAGAAATTCATGGCACGTCAGCTCCCATTTGACCTTTTCGTCACCCGCAAAATAAACAAATGGGAATCTAGAGCTAAAGAGTGGAAGATTTCTTTCATTGACGCCGTAGGTGTTAGCCCGGTTGAGGAAATGATTTTTCTTTGGAACGGGTATAAGCGCATGGACGAAGAGCAATTGAACGGTAGTCTGCGCGCACTGGCTTGGAGTGACCGTCAGGACTCGACTAACCAGACATGGAAGAAAGAGGGCGCAGACGAGCACGCCATCCTTGCGGTCTTACGAGGTGCCACTCTAAGAAATCTACGCCGTTGGGATGAAGCTGTCTCGATCATCCAATCCAAAGTCCTCACCATCGACAAGGCCGAGCTCAAAGGCGGGAACAAAGATGATTGGACGGCGCCGGCCGCGCACTATGAGATGGGTGTGATTTGCTGGATGCGGAGACGGGAGGCAGGGGGGAAAGGAGAGGAGGACCATGTCAAGGAATGTGATATGTGGGTTGAGAAGGCGGCGAGGTGGGAGGGGTATGAGTTGGACGCGAGGATTGGGCTCAAGGTTGCGACGGCGCAGGATACGCTGAGGAAGTGGAGGGAGAGAAGGGAAAGAAACTAGGATGTTGTTGGCGAGTTTGTAGGAGGGCAGGGAAAGGGGAGCTTGGGGATCGGGAGGCGTCTGTGTACGGAAACGAGGGGTCAAGGAACTGGAAAAGAGGATGAGTGAACGTATGAAGCAACGCAACGGGCACTTAACAGTTGTCGTGTACTTTCCATTGTTTTTGAGCTCTGTATTAGAAGCCCACCCATAGACTCATTGAATTCGAAGCTCCAAGCTAGACATGAAGCAAATCAAGCAGACCCAACTCTACTCCTCAAAAACATCAACCTGATTTCAAATCCCCCTTGAACTCTTTTCCCCCTTAAAAAAACGAGCCTCAATATCACGGTTAGCGTGAACAAAAATGCAAAAGATAATACCAAGTTTTACAAGTCTTCCAAATCGATTCAGCCTTTTTGCTTACTCATCCCATAGTGAAACTTTTATCTGAAGGCTCCTTACATTCTCATGCGGCTCACTTTGGAATCCAGGAGTATGGAATAGAACAAACAGGTCGTAACTTAAGCAACGCATATCACCTCCTTCTCCCAAATCTTACAAGTGATTTTCAAGTTCAAATCCCCTTCGCTCGCCCTCGTATCACGTCTCTCTCGTCTCAGACTCACCAAAGCCTAGAATCCACCCTCTTTCTTGCTCTCGCTACCGCAATGAAATATCAATTAACATCCATCTCCCCCTCCTCCCCCACGCCATCGAACCCAAACCCCCACCTCCCCCCCTCAACCACGCTCCTCCGCTCCAGCTCCGCCTGCCATCCCTTCCTTACATCCGCTAGCGTAACTACCCTCCTCTTCTCCTTCCCTCCGGGCCCCTCCTCATCCACCCCGCCACTAAGAATCCAAGCTTCGCCCTCGCCCGCACACGCCAGCAGGTTGATGATGACGAGGTAGCTCTCTTCGATGCCGCGGTCGCCGAGATTGGCTCTGGCGGCTTTGTTGTCTTGGGCGCGCTGGAGATGCTGCCAGAGTGCGGCGGCGGCACCGCGGAAGTCGTTGTGTTTGAGGCGGAAGGAGGCGAGGAGGGTAGGCGTGGGGAGGGCGGTAGCTTTGGTAGAAGAGCTGGGGGTTTGGGAGGATCGTTGGGAGAGGAAGGAGTCGATTTGGTGAAGTAGGGGGGTGGGGAAGGGGAGGGAGAGGATGGTCGAAGGGGAATGGGAGAGGAGGGATGTCAGGAGATGTGGGAGGAGGGAGGGTTGGGTGTTTGGTGGGAGGAGGGTGAGTGCTGAGTAAGCTTGTTGGAAGGAGGAAGTCGAGAGGGAGGCGTGGAAAAGAGTTTTGAGGAGGGTGATGCGCTGGGCGGAGGACGCTGGAAGGAGTTGCAGGGCTAGGTGGGCGAAGGACGCGGTTTGGGAGGGACAGGAAGGTTGGAATAGGGTGGCAATATGTGTGTAGTAGGCGGGTAGGCCGGAGGAGAAGGAGGTGGCTTCAGTAGGGGAGAGGAGGGCAGAGGAGGCTGAGGAGTAGTCGAAGGTTGAGGTGCCGCGAGCTGGAATTTGGCGTTAGTGATATGAAGGTGGAGGGAAGGCAAGGAACATACAGATTTTGTAGGCGGCTTTCTTGAAGTGGGTTGCTGCCTCTGTGAATTCGCATCGTGCGAGGTACAAGCGGCCTTTGACATATGTTGACCAGGCCGTAGATGGCTGGTAGCGGAGGAATTCGGAGGCCAAGTCGATATTGCGATTTGCCAGTAAATCGCATTGAATGTGTACGAGGACGCTGTCGAGGGTTATCGTTGGGTCGTTGCCACCGTTGACCCACTGCAGTAGATCTTGAATGGTATGTGTCAGCGCCGCACCTGAAGATTGCATAGCATACGATCGTGGCTTCAGGTCGACAGCGAAGAGATTTTCGAGCACTGTTGACACCAAAGCTTCATCAGAGCCGGCCGGAACCCCTCCAACAGCGAGGCCGGTCGTCTCCATGATCCTGTTTGGCTCCATTCTGATGTTTTTTGCTAGCCATTGCATCATCTGATACCGTTTGAGCTGTTCCCGGAGCTCAACGTATATCTCCGCTGCATCAAAGCTATCCAGTGGCGTCTCTTCCGGGTCAACATCCATGTCAACAAACACAACCAGCACCAAAAGGTCAGAAAGAATACGTTTGTGCAGGTCTATCTTCTCTTGAGCACCCTTTACCAATACTTTAAGACCGAATCTAGTAGACAGCAAATCTGACTCTTCTGTTGACATCATAAGGTCAATCTCGTTGAGAATGGTACGGAACGAATTCGTCTGTAGACCACCAAATCCTCCCAATGGCTTAAGTGCAGCTAATAAATCGTTGAACGCATTGTCGCTGATCTCGTCCGAAAAGTTGCACTGCTCATAGAACGATTGGATGCGAACCGGTACGGAATACGAAGGATCTTGCCAAAGCTCCGTTGCTAATACTCGCTCGCATGTCTGCATTAAGGCATAGCTGAAGCTCTGCCTGAACGCTGTAGCTGCTTCTAGGATCACGGAAAGCTCGTCCGGAAGCTTCGGTTCCATCTCGCCAGCATCCACCTCTATCGAGGGAGTCTCTAGTAGATTAATCGATTTGGCTAGATCTCTCGGGCGGTTCTGGGATGTGAGCTCGATCTTGCTGCAATCACGTACTACAGAGCACCCATCTGCGAAAAGCAGCCATGGCATCTCTGCACGATCGTCGTAGCCGAGGGATAATATGGCCCATCTCGAACCGTTCAAATCTCGGATCTCTTGTAAGTAAACTTTCCATTCTTGATGTAATGCGGCGCGATAGCTTTCGAAATCGGCGGCACCAGCTTCGTTTTGTTTTAGGTTGACAGATGATGATATGATTGAGCACATCCGCTCCTCGAGAGAGGCTTTGGGATCGAATGACGAATTAGCTTTTCGGGCTACTGTGTATATTGACAATGCCGTCTCTAAAACAGCCTCAGAGAATCTACCAGGGCACAAGATAAAGTCAAGCCATCGTTCCGTTACGTCATGTGGTTCGAACTCTGATAATTGTGGTTGTGGATGTTGGTCTAATGTTTCGGACGCCATCGTTGACCAATGATCTCTCCAGACTGCATTCGCTATATCTTGAAGGTCGAATTTGATGTTGTACAATTTGTAGCGCTGATTCGACCTCATAAGAACCCACATCTCCATTCCGTTCCTATTGCCCACACTCTTCAGCTGGAAGTCGGCAACTTTCCATATGGCTTTGCTATCCGGATTCGGGTCCGGATCAGGTGGCCTAAGTGTAGTTTCAGGGAAAAGATCACGGACACCTCGATTCCCTTCATCCGCATCACGTATAGCCCAGATTTTGAATTGTCCTAGGTCATTAGGCGAGAAGGTCACAGCATAGTGATCATCTCCCTCCACAAGTGCTTCGGTCTGGAAGACTTGTAGTACTCGTGAGGTGCTAGGATCAATCATCAATTTCGGTATTTCGTGCGGCTCACGTTGCTGGCCAAGCAGATCTATAGAGTACGGGGTGGTTTTGGTGCCTCCGAGATTCCATATTTTCAGGGTATGGTTCAGAGACACAGAGTATACGTGCTTCTTGTCGGGAGAGAGCTCCAGAGAAACCGCTGTGCTCTGATCCAAGGTGTTACCATCGTATCGGACCGTATTGCTCCCTTGCCAACGCACAAGCCCTCTTAAGGACGAACCCCATTGTCCATCATTGAAGGTTGTCTCGCGCCAATAGGACCCATCCTCCTCTTTACCTCTCATCAAGCGCAGTAGCCTGCCATCACTCAGAGCAATAACCAGGAACAATGAGCTTCCTGCGACCATTCGATGGGGTGTGCTGATGCTGAATGTGGGGGGCCTGAACACCTTGCACCACTTCTCAATACCATCGTCTGAGGCAGCTGCATGGCAGAAGAAGTCTCTTCGCAGGTTCAACGTATATAGCTCGTTCCCCTTCGTCAACACAAACACACTAAGGCTGTTCTGGTCTTCTGTATCCGCCAATGCCACACAACCTGGCTGTACTGTGCTCGGAAAACCAAATCGTAAGATCTGAGTAGCTTCTTTATGTTCCCTGTCACTCTTCACCAAATCCACAGATCGTAGCTCCAGCACCTTATTATCCTCCAGAGTTCGCCATAGAAAGCTCCGTGGGTATTTCTTCGAGTGACCGAAGTATATAGAGCTTGAGCTTGCAAGGCAGCCTTTTGAGAAGGTCTCCTCGTTTTGGTAGGTAGTTGAAGATTTGAGAACGCGACGTTGGGAGCGTGAACTGCGAATGAAGGTGCTGGTTGAAGGGAGCTGTATTTGAATCACCGAGCCTGGGTTTGTCGGCTCCAGGTCAACTCTTGTCTCTTTGAACAAGCATAACGACGTTGATGGAGCCTTCTGGTCCATGTTCTTCCCTTTGCCAGTATTTGGCTGTTACCTTGATCAAAGCCCCGACGCGGGCGTCCTGGCGCAGGTCGCGTTAAACTTTAGGAATATGATGAATTCCCCGTCCTCAAATCGTGCTGTTCTGAAAAGCCTTGACATTGAAACACTCTACAATTTTCATAACCTCAGCGTTTCAACAGCTGGCTAGCACAGTCAATAGAGAGACGCTACACTATCCGGAATTTGTGTGTTGTAGGTAGAGAGTAGACTGAAACGCTTTATTGATATGTACTACTAAGGTATCGCCCTTCATCCACGCCTGTCCCTCATCCAGCGCCATAGCAATGCAACCAGCTATGCTCCATCATTCCTCGTCAAACCATAGCAATAAGACCTAGCATCGACTCGCAAAGGTAAAAAAACCCCAAAAAACCCCGTTTTCAGTCCTTCTCCAGATCTTTAGGACTTGGATCTCCTATTCCGTCCTCCTACAATATCACCCTCGTAAGCCTTCATTCAAATCATAAAGCTCGGATCACACTCACTTTGATCGCGAACAAACAATCGCTCTCGGGCAAACACGGACTATCGTATATCTTGCATATCCTCGTCTCGCCTCTCCCCTTCTTTAAGCTTAACCTCGTCGTACTGGCATGGGCAATTATATTCCCACCGATGGGTTTCTTGGGGTCCGGATTGAACATCGCACTTGGGCCCCCGTCGACTTGCGCAACTACCTGATTCGTGATGACCACTGCTATGCCGAACTCATCTGCCAATCGTTGCAATGTTCGCATGAACTTTGCAAGGTGTGTCTGACGTGAAGATAACTCGCCTCGGCCGGAAAAATCCGTGCGGTAGAGGGAGGTTGCGGAGTCAACAATGAGCAGGGAAAACCGAGTCTCACACATCATTGTTGATGCCTGGTTTAACAGTTGAAGTTGGTGGTCAGAATTATAGGCACGAGCGTATGCGACGTTGTCAAGGACTTCTTCTCCGGACAAGCCATAGCGATTGGCGACTGCAAGTAGGCGTACTGGGCGGAAGGTACCTTCGGTATCAATGTAAAGGCACTTCCCCTCCCCGCCGCCCATATCGAATGGTAATTGGCAAGTCACCGCAAGTGTATGACATATTTGACTCTTCCCTGTCCTGAACTCGCCGAATATCTCTGTTACTGAACCTGTCTCAACGCCACCAGCCAAGAGAGTGTCTAGTTGTTTTGAGCCTGTTGTGATCGATATAAGTTCGCTTCTTCGCTGGTGCATCTCTGTAGCCGTAGTGAAGCCCATGGGCACCAGTTTTGATGCTGAAGAATATCAGTAACCGCCTTGATGGATGCTTTGTCATTACGGATGCACACCTTCAGCCAAAATTTTCGTTGCCTTTTGCTCTGATATGCCTTTGATTTGCTCCAGAACCCTCCTTGGCCTTTCAATGTAATTAGTCCAGCCCAGACTTATCCTGGATGTCTGTCTACCTACGTGTATGCGACAGATTCGACCGTGTTGAAACCGCCATCCACGATTAGCTTTATATCTCGCGCTGAAAGACCAGCAACTCCCTAGCAATTTATTAAAGCTTCCGTTGCAACTTGCAACTTATGCCAAGGGCTTCAAATACCTCGAGCACCGATAGTGGTGTAGGCGCACCAGGCCCTCCTGCCCCGCCGTCTCCACACGACTGAGTCTCATCAGCTTCACCTGCACTCATTGCAACAATGCTCCCTAATTTAGGGCCGGAGGAGAACTAAGAGATAGGAAGTTTAGCAATGACTAGAATTGATGGTAAGTGGTAGCGATCTTTGTGTAATCTCACAGAGAAGCGCGGGAATACGTGATGCAACACCACGACGCGGGGTCACGTGGACAAGATTTTAGCTTTAAAGTACTTTAGAGACCGAGGCAGAGCCGCCGCAGAGGCAGCATTCCTGGGGCTAGGGTTAAGGCAGCCGCAATTCCCATCCCTTATCATACTGTACAAGCAACGGGGTGAGCCATATGTATTGAAGATCCACTTTTCCAGCATCACAAGAAGCAGTTTGCCCTGTCCCTCATACACCATTCGATCTTTGCGAGCAGCCCAGAAGACTAACGCCATTGGTATGCTTGGAGCAACAATCTACTGCGCGCAGCGGTGGTATATGCGCCTCGATGCCTTGTACAGCGCTCTTAGAAGGTGGAATACGGAATGGCCCCCAAACATCAGTACAGACTTTTAAAACATGACGAGACGTTGAAAGCCAGTATCAGAGGATTCTTAGCAAAGCCCGAAGCTGGCGCTTTTGCAACCTTCATTACTTGGTCCTAGTGGAGCCAATCGTCCAATACTTCCGAAATGATAGCACGTTATTAGACTTCTTCGATGAAGCGCGACTCGGTTCCATTCGAGTTTCCTCTCTTTCTCTGCAAACGCCTTGAATGGCGCTTGTTTCCAGCCTCCAAATCCTGCTTCCGATCGGCAATATCACTACTTTGACGATTTGTATCTAGAGTATTGGGTTGGAGGATCTCAAAGCCTGGATTGATCTTTCGTGCGATCTGTGCCCGGCGCGTATTCTGATCTCCTTGCGCATGGATCGATTCTGAGTCATCTATCAAATCGAAACGGTTGCTAGGAAGGGCTTGATGGACGAAGTTCTGAAAAGAGGGCGGCTCTTGGCTTTGTTCATCCAACCCGGGCGTCGCAAACGGATCACGTAGGTCATGATAGGGTGATGGATGCTGAGAAACGTTATAGCTATGTTCGGCTGGAGTCGTGGCTTCTGTCCAATCACCGCTTGTGCCACTGTGTCGGCCACGAGGAAGAAGCTGACCCGTTTCTGCGGCATGTGATCGCCGCTGGCTTGGTAGAGTATCCAGCGCGCGGCGCTGGGAACTAGAGGCGTTGCGTGAGTAGGCGTCGGCAGGATCTAGTAGACTGTGTGAGGTTTTAGTCTGGCTCGGCTGACTATAACCGCTGCGACCTTCGCTGCTTGATGATTCAGACCACGACCCAGCGCTGCTTGAATTTTCATGCCCTAAGACGAGATGTTAACATAGTATCGACTGCCATAAAAAAGTGCGAAGCTCACCTGCTGAGTGGGACCCTGCCGGGGTTTTGGCCATCTGCCGTCCTTCAAGAGCCGCCAGAGCTCCGCTGCTGTCGTTGTCGTATAAATTACTATACCGCAGATGCGAAGAGCGACGAGGTTGGTAAGTGGCTCGACCTCGAGATGTGGACTCCGATGAGCTAAGCCGCGACGGAATGATCTCAGCGGACACAGCTCGATCGAAGGACGAGCTAAGAGGCCTCGAGGAAGTACTAGACCTCGCCGGACTAGGGCCAAGGTTTTCGTGATGTGCAGGCTGCGGCATCTCCAGACGAGGCATATTGGAGGTGGAAACAGGCCGTTCTGAGGACGTACCATTCATGCCAGATTTCAGTTCGGAAGACACAGATAACGCTGGGCTGCCCGGCACACTAGGACCAGGAGTGTTTGACCGTGAGATCCAAATACCATCTACTTCTATCCCGCTCTCGATAGCCCGAACCCCAAAAGGTATCTCACGAGCCCTTCGTTGCCTCACGCTTTCCGAATGCTGCATTTCTTTTCGCTGCGCTTCCTTGGTTGCTGCTATCGCTGTATATTTGCGGAGTCTCCAGCGACTGTACCCGAGTTTGACCCCTCCAAGCGCGATAACGCAGATCTGAGACTGTTAGCCGATAGGTCCCTCTAATTACTACAGTTGGGAGTGTACAATGGAGGTCCCCAGGACCTAAGATTAACCTGGTCAGCATACTGAACTGTTTGTTGCGTATGCGCTCTGCTTGACTTACGAAGCACATCTTCTCCCACAGCTGCCATGAGTCCCAGAACGCCATATTACCGGTAGGTTCCTTCCTATCTGTGATGTATGAGGTTGAGTAATGTTGAAGTTTAAGAGGTGTATCAAAGTATGGTGGGGTTCATGCTGAGAATGGTGGTGTTAGGAACGAGCGTCGTAGGTCAGGTAAAATACAAAGAAGGCTGAGGATGTAGAGTGAATGACAGGGAAAAGGGAACGATGACGAGAGCGGAAGGGCAGTTGCTGGTGAAGTTTGTGAAGACCTGGTTGTTGCTTTTGCCCGGGATGTTTCACTTGAGTGTCACGTGGGTGTCGCGCCGGTGGGTGTCGATCTCAAACGTCGCATCAAACGTCGCACTACTGTGTACGGAATAGACTTGTCAAGTTGTACCTTACCTGTCAACGCCACAATGATGTCATCAAGCCACACGATCTTGGACGTTCTTGGCAACCTTTAGGTTGAAAAAAGAACGTTCGAAGGTAAGGGATAAAGTATATGTACGTTACTAGGGAGAAGGATGGAGGAGGAGGAGGATTGGAGTTGCGTATTCACTTTTTCGTGTCAATCATCCATGCCTTTCGTTTGTGTAACGTACCTTGCTTGGCATCGTGGCATCTTCCCTGTCTAGTGTTACACGCACCAGATCTCACTTTCACAAATCGAGATTGACCACCTTTGGACAGTAGCAGCAAGGGATCCACTTTCAGGACGTGAAGCGCTCCATGGGAATACTGGAAAATCCACCTGCCACCTGATGATGTCCGTTTTCCCAATTGGGCTCCCTCGCAAGCTTCTGGGTGCTGCGGCTGTGGGATTGTTAGATGCGACGTTACCAAAATCCTATTCTACTGCCCTTGGATTAATGCCGCGCCAATGCGGCTCAGGCTTTCCCATGATCGAATGGTGGATCCCGAGCATGTCCTCTTGCCAACTTTGTGCTTGACGGCTCGTTAATCAAGACCACTACTGTACCTTGTGTTCCCTGATCTTGCATGGCGCAAGTACGGGTGTACTACAGTATAGCAGGAATCAGCCGGCCAACCTGAACCCCAACTATTCGCCCCTCAAGAGTCCAAACCATGGGTCGCAATGGAACTGGATGATATTGACAGAAACTTGTTCGTGAGATCTTCTTGAAAACATGGAAATCAAAGCAATCCCGCCCGTTCCCCACGCCCTCGGTGCTTCATCGATACGCTAATGCACACAGGGGGTGCGAAAGGTCACAATAACCTTACCATAAGCGGCCGAGGCTTCCCGACCCCCATCAAAAACATCAATTTAATCGAAATATCACCATAGATTCGACTTAATGAGCTTGCCACCAGATTTAAAGTAGCTGTTCGTATCGCCAGATCGTCTCCCTGATTCTAGACCGTAATTCCTTCAGTTTAGTCCGGTCTCATTCCTCGAGAATGATTTCCTTCAGCCTCTGACCGCTTATGGTATCGTGACTTTTCGCACCGACTGGTGCAGGGCAGGGCAATAATTACCTCAGTGGAGATTCCTTCCGAGGCCTATATATAGGTAGGTATGTAGACCTTGCAATATGTTGGAAATAGGGGAGTTGGTAACCTCCGCTTCATAGGGCTGGCTGGGGCCCGCTAGTAGAGTTTTCACCTTCTGGGCATATTCT
>JAABUS010001943.1_pt1 | contig 41780 bp, 22 predicted proteins | sample 5560161 | NCBI WGS metagenome assembly JAABUS01 (sample SAMN10711885, study PRJNA513376) | rock metagenome | isolation source: Antarctica rocks | place: Antarctica: Victoria Land, Trio Nunatak nord | collected 2016-01-04
AATGGCTCCTACAGTACCTACTCGACGGCGACATCGAGTATCATGACCCAGCAGAACCCAACACAAATCACTGCCCAATGCTACCAGGCCAGACCGTCAACGTCCTCGACATCCCCATAGAGTCAAAGCTACCCACCAACATAAGCCCATCATCATCTGTCGAGTCCCTGCTAGTCTTCACGCTTGACCCCAAAGACAAGTATCTCCCACAAGGCGCCCGCCGCACAGCCAGCACTTCGGCCATCCAGTCACGCAAAAATTCCATCGCAACGATCCTAGCCTTCAAATCTGGCCAAAAAACGCCTCCCACCGGTAGCGACAATAGGGATTCTTCTACGCGTGGTGGCCAATCGACATTATCGAAACCGCGGAGTCTGGCGTCCGTCGTCGACATTCTACGCCAGACAAGGTCTGCAGGTGGCCTGTCATGGCCACGTAAGGTCTTCTCGAGGTCAGGATCAAGGGCTGGAGATGTAGCAAAGACCGAGCCAGCGGAGGATGTTCCACCAGTACCCAGACTGCCCTGCTGGGTGCCTGAGGCATCACCAGTATCTGATGTCAAGCTTGAGCTCCCTGTTCAGCGCTCTCCCAGTGCAAAAATCACAGCTAATATCTCGGCAACATCTCCTGAGGATCTTGCACATTCAGTAATTGTCCCATGGCCTTCAGACTCACCCACTTACACAACGCCAGTGGCGTCAAAGTCGCAGAGCTCACAGGCTGCTGCGGACAAGGACGAATCTGCGGCCAGGATTAACGAAGCTTCTACTTCGATTGGTCTCGTTACTTCACTCCAGCAGCTCAGGGAGGGCAACGCCTTCTTCTCAGAAATACATTCATCAGGGTCAGGACAGCGGTCGAGCGAGAACCTCGCATCAGCCTTAGCCAGCCAAGCAGGCCCCACAATCGGCATGCGGCGAGGCTTCGGTAACCAAGCCTTGTATTGGGAGAAATGTTCGTCTGAGGCGACTTCAGGGTCCAAGATATTCGATGCTGAGCCTGTTGACCCAAGGGGCAGTTATACGGAATCTTCTGGATACTCCTCCGCTGCTAGCGACGACTGCTCACCTTGTCTCACCTCCAACACCACCCAATCGGGACTAATGTCGCCCCTCCATCTCTGGCACCCAGAAACGCCGGTCATGAGCGACTTCGAAGACGACAACCCGCCTGACTACCCGCCAATGAGACACGACCTCTCTTCTTCATTTGCACAGCTCACCTTCAGCGATCTCGACCAATCAATGAAGCCTCCCTCGCGAACGGCACCAGCCCCACCACCCGCTCGCACTTCACCACCGTCACCACTAGAATACGAACCAGCGCTGGTCTACCCTCAAGATGGCTTCCAAGGCTACAGCCTGCCAGACGCCGATCACGCTTCTGTCCTCACCATCCGGAAGGTGCCCAGTACCACCTTCAAGCCAGCAGATGCAGCCTCCCCGTTTACTCAGCAGGGCAAGCAGGAGATGGTGCATGCGTGGAATGATGGCACTGCTGGTCATCGCTTGAGCCAACTCGGACAGCTGATGGAGGATTGTGGATATCTGGGGAATTTGATCAGTTGATCTTCTCCATGGCCATTAATCCAACTTCTACTCAACATCTCCCATCACCAACACTCTACCCAGTCACACCGACATCCACACCACATACAACTAATCAATGTCCGACTTTTGTCCGACAACTATACATAATGTACAACAACACCAACCGCCACCATAGGCACACTGCATTAATCTCGCCACGATGATAATTTTCACCCTTTCTGCGGCGCTTTTCACGAATATATACCCGGGCCGGCGCGCTCCTTGCTAGGATTGACACACTTGACCAACACATGGGATGAAATGGTATGAGATGAGGTAATTTTTTGCAAGGCACAGCGGTAGAGGATGTGGAAAGAGGTTCAACAAAGGGCATTGTTCGGAAAGATCTCTGACTCTGTAAATAAAAGTGGCGGAAGCCAGCTTGTACAAACATGTACCTAATGTGATATATTCCAATCCTTAACTGTGCAAATGTACCTCGAACAGCATCTTGAATTGCCCTATCCCTTGCTCTAGCGGGCTGCTTCTGGACAAAGACAAATAGTGCAGGAATTCATAATGAGGAGCGGGTAGATGCATCTCACACATGAAAACCTGTCGGAAAGGGAATTCTCATCTAGAAGAGGTCACCCCCTAACCGTCCAAACCACCTAACCGTCCACTCGTAGGGCTGAAGCCTATACACCCCTAAAAGGGCACCCTAGAGCCCACCTTCCGGGTACAGAGCCGGAATCTTCCGGGGACTCATCTTGTCGCCTGAGCAACTCGTTCTAGGGCCACTTCTCCGGGGTCTACGGGCCTCAGCCCTACGAGTGAACGGTTAGGGGGTTTGGACGGTTAGGGGGTGACCTCTTCTATTGATAATTGTAAAGATGTAGATGCGATGAGATGGACTCTAATGATATCTGTAGAAATTATCATAAGCAAAATAATCAAAGCAGTCGCTCAAACTCCCATTGCCCGCCAGCCAAAGTAATCTTCTAAAATTCTAAAAGCAGAGAAAGGAATGGGTATCGAGTGGGTATCAAACAAGCAAGCAAGCATGCGATCGGATCTAAGCGTGTTCATTCCCCAGTACGAAAATCCGTTTGCGCCAATGGTATCCGTTTATGATATTGCGGGAATGTGGAGAGTGGTGGATAGATTGGTGAAAGGGCGAATGTCGAAAAGCCACAGTGTCGAGTGAGGAGGTAAATGCGTCGTCCAGGAATAGTAAGCACTTCGTCGCGTGGCAGTACAAGATGCGATCGTATCGGCGCTTTGACCCCCGACACGATCTCGATTCCCCCATCTCCGGGCCCTCACGATCTCAACCTCGGCTCTCGCTGTTCAGAAAGTACTCCAATTCCAATCCCTAGACAAACTCTGCGCAATGCTATTTCGCTGCCCGCCTGCCTGCGCAGGCTTCTTCGCTTGTATCGGTGTACTCTCCGTCCGCGATATTCCCCCACCAAAGTTCCCTTGAGCGCGCTCGTCGATCCAGCGGTTGTATTCGCCCCAGCAGTGGCCGCAGCCTTTACATACTGCGCCCTTGGGATGGAAGTTGGCATCTTGGTCGAGAGGGATGGTCCAGGAGGAGTGTTCGGCGCAGAAAATGTTGCCACAGTGTCGGCAGTGGTGGCGGCGCTCGAAAAGGGAGAAGTGTTTGGCGCAGACGGGCGCGTCGCAGATGGGGGCGTTGGAGTCGGGTTTCCAGTGTGAGCGCGTTGGTGGGTCGGTCACGGCTGGGAGATCAGAAGTTGGTATGGCCGGCTCTTCTTCTGCTTCTGCATTGAGGTCAGGGGTTCCCTCGGTGAGGTCCGCCAGTGTATTTGTGCCAGCGGCTTTCTTCAAGTGATCAGTCGAGCGACGCGACAGCGGCCTCGCTGCTGGACGGTTCTCGGCTGCTAGGCTGTCGGTGCTGCCGTGGACGCTCCGTGGTGGTGTGAGCGGGGATGCGCGGTGAGGGCGTTCGGTGGGGCGGAGGGCGGCGGGGATGTACATAGGGGATTTGGGGTGGCGGAGCTGGCGGTTTGCGAGAGGGAGGGAAGGATTGGCGTTTGTGAAGGCGGAGGGGGAGGTGGGGGAGATATTGGTTGGTGGTGTCGGCGTTGGTGTGGAGGAGGACTCCATTGGGGGAAATTGAGGTGGGTACTGCTGCGGTTGTTGTAGGTATGGTAATTGTGGTGGGTAGGGTTGGTATCCTTGTGAATTGGGAGGTGTGGTGTAGGCTTGCGCTGGGTGAGTGGCGGGGAAGTGAGTGGTTTGGGTTGTTGCCATTGCGGGCGACGGGGTGGTGATCACAGAGGGAGCGTCAAGGAAGTTAGAGCCAGATGTAGATGTCGGTAGCAGAGTGAGGTATATGGTCACTCAGTAAAGTAGTGTCGAATTATTTCACGTAAAACTTCGCCGGGATTGTCGACCGATTATCTTGCATGAGGCCCTTCTGCAAGATAGCAATTTCCACGTGGTCGGTAAATGAAATATGTAATGGCAGTCTATGAGAGGTCCATTGTGTCTCCACCCACTGCAAGGAAGCTCAGAGTAGAGATAGGCATAGAGCGGTGACGGGGAAGTGGATTGATTGTTGAGAAAAAAGCGGGTAGGTTCTGATATATCAATTATCGTGCTTTTGTTGGTACGAGTATGACGTTAGGGCACATCGACCAATGGAGCTCATAGGCGCCTCGAAGTCAGCAGTCATAAGGAGAATCTAGCAGAAATGAAGTTAGAAAAAGACAGTGAGGAAGTGAATAAATATAACGGCTACGAGTATTTACAAGAAAAGTGAATTGGCGGAGGGAGGTGGAAAAGCGACGTCAGAGCTGCAGAAGCGTCGGGCCCAAACCCTCCACCAAAGCAAAGTCTGAAAAAGGATGGCAGAGAAAAAGCATCAACAAACGTTTCCCTTTAGGAGCCATCCCGTCGGTCCTCAGAGCCTAAACCCGCCCCGCCATCCCTATTGGGGTACAGTGAGTGTTTTTAGAAGGCCTAAGAGCCTCTCAAGGACACGCCCAAGATAACTGCCGGCACCGGGGAGGTGGCTGATTGGACAATTGGGGGGAAGTGAACGAGAAGAGATCGGGCAAGCTGTCGCATGGCAGCTACAGGGATATTTCGCGCAGTGACACTCGATCTGGGGTACACACGCGACAAGGTGGGAAATCTATGATGATCTTTTTAGTTTATGCGACAGCCACCTGGAATTGTTGTCCTTTTGAGGATGTAGTTGTAGGAAACAGGTGAGGGAAATGGGGAGATAGAGGTTGTGAGAGTGCCGATGCAGGGACCTGTTCTAGCTGTGGCTGTCGCATAGATAAGAACATCCTTGCTGCCACCTTTCGCTTTAGGTATAAGGCATGAAACCGTTGCAGATCAGCCTCCCACCGGCGCATGCACGGCCGGTAAGGTAGCTCCATCTTCAACATAATATCCATGCCTCCATTATCTACTGTGAGGCAACTCTGGACGTACGGGATACTCACCGCTCTGTTGATGGTCGCGGCGACCAGGTGCACTGCGGCTGCGTATCTTTGCTTGGCGTGATAGGACTGATGATGAGCATAGCTTGCTGCAGCATTCCGAATACAGCTTCCGCAGCGCCCAATCGCGCATAGCTACCTCGAGCTTCTTATCATACAGCCTCTCGACGACTCTCATACCTAACAACCATCCTCCTACCGACGACTCATGGCGCCATCAGCTTGGCTCTCCCGAGTTCCCTGCTGATCCAGACCGCTACCATCTCTACGTCGGCCTCTTCTGCCCATTTGTGCATGGTGTAATTATCATACGGGGATTGAAGGGCCTACAAAAGTTTCTATCGATGGATGTTGTAAAAGCGTTCCCCGAGGATGATGGCGATATCGGTTCCCAGCGATGAACGCTGAATACCCATGCGCTACAGTTGATAGTCTATTTGGCTCAAAGTTTCTACATGAAGTCTACTTCGAAAGTGACGAGAAATACAAGGGAAATGCTCTGTGCCCGTCCTCTGGGATAAGAAGACGAACCAAATTGTGAACAACGAGAGCGAGGATATAATGCGTATGTTGAACACCGCGTTTGATGCTCTGTTACCAAAGGATGACCCAAAGCGGGAGCTCAACTTATACCCTCCCGAAATGAAGGAGAAGATCGATGGGATCAATGTTTGGATGATGTCCAATCTAAACAACGGCGTCTAAAAAGCCGGATTTGCAGGTACCCAGGAAGACTACGAAAAGAATGCAAAGATTGTCTTTGAGACATTAGATCGATTAGAGGAGATGCTTGCCAAATCAAGCAGCCTGTTCATCCTGGGCAATCAACAACCAAAAGAAGTGGACATCAAACTATATACCACGCCCGTCCGCTTCGAGACCATGTATCAACAGCATTTCGTATTGATGCTTCGGTCTATAAGACATGCTTATCCGCGTCTGAATCGCTGGCTCAAGAATATGCATTGGAATTTGCCAGGTATGAATGAGACAACGAATTTCAAGCATACTAAAGAAAATTAAAGCAAGAGCCATAGTGATCAATCCCAAGGCTATCACGCCGTTGGCACCAGAACCGGAGGTGGAGGTTTGGACTGGTGACGATGAGGCGTGGAAGAAAGGCGTGTTAGGGGAATCTTGAAGAATCGTGCTTATGAGAATCATTATCAAACGTCGCCAAAATGAGTATGAAACTGCATATGACTTATCCCATTCGCGCCTAGAATTCCGTGCTCTTTTGGTTAGGTGCCGGAACAAAGCCTGCTTTTTCGCTTCTCGGTTCCATGAATTCAGAGGATTTGGATATACCAAACCCTGAAAGTGACACTATGCCATGCGCTCAGGTATTTCGACGGGTATTGACTAGAGTGAGATTACGTTTTACTTCACGACAGATCCCTCCATTCGAAGCGAATCCAATCAAACCTCCATGTTGAGATACGTGCAAAAGAAGAAGACATCTGGGCTTTCGTAAATACGCAGATCAGTCAGAGAACCCAGCTGTCAAGACTTTTGCAAGGTGATAAACATTTCCAAAGACACGTTTCTAATTTAATGCTACACAAAAGCAATGGCATGTTTCTCCTTGTAGCCTTCCATATGGAGTCCCTTGCTCAGGAGGACAATCTTTGCGACTTGAAGGAGAACCTCAAGCGCTTATCGGAAGAATTAGACAGCACATATATGGATACCTTACGAAGAATATCGAACCAGGAACGTAAGAAGGTTGCCCGGGCTGAACAGGTTCTTTATATGATAGAATGTGTCATGAGACCACTCCAGCTAAGGGACCTGCTTCAACTTATAGCAATCCGACCTAGCGATCAAGAATCGGACATGGAGGCACCACCCCAAGTAGACCCAGTGCTTTCAGCCTGTTGTGGGCTTGTTACCGTCAAGGACGAGGATAACAACAGAGTTGTGAAACTAGTCCATTATACTGCAGAGGAATATTTCAAACATCATGGGAAATTTCCGAGCTGGGAGGCTCATCGGCAGCTTGCTGGAAGTCTCGTAACATTTCTGAGTTTCCAAGGCTTGAGGATACTGCGTTAGACCTGTACAGCACCGGTAGCCGTTATGTGTACAGGCTACATGAGAGGAATGACTACCATGTTGAGGATACGCTTCTTGAATATGCTGTTCAATCTTGGGGAGACCATGCACTGGAGGCACTCAACGGTACAGAATAATCGTAGACAAACTCCGATCTTGTTACGCAAGCATGCCTAGTTTTCAGATCCTTGCAATGGGATCTGGAAGAACTAATTTTGAAATTATTGGACAACCACAAATACGTGGGGTATGAAGTGGTGCTATCTAAATGTCGTATTGGTGGTAAATCTAGGACTGACAGCATGAACCTATCGATCGTCGCAGGGTTTAGTCTCATGCATTATGTCAAATTATTTATGGAACGTGAGACCAAAATTAACGAAGATGTCTCATAGTCATCTCCACCGCTGCTGCCGCCGCCCCAAAGAGGTGCCATTATTGTTGAAGCGCGTCAGGAGTGCTACTGCGAGCTCAAAGACGAAGTGTAAAATGTTACAGGAGAGCTCAACTCACAATTCAGATTGAGCAGCAACAAGAACGAGCCAAGCGGCACCTGCTCATGAAGAAATCGGCCCATCGTAAATCCCAAAAAGCCTTTTCGGGGCGAAGCATCAGCACCATCCTCACCTGCATATCCGTTCACAAGGCCGCAGGAAGCCTCCCAAAGTCAACATTACATAAGTTTTACCCTAGTTTTGTGCTACTCTGTTATGAACACAGCGTCGACACGCTCCCAAGAGAGCATTTTCTCCTTGTCACGTCGTTAGTAATTCAGAAAAGGGACCACTCGCTATAAAGGAAGATTATGGACGAATCTGGGTCAATATCAGAACGTAACTTCTCAACAGAGGGTTTGGCATGCAGGAAGCAGTTTAAGATATACGCCCTGCACTTTTCTTGCTGAACGTTAATTTCGAGCCTCGTCATCTCTACAACCAGAACTCACACGCTCAGAAAATTGCTAAGCAGAATATGGATAAGCTTGTTCTCTATAAGTTCGGCATGAAGTGTCTTATCGCAAGCCTTCTGGTTATTGAGATATATCCATTACCGCGCACGGATTTTCTTTTCCGCTGCTAGCGGCGGGTAAGCATTTCGTTGTTGGATCTCCGGCATCCTACCACACGCAGCGCCCTGAACCGGGAAAGCGCCGTCCCGCCGCTCTAACTCACCCAAGGGGGCTGTGCGGCAGGGGTGACGAGGGTGAAGCGGGGGTGACGTCGACTAACAGGGTGAAGAGGGGGTGAGGTGTCCATGGATTAGTTCTCTTGGACCTAAAAACAGGAGTCAGGCATACTTGCTTATACGACGATCGAGCAATGAGAACTAATCATGGAAAGAGGAGTCCAACAGGAGGATAGGAGGGATGCGGAGAGAAGCGGCTAATACCACAGCTCTATTGGCTGGAACCTTAGCACCATCGCACGGTTACTCTATATATTCGGAGGTATAAGCCTAGTACGGTTCATTGGCCGTATTCTTAGGTGGTAGTATAGGCCGCTAGAGATGAATTTTACCACTAATCCTCCTATATATTAGGGCGCCAAAGATAGAGATACCTTAATAATTAGGGGTCGCGACGTCCTCGCTAGACTAAAATTTAATGAAAGGGCCTCTAAGCGAGCCCTAAAGTCCCCCAAGCGTGATTTTAGGCGATAGCTACGGGATCCTCTAGGGCTAGGCTCATATTAAACCTTTCTATATTATTATCATATCCAACCCCTTAGCCTGAGTCATCAACTGTCTTTACTATAGTATTATAGTATTATCCGCTAGTCTCCTCTAGCAGCCGCTCTATTTAGGAGGTGTTAGTACGCACCTAACGCCCTTACCTCCCTCCTCCGTCTCCCTCTTTACTTTATTTATTTATTTCCCCTCCGCCTCCGCCTTCTCCACTTTCTTCGTAGCTTTCTTCGCATTCTTACTAGCTTTACCGTGGATATTTGGGTCGATGTTATAACGAATTAATTAACCGACCGAGGGAGGGGGAGGTATAGGATACGTAGATACTAAAACTACTAGGGGTACATATTCTTAAATACGATAAGAATTACCGCGAAATCGAACTTATACCTAATGTGTGATTTATTATAGTAGGTTTTTGAGTGTCCGGCGGAGTACTTTATAAACTAAGCTCTTAAGGACGTTTCTCGATAATTATACTCGCTATAAATATAACGAATAAACTAGCGATATTACAGGATAGGTATATAATATCTATAATCAACTTATTATTTGGGTAGAGTATATCGGCCTTATATCCGAATATTTATATAAAATTCGCTCGTCGAGTACCTAACGGACTCTTTATATTATAATTCGAGGAATGGGCTAGCCTCCGTCTTCGCGTAGAAAGATTTTAATTATATATATAATATCTTTAAATCTATTAAGCCTCGTTAACCGTATCCCGCCTAGTACCTAAAAACTCCTTGAGAGCGCTTATATAATAATATTTCTTTTTATATTATATAAGTTTAGTCCTATCCTCTAGATAGAGTAGTCGGCTCTAGAAGGTATAAGATAATTTAATTTATATAATCTCCTTCTCCCCCGTAGCGCAGCTATTATTCGCGCCTATTATATCTATTATTATTAGTTAAGTTAGAAGAAAACGAATAATTAAGGCTTTATACTCTATACGATATATTTTATTAAGATCGTTATTTACGCGATAACTAGCGTTCCTTTAAATTATTAACTTTATAAAGGGTAAGAGATTAAGGAGATAAACTCTATTATATTTATATCGTAGGATATAGCTTTTATAATATAATCGATAATTAAAGCCATCTTCGACGCGATTAAACCGTTCATCCTTATAGTACGAATAATAGTACCGTCTTATTCGAAAGCGGCTTAAAATATAGTGTTATTAATTTCGTTGATTTTAGTAGTACCTAACGAGTTATAAAGAACGCTTAAAGTATCCCTTTTAATTAGAATTTCTTAATTTAATAGGCGGTTCTTATAACTATATAAAAGGATTTGGACGACGTGGCTAAGTTAGAAATAAAAATTATCTATTAAGATAGTATAATCGACTTTATTAAATAAATCGATCTAGACCTCGTAATTATGACTAAAAGGGTACTCGTTATAGCGAAGTCTTTAAACCGTCGCTTTTACTTTTAGTACGATATTCTAAATATTATTAATATTTAATATTATACGTCGAGTCGTATACCGGAAGTATTATAATATAGCGATAATTTTATCCTTAACCGACCGACTTACGAATATTAAAGGAGTAGATAGGCTTAATAATAGAGATAAAGAGGTAAAGTAAAATTTATTTCTTTTATAGTCTTTAATTAATATCTCTTTTAACCCCGCTTATTGTACTAAATATTTATAAATAATCTCTCGAATCTTAAGCGATAAATTAGTAAATCGAGCTATTAGGGTTCTAGTATTCTCACGTATTAAATAAAGAGGAAATCGGAATAAACTTATTTAGTTAGTATACTAGTTACTTTTCCGTTATCCCACACGTGTTTATAATTAGATGAAATGATTCAAGCTCAAAAATACTAGAATATAGGAAGTTTCGTTTATAGGTAAGAATATTTCGACGAGTAGTAATTAACCGCGGTGTAACTATAACAACGAAGCTAATAATAGAGTTTGTATTTTTTAATCCGCACTATTCAGCCCTACCTAAAAGCGCGTCTTCTACACTAAAAATATCAAAAACCTACTATCTTTAATACCTCGTACAACTCGCGATAGTGACTCTTATAAAATTAAATAAGGGGTTAATAAATCTAAAGAGACGAGTAAAACCTTAAGTCGTTAACTAGCCAAAAAGTATAAGTGCGAGAATGACTAGTACGAAGTTGTAAAGGTGAAAAATCTTATTAACCGAACACTATTATTACTTCGCTGATTATATTTATAAATCTCCCCTTACCCGCTCAGCCGAGAGTCTCTACTTATTATATTCTCGATCTAGGTACAGAAGATTTAATAATTAGGATACTATAACTATCTATCTCCTTATAATATAGGTTCTACCCCGTTAATTTTATTTTACTTCCTTAAACCTATACCTTCTTTACTTCCTCGACGCCTATACCTCCTCGACGCCTAAACCTCCTTAAACCTCACTTCCTTTAACTTATACCTTCTTTACTTCTTTCCTTCCTCGACGTTTATACCTCTTTAAATTTTATTTCCTCCTTTAAACCTTACTTCCTCCCTTAAACCCTATACCTCCTCGGTATAATTAGAAAGAGTAGGAATATACTATACCTCCTATAATATAATTAGAAAGAGTAGGAATATACTACACCTCCTCGGCACATTTAGAAAGAGTAGGAATATATAATTAGTATACGCTTTAGGGCTTAGTGTATCTACCTTTTCCTAGTATCTAGTAATATAATTATTATTAGTTACGTAGTTATTTTTGCTGGTAATTTGTACTCTAATTAAGTTTCTAGTACGGTTTAGTTAATTATTATATAGTAATCGTAAATTATAATCCGTGTTTATACCGTTATTTAATTCGTATTATTACTTTACTCGTAGGCCTTTTATCTTTAGACCGTTTTATATATAATAGCTTTTATCCCGTTTAATAGATATAGTGTTTCCGTATTTATAATTTACGCTTAAAGGACTATAAGGAAAGTAACTTTTATTTTATTTTCTAGACGGAAACTCGTATATTACTAAACTCGTATAAGGTAATTTATGGCGCGGTTATTTAACCCTTTTATTCTTCTATCTATAATCTTTAAAATCTTTTCGATGCGAGTTTATTTATTAGTGAATTTTTTATTTATACTCTTTTATTATCCCCCTTGTTTAGTAGTAAACTTTTTATTTTTACCCTCTCGTCCTCCCTCTTATCTAGTAGTAAACTTTCTACTCTTACTCTCTTATTCTTCTATGTATATACGCGGACGGACTTTACGATAATGTGCCTGGATTAATACGCGTACCTTCTTGTAAACTAAATTTATTATTTTATCGTTAAATATACTAGGTCGAATTTACTCCTAGCGCAGGATTTACTTAGTTATCCTATACTATACCGAGTATACTTCTTCGAAGAATACCCGATAGTCGTAGTATAGGGTTTACTGACGATACTAAGTTTATCGTAGTATAGGGTTTACTAACGATACCTAAGTTTATATCGTAGTATAGGGTTTATTGACGATGCCCAAGTTTATCGTAGTATAGGGTTTATTGACGATACCCAAGTTTATCGTAGTATAGGGTTTACTAACGATACCCAAGCTTGTCGTAGTATAGGGTTTACTAACGATACCTAAATTTATATCGTAGTATAGGGTTTATTAACGATATTCAAGAACTTTCTGTACCTACTAAAAGACCAGGTTCTCGTAGAGTTCTTTAGTTAGTATTAAGGAATAGTTAACGGGCGTACTTTAATACTCTATATTAAATTTAATAATTCTCTTTATAATCTTAGGATCGATTTACCCCGGAAGTCTAATATAGGTATCCTAAATAATACTGCGTACCTCGTTAAGATTAAAGTATCCGAGGATATATAACCTTTCGAACGAGGTACGGAATCTTAAGAATTTATTTAGCGTAGATTATATCGATCCGTAAAATTTATTCCTCCTACGCTATAAGAATTTATTTAGTATAAATTATATCGAACTAAGTGATCGCTCCCTCTTAGATCGTATTGGATTTGGTTTATTATAAATAAGTCCTCCCTTATTAAACCGGGTTATAAGCGGATGAAGTAGTTCCTTTACGAGACTCGTAGGAAGTTAGGGTATAGGTAAGTCTTCCGAATCGTATTTAAGTAATAAGCTAGTGTATAAACGTGATTAGTCCCTTAGGTAGAATTAGCTTTATATATAACCTCGTATATTATCTAACGAACGCGGAGTACTATATTCCGTTTAATATATCTTAGTGAAACTCGGATACGGCGATGCCGTTTTTTAACTATATGGCTTTAGGTCCGGCTTAATTTTAATGAGTTATAAATATCGAGGTTTAGAATCTTAAATTAAGTAATATAGATCGGTGCCTAAATAGCGCGATAACGCCGAGTCTTTTTCACGACGGATGGGTTTATGAGCTTATAGTTAAGTACTTCGTTACAATAAAGTTTTATATAATATAACGTTAGTTTCTAAGCCTATTATATCTGACCCTAAATTTATTTTATATATTTTTTCCGTTTGGATTAGCCTATCGAATATGTGCCCTTTAGTTATTAATAGGTATTGATCTCGATCCCGGATCCCCGTAGGCTTACTACTCGAATTTCGTGATAAGACTAAGTTCGAATTAGGCGGTTCCCGTAGTAATCTAAAGGTTTAGCTCGGGGGTCCGGTATAATTTAACTCTACGTTAAAGATTTACTCTTTAGAAGAAAGCTTTAAACTATATAGTCGCTTCTTTAATTTAATAAATCTATATTCTCGATATAATTTTATTTTAATATCGAAATCTACGTATATACTTTAACGCTTGGAACTTCCTTATAAAATATCGTAAACCTTAAAACTTAATTTATCTCTAAAGTTCGTTAATATCGTTTTTAAACGGCTAGTAAGTTTGGCGATATACGAGGTATTAATTCTAAAGTCTAAGATTCGAACTATAATAGGGCTGGGAAAATCCGTGATTTCGATAAATATTAAAAACTCTGGCTCTTTAACTAGCTCTAAAAGCTCTAGCTCCTACGGGATACTTTTTAAGTTACGTAGTTTCTCCTCTAACTTAACTAGACCGTACCTCCGATATAGATCTACCGTAATCTAGAGGTTTATATATATACTTTAGTAGTATTTAGTGTCTAATACGATATTATAACCCCTATTATACTCTTCTTTAATTCTAAGTATTTCGTCTTTCGGCTGATTGGACGCTTAATAAATATAATTTATATTAATTTTTAAATCGAGCTTTTAGACCGTGACCGGCTGAGAAAGTATATTAATCGTAAAAAAGAGAGGAAATCTCTAAATAAATATACGTTAATACGTTTATATTCAAAGGTAGAGCGGCGCTATATCTTTATAATATAGTCGTAAACCTGTTCCGCGGTCTTATTATAATCGTTACGCTGAATCTCTAACCCGTAGTTTATTAGTAGCTTCAGCTCCTACTCTAGTTTAAGATATTTATAAAGAACTCGTTTATATTAAAAGTTGACTTAAAAGTATTATTAAGGGATACCTACTATAGGCGAAAGTCTCCCGACCTCGGTTTATTCCTTCATAAGCCTTAGTATGGACCTACGATCGTTACTATTTATATTAATAAATATTAGGATCTAAGTTACGTTAAAAAGGTAATTTTCTTTTCGTATAAATATAATTTTATTATTAATCTTTATATATATATATCTCGCGTTAAAATCCGTTACCTTAATAAGGACTAGTTAATATATATAATACGTTTAACGGGTTTATTAAAGATAATATACTTTACTTTTACCCTCGTTCTCGCCGTCTAGGTTCCCTACTAGTATTATTTTTATATTATCGTGAATTTTATACTTTAACGAAGGCGTCTCGATTTTTCTTATATTTATTTCCGCTCTTAAAGTAGACGCCCTTCCCAAAGAAGACCTCGTCCGTTTTTATATAGATTTTCGTGCGACTTATCTCGTGGTACGGGGCACTTTCGGGATAGGCTTAATTAATAGAAATTAATGAAACTTTCGTACGGCGACGTTATCCTACTAGGCTACTTTAAATCAGGTTTAAATAATAATAACCGTGAATATTAAAACTAAAAGGCCTAAGATAGATAATATAAGTTTTTAGTAAATAGTAATTAAAGGTCTATTTCCGCGAGAGAATACTATGTACGTTAGTATAATAGAGCGGCTTTCGCTCTAAGGCGGACTAATAAAGGCTCGTTTTCCTATTTTATTAAAATTTTATTTAAGTTAATACTCGACTTTAAAGTTATTTCGTCCGAGGTTAAATATTCCTCGCCTGGATCTTCTTCTCGAATATTATTTTCGGGATCGGGGTTATTAGATTAGGACCTTAACTCGGTCCTATAATTATCCTTCTACTCTTACAATAAGCCGGAGTCCAATTTTATTAATTTACGTATTTACTTAATAGTATCGCTAGGTTATACTTCTAAGCCTAGTCCTTTAAAAGGAAGTATTATTCGGAGGCTCTATTCTTTTAAACGGACTTATCGGAACTACGATTCTAATTCGACTAGACCGTACTTTCGATATAGGTCTATTATAATATCGAAGTCTACGTAAATACCGCGATATTTAGTATCCCTATATATAATATTAAATACCGTACTATAGTCTTTTGTAATCTTTATTATATTATATTTACCGTTATTAATAGCTCTTTAAATCTTCTTAGTATCGTATTTATTACTAATTATTTTTAAAAGCTGAGAAGCGTTAACTCTAAAGTCTAACTTTTAAACTAGGATAGGTTTAGGGTGCGCCGGGACTACGATATACTTTAGATCGATATAATTCTCTATTAAATAATCTTAATCTTCTCTTATAATTATCTCGACGCTATTTATTTAGGACTTTTATATATAATCTAATAACGGTCGTAGCCGCTATTCCAAATTAAGATATTTATATAGGATTCGCGAGTATTAAAGATTGACCTATCTACTATCTCTAGGAGTATTCGCCTCGACGTTAGTATATATCTTTATCCTATGAAAAAGATAGTCCTTAGTCGACTTGGTTAATTTTACGGTATTTATAATCTAAGTTATATTTAGAAAGTAGTCTTCTTTTCGTAGGAGTACGATCTAGTCTTCGACTTTTATCTAGATATAAATATTATTTATAGCCTTAAATACTTCCTCGTTACTTTCTAGGGATACCGTTTATATCCGAATTATTTCCCGGCCGGTTTAACTTACCGTAATCCGAAGTTAAAGACGTAAGTTACTAATACGCGATGTACGCGTAGTATATTTCGGACTTAATGGCCCTTTATAATTTAAATTAATATTACGTTCGAGTTACTCGGGACCCTACCTCGGGTTCGAAGCCTTAGAAAGTTATTTACCGGCTTTATATAAGACTAAAACTTATAACCGTTTTATTTACCCTTTTCCTAAAGCGTCGGCCGTTAAAGATTAAGTTATTTATAGCCGCCGCCGCTTATTTAGCGTTAACTTAGAAATACCTTTAGATTAAGGATTTCGGATTTATATAACTCCCTAAGCGTACTGAAGGGATCGTTAAGATATACGATTATAAAATTAAATTCCTTCTCGAAGATTACGTTTCGACGGAGTAATTTTAGTCGATTTAGATAATCCTCCTATATCGTAGAATCCTAATGAAATATTACCGTCCGGTGAAATTTTTTGAAGGGGTTATATTACGATGAATCTAGAATTAGTCCTCTTTATAATATTATATTAACGCGTTGACCTCCCCGTAGGCGTTGTATATTTAGTCTCGAAAGTATATATATTATGAAATCCTAGACGATATATTTACTCCGAGTAATTATTTACCGATAGTTTATTTTAATAATTCATCGTTAATATCTTGGTTAAAATAATATCTATTAAAGTATCGCTATCCTCTTTATCCTTAGTAGTTTTAATTATATCTCGATACTATTGGCTGCCTTTACGCTTTCGCGTTAATTTAGGAAGACTGTATATATATTTTAATACAATTACTCCTAGTAATTATATATTTATAATAGTAGTATAAGATCTACCCTCTTAAATCTCGGGAGCGGCGTATATATTACTCCCGTAAAAGGTTTTTAAAATAGAATCGTTCTTTACTAATCTAAAGTCGTTAAGTTTAATAAGGAAAGGCGTTCGAGATTAAAGAAGAATATTTTCCGGCTTAATATCTCGATATATTAAATATTAGGAATATAGGTATTTAAGAGCCTAAAGTCCTTAATAAAGAATTCCGAGAGTCTCTTCTTCGGTGATATTATACTAATATACTAGACTTTTAAAGAGTAAGTATTTTATTATTAATAAAAGTCTTTACTCCGTTAAGAAATCCTTAAATTATATAATATACTCCTTTACGATAAGTTAGATATAGATTTATTATAGGTTAGTAATTAAGTTTATATATAAAATACTTTTTAAAATCTTAACCTCCTTCTCTTAAATACCGGTGTGAAACTTTTTAACTATATATTCGTCGCCCGTATTTATATCGACGGTCTTATAGATTATTCTAAAGCTACCGTATCCAAGCTCTTCTTTTATTAAATAGATAAATTATTATCTAGGAGAATATTATATAGTGAGATCCGCGGTCGTTTATTAACTTTTTATACCTAGCTAGTTAAGCGAAGGGAGCGCGTTACGGCGCTTCTTAAAATAAACGTCGCGGTGTACCTTATACTCGGCCCGGCGAGTTTCGCGTTTTAGTTATTTAATTTTAAAAATTAAACTATTTTTACCTACTTCGATTTTAATATTCTAGTATATATAGAAGAGGATCTAGGTAAATTAGTTTCGAAAAGAAGAGTTCTCACCGTTATAATTAACTCGTATTTCTTTTCGAGATATATTCTCGAATATGACCTATCCTCGCTCGTTGAAAGTGATATAGAATTATTAATCGTTGAACCCGGTACCGCGTTCGCCTAGGAAGATATCGCAGACCTATAAATCACTTCCGAATATAAAATCTTTCTCGAGGTTCTTCGGCTTATCGTTAAAGGTTAGTCGTATTTAAAACCTAGATTAATTTATAGCGGGGGTACTTTCTCGACTTAAGATACCCACTATAAACTTAGACGCGGGTAGGTATCGATCTTAGTTCTATAATTTATTCTAAACTCTTTCGGCCGTTACACTAACCGCCTCTAGTATTATAATAAACTTAGAATCATCTTCCTTCTCTATCCTAAGATTATCCGATCGAAAAAATAAAATAATAAACCTTTAGTAGGTGATTATTTAAAGAAAGAGTTCCTTTAATTAAAAATATCTCGTCTACCTAACCTCCGCCTAACCTTCCTATTGTATTTAGTAGAGGGTAACGAGAGGTACTACGATACCTCGGTATAAACCTAGAGGGTTTGATTAGTTACCCTAGCGTTTAATATATCGAAGGATTTCACCCTCGAGTTAATCTGAGTCCGTGTAAATAGCTAGAGTTTGATATACGACTATACTTTATTAGACGACTGGATTAAAGGTTATTATTTTATTTTTTTTAATAAACTTGGCGGTAAACTCCCCGTACTTTTAGATATTATAAGTTAGAGGATATTTCCCGTTTCGGGATCGTTTAAATTCTTTAAAGCGGAAAATAAACGCGCGCCGATCACTTTATTAGTAGTTTAGTTTTATTTCCTCGTTTATCGAATATTCCTTACTTTATTAATTCTTAGTCTTTAATTCTTTCAAACTATAAAATATCTGCGAATACGATGGCGCTCTCTATATCTTTTATAATAGAAGTTCTGGCCAAAGACCTATATAATCCGGACGTAGTAGTAGCGATCGCGAAACAGAGGTAAGAAACTATAATTTATTAAAAAGTCAATTTTCTTTATTACTAGATAATTATACTAACGTACTTTCTCTCGATAGATTCTTCTCTATAAAGGATAAGTCGAACGTGACTATAAAGATATAGGAGAAATTTAGGTAAGAAGTATAATCTAAGAGACTTGACCCTTCTCTAAATCTTAAATCGTGGTATTAATACTCCGTTCTACTCCTAGAGATATAACTCATAACGTATATTATATTTAACCTATGAATCTAGAAGACCTTGAAGCGAAACTTCGGTAAAAAGACTTTAAACTCTTAGACCCGATTAATCCTATTAATATAGATAGTTATATTAATACTTCGAGGAAATTTAGAGATTACTCCCCTAGATTAAACGAAACCCCAATCGAAGACGATAAAGAAATAATAGAGCGGTGTAAATTCGAAGCTAAGTAAACCTACGATACTTTAATATAAATAAGTGGGAGACCGACTTGTCCGATTCTATCCAACCCGCCCCCGCCCGGGAAGCCCGTCATTATGGATAAAAAGTAGTAGTATAAGTACGTTACACGAGATGAGCTTTTTTACTATAATACTTATAAACTAAGTAACTCTCTTTATTCCACGGAAGCTAGTGTTATTGTGTTATACTAAGTAGTAGACAGTAGTCGACTCGAGGAAGAACTACGACGGTAGTAGGATTTTCGCGACACTTAGTAACGCATCCGTAAGGATTATCTAGATAAGGTAAGAGAGGAGGATATAGAACAATAATAGTACCCGTACGATCCACACCTTATAGTAAACCTGAAAAAATTAAAGGACTAGAAGGAGTATTAGGCTTATTTTCAAATAAGAATCGACTACTAGAAAAAGTAAATTAAAGCGAATCGACGGGGGGTAGAGATAATAAAGCGGAATAATCCTAAAGTATACTAAACTAAGGGAGGATTAATATAATTCCGTAGTTCGAGCCAAAGACGCTAGGTAGATAATATAGAAAGCCGGCGGGAAAAGCTCGCACCGGAGGAGAAATAGTTAAAATAGGTTAAATAGTAATTTCTAGCGGTTCTATTAAAATACGCTACGTCCTTAAAGGAATTACCGATATCTCGTCGCTAGATAGAGGAGAGGAGCGAGCTAGAAGCGAAACGAGTCTATAATACCCTACTAGATATAGGTAGGAGGTTATCTCGTCCGATCCAACCTATACCTAACGTCCACGATAGCGAATATACGGATAAATACCTTCACGTCCTTTACTACTAGGAGGGTGAATATAATTAATTCGAAGAAGAATTAAAGGAGTAGAAGGAATTTTTAGATTATTAATAAAAGAAAGAGGCGGATAAGGAGGTAAAGGTATAACTATAAAAAGAATAATCTCTAGAGAGCCCGACCCAAGTGAACCTCCGGCTCCAAGAGGAATATCGGGTATATAAGAAAATGGAGTTATATAACGCTAAATAGTAGGTAGAGTTTTAATAATAGTTAGAATGATAGTCTATAGAGAGCCCGGCCTAAATATCCCTCTAGAAAGAATATCGGTCCTATTAATAACTAAAGGTCGAATATACTAAATAATAAATAGAATTCTAACAGCGCTAAATAAATTATTTCTAATAAAAAGAGGATGACTGCGCACGCCAAGGGTTAAAAAGTAAAGTATAGCGAAACTATTCACAAAGTAGAAAAATATAATCGTATATAAAGAACGCACGAAAGTAAATTAGACCTATGGAGGTATAGTTAGAATAAATAGAGTAATAATTTATAGCCCTTTTTACGGAGTGCGCTACCTTATCGGTAGAAGTATTAATATCCGATTATCTCGAGGATCAAGTTATACTACCGAAAAGAGTATCGAGGTTAAATTAAACTACGTTTAAGGACTTTAAATCTAACCGATCTAATAAATCCGCCCTACGAAATAATTAATAACCGGACAAAAATAAAAAGTATACTTTAATATATTCTACGCTTAGTCTAATCCATTCATTAAAAGTATTAAAAGCCGTTAGAAGGAAAAAACCCTACCCCCGACGATAATCAAAGATCCCCGCACAGCGTGGCTATAATCAAAACCAAGGCCCTAATATAATACTATCACTACCTCCGCCTACTAAGGTTGCTCCGCGTAGAAGCCGTCGGTTATCTACTAACGAAAAGAGGTCCGGTATATTAGAAACGGATTTAGTTACCGATCTAGGGAGAAATATATAACTCTAACCTACCGATTTCATACTACGTAGAAGCGATCGGATATCGAAATAGAAAAAGAGGATAAGTACGTTAACTTCTAATACGGCGGTGAGCTCGGTCGTAATCTTATAAATAACTCCGTTCCTACGGTTCAAACCTAAAGGTCGTATTATAGGTAATAAACTAGATAAGAGCTCGGTAAAACCTTATAAAATATCCAAAAAGAGGGGAAAGGATCCTTCACGGTAAATAACCAAGATCCATAATTAAAAATAATTAGGGGCGAGGTCGGAGTACATTCTTCCTATCTTCTTAATATACCTCGACTTTTATAATATTAGGTTAAACCTACCCTAACTTCAACCTTTAAATTTACTTTCTATACTTAACCCTTATATCCTATAGTAGCTCTAACGCTCCCGGAAAAATAATCACTCTCAACTTTAATTATATATACGGTAGAGCGGAGGTTCTTTATTCTAGGAGGTATATATAGTAGCTAGCGCCAAATAGGGTCCCGGCGTTTAATTAAAATCTAAAACTTAAAATTAGATCGGTACTATCTCTAGGATCTAAAATAAATTTATCGATTTTTCGAAGTCTTCCTATACGATTTAGGTGAGTGGATATAAGGAGTAGATTTTTCGTGGCCGGAAATAATATTATACGCCCTCGGCTATAGGATAAAACTAATAATATAATTAGACTTTACTATTCTACCCACATTTAATATAGACTTTATTAAGACTTTCGCGCCCTATAACCCCACCCTCTTTTTTGGTTCCAAGTTAACGGTTATATAAAGACTCCTCCTACCTCTTTATTCCATTTCGATATGGCCCGCGGTCAAGTAAAATCAAAAATTAAAAAGAATAATAAACAACCTCCAGTACTAAAGAGTTAAGATAAAGTACTCGGAGTCTATACTACGAGTTTTAACTAACCGTCTATAGGGAAGTAACCTTAATGTATTATTAAATAAACCGTTCGCAAAAGCGCACGCCTATAACAATTTCGCAAGTAATCTATATCCAAAAGTGATCTTATCTTAAAGGCACAGGCACCTCCCTCCCCACTATATATAAATAATATCCCTATAGGTAGTAAAGTATATTCCTCTATTACCTCTTATACTCCGTCGTACTACTAACTTAATCGAGGCCTCGCAATATCTATAGGTCCTTTATAACCCCTTAAAGCCCTATTAGAAACGGAAACGAGGGCACGAAGCTAGACCTCCTTAAGACCGAGACCGGTCTCCTTTAAAGCGACCGCGATCCTCGCCTTTAAGCTATACTACTAAGGAAAAATTAAAGAAGGAAAAAACGAGCGGGAGGAATACTAATCCGCTCGAATATTAAACCCGAACTAAAAGGTAGCCTAAAGAATACTTCGAATAAAATAACTAAATTAGGGAAGACCTCGAATAGGATAACTAGTTAAAGAAATAAATAGAATATTCGACCCAAATTATTTAATACGTAGAGATTAATAAATTTAGATACCCGCGGCTTATTAGGAAAGCCCCGACCTCGCTCCGTCGGAAATAATCGGACTTAAACTTAACTAGCTTTAACGATTAAAATAAAAAAGAGAGTAAAAGTACTATATACCGTAATATATATTATACTATATTATTTACGGCCAAGGGGAGCTTTATAAACAAATTAGACTTAAATATTATAAATATAAATAAGAGTCTTTACCGGCGCCTTTTAGAATCGGAATAAAATATCCCTAAAAATTCATTATTTCGAGATAACTTATTTAAAAAAACTTACCGAAAGATCCAAGATAAGAACGAAGTAAGGGTTATTTAAAATATCTCTTAATTAATTATCCCTTTTATAGAAACCCTCGCCACCTACGGGGCCACGTATCTCGATTATTTAATTAAAGATATTAACGAAGCCTAGACGACTAGTATACTAGTAGAGGGTTCATAACCGTAACTAGATTACTCTATTAAATTCAGGCGATCCGCCTTTACAGACGAGTAACTTAATAAACTCGATCCGCTTATCGGTAGCGTTTATAATACCTTATTTTTCGTCGTAATTTACCGGATATACTTCCCGTTCCTAATATATAAGGTAAAGTACGGCGCCGTAGTACTCGATATCGTAAACCGACAGAACGCTTATAGTATAACTATTACCGAAAATTATATCGTCGAACTCTATAGAGTTATAAAACGCGAGAAAGAGTTTTATCGAGAAATACTCGCCTTTTCATTCTTGTACGACTATAAGTCGGTAAGGATCTACGGTTACTACCCTATTATTAAGGGAGATAAAATTACCTTCTATCGAGATCCTATTCATAAATTCAGCTTCACCGAATAAGATAATAAAAAGAAATAGGCGGCTTTTATATTCGCGAAGAATATCTATAATATATAAGAGCCTATTTAGTACGAGAGGATCTACTCGGCTATTAATAATTTACTATCTAATATCGATTTCGGCCTTTTACAGTCAGCTTCTTTTTCTTAATCGGAATCTTAAAGTTCTCGACGATTAAACCCCGAATCTATATTTATATTAAATAAAAATAATAACTAATTAAGCCTTATAAACTCCCAAGAAGTTATACTAACTATATCCTTTAATCAAATAACCGGGCGAGTATCTAAAAAACCAAGATATAAACGTACTACGGGTTAATAGCGCTATAATCTAGGAAGGAGGCCTAGTAACTCTAAATATATAAACTCTTAACGAGTTACTCATAACTACTCAAATTAATTTAACGTTTATCCTTAATAACCCGTATTCATAAAAGTAATTTTTATTATACTCGTAATACCTGCCCTTACCCTATAAATTTATTTATACTACGCCTTACTCGCAGCGGCTATATTTACACTAACCTATTATACTCTAAATTTCGACCCGGCCATGTAGTATAATCTCGGAGGTTTTCTAGTTACTTCCTACTAGAGATATAAAAATATCTTACTTTAATATATATAGCGTTTAAATAGAGTTAATACGCCCTTGGCCGCTCTATTTTATATTAGTAGTAATATTATCTATAAGTTCTACTCCGCTTTTTATCCTATTAATAGAGGCTCTCGGTAAACCGCCTCTTAATACTAATTACGAGGTTTACGCCAATATACTTTTTTTATACGTTAATAACGGGCCCCCTAGCGCTTCTTAAATAATATATAAATTATATTACTACTAGAAGCTTCAGTATCGATCCTTAATTCCTCGAAACCGGAGATAATACTAGTTATTAGGATATATAGACCGGTTAGCGCAGGTACGTTACGGGCGGTCCTACTTTAATCTTTAATTATTCGATAACTACTATAATAATTTACTTGATTCTTGCAGCTAATTAAAACTATTAACTTTTAATATAATAGTCTTGGATATAGTTTACAAAATTATAATATTGGCGGCGCTTTACGTTCTAGGCTCCACCTAGCTTCACTATAGTTTCACTAAATATCCTAACATATTATTTTATATATAATTGATAAAGATGTGACGACAAGGTTCAACAACACCCATATAACAGGAAGATGACAGCGCGCTACCTCTAGTAGATATATAACTCATTATCTTATCTAGGCGACTTGTCACGACTGAGGTAGTCAAACTAAGATACTATTAATTGATTATTAATCTCGGCGCTTTTCCCCCCCCAATTCTATTCTCTACTAAGATTGAGTTATCTATTCAAGTACCACTTTTCAATTTCTCTAATCAGCACTTGGTGAACGGATCTATCGGGGAGGAAACACGTACTTTCACTATGAAGCTGGCCATGTTTAGGAGGGTGTTCTAAAATATCCCTAAATACAAAGCTGCGCTCATACGCTGTCTCGTAGGCGGTAACTTAATCGTATTAAGAAAGGCCATCGGGTTCTGGCTATCGGATAAGGAAAAGAGAGTATACTTAAACTTACTATAGGACGTATTCGAGTAAATAATATTCGAGTAAATAAAATGGACCGAGGACGTAGGTAGAATAACTATAATAAAGCGAGGTCTTAACTTCCGCCGAGTTAAAATATTAATTCGAGACTCTACTCTTATACGCTAGCTAAAGGTAATCCTATTCGTTATTATACTTCGAGCTCCCGTTAAACACGCGAATTAAATCCCGTAGATTATACGGACCTTATCGAATATAAGGCGTTCTACTAGGATGAATATCACTAAAGTGGCTCTATATAAGAATAAATAAGATACGAAGCCTATTACTACTATCGAAGGGCTCGTAGCTAGGTTTGATTTATTTATTCTAATTACGACTTTAACGTAGGGGACGCCTTAAGACCAGCTTAAAACTATAACTGTAAATAGAACTACTACTATATCCATCTTTCAACCTATACTTAAGAATATAAATCGGATCGCAGTTACGAAAATAGAATTAAATAATACTAAATACGAGACGGCAGCTATCATTACTTATAAGACTATAAATATATTCTCCCTAGTTATTAGTAGTCCTGCGTTTATAACTAATATCTTATTTATACTTAAATCGCCTTTAAAAGGTCCGAGGTACGATTAATCTAATAACCCTTAGGTATTTATACGCGTAGTTAGTAATAAGAATTTAGTATCTAATAAAGAGCGCGAAGTTATAAAAAACCGGAATACACGTCTAGGATAGTAGGCTACTCTTCTCGTAACGCGTCGTTTAGGAGAAGAATACGCTATAAGAGACAAATATAATTTCCTCATAAAGAGATAAGATAATATCACCCTAGTTGGATAGTTCTAGAGGTAGTCACATAAATATACTTCATTTAAACACATATATTATTATATAAAACTCAACCTCTTTCTTTATACATAATAAAATGATATTTATTTATTAATCAATAATCTTTCTAGCTAGTCCCCGTCCTACTACTCTAATTCTAGTACCCCCTACTAATTCTCAATCCCTACCGATTATAGAGACTTAGGGTAATCCTAAATAAAGGACTAACTTTCCCCGTCTCTTTAACTTCCTCTAGGCCTTCCCTATAGCAAGTCTAAAAGATAGTAGAGGGCACACAACACTCATATACACCTCGATCGCATAAACTTTCAATATCCGTTATATTTACATTTCCGAGGTATATTCAGAGGTCCCGACCTAGACTAAGAAAGAATAATACCATAATACTCCGTATATAGAAACTCTCATAAATATCTATAAAGTAACGTCCGCTAGATACTACAAAAGAGAACGGAAGCCCAAAGTCTTCCAGGACAAGTCACTTTCTAAATAATTTGGATTAGAATAAAAACTTCCTATTAGATAATCGCGGTTTTAGTGCTCGCGGCGCTAGTAACTATAACCTCATTCGACTACCCACCGGCCCCTACTGTGACTATTACTCTCAAGAACAAGTATTCGATCTCGAGTACTACCTCGACCACGAGTACTTTAGAATATGGAAGTACTACTGCTACTACTATTACAATCACTATTAGGAAAACGGTTTCTGTCCCAGCTCTAAATACCGTTCGAATTACGAGCGCTCTAGAAACTAGGAGCACTATAAATACGGAAGGCTTAAACGATTATATAACTATAACGATAATTAATACGTACGGTAAATACTTATCTCTCTCATTTACTTCGAACGCTAGCGCCTCATCCCCGGTAGGTAATCCTTCCGTTACTATACTCTCTAATAGTACCTTCACCCAGTATACTTTCCTAACCGGATAGGTAGGAAGGATATATATGAGTCCGAATCTCAACCCCGACGGTAGTAAAATTAAAAGCAACTATACGGGTCCACCTAATATCGATATAAACTATATAGATAACTATTCGGTACCTATAACGTACTCCTCCGAGGGCACCGTAATATCCGGTTATAATATTAACTTATTCAAGTAACCAAGTATTCTATATAATAATTAGGTAGACGGTCCTATCTACCTAAACTCCGCTTAGAATATTCCTAATAAACCCGCTCCACTCTTTTTCGCAGTTTATACAAGGGTAGCCTATACGTATCCGAATAATAACGACGCTAATATAAGTAACCTCAAGAGTAAACTAGTCTCTTATTATATTAACACATTATATAAAGTACCTTCACAATAATCTAAACGAGACAACTTACTACACGGTGGGTATATAGGTATTGGAGAGGTAAAACGACACCTCTTAAGAAGAAGCGCCTCCTCACCGTTCCTACTTCCATTAGTATCCAGACTTCGGCACCGTCCGCGATATCGTATACACAGTTAGGTCAATAGTATAAGTTATATTTTAACAATTTTCATAACTTTAGCGACGAATTATATTAGTGTCGGGAAATAACTATTTTATTAATAACTTATAGAGATATAAAGTCTACTCTGGCTTAGATAAAACTCCAATTAAATTTAATAATTAGTTATCGCTTTATTTACCACGGGAAAATAATCCCCTCTATACCTCGTTCCTTATCATTAATAATTAGGTAATGAGGTACGAGTTTAACAAAGTCCTAACGGATAATACTTCCGTAATGAAATTCGGTTATAGTATTAGGATAGAATACTACTCGCCGATATACTAGGAACTCTAAAAGAGGAGAGTGGATAGAGATTATCTCTAGAAAACCTCCACTATTATTTATATCAATATAATAAAAACCCCTATACAATTCCGATCACTAGAGGCAAGCTTTGATTATTTTTACTCTCGGTGGATTATAATACGAAAATAGCCTACTTACTATAGGAAGCCCTCCAGTTACACCAAAGTTACTAAAAAGTAATTATATATCTATCTACTCAAAAGCCCCCAAACTACCTATATACCAATGATACGCCGTTAGTTATAGATACTACAAGTTATACTTAGATACCGCCAACTATAGATACGCCACGAGGTTCGCTTTTTAATAATATAACTGAGTCCCTTAACATAAGTTATCTTATTCTATATACTATTATGCTAGAGGCGGAGAATAAAATTTAGGGTATTAACGACTTATTAAGCCTTATAAAATTATAAAATCACTTAAAGATAGCGAGGGTAAAAAAGGATCGGCGCCTCCGAGAAAAGTTTCGTAAACGAAAGATTAATTTATTCAAGAAAGTAAATAAGTTAGTATAGATAACGGAGTTAAAAATATATATAGTCGTTTAATATAACGATAAATATCATATTTATAAATCGACGGAGGAGCCAAAATAGCCTCCTTCCGGAAGAGAGGTTATAAATAAAAGGGATTTTATCTTAAGCCAGGGTTAACTATAATAGGGAAAATATTAACCAAGTTATAAATATCCGGCAGATTTCCAGGTTCCTACTTAAGAGACGAGGGAACTACGTTAACTCGTATAACCTAAAAATAACCACGTTCAATCCGAGGTACCCGTGGAGGTAGGTTAGTATACGAATCATTCCTCTACCGAACGACATATCCTATCTTCGGCGTATATCAAGTCAGTATTACGAGGGCGGTGGGTATATATGAAGTTTCTAATACTTTTATGGCTAGGGTATCTTATATACTCGTATTAAAGAACTCGAGAGAAAATTGGGCGAGGATAATCGTTATTAAATATAATAGAATTTTGATAATATATCAAAGTATCTAATTCTAGAAAGAAAAGGATTATATTTAAAATAACTTTATATATTAAGCTTCAAACTTTTATTCATAAAGTATAGTCCATACTAGTTAAATTTATTATAGAACGCCGGTTTAAATCTCTGAACCCTCCTTTACCTTAGGAATTTGGGAATAGAAAAGTAATATTATATATAAGGACTAAAGATGGATAAGGCTAGACCGACCTCCTTACCCCGAAAAGGTAGCTTACTTTTTAGCCAAGATATACCTTAACTAGTATCTTTACTATAGGCGTATCCTTACACGAAAGGATACTCTTACGCTCTTCAAGACGTAGTATATTAAATTTGAAATTATATATATTCATTTATTAGTATACTATTAGGATTATGTCCTATACCGCCTAATATCGAACGCCAACAGTAAGGAATATATGAATATTTTAATTTCCTCCGTCATAAGGTTAATGAAATAGACTTTCAATAATACTTATATAATTGAATTTATGGATAAAGTTATCGCTCGCCTTAACCGCCTATTGGATATAGGAATAGGTTACCCGAATATCCTTCTTAATAACTAAAGCGTGGGCTGTAGTAACGATACTAGAAATAAAACACTTTATTCGTTATTTAACCGGCACCGTTATAATCTTTCTAAAACTCCTAGTCAAATTCGATAACGATTTCTAAATACGATCGCGACAAGGGCACTATCTCGTTGATAGCGAGGGTATAAATAGTACTTATTATATTCTTAATCTATATTAAGGATTAGTTAGCGCAGCGTTATATATATCGGTCTAATAATAAACCTATCGGCCGTTCACTTCTTTCTTGGATAGCCAGTCGAGATTAACGGATATATACTCGGCTCGGCCCTTAGCTATCGCCGCCTTCTTTAAGAAACTCTCTTATATCGTCTTTCTTATATCGAAGCCTAAGGGCCCATAATATAATACTACGGAGATTTTACTCTAGATCGCATCGTTAATATCCTTAACGCGATTAATCGTAAGGATCATAATCCCTCGATAGTATTTAAATATACGTAAGAACACCGATACGAGAGCGTTATATAAGTTAACGAAAGAGTATAACTACATAAACACGTTAACTTTATCGAGAAGGAGGATGGCCTTCTAATAATAAATAAAGCGAAAGATAGTCGATAACTACTCTTTAAGTACTTTCGCGTCCTAGCCAAGTTCCCTAATAGATATCTAAAAAATTAGAGGGATTAGATAAACGGATAAGAGTAAGACGAAGAGGAGTAAGATAAAGAGGAGAAAGGCTTACCGCGTAGAGTAGCCTCTTAAGGTATTCGGATAATCCTTCTACGGTTAAAATCTTACCTACTCTAGGGGGTCCACTAGAAGTATATTAATCTATGATAAAGGACTAAACGCCGGGATTTATATTATAGAAGTATTATCAAGCCTTAGCCCTTTCCCTCTATAAAATCGTCGATTATATTATCGGATACGCGGGATATATAAGCCTTCGCGAGGGTAATAATAACCTTCTTCTTTATAACGGGAATCGCGAGATTATCGAAAGAAGATAGATTCCAGATAATATCCGTAATATCGTCGACTATAAATTCTACTTCGTTTTATTAGTGTAAACTCCATTTTATAAAGCGTCCGGGGGAAGAAGTTTTACGCTATTATTTATTACTAAAGCTCCACCTATAAACTATCTAGTTATAAATTATTAAGTCGCCTTCGCTCATAATTATCGTATCAAGGTTATTAGTCTTAACTTCTTCTGTATCGGTATTAAAGGATAAGAAAATATAATTAATATTCGACGAGCTCGGCCTAGCCAACTCGTTAATATACGGCCGGGTATAGTTCGGATTGATTTTATAGAAATAAACCACATTAATTATAATATAACTATTTATAGGGACTTCGACGTATTCGCCCTTCTCTATATAGAAGGTATTACCACGATATTAGATATGATATTAACCCATAAAGAAGGCGAATTATCGACTATACCTAATAAAGTATTCCTTTATTTCTTTCTAGTGCCTATGAAACTCGAGTGGAAACACCTTAAACCTGTCAACTCGTTTAGCCCCTTAGAATTTTCCGATTCCTAATACCGACGATATTTCGCTAAATACCTACCCATTAAAGTCTAATAGGCGGTATTCCACGTAAAAGTATATAATTCTAGTACTTATCGTCCTCTCTTTACCCGAATCGTACCGGCAACAAGCTGGCTTTTCGGTATCGAGAATAGTCGTATAAATTTCTATATTCGGCTTAAACAGGGCCCAGAGTAAATCGTACATAATCTCGCGATTTTTGAGAAGCGATACAAGACGGGACGAAGTCGAAATATAAGTAATATAAATATACTCTACTAGCAGATTAAGATACTTAAACTTAATATTATTATCGGTATCGTTTTAGAGTTTTATTCGACGGGCTTCCAGTACCGGGATATAGTAATACAATAAGTTTCGCTTAAACTATTCCGTCGTTAGAGTACGTTTTTAATTAGGTAGAGTAGGTTCATATAATGATTTTATCTTCTCCGAGAGAGAGCCCGTACACGTCTCGCAGAACGATCCTCAAGACGTCTCTTAATCCGTTGGATTTAATATCGACGTAGAATACCTATTCGGAGGCTCCTTTTTCTGGATTTTCCGTCTCAGTATCGAAACGTGCTAGCTTTCCATCGACTTACCGGTTCGAGTACGGACGACGAATATATACTCGTCGAGATCGGTCACCTCTTCAGGCAGTGCTACTAAGTCTACGATATTATACTTAGAAATACCATTATCCTAGCTGGACGGGAGACGTTAGCAAAATCGTAGCCGCAGACTAGTAAACATATATTTCGTCGACTAATTTATACTCCAGCTTCGAGGCTCGAATCTTTAGCTTCTCAGCTTCAACGTGCTTCGTGGCCTCAAGCTTGGCATCTTCGGTTTTGTTCCTCGCGTCGAGCTTTTCTAATGCTCGAACCAACTTCTCGACAGTATGCTCGAAGCGGTCGATGCCACCGACTTACGGCGGCACGTGCGCGCGTGGGCTGTCCTCAGGCATATACGCAGGGCTTCCGGGAGGGGTCTCTGGTGGTCGTGGAGAGGTAGGCGGTTTTGGAAGAATGTCAGTTGGTACCATCATCGCAGGGATAGCGATACCCCCAAGGACAAAGATCTATAAGGTGAGTGATACGGCTGTTTATGAAAAATGCTTTGTGTTCGTGAGGTGAGCTCTGCAATTCCGTCAATGTAGGCTATAGCGTGACAAGTGGAGAATACCGGACTGGTGACGAGAGTGGGAAGCACAGCTGAAGAGGAAAGATATACAAGGACTCAATCGACCCCATTCCATCTGCGCGCTTCGGACGCATCCTGTGGATTATCTCTTTCCCTTTTGGCGACGAATGTAGCCCGTCGAAGACATCATATCATGCACGAGGGAGAACCTCTGCGAAACGATTGCAATTGTGCTTTTCGGGCTTAGCTGTGAGTTCATCAAGATATTTGCAATTGTGTGTTTGGGGTCTAGTGTTGGCTGGAGCAGGAAGACTGCATTTGTGCTTTTTGAGTCTAGCTCTACCAATCACAGTCTAGCTCTGTCGGGGATTCGTCGGGAAAACTTGAAATTCTTGCAGGGATGTCCATTGGGTAGTTGCCAAAACATGGAGCCCTGAGATCTGAAACAAACGTTATCTGCGTAAACGGATCCGAAGTAATCCATGGATCAGGAAAATTCATCTGAAAAGAGCCACCAGCAGTTGTAGAGGCTAGCCGATTGTCTAACGGAGTATTGAGTTCGGAATTAGGTATGCTTGATGTGGTGGAAAAGTCCGCTAGCGACGCGTCTAATTGAGAGGGCCTGACAGGTATGTCCGCAGGAAAACTGCCGAGATATGGAGCCCTGAGATCAGGGTCCAGCCTGCTCGAAGTCATAGGGAAGTTTGTCTGCGAGGCCTCGAATTGAGAGTTCCCTGAGGGTACATCCGTGGAAAAATCGCCAAGGTACGGAGCTTGTAGGTTTGAGTCTAGGACACTTGATGTCCTTATTGAAGTCGTCTGCGGGGCCTCTGCGTGAGAATGTCTTGAAGGTACATCCGTAGAGAAGTCGCCAAGATATGGAGCTCGGAGGTCTGAGTCCAGTGTGCTTGTTCCGATTGGTAGATTTGCGTCCAATAAAGCCCTTGGATCGCACATCGTCGCCCCGAAAGCGTCAAAAGTCACTGCTGCAGACAAAAATTGATCATTGACATCGAAACTTAGCATGCTCGAGGACGTCGGAAAGTCCGTCTGCAAAGCTTGAGTCGGCCACTCTTTTAGAGGAAGATTCGCAGGGTTCTGGCGAGGAAAAGAAGCTTCGATGTCCGGGCACAGCATGTTTGATGTGAGTTGTAGGTCCGCGTTTGACAGGGGCCTCGGATCAAGAGAGTTTGTCTGTGGAAGATCCAAAGTCGCTGCGGCCCTTGACCAACTTCTGCAAGCATCATGATCATGGTTTGTGTAATACGCCTCAACTTGGCAACAATTACTGGCTTCATAATCACGACTCGGCCGATTAATGGTCAGCGTGGGGTTATATTCTTGATTCGCCTCAACGCGATCCGAGTGCTGGAGGAGCTCTGAGATTTTCGCTGGAATGTTTTTGGAATGCTTCTGATATCTCGAAAACCACTCGGTATTGCGCTTTCGATACTCTATAATAACGTTAAATCCCAATATGAACTTGAAGTGACACGACTTACGCCTCTTTTCCCCATAATTTCTTCTGGGGATTTTCTGATATTGGTGATTCCATCGCAGCTGTGAGTATTGCCTGACTTTCATACTATATTTAGAAGCTTGTCAATCAGCTTGAATTAAGGATCGCAGATCTGACTTGCGGATGGATTGGCTCGGTTATATACGAGAAGACCCCTTGGAAGAGCCATCTGCTTAGTCAGCTCTTTAGTGCGAGACGTCAATGACGTTATTTCGACTTTCCAACAAGCACGGTATTTTCTACAGACCTTAAAGAAACGCGGAGTAAGTGTACCGTGCATGAAATTTGCTTGTGACAAGATAGCTAAAACACCATAAGGTGCAAGTTACGCTGCGAGGATCGAATCGAATCAGGCAGGCCCAGGTCAGCACGGCAGTCACTTAGAATTTGTACGAGACCAAATTCTTGTCGACCACTTGTACAAGTAAGATACTAGTCCTTTGAATGTCATTATGACTCTCTCTGACTGTCACTTTATCTACCAGAGAAACCTTCCAACATGAATCCGTGCCAGATGTGCGGTGGCACTGGCAAAAATGGTGGATACGATTGCGGTGTATGTCATGGCTCTGGACAGGAGTGAGGAATAACTGAGAAGGTCGAATATGGTCTCAATACCTGCGTTGGCTCAAGTTGATGTGCCCTCACGGCACCTAACTTGGGAATACCTACGTTGTTGCTAGGCATTTCCATGCACTCTCATTTATGGCACTCTTCATTCTGCTGCACCTTTAGGAAAAGACGGAGAAGTCGCTTGTCATAGCTTAGCTAAAGTCCCAAGGCGTGCTACGTGGCATGGCATGTCGACTCAACACGTGAATGGTCAGGACTGAGCGCTCATCTCTTGGGTGAGATATGCTGGGCTTTAGCATTATGATGGCTGGGCTGAATTGTGGACGTCTTTCAAATGCAACTAGGACGGGCAGGTTCAATCTCAAAAAAGTTCATGATCGGCATAAAAGATTTGGATTACCCTTTACACAGCTATTCGAACACAAAATTTTCGATGAAAATGTCCCCCGTCTCTACTGCTTCCACTCTCATTGCCTTCACTTCCTCCTCAAGCTCCCTAGATTTAGGCAGTTTCATCTTGGCCCATTGTCCGACTTCCTCCCTAGCTCCGAATCCAAAAACAATGGCAGTTCCTTCAACGATGGTAAAGGCAAGGCGAGCATCTGATATAGATCTAGACACAATCAGCGCAAAGAACTCGCAGGCGACATTTATTCACATTACTTACAATCCTCCCTCCTTCATTGTCACCTCGACGGAAGTAACACTTTTGCTTTTGAGTCCCTCTAGAGAGACCTCAAACCAGCCCGTCGAGGCAGGCTTGACATCGAGGGAGTGAAGATGTGAGCCTTCGTAAAACACGACCTTCGAATTGGTAGGCCAAAGTTGAACAAGAAGAGCCACTGGCTTTCTGACTTCCGCTGGAGGGTTCCGAAAAGTGCAGTACGCGTGATTGGGGTCGCGACCAAACGCTTTCCAGGCCCCCAGACATGGTCGTTCGATGACCGAGCTCGCGACCCTACGCACACGCTGGTAAGGTAAGTTGAGTGTTTGAGTTCACCCCTTCGCATGTCTCTTCACTTACCTCATCACCAACCGTGCTGAGCCGACAGAAAACCAAGCCGTCTTTTCTATCAAATGGGTAGCCTGTCTCTCTGATCTTGTCAACTCGCTTCCCCACGGCTTTGTCGGACACCCAGAAGAATCCCTTTTCCCTTACGTTCTCACTCCACAATGCAATAATAGAATCGTCGATCGAACCCATCGCAGCCACTTTGGATGCGGATAAGAAACGTTGGGAATAAGCAAACGAAGATCAGCACAGCTGCAGTCGAGGTCGGAAAGTGGTTGATGATTATCTAAGCCACTGATTGGCTAGGCCAATATGACCAAGTAGCCTGGCTACCGGCTATGGGACATTATTGAGCGTTGTGGGACCACAGGACGGATCAAATTTGTATTCACCTTATCTAGGGAGTTACGTCGATGGGTAATTGCAGAGGGAGTTCGGGCCCTCCAGCGTAAGAGGTAGCCTACGTGTTTACGAGGCTATTCCGCGTAAGATGAGGGGGATAGAGTAGGGTAAAAGCGCACGGCATAAGAAGAGATGGATTAAAAGTATGATAGCCTGAAGGTTGATGCCCAACGGATGTTGAGAGCTGTCCTTCAGTGGGGTAGGACGAGCATTATTGGCAGGTCTGGTGATATGCGCCAGACAATGGGTTGGCGAGAGACACCGGAGCTCACCTAGAAGTGGTTTGCGTCCTTTTATTGACTGAGGCATGCGAGTCAAAAGGCTTGGTGGGGCTTTTCCGTCATGTGGCCTTTGGAAAATTACCTCGGCTTTACTGGTCTAGGACTAGTGCAAAGTTCACGAGGAACGGCTGGCGTTTATTTTGGAACTCGCGTCACTCGCAACACCCTGACGCTTTCATCATCTCATGGCTCAGTTCTCTGAGAGCGAGCTTGACGTTATTAAAACCAATCCTATCAAGGACGAGTTCAAAGCCCTCCTCGCCACAGTCAAGTCCACGTATCCAAGCGCGAAGGTTGCGAATTCGCCCACCAGTTATGAGAAACTTCTCGCAGATCCAGGTACGTGCAACGCACAACACTTTTGACCTAGCTAATCCACGTTAGTCGGAAAAGATCTGGTTCTTAGATTTATAGGCACTTTGCAATTGTTGCCAGCAGCATCGGCTCTTCCCTCCAAGTATGGATTGGGACCACTTAGCGGTGACATAGCTCTACTTTACTCTGGTCTCTCCTCAAGCCAAATCAACGACAACTTCATCGCCGGGCTGCTACATGCTCTGGTCGCTGGAGAGGACGATCAGAATATATGGGCCAAGCTATACGAGGTCATCGCGCGTACCAGACCAACGCCGCAACCTACAACCCCTCCCCAATCTCAACCATCATTTATATCCTCGTTCCAGCAGACGCCTTGGTCCTTCAACACGGGCAGCTTCGCAGACGCATCCGAGCACAGGAAGCAGGTCGATGATGCGCTGAGAGAAGAACTCCTCCCCACCCTTCGAATCGATATCCCTGACTTCATCCCCGCCGTCTTCGGACATATCCCCCGACTCGACGAGCTAGCAGAGACGGTGTTCGATCGATGTCAAGAGGAAGATACCCGGCTCTACACCAAAGGCAGCGGTTGGACTGAGTGGCCTCCGAGTGCTAAAGAGGACCTCGTCCTGGAGTGGCTGCAGGGCCTCATGAAGCTTTTTATGGCATGGACCACTGAGCGTGGCGAGTGTATTAGATCTGGACGGCAGATCTACCAAGGTCCTGGCGTTTATCTGGATGGATCCCCCCTCAAACGGAAGATGGATGTTGGTATTACGGCACGCCATAGACAGAGCCAAGCTCACGAGGACGGAGTCGACGAGAAGTCTGATGCACGGATCTCCAACTGGGCTGACATCCTCGTGACTGGAGAGTTGAAGAGCAATCCCGTCGAAGATGGGCAGACTCCAGCATGGTTGGACTTGGCCACTTACGCTCGGGAGGTTTTCCGTACGCAAGACCGGAGGTTCGTCCTTGGGTTTACCCTCTGTGGATCTATGATGCGCTTGTGGCAGTTCGACCGATCGGGCAGCTCTGGATCCTCCTCGTTCAATATCAACGAGGACGGATTCAAATTTATTCATGTCATGCTTGGCTACTACCTCATAAACGACACGCAGCTGGGTCTTGACCCCACGATTCAGCAATCAAACGGCAACTGTTACGTAGAGATCACTCGAAATGATCAGATGGAGCGACTTGTTCTTACGAAGCTCATTAAAAAGCAAGCGGTGATTGTTGGCCGGGCGACGTCTTGTTGGAAAGCGTACCGTGAAGGAGACGAATCGAAGGAACCTCTTATCGTCAAAGATTCATGGCAGTATGAGGAACGACCTGAAGAGGGGGAACTCATCAAGGAGGCAACGGATAAAGGCGTGCGAAACATCGCTCGATACTATCATCACGAGACGGTGCAGGTTGGGGGGGAGAACGACGACACTATCAAGAATGTACGGAGAGGGTTCATGAAAGCATGCGGTCGGACTACATTCAGACAGAAATCCTTTATTGGGGCTGAATCATCTGCCTCGGAGACTTTGGGTAGAGCTGTGGCAGGGCAAGCTCAAAGTCGAAGTCTATCACGCAAGCGATCGTCAAGTTCGGCCCAGATGGCGCCGCCACCTAATAAGAGGTCTTGCTCAAGCCGTCGATCAAGGGATCCAGTGACGCCTACCCACAACCGCATCCGTCGACGTGTCATCACTCGCGATGCTGGGAAGACCATCCAGACAGCGAATTCCCTGGTGGCCGTCCTGAACGGTTTTATTGGAGCTATCAATGGTACATAGCGCATCTTGAACGCCGCGAAGCTCGCTAATGGGTTCCAGGGCATGAATCTCTGTTGGACGCGGGCATCCTCCATCGTGACATCTCGATTGGAAACATTATGCTCACCGAGCAAGAGGATAAAGGCTTTCTCATCGACTTCGACCTTGCAATCAAGACAGGCGATATCGGAGCGTCTGGAGCGCCGAGCAAGACTGGTACGAAGGTCTTTATGGCTATCCGTGCACTACTTGGCGAAGATCATACCTTCATGGACGATCAGGAGTCGATTTTTTGGGCTTTGTTCTGGATCTGCATTCATTGGAACGGGCCTGGCAAAAAAGCCAGAAAATCAGAATTCGAAGAATGGAATTATCTATCCACTACGAGACTCGCAAGAGACAAAGCTGGGCTAGTGTCAACGGAAAGAGATTTCGACTCGACTGTTGAGAGAAGTTTCAGTGACTGCTGTCAAATAATGATCCCCTGTATGAGAGAGCTGCGCAGGGTTGTTTTTCCAGGCGGTAGCAGATGGGATAGGGAGGACCGAAAGTTATACTCTCGGATGAGAGCAGTACTTGAAAAGGCGAGAGACGATCCAAAGGTCCTAGCTACAATGTGATGTTAAGACTCCGTATGAATATAATTTGAATTCTATGAATCTGTATCTCAAGAGGCTTGTCTTGCTGCTTCAGTCAAGTGAAGAAGACAGTCTTTAGTATTTTACAGACTTAGAATTTGCCACAACATGGTACAAGGAGTCACCAGAAGCACGAAGTATGGCAGGTGCAAAAATTTTCATGGCTATTGATGCACTTCTTGGTAAGTAGCAAAATCTTAAACATGATCTTGAGTCGTTCTTCTGGGGTTTGTTCTGGATCTGGATCCATTGGAACGGGCCCGGCAAGAAAAGGAGAGAATCAGAGTTTGAGCACAACCGCACCGGCCAAGTGCTGTAGAGGCTGCGACCCAGTCTGCACCAGACCAATTGCATGTGTTGACATACCTTCAACCGGCTCCGAATCTCATTCAAAAGTAGGTCAAGAGGTGGACCAACAGTGGCAAAGCTTTTGGGTACGGGCAAATCTTAGCGCTATAAATTTTTAGGGACATGGTCGATAGGAATGATGGAGCACGATACGGAATTGGATGGGAGAGCAGAGAAAACTTCGCAAATTAGATGACAAGAGTCGAGCTTGGGCTAGAATGAAGCTATGGCTTGTGCATTATGGGACGTGGAACAGGCGGAGGCGGTAACGTGTCGACGCGAAAAGATCCAGAGTCATGAAGCGCTCGCAATGGAGCGATTGTTTTTATTGGGGTCCTCGTTTTATGTTAGTTGAATGCGCATCCAAGTGGAGATGCATCTACCACGATCTTGAAGCTGAGTAGGGCCTATGCAGCGGTTCATCAATTGCTAGCGTCTTGATTTGAGAATTCCGTCCCCTGTACCTGACTCAGGCTCGGAAAACACATCATCGCCATTGTTGTTATCCTCATCATTGCCATCACCGCTGGAGAGGTTGTGAATACATTTTGTTGCCACTGATCGTAATTAGTAAGAAAAATCTAGTATTCCGAGGTGACGGCTGGTTGCTCACTCTCGACGATCTCTTCTTCCCAGACGCCCATCTGATAATCGACGAGTCCTAACTTTTCCCATTGATCGCATTGCGACGTTATTCCGTCACCTAGCCTTTCGAGAGTTTCTTTCGAAAGAGTATTCTCAGCGTCGCCTGATTCTTGCCGTGAATCTTGCATTTTCTGAGTCTCATCCAGCTGGCGTTGAAGTAAAGCCAGCCAGCAGTGGTTGAAGTCTTCCCAGAGCTTAAGGCGACGGCCATAGGATTCTCGATCGTCCTGCGTAAGTCCTTGGAAAGATTAACTATGAGCTAGTCATAACACCGTCCTTGACATACCTAGATCCGCAGCGTGATTGAAAAGCCATTCGGAGATTTCGAATAAAGACTCCGCCGCCGCAACCAGTCTGCCGTGGGACGTATTCTCGTTCGTCTTCATTAACTGACCGTAAACGTAGTCATAGATATCGGTTTCTCGTTGCTGTTGGTCGGTAGGTTCAGCTCTGGCGGCTTGTTCTGGTTCTGCCCCAGGATCCGAAGAAGCAAGTGTAGAATGTTCAAGATCACTTGAGGGGTCATATTTCAGACCCTGGTGATACAGTGTGGTTGGATATTGTTGAGGCATTATTCCAAGTCCTAACACTCTTCTGTCGTCTCCAGCCGGGGATGACTGCGGGAAATTGAATCGCTTTGGCACAATCTCGGCAGCTGTTTGCTGTCGTAATTGATGCGGAGGCACATTTCTGTATAGGAGTTGCTGCGAAGCGTCTTGAGGGAACGATTGCTGGTTTATAAAGCCCTGGAGGTATGCAGGCTGGTATTGAGAGGAGCTGCCGTGCATTTGTCCTGCTGGAAATTGATGTTCTTGCGCGTATCGAAAGCATTGTTCTTCCTGGGCACTCTCTCCTGTACCTGCAGCCTGCCATGTAGATGTTGCCGCGCCCGTCAATAGCTGTGCTTGCCTGAACCTACCAGAGCCATCGACGCCATATGCCCCTCCAATATTTCGTATCCTCCTCTGCTGTCCATCATCTTCTATACCAGTCATCCAACCGAAGGCTGAATCCTCCATGCGGTGAGGGTGTCACAGGGGGTCGCGAACAACATAGGGCTGTCGAAGGCTCCGATGAGGACAGCTGGCGAGCGTAAGTTGCAGGCTCTCGATGATTTATCAAGAGCTATGTAGCATTCGCTCGGAGGAAATGAGGGGATACTTATAGCTCGGAAAGCCCTTCGAACAATATCTCCTACGCGACCACTTCTTAAAACCAATTTCAACTCAAAGGAGGTTTGGGACTGCGGGACACTCGTCCGCGATCCGAGGACCGAGCTGGATTGGCATCATACACTCCCATCTTTCGGAAGCAATATCCATTTGCCGTGGTAGCGTCTCACTCGTTGAGGGTCAAGTTATAGGTCGGGGCGTGCATATTCCACCGTAATAATGCCACGCTATTGCGTTGGCCTGATGATGGCGGTAGGCTTCGCAGGAATTCACCGTGGTCTTTGACGTACGACTTCGCTGCATGGACCTAGAGACGTGTTGATCAGCTCAATATAGGTGATGGCTAGACACCTGTTGTTAAACTCTTATCGTGCACTACGCGTCATATCGAATGACGTAATGTGGCCCAGATCGTAAAACATGATCACGTGCACTAATTTTTCTTCGGTAGAGTGCGGCAAATGCTTTAGGCGGTTTCACCCCACCATGCGCAACATTTTCATATCTAAGGCTAGATCGTTTCAACTTCAGGACTGCGAAGCTCTGCTTGCTTCCGGGCTGAAATTCAGTACCGTACCGATACTTACATAAAAGTATATCCGTTTCTTATGCTAGCAAACCCAGGTTTCCGGTTAAAGAACACTTGGAAGTCCCAGGCATCCCCGGTGCAGATAGAGCTATCACCCACGGAGCCATGCCAACCACAAAGTCTATGAAGGAGGTTGCATCCGGACTTGCAGAGAGGCTGAAGCCAAAGATCACACATGTCTCCCACAGCTCGTATCCTTGGCTCTTTGTGCCTGCTGAAGAAGATGATCGTGCTCTGGTCAAGGACCGGTGGTTGAAGGTAGTAGCATAAATCTGGCGTGTTGTTTGGCATACGCTAAATATGAGAAAGGACAAGGCCAACCTCGAGTCCGTTGCAGAGACAACTGGTAGATCTTTCAAAGCGGACCCCGAGAAAAACGTCGTCGAGGCATACCCCATTATCTGGACGGAAAGATCAGGGACTCTCAAACGCCCATTTCCGAAACAACACTTGGTGATACTCGCGTTGGACGATCTACACCAGAACAACGGGCTGCCTCTAATTGAAGGCGGGGAGACGCTTGCGTCTGGAGACTATGTTGTATTGTCAGGCGATAAGGATATAAGGTTTAATGGCAAAGGAGGGGGATTAGCATTTTTCATTTTATTGAGTCTTTAGCCGACGCCTTTGTCTTTGGTCCGAGAAACTTTTCTTTCAAGATCATTAGTGGATCCATAGCGTTTACTCTTGCGTCCCCTCCTCGTGCTCTGAGAGCGACAATGTTTGTTGGTGCATTGCATTCCCCAACGCCAAACTCTCTGCCCAAGCATCCATGTTCTCAGGCTGTGGCAGTGGTAAGATCGGTTCGTGCATTGCATTCCCCAACGCCAAACTCTCTGCCCAAGCATCCATGTTCTCAGGCTGTGGCAGTGGTAAGATCGGTTCGTGCATTGCATTCCCCAACGCCAAACTCTCTGCCCAAGCATCCATGTTCTCAGGCTGTGGCAGTGGTAAGATCGGTTCGTGCATTGCATTCCCCAACGCCAAACTCTCTGCCCAAGCATCCATGTTC
>JAABUS010001944.1_pt1 | contig 41776 bp, 34 predicted proteins | sample 5560161 | NCBI WGS metagenome assembly JAABUS01 (sample SAMN10711885, study PRJNA513376) | rock metagenome | isolation source: Antarctica rocks | place: Antarctica: Victoria Land, Trio Nunatak nord | collected 2016-01-04
ATTGTGGCAGACTTGTTCCTGCGGGTTCATGCGGTTCCTCCTGCTGACGGCAAGCACCAGCAAGACTGCCGCAGAACCCGTCTCCTTTCAACCTCGCCACCGTCCACGGTTCAATGGGGTGCTACCCCCATATGCAGGCTTCGGATGCACCAGCATCGGGTGGAACGAGACTTGCATCGACGCTGAGCAGGCAATCATGGCCGGTAGTTGAAAGAGATAGGGAACACGGGATGCCGGACGCGGCGAACATGCACTCTTTGCTCGAACGGTGTCAGCGGCAGGATCGCGCGGCGTTTGCCGAGTTATTTCGGTTGTACCACCTGCGCGTCTTCCACAGCGCCTACCTGATCGCGCACCATCGGGAAGCGGCGGATGACATCACCCAACTCGTCTTCATCGAACTCTTCTCCGCGCTACGGCGCTTCGATCTGAGCCGTTCGTTCCTCCCCTGGCTCTATCGGGTCACCCACAACGTCAGCGTGGATTATCTCAAGCGCAATCGTCGGAGCGGCGACACGGTGCCGATACCGGACGCGCGCCCCGACACGCTGCTCGGGCCCGATCCCGCCCCCGGACCCGCCGATCACGCCGAGCAGGCGGAGTTGCGCCGCGCCGTCTGGCAGGCGATGGAGCGGCTGTCCGTCGATCAGCGATCCGTCCTCGTCCTCTGCTACTACGCCGATCTGCACGAGCAGGAGATGGCGACCGCGCTCGGCGTGCGCCCCGGGACGATCAAGTCCCGGTTGCATCGCGCGCGGCAGGCGTTGCGGGAGGAATTGACGCGCGATCACCGCTTCATTCCCCCGGAATACACCCGTGGCGTCCAGATGACGGAATCGGCGCAGGGGGCGGGCGAATGACGATGGAGCAACGCCCGGAGCATGTGCCCTCATCATCGGAAGCGGCGGTATCGCCCCAGGGTGCGTCGCGTCTCGACGCACTCATCGGCGAGACGCTGAGGGAGCGAGCGGACGGCGTTGCCCCCGCGCCCGACGCGCTGGCGCAACTCAACGCGCGCCTCGATGCGGCGGCCCCCGCCCCGAAGTGGTGGGCGCTACGTCCTCGACTGGTCGGCGCGGGGGCCGCCGCGCTCATCCTGCTCGTCATCTTCACGCCGGTGGGTCGCCTCGCCGCTGCGGGCGTGCAGAACGCGACGCAGACGATCATCACGACCGTCAAGGAGATCGCCACCGGCGGCGGTGATGACAGCCCCAAAACCCAACCGGGTACGCCGATTGTGCCGGGTCGGGCAAATAGCTCCTCGACCACGCTGATGCCAACGAATGGGGTCGGTTCGCCCGGATCAACAGGCACGGTTGGCGGCACCGGCACCACTGGGACGGCAACGCAAACGCCAACATCCGCGACAAGCGCGGCACCAACAACAAATGTCGCCCCTATCGCAGGCACGGCCACGATCGCGCAGCGACCGACCGACACAACGGGCGGGACGACACCCACGACTGCAACGGAGCCAGCGAGCCAGGTTAGCACGCAGACGAGCAGTCCGACAAGCGCTGCAAGCACCCCCACGACTGCCACAATCCCCCCGGCATCCACACCAGCGACCGCCACGCGCATAGGTACAACCACCGGGACAACGACAGGTTCGGCCCCAGTCGCCACGCCGCCCTCGGGGAGCGGGACCATCGCACCTCCGACTCCCACTGCAACGATATCCCCGTGACACGCTCCCGCTGCCTCATCACGTAACGCAAATCCCAAGGCTGCATCTTCCCCACAACGCGGTTATAGGCGTCGTCGCTCGTATAGCTGCCGCCGAGGCTGATGCACAGGACGACGGGCCGCCCCACCGCCACCGAGAAATTGTCCCGACTGTATAGAAGTCCTCACCATTACACTCAGGTGTGTTCGAGGCGGAACCAGTAGAAGGCGTGCGGGCCAAGGGTAAAGAAGTACGCCTGCTCGGTGATCGCCGGGAAGTGCGTCTCGCCGATCAACTCCACCGGCTGCATCCCCGCGAAGGAGCTGAGGTCAATCTCCGAGCACTGGACGAAGCGCGACAGGTTGAGCACGATCAGCAGCGTCTGCCCCTCGTACTGGCGGGTGTACGCCAGCACCTTCGGGTTGCCGCCGCCGATGAAGTGCAACGAGCCGCGCCCGAACGCCGGGTACTTCTTCCGCACGCGAATCAGCCGCTTAACCCAGTGGAGGAGCGAGGTCGGCGTGCGCTCCTGCGCCTCGACGTTGATCGACTGGTAGCCGTAGACCGGGTCCATCACGACGGGGCTGTAGAGCCGCGCCGGGTCCGCGCGCGAGAAGCCGGCGTTGCGGTCGCTGGACCACTGCATCGGCGTGCGCACGCCGTTGCGGTCGCCGAGATAGTAGTTGTCGCCCATGCCGATCTCATCGCCGTAGTAGAGGATGGGGCTGCCGGGCATCGAGAGGAGGATGCTGTTCAGCAGTTCGATCTGGCGGCGACCATTCTCCGCGAGGGGCGCGAGGCGGCGGCGGATGCCGATGTTAATCTTCATCCGTGGGTCCTTCGCGTACTCGTAGTACATATAGTCCCGCTCGGCGTCTGTCACCATCTCTAGCGTCAACTCATCGTGGTTCCGCAGGAACATCCCCCACTGGCAGAGTTCGGGGATCTCCGGCGTTTGTTCGAGAATCTCGACGATCGGCATCCGCTCCTCACGCCGGATCGCCATGAAGATGCGCGGCATGATTGGGAAGTGGAACGCCATGTGAAATTCGTCGCCGTTGCCGAAGTACGCGCAGACATCGGCGGGCCACTGATTCGCCTCCGCGAGCAGGATGCGGCCCGGATAGCGCTCGTCCACGAAGCGGCGGACCTGCTTCAGGTAGGTGTGCGTCTCCGGGAGGTTCTCGCAGTTCGTCCCGTCGCGCTCGTAGAGGTACGGCACCGCGTCGCAGCGGCACCCATCGAGGCCGAGGTCGAGCCAGTACGCGAGCATGTCGAGCATCGCCTGCTGCACGGCGGGATTCTCGTAATTGAGGTCCGGCTGATGGCCGAAAAAGCGGTGCCAGTAGTACTGCCCGGCGACGGGGTCGAATGTCCAGTTGGAAATCTCGGTGTCGGTGAAGATGACGCGCGCGTCCTTGTACAGGTTCGGGTCGTCGCTCCAGACGTAGTAATCCCGGAACGGCGAGTCAGGCGCGCGACGCGCCTCCTGGAACCACGGGTGCTGATCCGAGGTGTGGTTGAGTACGATGTCCGCGATCACGCGCAGGCCGAGCGCGTGTGCGCGGTCGAGAAAGGCGCGGAAATCGTCCAGCGTGCCGTAGTCGGGATGGATAGTGTAGAAGTCCGCGATATCGTAGCCATCATCCCGCAACGGGGAGGGATAGAAGGGGAGCAGCCAGATGCAGTCCACGCCGAGATCGCGGATGTACGGCAGTTTCTCCGTCAGCCCCCGGAAATCGCCGCTGCCGTCATTCGTGCTGTCGTAGAACGAGCGCACGGGCACTTCGTAGAAGATCGCATCCTTAAACCAGAGCGTGTCGTCCATTATCCCCTCGGTGGTCGGCAGAGATCGGAAGCTGGAAACCAGATGCCAGATGCTGGTGATTGTCTTTCTCAGGACGCCCAGCATGAAGATGACGAACGTAGTCTTAAGTCGATGATCGCTGCACAGGCTGCAGCCCGCGTCACCGATGACATGGGCTTCAGCCTGCCGAACCATCAGTACCGTATCACGTTCTTAATCGTCATACCGGGCGATTCCGTCCGGCGCATTGTGCCACAAGGGAGGCGGCAGCCGTCAATGTGCGAGAAGGGCGGGGCTGTTTATGAATCGCCCCGCCCTTCTCAGTCCTCGGCCCCTCTTATATAAGCACGAAGGAGTTGGCGATGATCGGCCCGTAGCCTGCGTAATCCTTCGCCTTATCCGCCACGACGGCGTACGTGAGGACGTACCCCTTGCCACTGGCGACGAGGAACCACTGGTGCAGTTCGTAAATGGTGCCGTCCCCGGCGAGATCGGCGGTGTAAATCTGCAACTTGGCGGGCTGCGCGTCGATGGTCGTGTCGCTCTCGCTGACTTTCTTGTACGACTTCAAACCACGCGACGGATCGGCGATCGTCCTGAAGTTCGCATCGTAGTATTGCTGGAGCGTCAGCGACTTGCTGTCCTCGATGACGACATTGAAACTCGGCGTCCCACTCGGCGGCCCAACGAGCGCCACGACCTGCGGTTGGCTCGATTTCCGTTCCGTCCAATCCTTCGGATAGTCGAACGAGAAACGGCTCTGTGAATCGGTATAGGTCTTGTCGAGCGAGAGGCCGCCAGTGAACGACCCGGCGACGCTGTCGAACGTCGGGATGTTCGCGGTGAACTTGTCGTTCGCCGCGTAGCAACTGAAGAGGACGATTGTCTGGTCCGTCGAGAACGTGACGAGGTACCCGCCGAGCGTGACGGTGTTGTTCTTGTCGGTGAAGGTATAGAGCAGCCGCACGCCGTCCTGGCCCGCCACCTTCACTTGTGTCGTCTCCGTCAACTTGAAGTTCGTCAGCTGCTTGCTGAAGGTCGTGGAGATCTGATCCGCAAGTTGCTGCGGCGTGGGCTTCTTCTCGCCATTGAGGTCGGAGGTCGTCACACCGGAGATGGTGGTGCCCTGAAAGGTGAATTGCACGTCGGTATCGGCGTCGCCCGGCGCCTGCTCCCACTCCTTCGGGTAGTGGAGGGTATAGCGGTTCGCGTCGTCCACGTAGATGTTCGGCCCCACCGTCGTCGGGAATGGCTTGCCGGCGGCGAGTTTCACTTGATTGGAGGCGGTCGGGAACGCTGTGCCCCCGCTGGGCTTCGATGTGCCGAGGCCGACGAGCGATGTCCCGGCCACGGCGGTGCTCGTGGGGCGCGCGGTGGCGCCGACGGGTGTACTCGTCCTTCCGGTCGCGGTGGCTGTTGTGCCGGTTGCCCGTGCGGTCGCCGTCGGGGCGTTCCCGGTCGGTGTCGAGAGTGTGAAGGTCGGCACATTCAGTGTCGGCGCGATGAAGGTTGGAACGTTCGGGGTCGCGATGCCGCCAATGGCGGTCGTCGAGGTGGCTGCGGCATTCGCGATTTGTGTTCCAACCGGCACCGTGGCGGTCGCCGACTTTCCGCCCCCGCCGCGCGATGCCGCGATGCCGATACCGCCGACGACGAGGATGACCGCCGCCAGAATCCCGAGGATCGCCGGGAGCGGCAACCCACCGCGCTTGCTCGGTTGCGTCGGTGGCGGCTGCGCGTAGGGGAGGGGTTGCGTGCCGTATGGTGCTCCCGGTGGCTGTTGTGAGCCGGGATTGTACGTGGCGGGCGGGATGCCGGGTGCCTGTGAGCCGGTGGCGGTATACGGGTATGGCCCCGTACCGCTCGATGGCGATGGCGGCTGCGCGCCGGAAGTATACGGCCCCGGCGCGCCCGGCGGCTGGGAGGATACGCCCCCGTACGCGCTCGGCACGCCGCCAACGGGGTTTGCGTAGCCGCCCGGCTGCTGCGAGGGTGGGCCGGGCGGGTATGTGCCGGGCGGCGGGGGTGGGAGCACATAGGCCCCCGTCCCGGACGCGGGCTGCGGTGCGGACGAGAGGCGGGACAACTCCGCGATGAGGTCCGTGGCGCTCTGAAACCGCTGATCCGGGTCCTTCTGCATCAGGCGATCGACGATGGCGACGAGGGCGGAGGGGGTATTGGGTCGCGCCTGCGCCAGCGGTGTCCGCCGACGGGCGAACGGCTCCCCGACGATCATCTCGTACAGCACGAGGCCGAGACTGTACAGGTCGCTGCGACCATCGATGTACCCGAAGCCGCTCGCCTGCTCGGGGCTCATGTAGAGCGGCGTGCCGGGGTGCCCCGTCGCCACCTGCGTGCGCTGGCTCTCGGTGCCGACCTGCGCGATGCCGAAGTCGCCAACCTTCGCATTGCCGCGCCGCGAGATCATAATGTTCGCCGGTTTGAGATCCCGGTGCACGATGTCCGCCTCATGCACGACCTCAAGGCCGCGCGCGACATCGAGGCCGATGGCGACGGTGCGCTCCACGGGCAGTTCGCCGACCTGCGCGAGCAGGTCGCGCAGGTTCGTGCCGTCCACGTACTCCATCACGAGGTAGGTGTTCTGGTCCGCGTCGATACCCATCTCGTAGACGGTGACGACATTCGGGTGGGTGATCGCGCCTCCCGCCCGCGCCTCGCGCCCGAACCGGTCCAGATACCGCTGGAAGACGTCGGGATCGGTGGCGTTGCGCGTCGCCAGCAACTCCTTGACCGCGACGGAGCGTCGCAGGCGGGTGTCCGTCGCGAGATAGACCCGCCCGAACGCGCCCTCCCCAATCACGCGCTCAACGCGATACTTCCCATCGAGGAGGACCGTTGCTGCGTTCCCCTCCACTTGCGTCTGCTCGTTCTCATTTTGAGGGTTCGTATTCGATCCCGGTCGTTCGCTCACCATGGCGTCGTTCCTCTTGTCCTTCCTCCTGACGCGCGACGTTCCTGCGTCGCGCGCCGCCCCACTCTCCAGTGTGCTGCGGGAAACTTCTGAGTGTGTAAACCGTTCCGCCCGTGGGACGAACAAACACCGTATACTACAATGCTACGGTGGGTATAACGATGGGGCAATGATGCCGCAGCCACTCCGCAGTGTCAACGCGAAGCGCCCGCGATGGGTTCCATGGGAGGGATGCTTGGAAAGCGACCGGAACGTTGCACGGGAACAGTTCGCGGGTTGCATCCTCGGCCTTGCCTGCGGCGACGCGCTCGGCGCGACCCTTGAGTTCCTCTCCCGCGATGAAATTAAGGTCAAGTACGGCCAACTGCGCGACATCGTCGGCGGTGGCTGGTTGCGGCTCGCCCCCGGCGAAGTGACCGACGACACGCAGATGGCGGCCTGCATCGCGGAGAGCATCGTCGCGCAAAGGGATTTCGACGCGGACGACATCGCACGGCGGTTCGTCGATTGGTTGCATACCACCCCGAAGGATATCGGCACGACGACGCGCCGCGCCCTGATGTACCTCGATCGGGGTTTGTCGTGGCAGGAGGCGGGCGAGCGCACCTACCGCGAAGCGGGCGGGCGTGGCATCGGCAACGCGGGCGTCATGCGGTGCGCGCCGGTCGGGCTGTTCCGTTACAACGACGAGCCGCGCCTGATCGCCGACACGCGCACGTCTTCCGCGATCACGCACGCCGACCCGCTGGCGCAGTGGGCGGCGGTCGCGGTGAACGTGGCGCTCCGGGAACTGCTGCTGCACGGCCAGCGACCCGATTTCCTCGACCGGATCGCCGCCGTCATCGACGAGCCGGCGGTCGCGCAGGCGGTGCGCGTCGTGCCGCTCCTCGCGGAAGACGAGGTGCGCAGCACGGGCTACGCGCTCCACACGATGCAGTCCGCGCTCTGGGCGATCACGCACCACGTGACGTTCGAGGAGGCCGTCATCGCCGCCGTGAACTTTGGGGACGATGCGGACACGAGCGGCGCGGTGACGGGCGCGCTCGCGGGGGCGCGGGAGGGCGTCGGGGCGATCCCGGAGCGCTGGCTCGCCGCCCTGCAACCGCGCGAGGAACTCCGCGCGCTGGCATCCGCCTTGCATTTAGTGACCGCCAGGTGAGTGCGTCGCGACAGCGATGTCGCGCGGAATAGTTCCGTGAGCATCTTGTTTTCGTTGGGGGTACCCGCTACTATTGCGGTGTACGAATGGAGCGAAACTGTTGAGTCGTTTCACGCAACCAAAGGGCGCTTCCAATCGTTCTATCTGTGTGCATTTAAGGGCGTCTGGGCGCGGTATCGCCCAGACGATACTGACCGGTCGAGGAGGATTGGGTTGACGGTGTGGCGCACGGCTCGAATGAATATCCGGCGGGCACGGCGCGCGGCCTCACTCGCGGTTGGCGCCTTCTTCCTCATGGGCCTGCTCCTGCCCGCCGCCGTCAGCGCTGATGTGCCGACGGCAGGCCCAAGCATGGTCTACTTCCCCACGACCGGCCACAACATGAGCGGGGATTTTCTCGATTTCTGGCATGAGAATGGCGGCGCGGATCGCATCGGCAACCCAATCACCGAGGAGATCAAGGACGGGTCGCGCGTGCAGCAGGTCTTCGAGCGCGGCGTGATCGAGTACGTGCCGTCGCTTGGCATCTCCTTTGGGCGGCTCGGCGCTGAGTTCGTTCAGGGTCGGCACGACTCTGCGTTCATGCCCCTGACGCGCGCGGACTACGGCACGGATCGCGACGGGCGGCGCTTCTTCACCCAGACGGGTCACGGCGTCAGCGGCCCGTTCGCGGCGTACTGGCAGCAGAATGGCGATCTCGGCATCTTCGGATTCCCCCTCTCCGAGCCGACCCGTGAGGTTGTCGGGGGCAAGAAGGAAACGATGCTCGTGCAGTATTTCGAGCGGGCGCGGTTCGAACTGACGAAGGGCGCGAACGGCGCGGACACCGTGCGGCTCGGCAGCCTTGGGCGCGAGTACGCGGTCGCGCGCGAGATCGGCGTGAACCCGGTGCCGAAGAGCATTTCCGCGCTGGAATACAACGCGAGCATCTGGCCGAAGTGGATCGATGTGAACCTGAAGACGCAGCACCTCATGGCATACGAGGGGAACGCGATCGCGCAGCAGTTCGACATCACCTCCGGTGAGCCTGCCAATCCGACACCGACCGGCCTCTTCCAGGTCTTCTCGAAGGTCAAGGATGAGCGGATGAAGGGCGATATTGGCCTGCCGTCCGCATACGACATCAAGCATGTGCCGTGGACGATGTACTTCGCGGGCGGGGGTTACGCGATTCACGGCGCGCCGTGGCGCAGCGTCTACGGTGCCGGTACGCAACTCGGTGGCAGCCACGGGTGCGTCAACTCACCCGTTGACCAGGTCGCGACGCTCTATCAGTGGGCGCCGCTCGGCACGACGGTGATCGTCCACTTCTAGCGGACAGCAGACGATAGATATTACAAACGGCGGGGACATGCATATCCCCGCCGTTTCCGTTTCTGGAATCGATCATGCGCTTTCCGTGAGAAAGGATCAATCCGCAACGCGTTCCGTCTGCTCTGCGTACGTACGCGGAGCAGGAAGGGGCCGTCCGCTCACATGCTGGGCGGCGAGCCAGCTATCAATCGCGTCCTGCCCCTGGCGGGCCGCCTCTTCGTATGTCGCTCCGTGCGTGACGCAGCCCGGTAATTCAGGAACGGTCACGATATATGCGTCGTCTTCATCAGACCATTGATGACCATTGAGTAGCGCTCGTAACGTTTCACCGTGATTGCTCCTCTCGGACACGACGCAAAGCGTCCAGAAATGCGCGCAACTTCCTCTCCTGATATGGCTTGGCGTCATCACCGTCACCACCCGACAGCACGATCTTGTTGGCCATGAACGGATGCTGCCAGATAGTATGACAGCCTTTACCCGGCCGCTGGGAGCATCCGGCGCTTAAATTCGCGGATCTTGCGCGGCACAGCCTATCCTATTCTACTCGCCGCGCAACGCGGCTGCCATCGCATCCGGAGTCGGACGATCCGCCTGATTTTTGGAGCAGTGGCCGAGGACGACGCGCCCATCCGCGCCAACGATGACATCGCCGCCGAGCTGGCGAGTGTCTTCATCGTTCTTGAGGCGGAGTTTACGCCCGCCCCGGATGAGATCGTAATACTTCTTGAGGACTTCGGGCGAGTAAATCTCGCGCAGGGAGCCGACGCGCATCCCGTACGCTTTGTAGACTGTGCGCCCCTCGTCCGCGAGCAGCGGAATGTCGTCCGGGATGCCGAAGTGCGTGCGGTACTGCGGGAGGCGCTGCACCTGGCTGAAGAAGAGCGCGACGATGCCAACGCCCATCTGGGCGAGCTCGGTGGACTGCCGCAACTGCGACAGATGCTCCTGGCAGGGAAGTCACTGCAAGTGACGATGGAACATCAGGATCAGCGGTTTGCCGAGATGGTCGGCAAGCCGCCATTCATCGCCGCGATCCGTGTGCAGCGCGAAATCGGGCGCGGGTGAACCAATGGGAACGCAGGTCATCGTCTCTCCCTTCCTGCACGGCGGATTCGATCAGAGTAAACATGCTCGTCTCTGCGGCGAACGTAGCCGTGATACCAATAGGCATTGGCACATTAGCCATGAAGTGCCCGAAATCCATGTTTGCCATAATTGGAAAGTCATGATCTTCAGTTACCTCAAGAACGAGCTGTCTCACTGTTAGATACGACGTTTCTCCATCGCTCCGATTGATCCACGTGAGTTTGCCGATAAGCATCCCCGCAATGCGATCAAAGATACCCATGTGCTTGAGAATAAACAGGTCTATCGCGAGATCCCATACCTCGCGCCCAATCTCCTCCCAAAAGAGGATAGCGCCATCGAACGTAGCGAGCGGCGGGAAGAACGGAGTCGCGGCAAGCGCGGTGATGCGCTTCAAGCAGCCGCCGATGAGCGGCCCGGATGCCTGCCCTGTGCGCCAGCATTCCCACAGGCGAGACGGCACAATCTTCCCGATCGGTCTGTTCTTGGTGAGTAGGTGGTAGTAGACACCACGCAGATACACAAACCGGGCATCATCGAGCGCAAGCCACTGGTCGCCCGGTCCGTCGATGAGGTTATCCGCGTGAAAGCCAACCATCCCACACTGTCCGTAGAACACGAGGTGAAAGAGCGTGAGATCGCTGAAACCGAGGAACGGCTTCGGATGGGCACGGATAACATCATAATTGAGATGGCTAAGAACAGATATGCCCGACTGCCCGCCCGCGAGCGCGATAATTGCCTTCACTTCGGGGTCGGCAAACGTGGCATTGATGTCATTCGCCACATTCTGCGGCGTCCCTGACGACCAACCGTGAACCGGGCCAACCGTCCGCCCCTCGACGATCCAGAAACCCAAGTCACGTAGGGTTTGTTTCCCCCGCTCATATTTTCCCCACATGGAGGAGAGGAGGGGAGCCGAGGGAGCGACGACCGCAATGGTGTCGCCTGCTCTCAGCAATGGTGGTTTGCGGGCTTTCATCTCCCCTCCGGTCGCCATCGCTAATTCAGGCTATCTCGGCACCTTCGTACTGCTTTATACCGTCCGCGATAGTGTCGCCCATCGCGACGGTGCCGAGTGTGCCGCCGAGGTCGCGCGTCCGCACGCCGTCCGCGAGCGCGACGTTGACGACCGCCTCGACCGCGTCCGCCTCCGCGCCGAGGCCGAAGGAGGTGCGGAGCATCATCGCGGCGGAGAGGATCATGCCGAGGGGGTTGGCAATGCCCTGCCCGGCGATGTCCGGCGCTGTGCCGTGGATCGGCTCGTAGAAGCCGAAGAGGTGCGCGGGCGACCCGGCGCGCGTCGGCGGCTGGCCGTTGAGCGACGCGGAGGGGAGCATCCCGAGCGACCCGGCGAGCATCGCCGCCTCGTCCGTCAGGATGTCGCCGAAGGTGTTCTCGGTCACGATCACGTCGAAGGCGCGCGGGTTCCGCAGCAGCGCCATCGCCGCCGCATCGACCAAAATATGGTCCATCTCCACATCGGGGAATTCTTGTGCGACCTCCATCGCGACCTCGCGCCAGAGCCGGGAGGACATTAGGACGTTTGCCTTGTCCACGCTCGTCACCTTGCCGCGCCGCTGCCGGGCGAGTTCACAGGCGAGGCGGACGACGCGCCGCACCTCCCCCTCGGTGTAGTAGAGCGTGTCCACGGCGGCGCGCTGGCCATCCGGCGCGGTCATGCGCTCCTTCGGTGTGCCGAAGTACAGGCCGCCCGTCAACTCACGCACGATCAGCATATCGACGCCTTCCAATACGCTCGGCTTGAGCGGGGAGGCGTCGGCGAGCGCGGGCGTCGCGAGCACGGGGCGGAGGTTCGCGTAGAGGTTGAAGTCCTTGCGGAGCCGGAAAATCGCGTCCTCCGGGCGCACCGTAGCGTAGGCATCCTGCACCGCGCCGCCGACCGCACCGAAGAGGATGCTGTCGCTCGCCTGTGCCAGCCCCATCTCTTCGTCCCGAATCGGAGTGCCGTACGCCTCGATACCGGAGATGCCGACCAAGCCTTCCTCGAAGGTGAAGTGATGGCCGAACCGCTCGCCGACCGCGTCGAGCGCCTTGCGCGCCTCCGCCATCACCTCGGGGCCGATGCCGTCGCCGGGGAGGCAGAGGATGTTGTACTCGGTCATGCGGTCGCCTCGGCGCTGGCCGTCTGTCGCTCGGCCTCGGCGGCGATCTTGTTGCGGATCGAGTTAATCAGGCCGCCCGCCTTGATGATCTCCATGATCGCGGGCGGGTACGCAGACGCCTGGTACTGCTCGCCGCGCGTCACGTTGTAGATCGTGCCCGTCTCCAGATCGACGTGAATCTCGTCGTTCGGCTGCACCTTCTCCGCCGCCTCCGCCGATTCGAGCACCGGCAGGCCGATGTTGATCGCATTGCGGAAGAAGATGCGCGCGAAGTTCTCCGCGATCACGCACGAGACGCCCGCGCCAAGTAGCGCCATCGGCGCGTGCTCGCGCGATGAGCCACAGCCGAAGTTCGCCTTCGCGACGATGATGTCGCCCTTCCGCACTTTGGACGAGAAGGCGGGATCAACCCCCTCTAGCGCGTGCTTACCGAGTTCTTCCTTCGTGTTCGCCGTCAGGTAATGCGCCGGGATGATGACGTCCGTGTCGATGCTTGGCCCGAAAGTCCACGCGAATCCGTTCAGTTCCGTGCTCATCTGATTTTCCTACCCCCTAGCCCCCTCCCTTCGAGGGAGGGGGAACCGGAGGGCGCACGGCTGTGCGCCCCTACGTATCGTCCACTTTCTGCGGGAAGTCAGCTGTCTCTTGGCTAATAGTGACTTCCGTGATCTGTCCGCTTTCGCTTATCCGACCGATGACGTTGTAACGGCCTTCAGCCACCCCGTTGACAATGACGCCAATTGGATTGTCCCTGATCGACGTGTGCAATTCTCCAGAACGCGCGGACTCGACAAGCGTCAAAGCCTGCTCGAACGTCGGTTGCCATGACCTGTTGTGACCTTCGTCTCTTTCCGCTCGAAGCAGATAATACGGATTGCCGACCACGAACTGGTCACCATAGACTTCTACCGTGCCAAGATGGATATATTCTTTGCTCTGCTTGCCCATCTCGACACGATGCCCTTTCGCCGCTTGCGATTCCCCTCCATCTCCCCTCTCCATCGCAATGGAGAGGGGCCAGGGGTGAGGTTCCCTTACGCCGGGACCAGACTCGCGACCTCGCGCGGGTCGGTGATGCGGCCCGTGATCGCGGAGGCCATCGCGACGGCGGGATTGGCGAGGTAGACGTGCGCCTCGACGTGCCCCATACGGCCACGGAAGTTGCGGTTGGTCGTGGAGACGATCACGTCCTGCTCGTCCGCGACGCCCATGTAGCCGCCGAGGCAGGGGCCGCACGTCGCCGTGCTGAAGACCGCGCCCGCCGACGCGAATTTCTCGGCCAGTCCCTCGCGCATCGCCTGGATGTAGACATCCTGCGAGCCGGGGATGACGATGCAGCGCACGCCCTCGGCGATCTGGTTGTCGGCGAGGATCGACGCGGCGAGCCGCAAGTCCGAGATGCGCCCGTTCGTGCAGGAGCCAATCACGACCTGATTGATCTTCGTCCCCGCGAGGTGGCTGACCGGGAAGACGTTCGACGGCGAGTAGGGCGCGGCGATCTGCGGCTCCATCGTCGAGCAGTCGAACTCGATCACGCGGGCGTACGTCGCGCCCGCGTCCGCCTCGACCGGCTCGTACGGGACATTGGTGCGGCCGGCGAGGTACTCGCGCGTGATCTCGTCGAAGGGGAGGATGCCGTTCTTGCCGCCCGCCTCGATCGTCATGTTGGTGATCGTCAGGCGGCCCTCCATCGGCAGGTCGTGGATGGCGGAGCCGGTGAACTCAATCGCCATGTACCGCGCGCCGTCGTCGCCGATCTCGCCAATCGTCCGCAGCACGAGGTCCTTGCCGCCGACGAACTCCGGCAGCCTGCCACTGTAGACGACCTTGATCGACTCCGGCGTCTTCAGCCACGTCATGCCCGTCGCCATCGCGGCGGCGATGTCCGTGGAACCCATGCCGGAGGAGAAGCAATTGAGCGCGCCATAGGTGCAGGTGTGGGAGTCCGCGCCGATGATCAGATCACCGGGGCGGCAGTAGCCCCGCTCCGGCAAGACGACGTGCTCGATGCCACCCCGCCCGATCTCGAAGTAGACGCACCCCTCCTCCTTCGCGAAGGTGCGCATGATCTCGCAGTTGCGCGCCGCGAAGAGGTCCTTCGCGGGGGCGAAGTGCGACGGCACCATCACGACCTTGCTCGGGTCGAAGGTGTGCGGCAGCCCCGTCTTCTTGAACTCGCGAATGGCAATCGGCGCGGTCACGTCGTTCGCCATCACGAGATCGACACTCACATCCACCAGATCACCCGCCTGCACGCCCGGCAACCCGGCGTGGCGCGCGATAATCTTCTCCGTCATCGTCATCGGTTTCGTTGTACTCATCTCCCATTACCCTCCTACAAGGTAAAATGAAATACTCTGAACCGCGAAGGCGCGAAGAACACGAAGAGGGGAGGAGCAATACAAACTCTTCTTCTCTTCTCCTCCCTTCTTCGTGTTCTTCGCGCCTTCGCGGTTCAATCGTTTGTCCTTAGACCAGTGCCGCCTGGTGGGCGGTGCGCGTGGTGCGGGAGGCGCGGGCGATGGCGGCGATGTACGCCTCCGCGCTCCCCGCGAGGATGTTCGTGTTCAGCCCCTGCCCGCCGTAGATTTTGCCGTCGTCGCCGACGATGCGGACATGCACCGTCGCCTGCGCGTCGATGCCGCTCGTCACGGCGTCCACGATGTACGATTCGAGTTTGTACTGCGTGCCCGTCGCCATGTCGATCGCGCCGAACAGCGCTTCGACAGGGCCACCACCCGTCGCGTCGGCGGCGCGCCCCTCGCCGTCTACGGTGATCGCGACGCTCGCCACGGCGCGGCCCTCGGCCCCGGTTTCGAGGTGCCAACTACGCAGTTTGAAGCCGCCGGGCGGGAGGCTCATCTCGTTCTCGATCAGGGCGATGATGTCGTCCTCGCTGACGTGCTTCTTCTCGTCGCAGAGGCGGATGAACCGGTCGTAGGCGTGCTGCGCCTGCTCCGGCGTCAGGGTGTAGCCCAGTTGTTCGAGCCGCCCCGTGAAGCCGTGCCGCCCGCTGTGCTTCGTCAGCACAATTGCGGAGCGCTCCCAGCCGACGGACTGCGGCATCATAATCTCGTACGTCCGCTGGTTCTTCAGGATGCCGTCCTGGTGGATGCCGGAGCCATGCGCGAAGGCGTTCTGCCCGACGATGGCCTTGTTCGCCTGCACGACCATGCTGCTCGCGTGGCCGACGAGGCGGCTCGTCGCGACGAGGTGCTCCGCGCGGATATTCGTGTCGTACCCACCATAGTAGTCCTTGCGCGTCCGGAGCGCCATCACGACCTCTTCGAGCGCGGTGTTGCCCGCCCGCTCGCCGATGCCGTTAATCGTGCATTCGACCTGCCGCGCGCCCGCGTCGATGGCGGCGAGGGCGTTCGCCGTCGCCATGCCGAGGTCGTTGTGGCAGTGAGCGGACCAGATCGCTGTGTCCGCGCCGGGGGTGTGCTCGATCAGGTAGCGGAAGAGGGCGGCGTGCTCCTCCGGCGTGCTATAGCCGACGGTGTCCGGCACGTTGATCGTCGTCGCGCCCGCCGCGATCGCCATGCCGAAGATGCGGACGAGATACTCCTTCGGGGAGCGCGTCGCGTCCATCGCGGAGAACTCGACGTTGCTGGTGAACGCCTTCGCCTGCCGGATCGCCGCCTCCGCCATCACAAGCACCTGGTCCTGATCCTTCTTCATTTGATATTCAAGATGGATCGGGCTGGCGCTGATGAAGGTGTGGATGCGCGGCTCCTCGGCGGGCCGCAGCGCCTCGATGGCCGCCTCCACGTCCACCTTGACGGCGCGGGCGAGGCCGCAGATGGTGACGCCCTTCGCGCGCTGGGCAATCTGGCGCACGGCGTCGAGGTCGCCGGGGGAGGCGATGGGGAAGCCCGCCTCGATGATGTCCACCCCGAGGCGCACGAGTGCATCGGCGACCTCAAGCTTCTCCGAAACCGTCATGCTCGCGCCGGGCGACTGCTCGCCGTCGCGCAGCGTCGTGTCGAAAATGTAGATGCGCTTCCCGGCGTCGATGGCCGGGCCAGATACGCGCGACGGCTGGATTCCGTTCTCATTGGTATAGGTGCTCATCGTATGCATCCTCTCGTGCTGAGGTCTGGTGGCGTAGGCTTCAGCCTGCGATCTCTTAGGGAAGGCCCGTGCCCGGGCCTTGTAAGGTCGCGGCAAAGGAGAATGCGGACGCTCACCGATGGTGCCATTGTACACGCTCCTTTCCACGACCCAAACGCCAACAAAAAACCCGCCCCTAAAACGGAAGGGACGGGCAGTAAAGACTGCTCGCGGTACCACCCTCGTTGCCCCGCATGACGCGCGACCACTCGATTGACGCGATAACGGGCGAACCCGGCGACGGCTAATTGCGACACTTTCACCGTCACGGCTCAGGGGCGAGGTTCCACATCGTCCGCTACCAGGCTCTCACCAGTCCCCGGTTCGCTTGTGCGTCTGAACTGTGTACTGCTCCCCGTCAATACCAACGCAAATCTTAGCAGCAGATCGGTACGGCGTCAACTTTCTCCGCAGCATGATCCCTTCTCTTCTCCGACATTGAACCGTATCCCAGGCATCTGGCACGCGCCTTGCGGCCTCGTGCATTGGTCGTATCGTGCGCGCGAAGGGAGAAGGGAATGCCGGACACGACACCGACGAAAGACGATCTACTGGCCGCGCTCGCCGTCGAGCGCCGCTATTGGGACGCCCTCGTCGCAACGGTGGAGCGCGCGGGGCTGATGGACCGCCCCGGCGCCAACCACGGGCCATGGACGTTCAGGGAGATGGCGGCGCACCTCAATGCTTGGCGCGGGTGGACCGTTGCCCGCCTTGAGGCCGCACACCGGGGAGCCGGGCCGCCCACCCACCCGTGGCCCGCAGGCCTGGACGAGGAGACGGAGACCGGAGTCGATGCCATCAACGCCTGGTTCGCTGCGCGTGACAAGGATCGGCCCGCCACCGAGGTACTCGCGGAAACTGGGGCGCAGTTCGACGCCCTCGCCGCAGTGGTGGCGGCGATGCCGACCAACAACCTCCTGACGCCCGGCCGCTTCGCGTGGCTGGGCAACCTGCCGATCGGTCCCGCAGTGCTGTGTAGCTCGTTCGCGCACCTGCACACGGACCACGAGCCGGACATCCGGGCATGGCTGCGACGCGAGACGGGCGGCGATCTCGCCTTACCGCCGGCACCGCCGACGTTCGGGTACGGGGAGTAGCCGATGGTCATCGACCAACGCCGTGGTAGGCGTCCGAAAGGACAGGCGACAAACTGACCGCCCGGCCACGGCCGCGCTGTACCGAGGGCCGTGGGTACGGCGGCGCATCTCCGCCATACTGAACACGTAGCGGACAGGCCGCCACGACAGACGAAATGTAGGAGATACAAACGCCATATACGAAGGTGTCGCGATCAGCCACGCCGTCTTGCACGAGACGAAGCGCGAGCGCGACCTCGCCGACCGCCGCGCGTACTACGGCCCCGATTTCACCCCGGACCGCCCGGAGCGGGGCGCGACGAAGCGGCTTTCCCTGTTCGGTCGCCGGAACCGCACCATCGCCTGAACGGACCGCGCGGCGCACCGCTGCGGGCACACAACACGCTCGATACAGCCGTGGCCAAATTTACCTCGGACTCGACGGGAGCGTTCAGCACGAAAGGCCGCCCTGACATCCTCCTTAACCCCACCGGGCACCTCGTCGCGGGCACCTACACCCTGACCGTTACCACCCCGGACAACACGACGCCGTTGCTGACCGGAACCTTCGTGACCACGTAAACCACTGCGTCCTGCTGAGACGAGGCCTTCTCTCCGGTGACGGGAGGGGGCCTCGTCGATGTTTCCGCGATAAACCTTCGCGCAGAAAGCCGAATCAATGAGCCACCCCAGGTGTATGCTCTCTGAGAAACGCGCCTACCTGCAAAAATCGAACGGATTTGTTGACGGATATTCTTTGTCGTCGCTACACTGACGGCGAGGTCTTGCTGAAGAAATGAGAGGGGAAGCCGGATGCCGATGTACGAGTACTTCTGCCCCGATTGCAACGTGCGGTTCGAGAAACTGATCCGCCACGCAACACCGGAGAATGCGGAGGGTGGCATCGCCTGCCCGACCTGCGCGCAGACTGACACGCGCCGCGTCCTCTCCGTCTTCGCGGCGGTGAGTTCGGGCGATGGGCAAAGCAGCATGTCCGCAGGCGGCGGATGCGGCTGCGGCGGCAACTGTGGCTGCGCCATAAGCCGGAATTAGCGCGATGAAGATCACCGATGTTAAAACATTCCTGCTGCACGACCCCGACCGCCCGGAGCGCAACTACGCTTTTGTGAAGGTCTACACGGACGAGGGGCTGACGGGACTGGGTGAGGCGGGCATCAACGGCAAGGAACTCGCGCTCGAAGGGCTGATTAAGACATATACGCCGCTCCTGATCGGCATGGACCCGTCGCGCATCGAGCACATCTGGCAGACGCTCTGGCGCGGGCAGTTCTTCCGGGGCGGGCACGTCCACGCCGCCGCCATCGCCGCGATCGACCTCGCGCTGTGGGACTTGCGCGGCAAGGCGCTCGGCGTGCCGGTCTACGACCTGCTCGGCGGCCGGACGCGCGACTACGCCCGCTGCTACTGCCACGTCCAGCGGCGGGGCGGCGAGGACGCCAGCCCGCGCGCCGGGATCGACGCGATGGTTGCCTATGCGAAGGAGCAGGTCGCGGGCGGCTGGCAGTTCGTCCGCTTCGGTGTCGGCGAGGGCGGCAGCCAGGAGCGGGACGGCATCTACGAGCAGGCGCAGGCGATGCGCTGGACAATCGACGCCTTCACCGCGCTGCGAGAGTCACTGGGGCCGGAGGTCGAAATCTGCGTGGACTTCCACCAGCGCACGACGCCGACCTACGCCATCCAGATCGCCCGCGCGCTCGAACCGCTGCGCCCTTTCTTCATCGAGGACCCGCTGCGCGCCGAGAACGCGAGCGAGTTCAAGTACCTCCGCCAGCACATCTCCGTACCGATCGCGACGGGCGAGCAACTGGCGAGCAAGTGGGAGTGGCAGGCGCTGATCGAGCAAGACTTGATGGATTACTGCCGCGTGGATTTGTGCATCTGCGGCGGGTTGACGGAGGCGAGGAAGATCGCCGGGTGGTGCGAGACGCACTACATCGAGCAGGCCCCGCACAACCCGCTCGGCCCTGTCTCGACGGCGGCGTGCCTCCACTTCGACCTCTCGACGCCGCTCTTCGCGGTGCAGGAGTTGACGTGGCGGCCGGAGATCATCGCGGACATCATCCAGACGGACATGCGCCTCGACGGGGGCAAGTTGTACAGCGGCGGCACGCCCGGCCTCGGCGTCGAACTGAACGAGGCAGCGGCGGCGGCGTACCCCTTCCAATTGCCCGGCCTGCGCATCCTCCGGCGGGAGGACAACTCGGTCTCGGACTGGTAGAAAAACCGGGGAGAACCGCGGAGACGCAGAGAGCGCAGAGGACACAAAGAGGGAAACGACTTGAACCACAAAGGCACGAAGAACACGAAGGAAAAAGGGAGCAAATTCCAGTCGCATCCCTCGTGTTCTTTCGTGGTTTATGCCGAGCTTCTCTGAATCGCCGAGGTGTCGGATGGAATCGAAAATTCCCTTGCTACAGACGGTGGCGCTTCTTGAAGACATGCCAGAACACGGCTTGACACGCGGTCAGGTCGGTACGGTGGTCGAGGACTTGGCGCCGAATGTATATGAGGTCGAGTTCAGCGACAACGATGGGCGCACCTACGCGACACTCGCGATCCGCGCTGACCACCTCATGGTGCTGCGCTACAACCCCGAACGGGCCGCGTAACGATCCCAGACAGAACGACGAAAGAGGCGGTTATGGCAACGAGCATCGCGGCGGTCACACCGGAAACGTTCGCGGAGGCGACGTGGGACGAGATTGCGCCGTACTATGAGGAACTGGCGGCCTGCCCGCTCGATCAATCGTCCGCTCCGGCGTGGCTGGCAACGTGGTCGAACCTCGATTCCGCGTTGCGCGAGGCGGCGTCGCTCGCCAGCATCGCCTATACCACGGACACCGCGAGTGCCGCGAAGGAGGCGACGAACCTTCGCTTCACGAGCGAGATCGGCCCGCGCGTAGCGGAGCAACAGGTGCGGCTGTCCGGTCGCCTGCTCGATCTTGGCTACACACGCGATGATCTGGTGACGACCTTGCGCCGGATGCGCAATCAGCGCGATCTCTTCCGCGCGGAGAATGTGCCGCTCTTGCAGGAAGAGGCGAAACTGAATAGTGAGTACAACAAGATCACTGGCGGTCTGACCGTCAATTGGGACGGCGAGGAACTGCCGATCCCGCGCCTGCAACCCTTCCTCCAGAGCGCGGATCGGTCGGTGCGCGAGCGGGCCTTCCGGCTCGGCGCGGAGGCATATGTACAAAAGCACGATGCACTCGCCAACCTCTTCGACCGGATGTACGCGGTGCGGACGGCGATCGCGCGCAACGCGGGCTTCGACAACTACCGCGACTACACCCATCAGGCGAAGAACCGCTTTGACTACACCCCGGCAGATTGCGCGCAGTTTCATGCCGCCGTCGAGCAGACGGTCGTACCCGCCGTCGCGCGGCTCTATGCTCGGCGGAAGGAGCAGATGAGGCTGGACACGCTCCGGCCGTGGGATACCACCGTTGACCCGGAAGGGCGGCCGTCGCTCACACCGTTCGAGAGCGTAGACACGCTGATCGCCCGCGCCGAGACGATTTTCCAGCGGCTCGACCCGACGCTCGGTGGCTACTTCAAACTGATGGCGGACGAGCATTTGCTCGACCTCGACAGCCGGAAGGGGAAGCGGCCCGGCGGCTACTGCACGAACCTGCCGTATCGCGGGCAGCCATTCATCTTCATGAATGCCGTCGGTGTCGCGGGGGATGTTAGGACGCTGCTGCATGAGGCGGGTCATGCCTTCCACAACGTTGAGGCCCAAGTCTTGCCGCTGATCTTCCAGCGGCATCCCGGCTCAGAGATGGCGGAGGTTGCCTCGATGAGCATGGAACTGCTCACCGCCCCTTGTCTCGCCAAAGATGACGGCGGCTACTATTCCGAAGCCAACGCCCGCCGCGCCCGCATCGAGCATCTCGAAGGCATCCTCCAGGGTCTGCCGCACATCGCCTCGGTGGACGCCTTCCAGCATTGGCTCTACACCAGTGGCGACGGCCACGACCGCACCGCCCGCGATGCCGCCTGGCTGCGTCTCCGCGACCGCTTCGAGCGCGGCGTGGATTGGTCCGGGTTGGAAGAAGAGCGCGTCGCCCGCTGGTACCGCCAACTGCATATCTTCCTCTATCCGTTCTACTACATCGAGTACGGCATCGCGCAGGTGGGGGCGTTGCAGGTTTGGCGCAACAGTCTCAACGACCGTGCAGGGGCGCTGGCGGCATACCGGCGGGCATTGGCGCTGGGAGGGTCAGCGTCGTTGCCACGATTATTTGCGGCGGCGGGAGCGAAACTGGCGTTCGACGCGGAGACGATGGGCAGCCTTGTCGCGCTCATTGAAGAGCAGATCGCCGCACTCGAAGCGTAGCAGGAAGTGGGCGCACGGCTGTGCGCCCCTACCCTCATTGCTCATTGCTTCCGCAGCGGCTTTCCCCAGACGACGCGCCCAATGACGTGGGTGGGGAGCAGTCCATCCTGCGTATAGGGTGTGATGGCGGCGCGAATCTCCGCGTCGAAGGCGGCGACGGCATCCGGCGTCATCAGATCGCGGGAGAAACTGCTCATCGAGTGGAACCACTCGATCACGTCATCGACGGTGCGGGCGAGGGGCACGGGTTCCGTCGTCCACTCGTTGTCGGCCCGCGCGAACAAGCCGCGTGCCTCCAGTTCGCCAATCAAGTCCAAGGGCGCGAAGTCCGGGTTCGTTGAGTAGCGAGGTATGATCGCGCGGATGGCCGGGGCCCACGGCTCGTCCTTCGACTCGTCCACGCCGACAATCGCGAGGGAGCCATGCGACGTGAGGGCGTCGTGGAGGCGCGGGAGCAGGGCGTCCCAGTCCATCCAGTGCAGGCTCGCCCCGGCGGTGACGAGGGCATACGGCGGATGCAGTGGCGCATCCTCCGCCCTGCCGATGGCCCAGTGCAGTCGCGGATCGTCCCCGCCGGGGAGCGTCTTCCCCAGCGCGATCATGCCCGCGGAGACATCGACCGCATCCACGCGATCGACGTACCGCAGCAACGGGCGCGCGATGTTGCCGGGGCCGCAGCCGATATCGAGCACAACGCGCGGCTCGTCCGTAATCAACGCCGCGAGCAGTTCGAGCAGCGCGTCCGGATATGGTGGCCGGTAGCGGTACGCCGCGATGATCGAGGGGTCGGTGAATCGCGCGGCATGTTGCGCACCCCAGCCCGCCGGTCGCTCGCTCATGCCAACACCTCCCCAACGACGAACGTGGCGCGTTCGTGGGCGACGCTGACTGGCCCGTCGAACGCCGCGCGCGCCTGCTCGCGCATCGCCTCGGGGGACATATCGCCCCAGTAGTGCGTCAGCACGAGCCGTCCGACATCGCCCGCCGCCCGCGCGACTTCTCCCGCTTGCCGGGGCGTCATGTGACCGATGGGGACGGGCGTTTCGGGCATCGCCAGCGTCGCCTCAAGGATGAGCAAGTCCGCGCCGTGGGCGAACGCCGTCAGGCTCTCGAGGGGCGCGCTGTCCGCGCCATAGACGAGCACCGGGTGCGGGTCGTCGCCGGGTGGCGTGGCCTTGATCGCCTGGCAGGGGATGTAGTGCTTCGTCGGGGTGAAGCGGAAGTTGAGGATGTCCGCCGACCCATCCGCGCGCGCTTCACTCCCGACCGCGAGGGTGCCATCGATGGTGTACTCCGCCACGGCGAAGGGCGCCCAGAAGTCGTCGTTGCGCCCCGCGCCTTCGAGCGCTTCCGCGAGGCCACGGAGGAGGTCCTTTCCGCCCGGCGGCACGAAGAGCGCGAGCCGCTCGCCGCGCCCCTTGCGCTCGCTGCCCTCCAATGGGCCATACTTCAGGCCATATGCTAGCGGCACGAGATCCAGCGTGTGATCGGCATGCAGGTGCGAGATGATGATGGCGTCGAGGTTGCGCGGGTTGATCTGCCCCCGGAGGACGGAGAGCGAACCCGGCCCGCAATCGAGCAGCACATTCAGCGCGCCGTACGTCACAAGGTAGGAGGAGCACGCGCCGCCGGGTCGGGGGCACGCCGCGCTACAGCCGATGACGGTCAGGTGCATGTCGGGCGCTTCATTCACGCGCGGCCTCCCCATCGATCGCCTCGATCGCCGCGACCGCCTCTGCTTCCTCCGGCGTGAGGTCCGCGAGGTGTGCGACATCATTCACGACGTGCAGCGTCACGCCGTCCTCCCGGACCGTGAGGCGCGAGATCGAGCAATTCGCAAGCACGTAATCACTCCACCGCTCGGTGTTGCCGGTCATGTAGTACGCGAGGGCAATGCCGAGCACGCCGCCGTGCGCGACGACGATGACATGCTCGCCAGGATGCCGCGCGACGATGGCCGCAATTGCCCCGGTGGATCGCTGGTGGAAGCCACGGCGCGATTCACCGCCGGGGAAGGCGTACTCCATCATGAAAACATCCCTGGCGAAGGCGGCTTTGGCGTCCGGGAAGCGTTCGACCGCCTCCGCCTCGGTCAGTCCTTCCATCGCACCGAAATCGATCTCCATCAGGTCGTCGCGCAGCACCGGCGTCAGGCCAAGTGGCTGCGCGAGCGCCTCCGCCGTGTGGCGGGCGCGCTGGAGCGGGCTGACGTAGAGCGCGTGGACGGCGGGGAGCGTGCCGTCGAGGATGAGGCCGCTGAGCGTTTTGCCCATCGCCGCCGCCTGCCGCCTGCCGAAATTCGTCAGCGGGTCGTCGGAGATGCCGCTGAGCAATTTGGCGACGTTGCCCGTCGTCTGGCCGTGGCGCACGAGGGTCAGCAGCGTTGGTTCGATGACGGGGGCAGGCGGGCGGCCATAGCGCCGGGTGGTGTCATGCATGGGCGGGGGATTCCTCCGTATCGGGCGCCGCCGCGCCCAATCGCGCCTGCCCGAAGGGGCAGAGCGCGAGCAGCGGGCAGCGGTCGCATTGCGGGCCAATCGCGTGGCAGATGCGCCGCCCGTGCGCGATCATGTTAACGTGAAACTCGAACATCTGCGATGGCGCGAGCATTGCCTCCAGCACATCGTGCGCGCCCGATTCCGAGGTCTTCGGGCCGACGAGGCCGAGCCGCTGCGAGACGCGGTAGACGTGCGTATCGACGGGGAAGGCGGGCATCCCGAGCGAGAAGAGCAGCACGATGGCGGTCGTCTTCGGGCCGACGCCGGGGAGCGCCCTCAGCCACGTCTTCGCCTCCGCGAGCGGGAGTTCCTTGAGGAACCGGAGGTCGAAGTTGCCGCGCTCGGTGTCGATCCGGCGCAGCACCTCCTGAATGCGGGGCGCTTTCTGCTGGTAGAGGCCGCTCCAGCGGATCGCGTCCGCGATCTCCTCCGTCGGCGCGAGCATCACCTGCTCCCACGTCGGGAACCGCTCGCGCAGTGTGAGGTACGACTGCTCGGTGGAGCGATCGGTGTTGCGCTGCGAGAGGATCGTCAGCACGAGTTCGTCGATTGGCTCCTGATGCGGACGCCAGCGTCGCTCGCCGTACGTCTCGCGCAATTTCTCGTAGACGAGCGGCAGTTTCGCCGCGCCCTTTTCCGGCGTCCAGTCGATGGGGGCGACGTTTTTCTTCAGGCGCTTGGCGGGCGGGCGACTTCCCTCTCCTGCCCCTCGCCCCACGGGGGAAGAGGGAGGCGCAATCCCCGGAAAGGGGGCTGTGGTAGTGTCGTGCTTCCCTCCCGCGTCGGGAGGGGCCGGGGGTGGGGTCGTCTTCCGTGGGCTCACGATTGCTCCCTCATGCCAGGCCCGGCAGTGACGGCCCGGCGATGGATGCCGGGCCGCCGCTGATGCCGATGGGCGTGCCGTCCGCGCGCCAGCACGCCGCGCCGCGCAGCAGGTTCGTCGCCGCGTCGAGGAGCACGCCGTTCATCCCCCCCGCAACCTTCGGCACGACCTGCACGCGGTGGCCCATCGCTTCCAGTTCGCCGACGAGCGACGAGAGGTTCGGGAAGCGATCCTCGACTTCGAGCGTCGGCCCCTCCGTCCAAATGCGCGGCGCTTCGACCGCCTCCTGGAGCGTCATGCCGTGATCGACGACGTTGATGATTCCCTGCATGACCGAGCCGAAGATGCGCCGCCCGCCGGGCGTGCCGAGCGCCATCAGCGGCGCGCCGTCCTTGAGGACGAGCGTCGGCGACATGCAACTGAGGATGCGCTTGCCCCCCGCGATTGAGTTCGTCGTCCCCGGCGTCGGGTTCATCAGGCTCATGTTGTCGTTCAGGAGCATCCCCGTGCCGGGTGTCGTCACCTTCGAGCCGAAGAGCCGGTTGAGCGTCTGCGTCGTCGTGACGAACATGCCGTCGGCGTCCGCCGTCGTGACGTGCGTGGTATTGACGCTCTCCATGCCGGGATAGGCGCCCGCCATATGCGGCGTCGCGCGGGCGGGATCGATCTCGGCGCGGCGTTCGTCCGCGTAGGCCATGCTTGTCAGCCACGCGACGGGCACATCGGTCGTCGCGGGGTCAGCCATGTAGCGGTTCCAGTCCGCGAAGGCGATCCTGAGCGCCTCCGCCATCAGGTGTACCGTGCGCGCCGCGCCGAAGCCGGATGCGCCGAGGTCGTAGCCGGAGAGGATGTTCAGCATCTCGATGATGTGCGTGCCGCCGCTCGACACCGGCCCCATCGAGACGACCTCGTGCCCCCGATATCGCCCGCGCACCGGCTCGCGTTCGATGACGCGATACTGCGCGAGGTCATCCATCGTGATCAGTCCGCCGTTCATTGCCATGTCCGCGACGACGAGTTCCCCGACCGGCCCGCGATAAAGGGCATCCGGCCCGCTCGTCGCGACAGCGCGGAGCGTCTCGGCATAGTCGGTGCGGCGGATCGTCGCGCCGGGTTGGGGCGGCGCGTCGTCGGGCAGGAAGACCGCCGCGCTGGCGGGGAAACGAGCGAGGGCGGGCGCGGTCTCAGTGATCGACTGCACGAGATACGGGGAGGCGGGGTAGCCGTCCGCCGCGAAGCGGATCGCGGGGGCCATCACCGCCGCGAGCGGGAGCCGCCCGAACCGCCGGAGCGCCTCGGCCCAGCCCGCGAGCGCGCCGGGCACGCCGACCGCCTTGTGCCCGATGCGGTTCTCGTCGCCCTCCGCGAGCCACTCGACGGGATCGGGAATCGGCGTGAACATCGTTTCGGTCGCACCGGCGGGGCAGACGGCGTAGTTGTCCAGCGTCACGACGTCGCCGCCCGGCGTGCGGATGACGAAGAAGCCCGCGCCGGAGATGCTGACCATCATCGGCTCGACGACAGTGAGCGCGAAGAGCGTCGCGATCGCCGCGTCCACCGCGTTCCCGCCGCGCGCGAGCATCTCGATGCCCGCGTTGCTCGCCAGCGGGTGATTCGACGCCACGACACCCCGCGAGGCGACAACTTCTGCTTTGCGGAGCGGCAACGGATACGTCATGGAACCTCCAATGGAGATACTAAACCACAGCGGCACAGAGGACACAGAGAAAGCGCAAGGAATCCTGTTTTTCTTTGTTTCTTCTCCTTCTCCCCCTCTGTGCCGCTGTGCCGCTGTGGTTCAAATGCGTTTCGCTTAGACCGACGGCGGGAGGCCGCTGGAGCCGGACTGCTCGATCAGCGCGATGATTTCGCGCGCGACTTCCTCCACGGATCGGTTGGTCGTGTCGATGATCGGCCACGGATAGCCGTGCCGGTAGACGCGGCGGGCGTAGGCGAGTTCGTCCGTCACCTGATCGTGGCTGGTGTACGGGCCGTCCGGGTCGCGACCGAGCGATTCCAGCCGCGCGCGCCGGAGATTGACGAGCCGCCCCGGTTGGATCGTCAGGCCGACGATCTTGTGCTGGTCGATCCGAAACAACTCGGGCGGTGGCTCGATCCCAAGCACCACCGGCACATTCGCCACCTTCCAGCCGCGATAGTGCGCGAGGAAGATGGAGAGCGGCGTCTTAGAGGTGCGCGAGACGCCAGCGAGGACGACATCCGCGTCACCGAGCGTCTCGGGGTGCTGCCCGTCGTCGTGTGAGACGGTATACTCAATTGCGTCGATGCGCCCGAAGTACGCCGGGTCCAGTTGGCCGCCGCGCAGGCCCGGTTCGCCCGCCGGGATGAGGCCGAACGCCTCCTCCAGCCGCGCGACCAGCCCGCCGATGATGTCCACGAACGGGACGCCCCGTCGCGCGCACTCCTCCTCGACCGCGCGCCGCAGGTCGGGCACGACGAGAGTGTAGACGATGATGCCGTGCGTCTCCGATGCCTCGTTGATGACGCCGCGCGCCTGCTCGATGGTGCGCACCAGCGGGCGGCGGCGCACATCGAAGATCGCGCCGAAGAACTGCCCCGCCGCCGCCGACACGACGGTCTCCGCCGTCAGCCCCGTGCCATCGGAGACGACGTAGATCGGTTGCGGCGTCTGATCGTCGGAGGGGATGCGCGCGGTTGGCGCGGACGTTTCGCTCATGGGGACAGGATGCCACAGCGCGCGCGAGGCGTCTACGGGGGGTTTTATGAGCGATTAGGGTAAACCGAGCCACGAAAGGACATGACGGCCCTCGCATTATTCCGATACAGTCACTATACTCGCCGGTGAGCGCGGGAAAGAACGATTTGCTGCCGTCCGATGGGCGCGAAAGGAAATGCACATGCCGAAGTATGTCATCGAACGCGAGATCCCCGGCTGCGGCGACTTCTCGGCGGATCAACTCAAGGCGGTTTCCCAGACCTCGTGCGGCGTGCTGAGCGAGATGGGGCCGCAAATCCAGTGGCAAGAGAGCTACGTGACGGGGGACAAGATCTACTGTATTTACACCGCGCCGAACGAGGAGATGGTGCGCGAGCACGCTCGGAAGGGCGGTTTTCCCGCGAATCAGGTATCAGAGGTTGCAACGATGATCGGCCCGACGACGGCGGAGGGCTAGGGCGCGGTCGGCAGGCAGCCAGCGTCCTTTCCCGCGCTCGGCCTCAGACTCGTGTGCCCGCTCGTTCGCAATCGTGCCACGGCAGAATGCCCGTAGGGAAAGAGGGATTGAACACAGAAGACACAGAGGTCAGAGAACACACAGAGAGAATCAACTCATTCCTTTCTTCTCCGTGTTCTCTGTGTTCGCATTCTCTTTTCGTACCACGTCCATCGTACCGATGCGCTCGATGCCGCTGTAGACATTGAACCGCTCGCCGCGCAGGAAGCCGACAAGCGTCATGCCGAACTCCGCCGCGAGCGCGACGGCGAGGCTGCTCGGCGCGGAGATGGCGCAGACGATCGGCACGCCCGCCGCGAGACACTTCTGCACGACCTCGAAACTGACGCGCCCACTGACGAGGACAATGTGCCGACGGAGCGGTGCTTTTCCGTTCATCAGCGCCCAGCCCGCCAGCTTGTCGAGCGCGTTGTGCCGTCCCACGTCCTCACGTACGACGAGGGGCGTGCCGTCCGCGTCGAACAGCCCCGCCGCATGGAGGCCGCCTGTCGTCTTGAAAATCCCCTGCGTCGCACGTAAGCGTTCCGGCAGCGCAGTGATTGTCGCGGCGCTGACGCGCGGGCCGGGCGGTGCGGCGACCTGCCCGCGCAGTCGCATCGCATCGAGGCTCGCCTTGCCGCAGACGCCGCACGCGCTCGTCGTCAGGAAGTGACGTTCGAGCGGGGCGAGATCGGGGAGCGACGCGGCGCGCAGTTCGACATTGACGATGTTGTACCGCTGCGCGGCGTCGATCGCCGCGTCCACACAATAGGTGATGCGCCGGATGTCGTCGCGGCTTCGGATCACCCCCTCGCTGGCGAGAAACCCGGCGGCGAGTTCGAAATCCGCCCCCGGCGTGCGCATCGTCACCGCGAGTGTCCGCCGCTCCCCCCCTGCGAGCAGTCGGATTTCGAGCGGTTCCTCGGTCGCGACATAGTCTGTGTGCTGCCGCGCCTGCTCCGCCTCGATCGTCCAGATGCGGGCGCGGGCCTTGCTCGTGCGGGGCGTGCTCATGTCCTATCCACCGGCATCCGCCTCTTGTCCGAGCGCCTTGAGGAAGCCGAGGAGGACATTCATGCCGCGCCGGACATCGGGGTCATTGAGCGATTTCAGGAGGCCGACGGAACCGGGCGACCCGTGCCCGATGCGCTCGCCCGACGCCGCGACGCCGCGCACGACGCCCTCCACGAGCGCGTCCAGCCGTGCCGGGTCGATCTTCGTCGCCGCCTCGCCGAGCACGACGGCGTTGCGAATGGCGCGCTGCCCGGCGGGGCTGTTCAGGCCGTCGAGCGCGATTCCCGTCACCTCCGGGCCTGCCCGCAACAGGCCGTTCAACACGCGGAGGACGCCGCGCTCGTGCAGCGCGACGAGCAATGCATCCCACTCAGCGCGCGCGTCCGCTACGGCATGATTCGTGTCGTCGCCGGACGACGGTGTGAAGGGAATCGGTTTCGCCATCACTGCGGCACTTTCGTGGCGGGGGAGACGTAGTCGGGCCGCGCCCACTTCTTTTCAACCTCGACGCCCGATGTCGGGGTGCGGTGGCCATAGCGCGGGTTCGTGCGGGGCAGCGGCGATGTGCTGCTGTTCTTGCCATTCGTGCCGAGAATCTCCATCCGCACGGCGGTCTCCTTGTAGGCGGGGGTGTGCGTCGTGCGGTCGGTGCGGCTGCTCGTCAGAACGTTGATCGGCTCGTCGGTCGAGTTCATTGGCATATACAACTCGTTCCCCTGCACGCGGTTGGTGACGAGGACGGACACCTTCAGCGCTCCCCGCCGCGAGACGAGGCGGACGAGGGCGCCGTCTGTCAGGCCGCGCGCCGCCGCGAGCGCGGGCGAGACCTCGACGAAGGTGGAGGGCACCTTGCTGCGGATGCCCGTCGACTTGTACGTCATGTTGCCCTCGTGGAAATGTTCGAGTAGGCGCCCGTTGTTCAGGTGGAGGTCGTACTCCGCGTCCGGCGTCTCGCTCGGCGCGATCCAGTCGAGCGGGAACAGTTGTGCCTTGCCGTCGGGGAAGTTGAACCGCTCGCCGTAGAGCAGCGGGCTGTCCGTCCCGTCGGCGGCGACGGGCCACTGCAACGAGCCGAACCCTTCTAATCGGTCATACGTCACGCCCGCGAACAATGGCGCGAGCGCCGCCGCCTCGTGCATGATCTCCGACGGGTGCGCGTAGTTCCAGTCCGCACCGAGTGCGCGGGCGAGGCCGGTGATGATGCGCCAGTCGGGCCGCGTATTCGCGTGCGGCTCCATCACCAGATAGAGCCGCTGGATGCGCCGCTCGGTGTTCGTAAATGTCCCCTCCTTCTCGACGGAGGGGCTGGCGGGGAAGATCACGTCCGCGAACCGCGCCGTGCGGCTCAGGAAAAGGTCCTGCACGACGAAGAATTCCAACTCCTCGAACTCCTGCTGCACGTAGCCCGCGTTGGAGTCCACGAGGCTCATGTCCTCACCGATGACGTACATCGCGCGCAGATCGCCGCTGCGGATCGCATCGACCATCTCATGGTTGTCGAGGCCCGGCGTGGTTGGGAGCGGGACGCCCCAACCGCGCTCGTACCGTGCGCGCACGTCATCATCGTCGACGGGTTCGTAGCCGGGGAAATAGGTCGTCACCGCGCCGAAGTCGCTCGTGCCCTGCACGTTGTTGTGCCCGCGCATCGGGTAGCCGCCGGTGCCGGGTCGGCCGTAGTTGCCAGTGACGAGCAGCAGGTTGGAGATCGCCGTGCTCGTGTCCGACCCGCCGCAGTGCTGCGTCACGCCCATCGCCCAGAGTGCGCAGACGGAGGGCGACGCCGCGATCATCCGCGCCAGCCGTTCGAGTTCGTCGTCGGGGATGCCGGTCAGTTGCGCCGCGTATGCGAGCGTGAAGGGGTCGAGGCTCGCGCGGTACGCCGCCAGCCCGTTGACCCGCGCATCGAGGAATGCCCGATCCGCGAGACCCGCGTCGAGGATGTACTTTGTGATCGCGGAGAGCCAGACCATATCCGTGCCGGGGAGCGGGCGCAGGAAGAGATCGGCGCGCTCGGCCATCTCATTCTCGCGCAGGTCCGCGACGACGACCTTCTGGCCGTGCAGTTTCTGCGCCCGCTTGATGCGCGTCGCGATCACCGGGTGCGACTCCGCCGTGTTGGAGCCGATAATCAGCACGAGGTCCGCCTGGGCGATGTCGGTGATCGAGCCACTATCGCCGCCGTAGCCGACGGTGCGGAAGAGGCCGATCGTCGCGGGGGACTGGCAGTAGCGCGAGCAGTTATCGACGTTGTTCGTGCCGATCACGGCGCGCGCCAGTTTCTGGACGAGGTACGCCTCCTCGTTCGTGCATTTCGAGGAGGCGATCAGGCCGATGCTGTCCGGGCCGTGCTGCGACTTGATCTCCGCGAAGCGCCGCGCCGTGTACGCCAGCGCCTCGTCCCACGACGCCTCGCGGAAGTGGTCATCCTCGCGGATCAGGGGCGTCGTCAGCCGCTCCGGGCTGTTGACGAAGTCCCAGCCGAACTTGCCCTTGACGCATGTCGAGATGCCATTCGCGGGGGCCGCGATGTTCGGCTCGACCTTGAGAATATCTCGGCCTTTTGTCCACATCTCGAAGGAGCAGCCGACGCCACAGTAGGTGCAGACGGTCTTCGTGCGCGCGATCTCCGTCGCGCGCATCGCCGCCTCCGCATCGGAGATCGCCATGATCGGGATGTAGCCGGTGTGCGGCTCGACCGCCTTGACGATGTCGATCATCGGGCGCTTGACGGCGTCCGGCAGGCCGGTGAGGAAGCCCGCCCGCCCGAGCATCGTCGTCTCGATCAGCGCGTTGCAGGGGCAGACGGTGACGCAATGCCCGCAGGAGACGCAACTCGATTCGTTCACCGGCACGCCGCCGTCCCAGACGACGCGCGGCTGCGGGAGGCTCCAGTCGATCGTCAGCGTCTCGTTCACCTGCAGGTTCTGGCACGCCTCGACGCACCGCCCACAGAGGATGCACTGGTCGGGGTCGTAGCGATAGAACGGGTTCGAGTCGTCCACTGCGTACGGCTTGGGCGTGAATGGGTACTCCTGATGCCCGATGTGCATCATCGCCGTCGTGTTGTGGACGGTGCAGTTGCCGTTGTTGTTCTCGCAGACGGTGCAGTACAACTCGTGGTTCCGGAGGATGTGATGCATCCCCTCCTCGCGCGCGGCGCGAGTCTGCGCGCCGTCGGTCCGCACCGTCAACCCCTCCGTCACCGGCGTCGCGCAGGCCCGCACGAGTTGCCCGCCCACGGAGACCCAACAGGTGTCGCACGTCTGGATTGGCCCGAGGCTCGGGTGGTAGCAGACGGCGGGAACCTCGATCCGCTCTCGCTGCAACAGGGCGATCAATGGCTCACCCGCGAAACCCTTCATGGCGTCACCATTGATGTGTACCGTGATGACCCGAGTATCCACCGTGCGCCCTTCCCTGTCGGTCGCTATCTGCATCCCGTATGTTGAATGTTCTATTAAGTAGACCACGCAGGGGCGGGTTTGCAAAGGGCGACGAAAGGCGGTTTCCAATGGTGACGTACATTTGGATTGACGCGCGCCTGCGGCGGCCTATGATGTGGGAAGGCGCGTATGCCGACAAATGTAACCGTGGGAGGAACAGCATGAGCGCGGAGTGCGCACGTTATCGGTTCACCGTGGCGGACTACGAGCGGATGGCTACCGTCGGCATCCTTACGGAGGATGACCGTGTCGAATTGGTCGCAGGGGAGATTACCACGATGAGTCCGGTGGGCAATCGGCATGTGCAATCGGTCAACCGGCTCGGCCATCTGCTCTACGCGGTGACTGGTGATGATCTGACCGTCAGCATTCAGAATCCAATCCGGCTGAACATGCGCGATGAACCACAACCCGATCTCGCCGTCGTGCGTGGCGCGGGGAGCGGGATCGCGGATGCCGCTGCGGTGCTCATCGTCATCGAAGTCGCCGACTCATCCCGCGACTATGACCGCGCGACGAAACTGCCACGTTATGCGGCGGCGGGCGTCGCGGAAGCGTGGCTCGTGGACCTCGTCAACGATGTCATCGAGCGCTACACCGAGCCGCACAACGGCCACTACCGCGTCGCGACCTTCGCCCGTTCCGGCGACACACTCGCCTCGACGGTGCTCCCAGCGCTCACGATCTCGGCTGACCTCGCGCTTGCTGCGCCGGGGGAATAATCAACGCCCTATCAAGGAACAGGGGAGATTCGCGGCTGCTACTTCGCCTGGAGATAATAGGTCATGCTCTGGATGGCGGCGACGGGATCGACATCGCGCACCCAGACACCCTCGCGGACACGGAGGATGACGGGGGCGTAATTGAGGATCGCCCGCACGCCGCCCGCGACGAGGAGGTCGCACGTCTCCTGCGCGCCATGCGCGGGCACGGCGACGATGCCGACGCAGATCCTCTTCTCGCGCACCGTCCGCGTGATCTCCGCCGGTGCCTGCACGATCAGGTCGTCGATGCCGACCGCCGTGCCGATTTTCTGCTTGTCGCTGTCGAAGACCGCGTCGATGCAGAGGTTGCTGTCTTCCCAGCCGCGATACTGCACGACGGCCTGACCGAGCAGGCCGAAGCCGCAGAGCGCCACCGACCATTCGGTGTTGATGCGGAGGATACCGGCGATCTGTGTCAGCAGATGCTGGATGTCGTATCCCTTGCCCTGCTTGCCGAACTTGCCGAAGTTGGAGAGGTCGCGCCGGATTTGCGCCGCCGTGACGCCGATGCGGTCGGCGAGGTCGCTCGATGAAACGGAGGTTTGCCCCTCGTCGAGGAAGCCTTGCAGCGTGCGGTGGTAGATCGGCAGGCGGCGAACGACGATGTCGGGGATGTTCGGCTCCGGCACGAGCTTCGGCACCGTTTTCCCCGTGCGCGAGACGATCATGCACCGTTCCCCTTCACACGCCGCGCGGGAATCGCGCGGCGTGTGGAATACACGAGTCCGGGAGAGCCTTTTCTCCCCTCTCCCATCCAGTGAGGGGTCACGACCGGCTGCTCATATCATCAACATGCTCCGGGAGGTCCTTCGGCGCGTTGGTTGCTCCCATGCCGCTCGTCACGGCCTTGCTGACGAAGGTGACCAGAACGGCGGCAAGCGCCACGATCAGACCGAGCATGACGTACCGCGCGAAGGTCATGATGATCGCCATCAGGAAGAGCGTCCCGGCGATGATGAGCAGCCATTTCTGCGTGCGGCTTGGTGCGTTGAAATCGGGCATCGTCGTCCCTACCTTTACCACTGACCCGCCCGGATCGTCTCATCCGGTGCTGAGGATAGTGTACCGCATTTTCCTAACCCCCCAACCCCCCTCCCTCGGAGGGACAGAGGAAGAGAAGATGCTCGCGATGCTGTAGCCGAATCCGGTTCCTCTTCCCTTCGAGGAGGTTAGGGGGCCGGAACCCCCGCCTCTACCGCAACTGCGTCCTCGTACTGACGAACGTTACGGAGCGAGAGGTGCTGGCGGGACCAGTAGTATAGCCCCCAGACGGTGATCGGGAAGTAGAGCGCGGCGTGGAGGACGAGCGCGTACGCGCCGGTTGCCTCGGTCGGCAGTTTGAGGATTTGCTGAATGACGAGGAGCGTGCCCGCCTCGAAGGGGCCGATGTACCCCGGCGACGAGGGAACGAGCGTGAAGAGGTTCGCCACACCCGTCGTCAGCATCGCGCCCGCCGGATTGAGCGTGAAGCCGAACCCGCGCGCGATCAGCGCGTACATCGTCGCCTCCAGCACCCACGCGGCGACGGAGGTCGCGGCGACGAGGCCGGTGTCCGCCGCACGCCGGAGGCTGCCGAGGCCGGCGACGAACTCGACGATCAGCCCCTCCGCCTTCGCCGCGACCCCGTCGGGGAGCCGCCGCAGGATCGGGCCGAGCAGCCGCGCGCGCCACGCGCCGGAGAAGGCGATCAGGAAGAAGACTGCCAGCCCGCCGAGGAAGAGGAGCGCCGCGACCACGACCAGTTGCCGGACGCGGGCATTGATGTCGATGAAGAGCGCCGCGAAGACGATGAAGGCGAGCATCGTCAATCCATCGAAGACGCGCTCAACCACAATCGTCGCGAGGGTCGCGCTGCGGCTCACATTCTCCCGCTTGCTGAGGACGTACGTGCGCACCAGTTCGCCCGCACGGAGCGGCAGGACGTTGTTCGCCATGTAGCCGATGACGATGACCGGCCAGAGGCGGCGCGCCGGGATCACCCGCGTGGAGCGCAGCAGCACGTGCCACCGATACGTCCGTACGACGACGCCGAGGAAATAGCAGAGGATTGCCGGGATGAGCCAGGCGTACGAGGCTTCCCGCATCGCCCGCCACAACGCCGCGAAATTCTGCCCGCGCAGCGCGAGATAGAGGAAGACGACGCTGATCGCGATACCGACCCAGAACCTCGGGGAGAATGCGCCCGCGCGGCGCGGGGCCTCATCGGGGGAGGGTTCCGGGAGGGCGCGCCGTTGCGCCAGGGTGCGTTGGATAGCGGTCACAGCAGGCTCACTTTCACCACCGTGTTCGTTTCGTCATTGACCACATAGGCCGTCTTGCCGTCTGGCGCGAGCGCGAAGGAGACAGGTTTCCGCAGGTCGCCGGGGTTGCCGGGGATCGAGCGAACCATCTGCCCCTGCGTCGTCATCTCGATCAGCCGGTTGCCCGTCGGGGAGGGGACGAGCAGGTTGCCGTTCGGCAGGAAGCCGATGTACGCCTCCAGCCCCTTGACGGTGCCCCAATCGGTGACGAGTGCCTCGCCCTGATACTGCCCGTCGGCGGAGAAGAGCAGGACGCGCGCGTTGTTCGTGTCCGCGACGGCGATGGTGCCGTCCGCGCGGGCGGCGATGCCGACCGGATTGTCCATCTGCCCCGCCCCGGTGCCAAGCGAGCCGAAGGTGCGGACGAACTTGCCGTCCTTATCGAAGACGAGGATGCGGCTGTTGCCCGTGTCCGTCACGTACAGGAGGCCGTTCGGCGTGATGGTGATGCCGCGCGGCCCGTAGAATTCCGCCGTGTGCTTCGGCAGGTCGCCCGGATTATCCTGCCCGTTGAAGTAATTGCCCCACTGGCGAACGGGCTTGCCGTCGCTCGTGAATGCGGAGATGCGATGATTCCAGGTGTCCGCGACGTAGACCGTACCGTCCGTGCCGACCGCCAGCCCGGTGGGGCCGAAGGCGTAGCCGTTGATCTGCCCGAACTTGTCGGGCGTGGTGCCGATGCCGCCCCATTGCCGCACGAATGTCCCGTCCGGCTGGAACTGCTGCACGCGGTAGTTGAGTTGATCGACAATCGTGATGAGGCCATCCGGGCCGACGGCGATGCCGCGCGCCGCCGAGAACTGCCCACCCGCCTTGCCCTTGCCCGCGCGGTCGAAGAGGTTGCTCGGGGCCGCCGGGGCGTTCGTCGCAGTCGCACCGGCGAAGTAAACCTTGTCCGAGACTTCCTTGCTGAGATAGGCGGACATCGTCCGCGTCGTCGGCGGGTCCGGCGTCTCGCGCGAGACGAAGTAGCGGAGCCAGTCCCCCCACGTGCGGGGCTTAAAGAGGGCCGCGATCCGCGCCGCCGCCCCCTTCGTCCGGTACGTGTCCGAGAACGCGACGGTAGCCGGGTATTGCTGGCTGACATACCCCGTCAGGCTCGCCGTGACCTGATTCTCCACCGCGCTCGGCAGGAGGACGATGCGCGGGAGGGGGGCGCCGCTCGTGTTGAGCGGTCGGTCCGCCGCGATTGCCTGCGCGTTGCCGACGGAGAAGTTCGGGAAGTCGCGGAAGTACCAGCGGTACGGCCACTCCAGCGAGTTCTCAACCGCGATGGCGAGGGTATTGCCGCCCGCGATGTTGTTCCGGTCCTGTTGCGCGGGGGCGAGTGTCCGGTCGTTGCGCGTGAGGTCGATCGAGATGCGCTGCACGCGCTCCACGAAGGGCGTCACGCTGGACGCGGTGCGCGTGCCGACGAGCAGTTCCCGCCCGTCGGCGGGACGGTTGAAGGTGACACCCGTCATCGCCCGTACGGTGATGATCGCGGCGAGCAATAGCAATGTCGCGATCAGCGTCGTGCTGGCCTCGAATTGGCCCTGGTTTGTGGCGAGTATCATCGTGGCGTATCCGGCAGCGAGAATGAGGGCGATCAAGACGAGGATCGTCGCGATCCACGCGACTGACCGATCCACATCGAGCAGTGATCGCAGGAACTGTACCATCACGAGCGTCGTGATGAATGCGGCGATGCCGAGCATCCATCCCCGGTTCCGCCAGAACCAGTCGCCGCGCAGTCGGTCGCCCGCCCACGCCACCGCGCCCCCACCGATCAGCGCGAGCGGCAGGAGGATCATCGCCGCCGATTCCGGCGTCTTGCCGCCGCTCAGCGAGAAGAGGACGAGCGCGACGAGTTGCCAGACCAGCGGGAGCATCCCATGGAGCGGTCGCGGGGAGGGAGCGCGGTACAGCAACACAAGCCCGATGATCGCTGCCACACCGATGAACGGCTCGTAGACGAAGGCAATCATCAGGTAATAGAACCACGGCTCGTTGCGCGCCGTGGCGAAGAGATCGTCCCACCAGCGGCCAAACATCGAGCCGAGCGTGCGCGGCAGGTGGATCAGGTCGGTGAAGAAGAGGCTGCTGATCGCGACGATCAGCACGCCGACGAGGAGCGCGACGCGCACCCAGACGTGGCGATCCACCTGCCGGACGTGCATCCCGAATGCGTGGAGCGCGCTGCGGGGCGCGTCGTCCTCGCCGCTTGAGCGGTCGAGGAGCGTCACAATTGCCAGTGCCAGCCCGAAGGCGACGAGCATCGTCAACCCCTGCGGCCCCGAACAGACGAGCGCCGCGACCGCGACCCCACCAACGATAATTGGCGCGGTCGTCGCGGGGCGATCCTCCGCGAGGCGCAGAACGCAGATGAACAGGCCGAGCGCGGCGAGGACGATCCATGGGATGTCCGTCACCTGCCGCGACCCGTAGACGAACGTGGGGGAGAGCGCGAGCATCATCGCGACGCCGAGCGCGCCCCAGCGACCGAGGTGGGGCCGCAACCACCAGCAGAGCGGCACGAGCGCGACGCCCGCGAGCGCCGGGCCGAGCCGCGCGACCGCGTCCCGCGCGCCGAAGAGGAAGAAGAAGATTGTGTTAATCAGGAACGGCAGCGGCCCCCAGAGCGCCCCATCGACGTGCGCGCTCTGCCCGTCGGCGAACTGCCAGGCGGCGTACGCGCGCTGCGACTCGGCGATGCTGAACGGGTTGTTCGTCAGGGACGCGAGATGCACGAGCAGCGTGGCGATGAGGGTGACGATCCAGAGCGCGGACTCGATCGTCAGGCGCGGGAGGGCGAAGCCACTATCGAGCAGCGGCGCGGCGGCCGGGTCAACCGCCACCGCGTCGCGGACTTCCGCGCGCGCGATCGGGGAAGGCGGGAGATCGGGCCGGTCGTTCACGCCGTCACGCAGCGTGTCACCGTCGATGAGCGGCGCGCGGTGGCGGCCTTCATCCTCGCGAATCGCGTGCTGTTCTGTCGTTTCCACTAATACCGTATCCCGTTGAATTCGCGCACGAGGTCCTTGCGGACGTAGAGATGGAAATTATAGGAATCGATCGTGTGCTGCGGCTCGCGCAGCGCGACGAAGCGCCAGAGGTTCGACGCGGGCGCGGGCGACGGTGTCGAGCCAATTTGCGTCTTGCTCGCCGTCTGCGGCGCGTCACCGAGCGTGCGAATGCTCTGCCATGCCTTCTTCAGCGTGTCGCCCCACGTGGGCCGCACCGCCGTGCCGTTCGGCCCCGGTTTCCACAGGCCGGGGTAATCGTTGCGGGGCGCGGCGGGGGAGTAGGTGAAACTGCGGTAGATCTCCTCGGGGAACCACCAGCGCATGACGTAATCGGTGCGCTCGTAGTTCTGGAGATTCTGCTCCTCCCACGGACCGAAGTCCTCGTTGGCGACCATGACAATCGCCGCGTCGTCCGGCGGTGGCGCGGTCAGCGAGCTACCGAGGAAGTGCCCCGCGCCCGTCGCCTGATAGTCGCGCAGATACCAGTTCATCGGCCAGACGGTGCTGCTGCTGTACCAGATCGGCAGGTTGTAGCCGCCCGTCCGCTCCTGCGAGAGCGTGTTCACCTCGGTCATCATCCGCTTGATGTCCGGCGCGGTCTGCGTGTAGACGAGCATGTCCGTCGGCGTATCCCCCGCGAAGAAGGCGAGGTGCCAGCCGAGGTGCACCTCGAACAGGGCGAGCGGCAGCACGATGGCGATGGCCGCGACGGAGAGCGATCGCTTCACGCCGAATTGCAGCGCGTACGCCGCGAAGAAGGCGAGCAGGATCACTGGCAGCGCGACGACGAGGAAACGGATATCGCCCGCCGGGTTCGCGGAGACGCGCGAGACGGCGAAGAACCAGCCCGTCAGAAGGACAACCACGCCGCCGATCACGCCGCAATCGAGCAGGCGGCGGCTGACACGGATGCGGCTTGCACTCGCCACGCGCACGGGTGGCGCGGCAGCGACGATCCCAAACGCGCCCGCCGGTCGGCCCGGCGCGAACGATGGCACGGTGTCCGTCGCGCGCTCCCGCCAGAGCGCCGTCACGTACTCGACCGCCTCACCGAGGAGCGAGGCCGCGAGGATCGTGAAGGGGAGAATGATGTGGCAGACGAGCCACGGCATCTTCTCGCCCGCCTCGGAGAGCACGGCGAACATGCCGACACCGTACCAGACAAGCATCGCCTGCGTGAAGAGCCGGATCGTCATCGCCCGCTTGCCGCGCAGGTACGCGACGAAGCGCCCGACCGTCAGGGCGGAGGCGGCGAGGCCGAAGAGGAAGGAGACCGGGCCGGAGAGCGGGAAGAGGAAGAAGAAGTAGTACCACGGCTGCCCGCCCCGGAAGACATCCTGCTGGCCCGCCCAGTAGATGCCGGAGTAGAACGCGCCGCTGAAGACGCCGCCGATGTTCGTGAAGAGGCTGGAGTAGAGCACGACCCAGACGAAGAATGCCGCGCCCATCACGCCGAAGAGGACGCGCTTGTCCGCCAGCAGGCGGTGGAACGCGCCGATCACCGTCCCATGCCCCCAGCCGCCGAAGAGCCGGTCATTCGGGGTCGTGCCCTCCTCGGTCTGGCGGAGCCGTATCGTGCTCAGCAGGTAGGCCGCCACGCCGACGTAGACGATCGTCACGAGCAGGAACGACTGGATCATCGGGTGGCCGAGCAGCGTCTGGAGGTACGGGCGCCAGTGCGCCCAATTCATCTCGCCCGCCTGCGCATCCCACGGGATCTTCGGCAACTTCTCGTAGTGCAGCAGTTTCGGCAGCACGAGGAGCGACGCGCCCGCGAGCGCGAGGTACGCAACGGTCGCCAGCAGCAGGGATTTCGCCACATGCCAGGTGATAATGATGAAGAGGAACGCGCCGAGGAGGACGGCGATGATGTACGACGCCTCGTGGTTCGTGTGCGCGAGCGCGAGCGCCATCATGCCGACGACGACCCAGCGCGCCTCCTGCGTCTGCACGTAGCGCGCAATGGCGACAAGGATGAGGAAGGTAAAGGTGAGCAGGTAGACATCGTGTCGGATCAGGCGCGAGTAGTAGAGGATGCTCGGCGAGACGAGCAGCAGGAGCGAGCAGATCAGCGCGCCCCACCGCCCGATCACGGGCCGGAGCAGGATCGGCAGCATCACGAGAATCACACCGAAGAAGGCGGGGCCGTAGCGCGACGACGCATCCGTCGCCCCGAAGAGCGCGTAGACGAGCGCGTTCACATGGAAGAGGAAGGGGCCGTGCATGAGCGGGTCGTGCATGTACCCCTTGCCGATGGCGTACTGATACGAGAACCACGCATGGAGGCTCTCGTCGTGGTGCAGGGCGCGCGCGCCGAGGTTCCAGAACCGGGTGAGCACCGCGCCCATCAGGATGGCAAGGTAGGCGCACTGCTCGACGGTGAGGGTGCGGGTCACGCGGCCGAGGCGCGAGAATGCGTCGCGCGGGGTCGTCGGTCGTGAAGGAAATGCGGGTGCGACCACGATCTCTCTCTCCCAATCGCTGGTTGTGGCGATGCCCTGCCACACGAAGAAACCGCCGGGCCACTTCTCTCCGCCGCACGCGGCCCCGGTCGGTCTGCCACTGTATAGTATGCCGACACCGCACCCATCCCGTCAAACGCACGGGCCGTCGCATCTTCCGATCTGGTATACGCGCCCGCGTGCTGCATCGGTTCATCGCCGGACGCAGGCGCGCAGGTTCGGTGCCACGCGCGCAACAGGAACGGCGCAGGCCGCGAAGACGTTCCACGCTGCTCCATCAATTCTGTCGCGGCGAGAGGCGAAAGGTTACGCGCGGTGTGCGCCACGTCGGTTTCGTCCATCTCTGCCGACCCGCACTATTCGGGCGTAGGTACGCAACTTCATTGCAGTCGCACGGGGCGTGAACGGGGATGGATGATTACCGCTGCCTCTGTCGCCCGGCATTCTCCTGTCACGAAAGCGGGGCAACTCCAATCCTTCAGGGGCTGAGCTGACGTTGCGCGATCTCATACTGGTTTTGGGTGACACGTCGGGGTATCATGGCGGCGGAGGTGATGTCCGATGAACGCCCTGTCCCTGCCTGATGCGTGGTCCGCTGCTGATCTCTATGCCCGCTATACCGACGCCC
>JAABUS010001945.1_pt1 | contig 41760 bp, 35 predicted proteins | sample 5560161 | NCBI WGS metagenome assembly JAABUS01 (sample SAMN10711885, study PRJNA513376) | rock metagenome | isolation source: Antarctica rocks | place: Antarctica: Victoria Land, Trio Nunatak nord | collected 2016-01-04
GTGGAAAGAGGAAAAAGGGGGGTTGAGAGTCTTCGTAATGCGAATGTTAAGAAGAAGAAAAAAAACAACTCTTTTGACTGTTATTGTTATCAGTGAATGTTTCTAACCCCGAAATAAACAAATAACTATAGTATCCGATTTTGAACAACCGCTTCTGTAATCTAATACAGAAAAGGCCAAAAGCAATGAAAAGCTAAACACACACTCACCATGTTGAACATAAATCTTCCATCTCGACTTGGCGCTTGATGTGAAAGCACTGCAGAGTCGGAAGGTCAAAAAAGATCATCAATTCATATGCCGCATCAGCGCGGGAAACAGCTGGTGTATTTGGTGCTTTGAGTTGAGTTGACTGGTCAGGTTTGGCTGATTGCCGCGGTTAATACAGCGAAAGAAAGAAAACAGCTATTTGAAGGCATTCTGAGCATTTTAGGCAACCTTAACCTCTCTAAGCCCTCTGAGGCCTTCAGTCTCTTCGAGTCCTTCAAGCTGTACGGACATTCACCGTGGGGTATACGTGTACTGCCTTAACTGCGCGCTCAACCATTCAAGCAACACCAAAGCCGCGAAGCCACATGATTGTATGTTGGTAGAAGGGAAGAAGAGCAGGCGCTTCGCGCGTCACCGAAAGTACCAATATGAACAAGGGAAGGGAAAAAAAGGAGGAAATGAAAAAGGAACAGAAAGATTCTCTTATTAAGAATTCCTGCCTCAAGATCCCCCAAACTGACCATACCAATCCCCCAGCGATGGATCGGGCCTACCAAACCACATATTCTGATCTTCGTCTTCGTGCCCTTGCTCACCCGAAGGCGGAAACAAGCTGTGCGCGTCGCCGCCGGGTGGGTGAAACCCATACTGGTCGTATTCCGACGATCCTTGTTCTCCGGGAAAGTGGCTGGCGTAATAGTTATCCATTGGCTGCCAAACGTTTGGATCGAATTGATCGGATGTCGCGGAAGGCTGCTGTTGCACCGTCATACCAGTGGCTTGAGTTTCGCCGAGTTGAGAAAAGGGCGCCGCGACAACCTCGGATGCGTCGCCACCGACTCTTTGTGCAGCAAGGTGGAGCAGGCGACTAAGCGTTGCCCAGGAACGGCGGGCGGCAGTGTCGGAGACAGCCACGCCACGGAGCCAATTGACTGCTTTCTTTGCGTCCGCCAGGATATTCTCGGCCTCGGCTGGCATGTGTTCCGCCCTAAGGGCGATTTCGAGAAGTACGACGGTGGCGGCGCGTTTGAGATGGTGGACGATCATCCACCATAGCGTACCTTGGTAGAGAACTGCGTTGTGGGGTTTGTCCGATATGAGTTGGAGGACGGCGCGGGCGGAGGAGACGCATTTGTTTGCAGCAACGTGATTAAGGTGGTTGGAGTGGAGGGATTGGTCTGGGATACGGCGGTCGAGGCGGCAAAGGCAGGGACGGTTGATGATGGTACGGGTGCTATGCGAGATGATTGCTAGGGCGATGCGGTAAGATTCTGATTCAAGGTTCGTGTAAGGGTATTCGATGTTGAATGGTTTGGGCAGGGCGGCGTTCCATTGAACGAGTTTACCATCGAGCTCGTCGATTCGGCGTTGGATTTCGGACCATTTGACATGGCGAATCTCCGGGCAGTAGATTTGAGCTACGGCATCTTGGGCTAAAGCCGTTAGCTGGACATAGTGGAAGAAGTAAGCGCCCGTGTTGTTGGCTTGTGGTAATTGAGATTGTCCGGTGCCGAACGCTCCTTGTAAAGGTGGGGATGAGAGAGACGCAGATGCTCGAATTCCGAAATCAAAAGAAGACACCGATGTCGCCGAGGGAGGATAAACAGCCTTCTGCGAAGAATCCTCCCCTGCTACTAGCTGCGGCATAGTTATGCTACAATCTCGATCGCGAATCATGGACGGACGACCTGTTATGACTGTAATGTTCCGTTCCAGTGCCAGTACAGAGAACCAAACCATTGCACGGTGGTCCTTTTGGTGTTGTGTCAAGGTAGGCGTAGTATTAATGAGGTGCATTCCTAAAGACTGCGCGCATCGTATCGCGACACCCATGGTGTTCCAGGCTCTACCCAATTAATTAGCTGGGATAGACAAGCCTGAGAACAAACCCACCGATTAATTTGATCAGTGACTATCAGGTACATGCCGGCTAAACCGAATAATTGCACCTGACCTAGGTATGCCATGTCATTCAAGATGCCCGTGTCAATGCCCAGCATCCGTGCTTTTGCAAAATACAGCAGATGATCTCTTTCGTCTCCAGCCCATTCTGCTCCAACTAGGTGGGCGTGAACGGCTCCGATGGCAAGCACAAGTTGCAGAGTCGCAATGAAGTTTTTGTCTCGGAAATTTTCCGAGTCTCGAACGGCGAAGTATTGCCCATATTGTTCTATGAAAGATGCCTTGTCAACGACAGGGAACGACGGATGGACTGTCTTGAAATATGAATCAACCAGACGATCCGCGGTAGACCTTATAGGCATTTCGAACGGATCTATCTGGTCACCGATGATTGAAGTATCCATATCATCAGGATATGGGTTTGGGTTTTGGTTATCAGTGCTTCTGCTGAGTCGTTCTTTACCTTTTGACGAAGCAGACACACCGGGATGTGGCGGATCCTCTCGATCACAGTCTCGAGCAGGCTCTTTGGCTAGTTCTCTTTCTAATCGTTGCATCCATCTAATCTCTGAAGCCTGGCCTACAAAAGCCTTCGATTTTCTCTCGCTCTCCGCCTGGGTGAAGTCCTCTTCATTCGCGTGGTCTGTAGATCCCATGGATCCGACACCCGATGCTCTCGATTTGGCACCACCGAACTCACTACTGCGGTTGCTAACGCTAGCGCTTCGAGGAGTGGCTAGCACTGAGCTCTTAAAGTCGTCCAGCCGCGGCGTCTGCACCGATAAGCTTCGGAATCTTAAGCACACCCAAGAAGTATACCATAAGCAGGCACTGTTGAATTGTCAACTGATCGACGCTATCAACTTGATGCACAAGCCGAAGAAGCAACTCTTCGTACGCGTTCGCTTTCCTCCAAAGATCCAGCAACAGCCTGGAAACTCGTCAGCACTTCGTTCGGTAAGACTTGACTAAGATGATCCTACTTTCGGTCTTTATCTCTCTTCACTTCCCCATAATAACATTCCACTCTCAGTTCCTGGCAGTGCCTACAAGCCGGTTTTTCTCCATAACATTTCGTCTTTCTTTGCCTACAGGGCTCACAGGCTTGAGCAACGCGCAGATGGTCTGGGCCGGAGCTGTTAGGATCAATCTCCTTTCTCACCCGGTCGATCTGCAACGTTGATTCTTCTCTTTTGCGGTCTTTAAGTGGAGACGAAGGAGGGGCCATTGAACTGACCGTAGAGAGAGCCTGCATCGGTTTATGTATGGATGATTGCCTAGACGAAGAGCCTGATTTCTTATGCGAAAAGCCCTGGAAGACACCGGAGGGTTGGCTTGACGAAAGCTGCCGTTGTGCATCAGTCTTTTTCTTTGGTGTTTGAGAGGCTTTGAACTCGGTAAGATACTCATTATATTCCTTATAAGAGTCCGTTCTCTGGTATTCGGCTAGGTCTGATTTATACTTCTCCCAGGGCACTGCAGCTCGCTGTTTCCAGAGTTCCTTTTCCTCAGGCGGCATTAGCTGCCACCTCTCTCCTACTCTTCGCGAGATTTCGGTGAATGATAACAATTGGTCTTTGAGCTCTTCACGCATCTTGTTAGAGAATAGGACGTATGCGGAGTATGGGCGCTCCGGTACATTCTTGTCTGACTTTGGATGATGCCTGTACCTCCGTTTCGTAGATACTGCGCCAGGAGTATCATCGTCGATGGACACTGATCCGCTCAAAGACTCTGACTTCTTCTGATCAGATGGAACGTCATACAGTGGCGTTACGAATGCAGGGTCTCGAGACAGTCGCCGTGAATTAGCTATTTCCCTTTGTAACTTTCTTCGATGGCCCAATTCTACGTTGAGACTTTCCAAATCTTGCTCGGTAACGTCCATTATAGTTACCCATGAATCGAAGCCAGCTCGGACAAAACGCTCAAAGTATTGGGACATATCCAACCAAGACAGAGTAAGATCTAGGTCGGCCATGATTGAAGCGGCGCTGTGGGATGTACGATGTTGGACGATGGTCCTTTACAGAACGGGCTTCTCAGCTTGCCCCTAGGAAAAAGGTGGTCGTTGCGATATGGCTGTTTCTTTTTCCCATCACTTGGAAATCATTCTATGGTTGTCTCGATTCGCTGGGCAACATATAACAATAAAAGCGCACAGAGATCACAACTCTTTGTTTTCGTTTCGTATTTATCATTAAAGGTCATATGGAGACTCTTATTTGTATACCGGCATCAACCGTTGGGATAGAAAGTTTGCGACTGGTGAAAGGCGGGATCTGCACGATGCACAATGCAGTTGGTCGAATCTGAGCCAGATCTTTTGACGACGTCCCAACAGACTGAAGTTTCATTAGTGGCAATGTTGGACAACAACGCTGTACCTATGCCAGCTACTTCTGGACTGATTGTAGGGCTCAAGCAGCTCGGGCAGGAAGATGCACTAGCACCCCTGTGAAGGTTGCAGGTGGTTTGGGATTGAATGTCGCTTTTGTGAGCCATATCATATCATCGCAGCGACACTCTTAGGCGGATTGGACAATAGCTTCTAGGCGGTGATGCTCTATCGTGGTGCCAGACGACAAAAAGGTCCGCTATTTCGTACGATCAAAGTCGCTCGTTCAGAGTACTCGGGAGAGTTGAGGATCGTTACTGAGTTTGTTCGCGAAGATACGTTGCTATGGCCAATTTATCTCGGCACGTGCTCAGTAGTTTCACTAAGCCTACCTAAGTAAGCGTGCTGAGGTCTCCTGGTGCTCAGCATAGCTACCACTCACCGTCCGTTTACCCGATAGCTGGCATTCTCCCCAAGCATCGCTGCATGGTGTTCAGTCTGCGTACACATGAAATTCCTTGTGCGAGCATGAAGGTTGGTCATACTATGGGGTAGGATCAAATTAATTTCCAATGTATAGATTGAGCCTCTTCTGTAATCAAGCGTTCCAGGAATGGCGAACAAAAATAACTCTAAATCACTCTCTGTGGGCCATTAGAGACCAGTCACATGCGACGCATTTGCCCATGGTTGGAAGTACGCCTTGTCTAATCCTAGCTCATGTTTGGCCCGTTTCTCATTGATGAATATCGGTATGCAGTGTTTCCTCCCCCGTCTGTACACCAATCTTCACGCTAGGCTATTTCACACGACAATGATACCACTGGCCTATATGACTTTAATCTCTGGTTGAGCTTCGAGATGGCCTGACGGTTCTCCTTGGCAGCTCCGCAAATCTGTTTAGTTGCTGCGCGCACCTGCTTCGCAAGTCTCCCCAGCATATTTTCGATCTGCGGCATCTCAAAATGACGAAGCCGTCGAGTAGATCAAATGGAAAAACCGGATTGTCAATGAGTCGGCAACTGATGACTCGGTGGAACGATGGCATAAATGGTTGGCCCAAAATGGACGTCTTACTATCGTTATCCACGTGCACACCTGAGATCGCCTTTCCTAAACGCCGTCTCTTTCGTCTTGTATGTCCGCGGTCAAGAAAGTTCCGATCCTCCAGGAAAGTCGTAGAATTCCTCTTGCGGAATATGACCCGGCCATTGCATAGGATTGAATGGAAGGTTAAAGTGTGTACTATCCCCTCCACACAGAGCACTACGCGAGGAGGATGGTGATGGCATAGATAGCATCAATCCCGAGGGCGTTTGACCTGTCTGACCGAATTGAACCACGTCGCTCATTATTGGCGGTTCTGCTGGAACGTGCGTAATCTGAAGATGTTGTTCGGATTTGAATCTGACATCTGGAAACTGGCCAAAGCCAGTAAATGAGGTGCCCTGAATTGATGGGGTGATTGGGGGCGACTCTGGCAATGATCTGAATGCGGAATTGACAGCTGATTGATAGGGGTTACGCCAAGGTGTTTCGAAAACCATGCCACTGGAAGTATCCTCTGGATCCAGCACTCCGAGTCTCTCGAGAAGTTTGTGTATGAGAGGCTGACCGGCGTCATTGGTTTCCACCGGAGGCTCCATACAGTGGCCCCTTTGCATAATTCTATACATTTCTGTAATGCCCAGTCTGAGTTGCGAGTTTTGTTGCTCTAAGCCTTGAACAAAGCTAGGTACTGACGTTATTATTGATCAGACGGTGCTATCCGGCAGTATTCTTACCCCGTCTCGAAGGTTCTCTTATCCGATTGCCTCTGTTTTCCGTAGTAGCAGATTTCGTCATCTGCTTTACATCGTGTGCAGGGACTCAGACCGTCGCACTGAGACTTTCAGCCCACGTCGGCTAGAGCCATTCAGTGGCCGACTCACTTTGCACTTTTTCAGCCTGCACCTCTGGCAAGCTTTTACTACTCTCCTTCGAATGTCGCCAAGACTGGGAGAATATTGGGGAGAAAGTTCGTCTGGTGGCTGCTTGGCCTTGGATCGGGGTGCCTCTGGCATATCTAGATATCGTTTAAGCCAACATTGAACGGTAATTGTGCGGGGCTCTAACAGTACGTTTGGGTGTCATGATTCCAAAGGCAGCTTATCCTAGTATTCAGTAATAGTCATGCGCTTTGTTGTGGTAGGAAGCCTTGATGTAAGAGCACCGACAGCAACAGAAAGGAAAGAAACAACAGTCGGCGCAAGTCCTTTGCGATATGCTATATACGCTTTCCATCGTTTCTTTGGTTACGTTACCTCAGCTGGTGTGGCTCGAAATCATGGCTCGCATCTTTAGGCTCTGCTAAAGCACAGAGTATCCCTCCCACTCGCATAAACAACCACACATGAGACAGGCACGACAAGGCACAGGGTCTGGGATAGATGATGCAAGACGGATTGAGCACTTTGTACCCTTGGAAGCATTGTGCGGCACTAAGGCAAGGTAAGTCTGGTTACTTGATCCATCTGAGCGGATTGTTCCATTCGTTCCGGCCCTGGTGGTATTTATTCCAAGTGAATGAGCAAATAACACTAATGTCTTGGCCGGTAGTTCCTTGCCCTTTAACTCACAGGCTCACAGCAACAATAGTGTTGTTAGCGTAGAGTATCTTAAAAGAGGCATCTGGAACTCTAGATTTCGAGAATACCGCTCCGTGAAAGAAAGTTGGCCTAGTTGAAATGAGCTTCGCAGTTTCGGATTAACATCTGGCCGTAGAGTATAGAATACATCTCTCCCGAGGGTCCAAGTCCAAAGATCAGCCTGTGTCAACTGTCAACAGCAACACAACCACACACTCTGTTTATTGTTTGATTTAAACCTTTATCAAGCAGAGAGTAATTCACGTGTCTTGTATACATATGTAAAGTATATTAATAGTAGCTTTATCACAAAAGGGGAAGTATATAATTGGAATTTTCTTATTAAGCATTCATACGTTTAATAAATTCCAAAATCCAACATTCAATTCCAAAATGTTTGAGAATTGTTCCAATTAACTGTTAAGACTTGTGAGCTTGTTTGTTTGATAGTACTTGGTTGAAAGAAGCCCGGCTGGTCGAAAGATGATAGCTTAGTCAGTCAGGGCAGTACATAGGTACGTAGTGGCTGCGTAAAACATATTAGATCCTTGTTTCTGACGTTGTCAGCTTCCGGAGCCGAAGTGCCGATTCGCAGGACCAACATGGGATTTTGTAGAATGCCATTGTGACGCAATACGAATTGCTCTTCTCTTTCTCTATTCTTATCCGTGACCCACTCGGAGAAGTGGAAACCGACAGAGCCTGGATACTACCTCGGCTCTGTCGTGTCTCCGTACACTATGGTACTCAGGGCATGCTACGACGGTGAGGTAAGTAGACTGGCGTGAGTGGTAGAGTTCCCTAAGACGACCAATCAATTTGGCTCCGTGGCTTCGGACTGGGCACCGTTAGCCCTACACTTCGCCAATTGGGTGGGTGGTGGCCAAACGAATCAAAGACACTTGCAACAATAATAATTATCTTACAGTCCACACAACTTCAAGCGGATGACATCCCCTCCAAGTAAACTAGCTAGCAAACTGTCGCAACCGCGTTTTCCAAACTTTTTGCCAAAGAAACCAAACCACAAGACCCCCGTTGCACTATCACGAATCCATCCTTCTATGCTTCACTCTGCGGCCGTACAGAGGCTCCGACTTGGAAGGCTTGCACCTCGCTGACATCATCGAGCAGCGGTCAAACCTCACCGCTATCGCTCCAGAATTGAACCATGGATGTTGATCAGCCCGACTCATCCACCGGCAATACGTCTACAGGAAACACTGGCTCCGAATCCGCAACATCATCCGCTTCCAAGCAGCATACAGGGCTGTCGGGCAGTGGAGGCAGCATTACCGGCAGGAAGCGCAAGGTCCCTGATTCAGTAACGCCGAATGCTTGCACAAACTGCAAAAGGGCGAGGGCGAAGGTACATGGTCTCCATCCATACTTCCATACGTCAGGGATGCTTAACTGTATTGCTGGTAGTGCGATGGGTTCAAGCCTGCCTGTAAGCGATGTACCCAACGGCATGTCCAAGATGAATGCCATTACGACGTGCACGCCAAAACAGCCAAGGAGCAGATGATCCGCGAAATCCAACGCCTTCAGAGAAAGAACGAATACTTGGAGGAGGAAAATGACACACTTGGAGTAAAGAACGAATGGATCGAGGCGATCATAACGAGCCTCAAACGCGACTCGCAGGGCCCCGAGATAATTCGTCGATTGAAACGTGGCGAGACCCATCAAGCCATCGCAGAATGGCTTGGCCGGCCATTGACACCAAACACTCAGGCGTTGTCGTCAGGATCAGAGTTGAAACTGAGCAGAGCTATCGAACGATATCACAGAGACTTGGTCGATAACCAAGATCCTCGCTACTGGACCAATGTGACCAACGACGCATTATTGATCGAACATTTGGTGGCGTTATACCTCACTTGGATTCACCCCGCCCACATGCTTTTTGACGAGACTCATTTCATGGAGAGCTTCCAAGAATGTTCGGACACATATTGTTCGTCGACGCTGGTCAATGCTATATGTGCCATGTCTTGTCATCTACTTCATGGCATTTGGGAGGACGAGCCCGACTCACAGACAGGCATGGAGTCTCTTGGTAGACAATTTCTGGACGAAGCCAAGGCGCTGCTGGTTGTATCGGAATACACCAAGATGACAGTGATACAGACCTATGCTATAATGTTCCTTGTTGAGCTAGGCTCCGGGCATGGTCTAGTGGCATCCTCATACCTCCGACTAGCGACCGAGTCAGTGGTGGCCAAAAAAAAACCCGAGCAATCTTCAGAGTCATCCGAGGTTGCGACGTGGGGTCTTTTGACTCTCCACACGTATGCTGCAGATGTCCTTCGATGTCAATGTCTAAGCTGACAGTTGGTAGTGCATGGTCCGGGCTGATTTTCCAAAAACCGACTGCGCCTATCTCGACGCACGCAACTGTTTTTAAAGACATCGATACCGAAAAGGACGACGGTCCTTGGCGTTTCTACAAAGAGCCAGGCGATACTTCGGAATCGCGGCGCCCGAGCTATTTGATATCTACAGCAAACGAACATGCAAGATTATACCGAATCATTCATGAGACTATCCTTGTGTTCTGTGGCAGTCAAGGTAGAGTCTCGGCTCATCATATGCTGCTGATATACGAGCGATTCTTGGAGTGGAAAGAGCGTCTACCGGGCCCCTTAGCAGGTGTAGACGGAGACGGTGAAGCACTGCCTCATGCACTATTCTTACAGTAGGTTTCAAAGAGTTGATACTCAACGTCCGAGCTGACCAATCAAGCATTCAATATCATGTGGCACTCCTCCAGCTTTTCCAACCTCTTCTACATCTTGACCAATACTACAAAGCATCCCATGACTATTTGCAAGGACTCGTCGTCAAGCATGCAAGGGTTAGCCTAGCTCTATTGACACAATATCGAAACGCATACACCTTCCGTTACCAATCCCCAATACTGCTCTTCTGCATTGTTCATGTTTGTGACGCATTGGTGGGATACGACAACGGATCCGACAGTCAAGGTCCATCCAACATCGAAATTGTGCGCTTCTGTTTGGAGAGTCTTGAAGTGGCCAAGGTCGGCTACCCACTTGCAGGACCTCTTCAGAGGATGTTCCGTGTAGCCCTTGATAACTACAACGTATCAATACCCGACGAACTTGAACGGCTGTGTAGGCCTTCTTCAAAGTATGGGCCTGACGAGCTGCTGAACGCATGCACGAGACCTACATATCAACAGCCGATAAATCAACTGCTCCCGAACCTAGATCCAGGGCTTGCTCAGGATTTCATGGACGAATGGCAGAAGTTGTGCGAAGAGCGTCCACCGCAGGATAAACCAGCGGAGTTTCCGGGACAAGAGAAACAAAACTCAATGCAGATAACTTCGCTTCTTAACGGATGAGCCAGCTGAAATACAACATGACCAATGCGTTGATATGGGGTGTCTGTTTGTACTGCATTAGCCGGTGGGCATCTGCTTTGCACAGCATTCGCCCTTCTGGAGGGTTTTCAAAATTATTTCATTCAAGGATGAATGATCTGACTGAACTTTACGATCTCATGGAACGATGCTTTTAGCGGATGCCTGGTTATCCTGTTCATGTATTTTAGTTCTAGATACAATACCTGGGCTAGTCTCATACTTGTGCTTCAGAAGTACGATAGATTCAGCGAAGAAGATCTGAAGGGGCTCTTTGGCTTGTGAGAATGGTCCGAATGGATTGGAAAGGTGGTGCCTGCATCATGATCTTCTCTCGGCTAAATCAATCCTAATGAGTCAGACCCTTATGCTGTCTTCACGCCAATCTACTCTCTATATTCTGAAGACTACTGTGATATACAAAAATGTCATAACCACCACAATAGACGTAAACTCTACATGAGCAAGTCCCGCGCCGCAGCAGCTGCCACAAGCGCTCTCCCATACAAGTATCTCCCCCTCCCCTCCCCCAACCCACCCCCTAACACCCCACAGACCCCACCCCACCAAGCTCCCACCACCACCTACCCTCCCTTCCACACGACGCCGCCGCGCCCTCCCCTACGTCGTCGGCGCCAGCGCCGTCTACCTCTTCTCAGCCTACACCTTCTACCTCTACCAAACCCTTTCCGCCGAGCCGTCCCCCCTGCCTCAAGACACTGACGTCTCCCCCGTCTACAGCACCACCGCGCAGAGCTTCGACTGCGATGTCGGCTTCAGCGAAAGCAGCACGGGGATCCTGCGGGAGCGGGGAAAGATCACGAAAAAGGCAAGAGGGCATGTGCTGGAGGTGAGCGCGGGGACGGGGCGGAACAGCAAGTTTTACGACTTGAAGAAATGCGCGAGCGTTACGCTCGTGGATCTGAGCCCGGAGATGATGGAGCTCTGTCGCCAGAAATGGAAACTGCTGCACCCGGACTACGCGGCTGTGAGCTTCCACACGCAATCCGCGCTCCTCCCCCTCCCGCACCCGCCGCCGGGGAAGGGCTATACCACGATCCTGCAGACCTTTGGCCTCTGCTCGACCCCGCAACCGGCCGCTCTCCTGCGCCATTTAGGAACCCTGCTGGACAAAGACGAGGGCAGGGTTCTGCTCTTGGAGCATGGGCGGGGCTACTACAAGTGGGTGAATTGGGTGTTGGATCGGACGGCGGGGCGGCATGCGGAGAGGCATGGGTGTTGGTGGAATCGGGATCTGGAGAGGGTGGTGGGGGAGAGCGGGTTGGTGGTTGTGGGGAAGAGAAGGAGGCATGCGGGCACGTTGTGGGTGTGGGAGCTGAGGGCGCCGGGGAGGGGGGAGAAGGAAAAGCAAGAGAGGAGCAGGAAGAATCCGGAGGGAGCGGAGAAGGAAGGAGCCCCATAACGCCACTCCATGAACCCAACTCACACTCAATCAACCTCGAAGATTTCCTCTTCCCTCCACCCCCAACTTCCCCCCCCCCAAAACCCTCCCAACACCCCCCTCACCCAAACCCACACAACCCCATCCCAAAAACTCCCCGAATCCAAATTCCCATCGCAAAGCCCCACCCCCAACTTCCAAATCCAAAGCCCGAAAACGGAACGCCTGGAATGGCGAGCACGCGTATCCAGCCCAAGATTTTCATATATCCTCCCCAAGAAGATGATCTATCCCTCCCTCCCCTATTCTCACATCCCCAATCCCCACCCCAAGCAACGTTCTCGAAATCTCAATACTTTGGGTTTGTGGTTAATAGATGAGAGGAGAAGTGGAGATGGAGATGGAGATGGAAATTGGTTAGGTGGGTGGGTGGGTTATTGGAAATCTTCATCTGCAGTGGATTTTTTTCTCGCACGGTGGCTTTTTCCAGGCGGGGCTGGGCTGGGCTGGGCTGGGCTGTGTGGAGGGGAGGGGGGGGTAGGGGAGGGTAGGGGTAGGGTGGGTCATATGATATGACATGGGGTTAACGCGAAGGGGGGGGGGTTGAGGTGTGAGGTGGGGAGGGGGTTGAAGGATGCTTAGGGGTTCCTTCTTGTTTGTGTTTTATGCAATGCAGCTGGCCTGCGTCAACTCTCAAAGCACTTCCCTCTCTCCTCGAAGGTGCCGCTGTTCGTGTGTCCCTAAGACAAAGATCGTACGATCTGTTCCGCTCGCAGGCTTCTCGGGTTTTGCTACGTTTGTCGTGTCCCGATTCGTTGGCGATGGCGATGGGGTGAAAGCGGAGTATGAGACTTGCACTCATCGCCTCGGTTTTTTTGAAGCTCGTTCCCTGGCTTTTTTGGCTGCTAGTGGCATCTTTTGGTTCATTCTGAAGCCCTGGACTTGGGTGGTGGGGTTGCGTGGTTGCTGTTTGCGGTGCTTGAAGTATATGCGTGGAGGGGTGCAGTTGGCGACGCTGCAGCTTCGTATACACTGCTCCTGTGCCTCGAAAACGCGCCTCTCATTATTTCTGGCCGGTTGTGTCTTGCCTCCCCACTCAAAGCCTACTCGCTCCCCTCGCCATCTCCTCTGCCAGCACCATCCCCCTCTTCCCACTCCTAGACCCATCCTGCGTCTCTACCTTTCCAATCCCTAGCCACTCCCTCCACCCCCACAACTTTCCCAACTCCCCCATCTGCCCAGTCCGTGCTTCATCCCCTTCCAGTATAGCAATCACACACTCTCCCAGCACAGGCAAGAATTTAAACCCATGCCCACTCCCTCCTGTTGCGAGAAATAGTCCCGCAAAGCCGGGGTGCCAATCGATCAGAAAGTCGCCCGTAGGCGTGTCCGTGTACCAGCATATCCTTTCCTCGCAGAACGGGCGGGTGGAGAGCCAGGGGAGAACTTGAGAGAGGAAAGTGCGGCAAGCCTGCCTGCCTTCGGTGGGGAGAACGCTAGAATTCGGGGACGGGAGGGAGACTTGTACTCCTCCCAGCGCGGGCGCGCAAACAGGATTGCGGTAACCGAAGCCGTGGCGAGCGACTTTGAGGATACCGCCTTGCTCATCGGAGGCTGGAAGGGAGAGCGGAGGGGGGATGACGAACATGCCCGTTCCGAGGTTGAGAAGGATTGGCATGTTCGCAAGACGGCGGCGCTCCGAAGTTGAAAGGCGGACGTAGGCGACGACTTGGCCTCGGGCTTCTGCAATGCCTCTCAGATCCACCAGGCTGCCACTCCAGGCTCCTGCGGCTAGGATCGTTACCTTCGCGCTCACCTCCCTGCCTCCTTCTAGTCCTACGCCTACAACTTTCCTCTTCTCCCCCCTGTTTTCTTCGAAAATCAACCTTTCCGCTTTCCCTCTCACCATATCCACCCTCTTCCCATAAGACAGGAGTTTATCCATAACAACCCTCATGGCGCTCGCTGCATCAGCCCAACCACTGCCCCAATTTACGTACCCGCTCTCCCCACTCCCTCCACCTGCCCCCTTTAAAATTCTAGTGATTTCCTCTCTACTATCTAATCCTTCGATCCTCGCTCCTCTAGTAATTTCAGAGCTAGTGGATACGTTCTCCCTCGACTTCCTCATATAACCCGCTCCGTCTTCATTGATACCATCCGCGACGACAGCGAGGCCCGTTTCATGATATATGCCATTTGCTGTATAGTCTCGACGCCAGATTTCTTGGGCTTCGGCCGCTAGTGCGGAATAGGCGGGGGAAGCGTAATCGGGTCTTATGATCCTGCTGCTATCTGTTGATGCGGCATATGGTGGTGGATGGATGTTTTCTTGGCCTGCTGAAGGGAGGGCCGGGTCGAGGAGCGTGATTTTGGTCTGAGCATACTTCGGCGAGTCGAGGAGGGCGAGGGTTGTTGAAACTATAGGGGTGTTACTGTTTTGTCCATACTTCATTAGAAGGGGCAGAAGAATTTGGGGTGGAAAATACGGTTTGGTGGACATTAGAAAGACGGTAGGTGAAGTTGGGGGAACGTACGACCGAAGACGCCAGCGCCGACGATGAGGATTGAAGCGGGTGGTCGCGGGAAAGGGGAGGATAGGGTAGACATTCCTTGTAAGACAAAAGTGTGAGATGAGACTGATCGAAAGGCGACGAAGGGGGCATACAAGATGTTCGAGCTTAGTCACTTAAAGGTAAGCAAGGCAGGGTGGTTGCCTCAGATCTCAGACGTGTCCTAACCCCGTTAGGGTGGTGGGGTTATGATCCCGGGGGAGAGGATGGGTTCGGGAAGAGCCTGGCTGGGGAGAACGGGGAAGGCAGAGTGATGTGGAGCATGCAGACACAGGATATGGATGTTGTTTCGATACGTGGAGGATTGCAGGCTTTGTGATGCCATATCAGGCCTTGGAGGTTGCACAGCTGTTGGTAGGAAGGATTGAATTCTATGCTACCATATCTTGTGCGAGCACAACCAATGGAGGCATCGGTGACCTAGAACTTCGAGGCATTGAGCCCGACCACTGCAGGAAGCCTACCAATGCATGCTATTAAATCGTCCATCTCCACCTTGCAGACCTATCGCACACTTTCTTCCAGCCTCAGTTCAATCTGTCTCCTCCACAGTAGCATCATCACTAGCGACACCAGCAACCATTGCTGCCGTCGAAAATACCATAACGATACCAGTGCGGCATCCATCGACCAGCGCAAGAAACCCGCCTGATATCTGTGGCAGTGTGCACTCTCTAATATTGTATGTTTGCCAAACGCCATGCTGGTTGAAAGACTGAAAATAAAAAACTCCTTACTGATGCAAAGTATCCTTAAGATGTTGAATGGTGCAGAGCAAGGGGCAGCCAAAGCGTGCTTTCTCGCGCGACAATGGTGTCAATTTTATGCCATGTTTGCTTGCTTGTCGGGTCTCGAAGGTGGTCATAACGACGTGAGATAGGTAGGTGTAATAATACAGGCGGAATGTAGGGTGGTAGTACAGCAAATCGGGATCGACTCTATTGAAGAAATCCTTGGCGAAGGATGGTTCAGACCTTGCGGAAATCTGTGACAATTAGTACAAAGCACCAGCGCATAGCTACAGACACGTACCGGAAAGCACAGGGTAGATCATCTCGAATGCTTGATAGATCTCTTCTCGGACCTTGGCACCGGTCAAGACAATCTTGCCGCTCACGAAAATTAAGAGCACAATCTTAGGCTTGATCATGCGGTATATCAGACCAGGGAACAACTCCGGCTCGTAGGAGCTAAAGTGGTGATGACGGCTAGCAAGACCTTCGAGGCGGATTGGGAACTTGATATCGCAAGACCCAACAATGTTCTGGATCTTGAAGTCCGTGAACTTTGCATTGAATCCAAGCTTCTGGATGATACGAGCGTATTTGCGCGAGGCAAGCTTTGAATCATCCTCCGACTTGGCACCAGTAACAACCATCTTGCCTGAGGCAAATATCAGTGCTGTAGTCTTTGGTTCGCGAATACGCATGATGACGGCCGCGAAACGCTAGAATTGTTTAGCACACGATGTTGAAGCTATAGCATTGTAGTCAGCAGTACCTTGGGATTGTATTCAGCGTTTCTAGCATGTAGCGCAATCGTCTTGAGGTCCAGACGGCAGTCAAGGTTGACCGTTGCGACGATGTTTCTTTAGAAGAACGCCATTAAGCCTCATTGAACTCAAAGAGGCACAGAGGCTATACTCACTGCAAGGTTGGTACAATCCCACTCACACCCTGTCCAGCACCGGGGGTCGCAGCAGGAGTTGTGGGAGTCACCCCGTTGCCCACGGTGGCGGCATTCCCTCCTTGTTGTTGCTGCTGCCCGTTGGTGTACGCGCTCGCGCCATTTGTCGGACCAGAAATACCGTTCGCCTGGGTGTTACCATCTTTTTCAGAAGGTGGCGTCAAGTCACCAGCTCCACCAGGGAATGACAGGGAGGCAGGCGAGGTGAAGGCCGAAGCCTGTTGTGCAGTGGACGGGTGAGTTGTAAGACTATCCATCTTGATCCGAGTGTCACGAATAAGATAAGATAGAGTGTATTGTGAAAGCCGGCAGTCTGCAGTGGCAAAGGTTAGAACTGCGAATGGGCTCCTTGATCTTGGTATGGATCCAAGTTCGATAACGAGATCGAGGCTTGATGATCGCAAAGGTGAGGAGGATGCAAGGTTCGACGATGGAAATCGACCGAGGTGGGTTCGTACCGTATGTGGGAGATGAACAAGCAAATGTCTCCCCTACAGCCGCTGCCCGACACTTTCCAGAACTTTCCAGTGATTTATATCATAAGCGACACAAACCCGAGAAGCTGTGTTGACGCGCCTCAATGTGTATGTTGTGGTTGAGGTTGTGTTGGGTTATGTTGTTAGTTCAGAAACGTGAGCCGGTGAGGTGAGCCGCTAAATCAAATCGGAAGGTGGACAGCACTAAACCCGTAAGAGAGTGGAAAGTACACTGAGTAATGTGCCTTTCAATTGTATTAAATTAGAAAAGGTAACAGGTTGTACAGACGACACAAATTCTATCTGAACTGTGGGTTACTGTGGTAGGGTTGAGGAGGTGGATGACGGTGGGAGGCAGACGTCAAACAACACAACTTCTAAGCGAGCAAATATTCGAAAATCCGGCGTGGGAATCGCGGTCTTTATATACTCGCGCCCGCATTCAAGGCTGTAACCCGCTGGTTTAACAGTCACCGCCGGGCTACGATGAATCAGGGCTAGCGACTCAAAACCGCGCATCTAGCGCCACTACGCCCTGCGATGCCGAGCCCGACTCTGCGCTTCGCCCCTTGTCGTTCTTTGAAAAGGGGCAAGGTTAACCACTCACAGTCCACCGCTTGCAGGCATAGAGCACACGCTGAGTTTGACGCTAGAAGCAAAACATGCCGCTTTATCTCTTCTTTCTCGGTCTGGCTACTTGTCGCAAACATCTGGACTTCATTTCTTCTTCACAAGGGCGCTGGTTCTTGCCTTACCTTACTGTATTGTGGAAAATTCCATTCATCTATACTCAACTTCCAACGAAACCATCAATCACCAAAGCAGAAGCCTTCTTTCTCGAGACTAATGTAGCTCAGACCTAAAGCAGCTTGATGCCCTAAAGAGGCCCCGGGATGGAGCAGTAGGGTGACTCTCTCTACCTTGACATGATGGAAATGCCGGTGTTTCTGTGAATCGAGATCCAAAGATGAATCAGCTCTCTACAGGCCCCGGCGCGTTATAAAGATATCCTGTTGCAAGAGGCTGTGAAGCAGCGATGTTGACGCATTTGCTGTTGACGGTGTCGTACGCCCTAGCCAAGGCTCTCATCTCATGCATCGTTCTCACTAGATCAATTGAAATTCATGGGGCTGTTCACTGCAAGGTCGAAGAAGAATATCGATTTGGGTTGCATGACCAATGGGTTACAGGATGTACGATCTAACCAACCCAGTGTAACGCGCCTCGATGGATTGCCTTCCGAAAATCACCCGAATCTTGCCTTCGCCAATGCAACCAACCCGGCCATTGTCTTGTCCTCCTTAGCCTTATATTCCCGGATCCTCTCCTCCCTCTCTTCCTGTCTTGCCCTCAGGATTTCCTCCCTCCTAATCTCCCGATCATTCTTCTTGCGCTCCATCTCTTGTTTCTTCTTCTTGAACCCTTCAACCCCTCCATCCTCATCTCCGAGCAAATCTGCATCAGGTACATCTGCAACGCCCCCAGCCTCGGTCTTTGCAGACGCAAACATTCGATTGTTGTCGGCTTTTTCGCGCTTCTTCTCGAGCATGCGGTCTTTGGAGCCAGCTTCGGCGCGTGGAGCGATTTCGTCAAGCTGCTCTTTCTGATGCTTGCGGTCAAGGAGACGGTATTGGCGGAGTTGTTCGCGGTGGTCGAGTGAGTCTTCAGCTTCAAGCTCTACGCATAAACATCAGCAATTCGAACGTTGGGTAGTGACTAAGCCAGTTTGCCACACATGACTGAAAGCAATTATGAGGGCTTCTGGCTCTTACCTCGCTGAAGCTCTAAGTCTTGATGATTAGGTATAGCAGGCCCGGACCTCTTGTTCCCCTTATGGTTTGTCTTGTCGCGGTTAGGAAGCGCTGGGCCAGGGCCATCGTCACCACTGCTTTCATTTTCTTTATTATACTCTGGCGATGGTCTTCGCATACCCTTTACGCTGTCGGTATCCGAGGTTGATGCAGCAGATGCTTGCGCTTTTTGTAGTGTTGTTGGATCGTACCATCCTTCAGCTAGTTCTCCACGATTCCTTACAATATTAGTTGATTGCGTTTTATAGACTCGATCATAATGGCGCGAAATTACGGTGTGGTAAGTGAAATCAGTGACTCTAACATACCATTTACCAACAAAGCTCTTCCACCTGCCTCTCACCGCATCGGCTGGTAGCTCTTCCAGAACAAGCTGCTTCTGTATATCAAGATACAGCCCAAACATCGGCTTATACGTTTCGAAGTCATGCTTGCTGAGTGGCGAAGCGTTGAGTGGGAGGACCACAGGATAGGACTGCTTAGGGCGTTTGTGCTTGTGGAAGGAGCTGTGATGGTGATGGGATTGGGGAGAGCCCGACCGTTGGCGATTTCTTGAACCCGGTGAATTAAAGTGGTCTCTTGGGCTTCGAGAGCGGCGTTGGTAATCTCGGAAATCGTGAATAGACATTGTGCTTGACAGGAGAATGGCCGATGCAACTTTGGATGGCCTTCTGGGGTAGCCGCTCGCCAAAGCGGTAGCCCCGGCGGCTGCCACGTCGCCCAGGTCGCGTCACTCAAGTCGCTGCATATCCCAAACCATACATTCGTTCTTTGGATGCTAGTCTGCCTCTAGATTCTATACAGACATGAGAACTCGATCAAACATAACTTCCTTGAAAGAAGACGGACCTACAATGGCTAGCGGATTACAGGCTTACGAGCCCTTGAAATTGCTAATACTACCGAAAGGCACTTCTTCTAACGCTCGAATATGTACATTGACACATCCTCGAACAGGAAAACCAAGTCGATACTACTTATGCCCTGAAAAGGGTATTTCCGAGTTCACTAGAGTTGCAACACCCAAGTCTGCCTGTCACAGCTGGCTCATTGGACGACACAGTCGATCAGGCATCTCTACAAAGGCTTTAGCTGGTGGAAAAGCCATAGAACCCTACGAAAGTTCCTCTGCGCTCAAAGGAGAAGGCAATGAGATAGTGTCTACAGCCGATGGTGGAGTTCGAGAATTTACACCGGTGTCTGAAGGCTATGTTGTCAAAACTCCAGAACTACTCGTCGCAACTCCCATCGATCCGTTGTTCGTACTACTTCCTTCACTACAGTCGAAAAGGCTATTTCTTTCGATTGATGACATATTTGATGATGTTTGCGACACCTCTAAACATTTCAGGCACATGTCCAACCACGAACGTACAAGGGGTTTACTAGAAGAAAGGCTGGATAAAGTGTGTGATATGGTTGAAACCGGAGATGAGAGCATGTATCGCCTCAACACTAAGAAGTTGTTGAAGGAGCTCCTCATTAAGGCTAAGGCGATGGTGGCCCTGGGTTTACCGAAGAGCATGGAAGAAAGATACATACGCAAGGCTCTGGAGACGCCAGTCATGGGACTTAGACGGGAACAGAGCTCGTCGTCTGATGCTGTAGGCGCATCTCAGGACGAGGCGGCTGTACTCACTCCTATACCATCGGAAGCTACAAAGTCGCAATTGAGTACTACTACCTCTCAATCGACAGCATCGAACTCCTCGGCACAGACAGAAATTACAGTCCCGGATGAGGATAGTGTCACGACAGTGTCTAACGACATCAAGCATCTTCTACGAATACGTACCGCTTTATCCTATATAATATCTGCATATATCCCCTCCTCCCTTGGGTCCATTTTGAATGATCAACTTTGCTCGGTGTCAAGTCCCATTAGCTTCAAAACTCTGGAGGAACACCTTGCACATATCGCTAAGATGCGTACCGAAGTGCTAGCCTCCCGATCTCTATCAGATTTCAGCCGCAAAAGAAGCATGAACGACGATGAAGCAGCAGAAACACGAGCAGAGAAAAAAAGGAGGAAAGAGGAGGAGGAAAAGAGGAAGAAAGCTGGAGAATCAAGGGGTTTGAGAGATCTCAAGAAGGTTAACGTTACCGGTATGAAAAAGATGAGCGACTTCTTTGGCAATGGCGCAGTAACAAAGACGAAGAAGTAGGAGCAACTTAATATCTAATCTGTCTTTTGTGAGTGCTTGTGAAGATGAGTCAGGCTGGATCAAAGTAGCATCACTACCTAGCGTATCATGGGTCGGATTATAACCTCGACCTTCTCGTGGAATAAAGATATCGACACATCGGCGACAGGGGTAACCACTCTAAAACGCCCATTAATGGATCCGAATAGTTTCACCTATGGAATTCGAGGCTATGTATGCAGAGATCGGGCAACCTTGTCACTACGCTACGCTCAAAGGAAACACCCTGATAGCACACAACGTAACACTTTCCACATAGTCTTCAGAAGTTGGAAAGCCAGGGACGATCGGGTTTATTGCTCAAGAAAGCCCGTCTAGTCTAATCGTAATGCGACAGAAAGCAGCCATCCAGCCGGAGCCTACACACCAAATTTATCCGCTGAATACAGTCTCCATCAGAACCAGCAGAGTTCAACCAAATGCATCAAAAAGATCAGTATTGTTTCGTGTTCTTGGGATACCCTACGGCGCCACTGGGCTTGACACCCGTGGGGCGAGGGTGTGCCCCGGTCTTGTGTCCAGTCTTGTGTGCGTGTTTCTCAGAGGAGCAATCATCTGTTTTCTCTCCCGAGTTCGGTTCGGACGGGAAAGGAGCAGATCCGCCACGTTTGGCGATAAATGGCCCTCCTGTCGGGTGCGGCCCCTTGTATGATTCGTGCTCTATCTTGAGAGAGCTTAGGATAGGGTCATCGGACGGCATTGGTGGGAGGGATCCTGTCGGCATGGGGAAACCGCCGGTGAATGAATGCGACTTATGGCGAGGGAGGATGGGTTTGTCTGTTGGGTATACCGATTTATGGTGACCTGTCCCGTGGGGACCTGTGTATTTTGGGGATCCTGTTGAGAAGCCACCAGGGGGGAAGGCGCCTGTAGGGAAGATGCCTGTTGGGAAGACGCCTGTGGGGAAGACGCCGGATGGAACGACCCCAGTCGGAATCCAGCTTTGGGTCGACTTAGGGTAGGGTGGCAGCATAGAGCCGTTGTCCCCTTTCGAAAAGTAGTGAGGCCAGGCTGGGAAGGCGAGGGTACCAGACCCGAGGGCAGCGAGAGCGAAGAGGCTCTGGAACTTCATGATGAAAAAATGGCTGGATATCAAATGCGGCCGAGGGGATCAAAATTACAGTTTGGAGGAAAGAATATGGTTGGAAATTTAGTGAATTGACAAGTGAAGGGTATCAAGTGATGAAAGGATAGAGGCTCTATTTAATAGAGCTGTACATATGTACACCGAAGACATGCTGAGGAAACAAAACGGTTACGCATCTTGCCTGATTGGACGCGTGGACGTTACTCGAACCGAATCAAGCTGAGATTTCAGTTCTGCTCGCTGATTGTGATGTCAGTCGTGGTTGGCCATAGACCCTGCATGTGGGTCTGCTTATTCCTGTGCCTCCGTCGGGATGTTTGGGCCATGAGGCCAGCTGAAGACTCGGGGACGATCAAACGCAGTCACTAAGACGCAGTTTCCAGAAATCTAGCCATTGCGGGTACGCCATCGTTTAACGTCTTGACGATTCGATTTTATTATCTTTGAGATGATGTTCACCGAGTGCAAATATGTGCAATTCTGTTGCGGCTGAGGAAACTCGACCCAAACGTGAACAATCTGAGTCGCAATTCATAATGCTACCTTTCGCACCCAGTGCAGGGTAGTAGGGCAAGTCTTATCAGCAACATCAGAAAACACCCAGGGTTGTTGAAACTCCCCAGCGAGAAAACAGTGGAGCATTCCCTGCAGATGAAGGCATTGTCCGATCACGACTGCTGCAGGTACCATTGAGGCTCACATGGTTAGTTTCAGCATTCTAAGCAATCCTCACCGAGATGACACAAAATCTGCATTACAAATTCCGCATGTGCACCAGGCTTCTCACTCTGCCTGCGAGCGTCCAAGACGAAACGATCAAGAGGTTGATCATAGGTACGGAATATGTGGTGGGGTTTCTAGCTGTTTCACGTGCCCTGAGTAGGCTGATTGTTGGCCTGAGGTGTGGTGCGATTAAGCATTTGGGGGCGGTCACTGAAGGCTTCGGTCGGCGATTATCACCACGGTTGAAGTACGGAACTTACGACTACTGGCACACGCGTTCGAGCGATGGGATCTCTACTGTCGCTGCGTCATCAAAGAAGAAACCAAGAATCCCATTGATACAACATCGTCGTTTCACTGGGTGTCTCTGAGAGACATTGAGAACGCCGCTGCTCGAATGTCCAGATGTTTTAACCACGAAGAAACCTATCCTCTTATTTTTTGACCCTTTCTAGGACTATGATGCAAGATTTGCAATGGTGGTGAATCAACGCCTCTAAGTAATTTCTTTGACAGAGTTTTGAACCCGCGCAACTCGGCTCCAACCATTGCAACACATTCTTCCTCCTTTTCGAGATCAATAATGTCGCTTTCGACTTCTCGACTGGACCTTGGAAATGACCGGAGCATGGCGAATGAGCACCGTGTCCTCGGTTCTTTTCTCCAACATTCTAAAGACTCCATGTCCCAGATAGTGGAGATTAATCCAGTGTCACTGTGATCGCGGCCAGGCCAAGCTCTTGCTGCCCGCGTTCTACTTGTACGATTAATCGAAGCAATCTGTATCATAACTTGAGCGGACTCAGTTATCTTCCGCACCTCCCAAATTTTGCTTTCACGATAAGCATTACTGAAATCTCGCTTTTCTTGTCTAGATAACCGAAGACCTAGGGCTACTGTGGATGGAAATGCCAGCGATATCTTTGCAACGAGTTTCTCGATGCTAGATCGACGCGAGCGAGCAGTTGGTGGGTCATCCCAACCAAAGGAAAATGTTCCGAACCCACCCAATGCTGACAATGCTGACGACTCAAGCATATCGACCCTACGCCCAAATTTCACTTCCTGTAATATTGCCCTGACTCAGTTGACGCTTTCCCAATACTTCCTTCTAAAGCTGACATGACGGGGTCTGTTCATCGTGGACAATTCGGTTGTCATCATCCGAAGTCTCCAGTGCTATCATGGCTCCAATCCAGTAATGGACTAAAGATTGAATATCACACTGAGCAACATACACGTACTTTCATGCCAATTGATATTTTTTCAAAAACAAAGCGGAGCACCTGCTTTCACCCTGGTCAACAAGGCGAAACCCAAACCCATCAATTCAGTGAAACGGAGTCTCGACTGGAGTCGTCTCTGCATGTAATAGCGACCAACGAGAATGCTCCCAGACCTCCACCTCCTTCGACATTTTCTTTACTAGAACAACATAAACCTTTCAAACAGACGACACAGTCACCATGGCCCAAATTCCCGTTTCGCAACCCTCCAGCTCCATCAGACCCCATCAAAGCAAGTCAAGGGAAAAAGCAGGCAAGGGAAAACTTGTCAACGAAGTGTCCAATTCCGTGTTTTGATTCGACGCACCTACAGTACTCTCATAACGCTAACCAAATGAAAGACGGACTTACGGTCGCAACCTCGCCATACAATCCAAAACCCCCGTCTTCAAGAATTCTCCAACACCGACTCAACCCACCTCAACTCCACCCTACCATACCCCCCTCCCCATAAGACAGACCCAAGTAACCTCAACATCGATGTCCCCAATAAAGCACCGCCTTCTCCTCCTCAATCACACCCCTCTCCCTCTTCAACCACCTCTCGTCCATCCAAAAAACCATCAAACCCCAACAACGAACCAATGCGCTGTCACAGAATATCCCTACTGCAACAATGCAATGGATCTCTCGGCCGACATTCTGTGGAATCAGTCTCGCAGTATCGAAAGTTTGCAAGTTTGTTGGAGTATATACTGGTATGAGTTGTGAGGGGTGGACAGGGGGGGGGGGTTGCGGATAGAAATGGAGTGAGGGCATGAAAGGGTGATGGACATGACCCGGAGGAGGGGTGGAAGAAGGCGGCAAAGCCCTATCTGCACATCTGCTAACCTCCCTCCCCCATCAATCCAACGCATTCAACGCATTCCACAACGAGATTTTTTTTTTCAGTAAAATAATCGACTCATTTTCAACCAATCTTCGCAGTCGATTCGTATGAGAGATCTTGGGATTTTTGTTGATTTTTACAAAGAAAGTGTTATCTCATTCTCATTCTCATGATATATTTCTTTTAATGACGACGTTGTTGCGCGCTCATAAGAAAACACTGAAAGTATATCGATCTTCTTTGTCGAGGATGGTGGTCTTGGGGTCTTGGGGTCTTGGGGTCTTGGGGTCTTGGGGTCTTGGGGTTTTCGAGTGTTGTTGCTTGTTGCTTGATGTTTGATGTTTGATGTTTGATGTTTGATGTTGATGGTGGGGTGGGTTTGTTGGAGGGATTATGATGGGGAAAGGGAAAGGGAAAGGGGGTCGAAGGAAGAAGGGGTTAGGGTTTAAAGAAAGTAAAGAGTTACATTTGTATGCGTCCAACGACAACAATCATCATAAAAAACAACCTCAGGCTCTCGCGTAAAGTTTGCAAGGTTAATCCCAATTCGAAAACTGAAGGATTGAACGCATACAGGTATCATGGTTCGTTACTGCAAACATACATACCTCGCAGAAACGAACGGCAAAGAAATCAAAGTGCGAGAGTCCTACACTGCCTAACCAACCGGCTTGGGTCCAATCCAGTCACGCTCCACCATTCCAAATCTTGTGTATGAGCGCGATTTGGGCACAATAGTCTTCCGGTGTAGAACACTAACCAGATTCCAGAACCCATTTCGTCAGGCACATAATACAGAAACACCTCGCACCACCCTCACCACCACCACCACCACCCTAGCTTTCCCGGCAGGAGAACCACCATCACGGTCCTCTGTCATATCAGCGATATGGCCCTACTGGCCTGAGAGCAGATATTGCTTCACGGTGGTAACGAATTTGGTTGGGCTTGTTGTGGTCTAGATATATATAGATAGAGGATTCTTGATGTTTTGTCCTGCCAATGGCGACTCATGTAAATCGTACGACTGTGTGAGAAATTTTTGGCAATTGATGGAGTGGCATATGGGGTATAGTAATTTTGAAAAGATGTCCTGGGCATGCCAATGAAATGTGACCTAGGTTATCGGAAAACGCCTGATCTCTAACCCATTTTCTCCAGAAACCACCGCGGCTCTGTATTTCTATAATCATAAAATCTCACAAACCGCATGTTTATATCGTTTAAAATTGCCACTCGGGGATTTCACATCTGTAGCAAGTACGGAAGTTTCGTAGATATGCAAAACAGTCTTCCAGCTCTTTTTCCGTTCAAAAAGTCTTTTGTCTTGCCGTCATGACAGGCGTAGTCTATCCTCTCGATACTCTTCTGTTTCTTGTTTCCCTAGTAACTCGATGCAGGCACAGCAAGCGCAACTCTAATGTGGTCCTGTTCATGATATGCGTCTGCCATCTGCCGTCTGCCACTGTCCAGTTCTTAAGACATGAGAAGTAGCTGCCGCATGTGATGCGTTTTTCAGAGCCCGGTTACCACAAGATCTGGCTGGCCAGAGATGTCGTTGGCGGCGTGTCAACTATATCATCGTCCTTGGTGTAGTGGGGATTGATAACTGATTGAATGCGTTCGATTATAGGCATCCATGTGAACAGATATAAGCGCAGGGTTAATTGTTCGGCGATTGAGACGAAGTAACAGAGTCCGTATCGGCGGAGTCAGCGGTTCAACATCCATTCCTCGGTATGAATTCCAGGAGCCTTTCTTTTCTCAGGCTTTTTTCCACCCATAAGGGGTGCAACATCAAATGCCGTTGGGGTAGCGACGAATTCTTTACCCCGAGTAATTTCCACTCCAGCTCCGGCGACGAAAGTGAGAGCACTAGGTTTCTCCACAGAAACAGTAATTTGGTGGATTGCAAATTCGTTGAGGCATGTATAGGAGATTAGTCCTGCCAATGCCTCCAAGGTTTTGAAAGAAGAAGCTTCAACGACCTAAGTTTTAATGAGTACAAAGTCACGTTTGCGTAACATACTCCGAATGACTTACCTCACAAACCCGCTTCACAAGATTCCGCCAGTTGTCGAAACCACCTTTGTAAAAATCAACGTGTGGGCGCTCAGTCTCTCCTGGTAGCTTAAGATCAATGCAGACATTCTGTTTCTCAAGACGCTCATGAGGATTAACGCCTATGATGCAGGCGAGCTTCAAGCCTTTGATGAACCACCCGAGGGTATCCACACGCCATTGTAGATGCCCAAAGCCTTTGTCTATAACCTCCACTCTCCGTAACAGAACCTCTCTCGCGTAGCCCTCATCAACCCTCAACAGTCCCTTCGGTGCCACTGCCTGTACCTTCAAAATCTCCCCAGGCCAATTCTTTGCGAGATCTGCAATGCCAACTACCAAGTCATTCAACCCAGGGAAGACCTTCCCATCCAGCTTTGCAGTGACATCTTTGCATATGTGGCCGTAGCTAAAGGTATGTGTGATGTCGTCCGAGGTACTAGCGCTGGATGTATCTAGTTGTAGCTGGATGAACAGCGTAATGGGCTGGGGTTTGCCTGGGCGATTCCATGCATCGGCGCCGATGACGGCGGAGAGTTGAAAACCTCGGAGGTAAATGGTATCGAGGATACGAAGGCGTGTCATAGCTAGCATGTTCTGCGGTCCAAATCCGATTCTGTGATGTGCTGCGATTATTCAAGCTCTGAAGGAGGGGTTTGGATACCGGGCTACAGCAAAAGTGGCAGTTTCTCTTGCCGATGTTTCCGTCCAGGTACATGACAAGATAACAGTGGATTTGCCTTCATCTTGTCAAGCTGGTTTCAGAGCAGTTCAAAATGTTTGCATAGATTTCATGGCGCTGAGGAATTCTTAGGTTTTCATTCGTGGGATGGCTCGCTTAGACTGTAGGGCTGGGCCAACGACCAGTCACGGTGTCTTAAGGTATCACGGCACGTGCACGGGTACCTACATTATGTAGATAGGTGTTGTCACTCTGGGATTGGCCTTCTACGGAAATTTATATACAGAAAACGAGCCTAGAGCAGTACCGTATTATCTCAAAAGACAAATAATGCCCTAATTTCTCTACATCTTTATAGCTGAACGAACACCAATACCACAGACTCTGCGAGCACTGGGGTTGGCATTTTACTGATCAATTTGGTGTTCAGGGCCCTTTCACTCGAAAAGAGTCATGGAAACTTTGGATAGTCGCTGTTGTAACTCGCCAGCTTGTTGTCAACTAACAGAAGACCAGCATTCATTCTCGCCCATAAATATCTCTCTTTCCTGATCTAATCTTCTAATACCCAGTCGCTGAGCAAGCTGTTTCAGTTGTGGTGGTAACTGGATCTGTGGCGGTAGCAGTGATCTTTCGAACCTGAGATAGATCAGGTCAGTATTGGGCACACTATATCATTGCAGACGACAGCATTGAATTATAGCTGAAGGTTTCGAGAACACAAATGCGAGGAGGTACGGGATCCAAAAGATTCAACCTCGGAAAGTAAGACATACGGGACCAGGGCCAAAGTCTCTGGTAGTAACTGCAAGGACACACCCTCCACAGTCGACGCTCGATGTCTCTGTCTCAGTGCTGAGATAGACCGTTGTCGTTGGATCTAGGTTGAATTGAGCAACCTTTGTCAGAGTTGTCGTACATGAGCTGATGGAACCCTGGGCAATGCTGTGGATCGAAGATTAGTTCTCAAAACATAATTGAAACGTTCAAACGAGACTGTTCAGACACTTACACCTTTGCCGCAAGAGTGATGGCAGCCATCCAAACGGCTGTAGGCTTCATGTTTGCTGTTTGCAAAGTGTAGATGACTTAATGATTGGGTACTTAAGAAATGTTGTAGAAGATGTTAAGTAGAAATGGCACGCCTTTATACTTCGACATGGCCGAAGGATCTTAGAGCTGACAATGATTACGGCACTCCTGAGGCTGTGACCGTAAGCAAGGCGTTCTGCGCATGCTTTGCCTGGTTCGATTGCATGGCGTGTTTATAACGTCAGCTTGCCACCTTCCAATCAAGAGAATCTACATTCCCCACGGGTTTACATTAAGTTCTTGCATACGAGAACCTTAATGCCACCACAGAAAGTTTCCTTACTTCACTACACACAACAATATGCGTGAATAGAGCAAGACGGATAATTAGATATGACAGCGGCGCTGAGGATATGAACGCGGTAGCTTCACAGCGACCTTGCAAGGTTTGAATCGTATTCAGTCAGGAGATCTTGTCAATTTTCGATTAGGGTTACACAACAGCTGATCCGCTTTTAGTGTGACCTTCACGTGATGGCCTGACAGGCTCGAAAGACAACCTCAGCTGAATGGGAGCCAGACCTCGTAAAATCCCTGCACTCATTACGGGGTCCTATGATGACAAAACTTGTACGATTTGTCGGTTCAAGTTCGGCTTGTCGTCTGCAAATGCCATGGATTTCTGCTGAACACCATGAAATGTGATGAGAGGTCAGTATACAGGATAGCCGAGGGAAACGGTAGATCGTTCAGATCAAGCGCTGATATGAGTACGACGCGACCACGACGCGATCGACGCTGTGCCACCCGACCAAGGACACCTCGGCTTTTGTACGTCGATGAGGGAAGCATACAGATAGCTAGCAGGCCTAATGTGGAGTAACAGCAAAGCGCGCTGAATCTTGGGCGACTGCTTATCCTTGCAATGGTTCCTGCTCTACAATTTCTCACCGTTATTAGCGGCAGGTTCGTTGGCAGGACCACGACACCAAGACAGCAACCCAGTATCAGTCGAAATTGAACATACCGCACCATATGGCGTGATAAATACGGGCAGATACTGTAGATCCTATCAATGACACAATCTTGAGCATTTTGGAATAATACATGCTCCGGATGGTTCTATACTCGGACAGCGACGCGGCTCTTTCGATAAGTGTTAATGCTGAAGGACATATCGGCGAAGCATTCGCCGCAGTCCGGATTGGGTCATATTGAAGGTCCAACGAACGGTAAGCAAACGGATATCTCGACTCGATCTTGGCACGTCCTAGGTTAAGATCAGGCCTCGTGTCCAGATTTCAACTACGAATCCATCTTCACAAAGCAGACGAGTCACTAGTTTCGAACGCAAACATTGAAAGAACATGCAAATCATACTGCAAACGACAAACAGAAGCCTAGGCGGATCCTAAGCTCGAGGCTTGCTTTGGATGGATTCATATCCAGATCCACCTCACCTCCAGGAAACAAATGGAAATTGGAATGAACGCAAGGTTTTGATTAGGTGGCCTGGCTGGGCGAAACACAGTCTTGGTCATCATAGCCGTTGCTGCGTGTTGGAAAGGCTCGGACTATCCGCTCGCGCCCTCGGTAGTAAGCGGCGAGTCCTGGGAAAGTTGGCGTAAACCTAGAACGGCAAGTCGGACTGGGCTTGCACGAGTATGGAAGGTTGTGCGTATTCCGGTAGCCAAGCCAATGACGCGAACGAGAACTGTAAACGCGACTGTTACAAGGACAGGAGATCTTTCTCTGGTATGGGAATCACTCGATCGAAGATTATCACGCACTCGTGAATTGCATGCATGTCGCATATGATTCGTCGGGATACGTTTCACTTGTCCAAGCTGTTTTTGCTGTTTTTGTGCGTTTCGAAGCGGGGCTCCCCGGGGCTGGCTCCGACCTCGTTTAGCTTCAACAATTAAAGTGTTTTGCTGTGCCGTTAGAACCCTGCATTTAATACTGTGAACACAGGGAGCCAAACCTCACACTCCAACGCTCTAGCTCTGTTGCAAACCGAAGACAGCAATATCAGAGCTAGTTTCTTAGCCTCTCAAGATATTCTAGCTATCATCTCGAATGGATACGTCCGCGTCCGGTGTTGGCGAGGTACTTGCAATCTTCTCGGAGTACTGGACTCAGGATGGGCGGCCCAATATCAACGCCGCCTCTGCAGCTCTATGTGAAACGACGACGAAGTCGAAGGATCCGGGACAGTATATTTTGAGCACGCTTCTCGCACTCCACGAGTTCGCATCCGCTCGCCCGAACTCGATTGATTTCCTCGTACGCGTGTACGCTACTGCCGTGGATAAATTCCCGAGCTCCATAGAAGGTGAATACGGCGTCGGCCCAGTCGCAGGGGAGGAACAGCTTAGCTGGTGGCTTGTCGACGAAACAAACTTCTTCCGGGAAACGGACAGGCCTGTTACCATAGAGACAAGAGATCCAAGTGATCCATCGAATATTGAATTCGAAGACAAGGATGTGACAGATAAACTTTCCGACGTGCTCGGTAGGACATATGAGTGGAAAGCAGAAAGACATAGGCTCATCGTTCTGGCGGCAATCCAAGCACGTTGCTTTGCACTAGGAATTGTGCGGGTCAACTTCCCAAACGGTTACGAGGCAGAATCGCTCATCGATGGTGCTATTGAGCTGCGGGAAGGCAAACTGAGTGTTGGTGACTTCGTCGCCGGGTGTATGCTGCTGAGAGGCTGTGCGAAGTCCTTAACGGAAGCCCTTCGGATTCTAGGGAAGACAGACAAGCTTGATCAATGGAAAAGCAAATTCAACGCTTTCTTGTGCAGCCATAATGTTTCCTCCTCCGAACAGTTGAATGGCAACGATTGGATCGTCAAATCAAATGCAGCAGTGAGTCTCGCAGAAATTTAGTGACAAAAGAAGATCTGCTAACATGTTGATAGCTTGTTGTCCAAAATCTTGTGACGGGTCCCCTAGACGAAAACAGCGAGCAACTATTTTCCTGGAGACAGTGGGTTAATTGAATGAGGACTAGGAGATTACCCGAGCTTCCCGGACTTGGGAACATAGCCGCATTGATCGAAGAGCTTCATCAACCTAACAGCTGCCTCATCACCTTGACAATTAGATCCACTGAACTTCTGGTGTTGTTAGGGTTAGTATCTTGAAAGGCTAGGAATATCATTGACTTCGAGCTTCTAAGTGATATACTGGGTAGCTGGTACCTTACTTGGTTATTCATTAGTTGCAAGTGGCCCGCTCGGAATTTCTCGTTTTCAACACGTTTCACAAATTAGAACGAGCATCAGGATAGGTGTGCTAGTCCTCAGGCTATCCGGTCACGTCTGTTCGGTCATTCAACATTAACAGAATAGATTCAAAGGCGAACAACGCAGTAGCTGAGCGATGAGCTGCTTCTATAGTAGAGCCTGAGACCCTAAACGAAGAGAGAACTCTCGATCAAGTCTGCGAGGGTCATGCTGAGCACATATTTCTCATACTGGCCCTATTAATCTATTTACATGATTAGCCTTGCTCAGCTGAAGAAGAAGTCTAAGATTTATTGGCAAAGAAGTAACGATGTATTTCAGACTGCTGAGCTTGTGTTTGTATATTACTTCACAGAAATCAGAAGTTATCGTTTGAAGGAGAGGTCATCATCAAGAAGAGGCGGTAAGAAGTTTCAGTAGAGGTAGAGGTAGAGGGAAATGCTTATTGCTCACAGAAACATTGCGATCTGTACAGTCGTTCTTCTCGATAACTTCATGCTATGATGAGCATTCAAAAGATGTTGCAGTGCTGGATTGTATGCATATCATCATTTTCGAGTTCTAAAGTTCGCCGTACCTTATGTAGCTATCCCACCCGACCGTAAGGTACTGTAAAACCTCCCCGCGGTACGGGTACCCTACCACGCCTACCTACCTTACGCCTTGGCATACTTACAGTACATACTGCACACCCCACCAAAGCCTCAAAGTTCTTGAACAGCCTCACAGCATCAATACCTTAGGAAACGTCCCCCAGGCCTCTTAGCTCGTACATATTTTAAAGCCAGGGTTGCGACCACTGCAACGATGGGAGGTATGTACACTCCTCACATGCTACGGCCTTCCATGCGTCTAGGCAGCCTGGGTTCCTTTCAAAGATCACTAAAAGACGCTGACATGGGAAAGTAGACTTCACGACTATTGCCCGTGAGCCTACCAGACAGTTTCATACCTTGAAGACGAGCTCGAGCTCCTAAGCAAGCGCACGAGCTGAGCAATGAACAGAACAGTTTACCCAATTCTACTACAACACCTTCGATGACGATCGGACAAAATTAGCCGCTCTATACGTGAGTAGAAAAGATATCAGATCGTGTGTCCCAGCTGACTGTCATGGTGAGCCAGCGCGATCAGTCAATGCTCACCTTTGAGACCTCTGCGGTGCAGGGCGTATCGGGTATCATTGAGAAACTTACAGTATGCCACATCTCGGGGTAAACTTTGCGAATACTTTTGTTTACCTATACCTAGTCCCTTCATTTTGAAAAGGTCGTACATCGGGTCTCCACACTTGACGCACAGCCTTCGAATGAGAGTGGTGGAATTCTAGTCATGGTCACAGGAGCACTACTGGTAGGATCAAGCCACAGATGCTACTCTCGACCCAATGGTCATGATTGTAGAAAGGCTGATTGCTTTGGAATTCTAGGTCGACGAGGAGCAGCGGCCAATGAATTATACCCAGGTCTTCCAACTTATGCCTGATGGTGCGGGCAGCTACTTTGTCTTCAACGATGTCTTTCGATTGATTTACGGATCATGAGCGTCTGAAGTAATGTCATAATAACATTCCAGATGGCTGCGGGGATGTTTGGTATAGATGTGCTCATGGTGTCAGTACCATCAACGACAGGAACTTTGCGAACATGATCAAGGTGCATATCGACTAAAGCCACTCAAATGAGTTACAGTGTCTACACGATTGATGTTACGGGAAAATGCTGTATTAAGCGACTGCCTTTAACCATACTCTGTACACCATGCGCCGGTGTCTTGTCATTTGTTAATGCTTCACCAGTTTTCAAGCATAAGCATTTGAGATTGAGCGACTGCGTATGGGTTCCAATGCACGCTGTAGTGGTCATATATTTAAGGAGATACTTCCCCGTCTTCACAGAGCGGAGCCTGGAGTGTGATATCAATGACACGCTTCTATGATAAACACGCCTCCTGACTTGCGTGTTCTACCACGTGGCATGAGGCTGAAGAGAAAAGGGGCAAGGAAGGAATCCGCAGGCTACAGCGATCAGTATCTGTTCAATACCGTGGATCTAGTTTAGCAATAAAAACAAAAACCCCTAGTCAAATATTGCGCTTGATAGGTGCTGTGAGACGACCAAAACAGACAGGCGCAGCTGCGAACCCTGCGCTAGCGACATCTTTGATTTTTGGTCGAGAAGCCACGACAAAGATTCAGGCAACATCAAAGACAAATAAAATACAATCCGCAGCTCGAGCTGAACCAAACCTCATCACATACTACGAGCTCTGTCATACTTAGCCCAGCCTCTCATCAACAGCCCTCCTCTCAGACCCAAGGAACAACAAAACAAGCTCCAGCCAAAAGCAGACACTCGGACCACAAGCTCTAGGACCTGTTGACTGGAATCACATCGGCACGAAGTGCTACGATGACGCTGGCTGAGGAGTTTAAGTCGCGCAACTTCAGTGAGTCAATTCTGGAGTACAGACACAGAGAATAAAACTAACAGGCGCGCGTCTTAGGCATATATGGGCAATGGTTAGTACACACTTCAACTGCCAGCATAGCTCCTTCAGCGTTAGGCTCTGCAAGGGATTCAAGGAGCCTAGGGAGAAACTCTAAGGAATAGGTAGAGTGAAGGGTAGGCTGGGGGCTGAGGGGAGCTATTTTGAGCCCGAGCAGCTGCTGGGCGATGATTTAACATGACGACCGAAGTGGCTCAGGAAAATGGCCTTCTTGACGTGTTAGAGACATTTGAGTCGGAAAAGCTGCGAAGACACCGTCTATGGGTATTGGCTGACTCTGGCGGATCCACAGGATGGGTGTATTGTGCATATTACTATGCATTGCTCTTGGGATCTCGAACCTGCTCCACGTCTCCCTTATTATCATCTTCAGCATCATTTGCCTGTGAGGACTGCTTTGCCACTCTAAGCAGCGTTGTAATTGCAGTTGCTAATTTCTTCGCAGCGTTTCCGGTCTCATTCTCATCTTCGTTGAAGTACCACTTCTCCTCCGTATCTGCCCTACGTCCAGCACATTCGACGAGTTCATCCGGCGATTTACGACAAATTACATGCGTGCTGGCATCTACGGTGTCATGAGCCTTGTTCAATGGCTTAGCCTAATCATTTACTCGACAAGCTTAGTCGCCGCCGCCGTCGTACTGATGTTGACGGCGCTGTGCTACGCAATCGCTGGATTCAAGGGACAGGGGTTTGTGGGTAGCAAAACACTGGGTGGACAGGGTGTTGCGCAGATGATTGTTTAAAGTTCCTCTTGAGATTGAAGAACGAGGGAAAGGCGTTGGCCACAAACTACATTGTTACTGTGCGGCTGCTCAGCACACTGTTCTATTGGGGAGAAGTCATTTTGCGTGTTTGATGACGAATACCAGGGTTGCAGCAGGGCATCTGTAACTATAGGGGTTCTTTCTCTATTTCAGCTATGAATTGGGATCATGGAGTTGGGATTCGTCCTGCGCTTGTTCACGGAGGAGATCCAGCGATAGTGTGTAAGAGCATTCAAATCGGTTTTCAAAAGAGCTGATTCAGTGGTGATGACCATTATTGATCGTTCGCCGACTGCCTTACCTCGTCCAAGCGTGATCCTCCACGTGAGGAGAAAAGGCACCTCGTGCATACGCCACAACGATCACGCCACGGATCGGCGGACAGAATGTGGGGAACTACCTGTACATAGGAACATAAACCAAGTTTTGGTGTTCAACGAAGGCGGTAGTGACCCCTTAGAGTATGGCAAGTCAGTATACATCCGTACAGTACGGAATATCATACTGTAGTAACCTGGAAAAGATGGGGCGGTCTAAAGGTTCTTCGAGAGTCTCAATGACTTACAGTATCCTTTGGCGTTAGCTGGAAGCTTGGGCCTAGCCATTAGCGCCTCCAGGTTTGGTCGTCACAGTAAGTCCCTCGAGATCCCCCACCGCTCATACACAACACAACTAAGTAAATGGAAGTTCGACAACACTCTACGCAGTTTCGAAGTTTACACATTCTCAATTGATTGCTTTCTGAGTACTTGAACAGTAAGTGGAGCTTACTTTCTTGTTGATGCATGCGGGATGTGATGCTGGGAATCCAACGAGAGAGCTTCACTGTTATGGCCGTATCAATCATCATGTGCTTTGGACACATTTGGCAAACATTGAATGGCTTCGTCTTCCTACATGTTCTCTTGAGCAATCATGACAAGCCCCAATAGCACAAGATCCATGTCCTTCGCCCACAGGCGCTTCACATTGGATCCTCCACGTTCAATATCCCTAAAACTGACACATTTCAGTCACAGCCTACAATAGTGCCAAATACCAGGCGAGCTCAACCAACAACATGTCGACACCTCAAATTCCTCCTCGCCCCTCTCGCTCGCAGCAGCAGCAGCCTACCGCACCAACCGGTATGGACGTCCCAAAGATTCCTCCAAGGCCCGGACGTCGAGCTGCAGATCAGTCCAGGTCTCCAAACCGAGACAGCTTCCCGAGATCGCCTCTCAATGACGTACCTCTCAGTATGAATTTGGGCAACAAGAGCGGGAGCTTGTACACTAACAACAATGAGTCTGGCTCGACCCTCGATCTACCCCGGCGCCCGCCCAGCGTGTCTTTACCGTCAATTGGGCAAGAGGGAAGCGAGTACGCGGACATTGACTTCTATGAAGCAGAAGACTCGACCCCTGACCAAGGAAATGGCGAGAAACAGCCGGAACAAACAAGAAACGTTGGTAGCGATTTGCCTTTACATGCGCCAAGGCCCTCGTTCTCCAGCTCAAACGCAAAGGCGAGGGTTTCGGCTGTGACCCGCACAGATTCGAACCAAGCAGCTGCAATTGGCTTCGGAAAGGCTTCCACCCCGCTATCCAATGACGACAAAAACCCTCAATCTCGTCCTCTAAAATCGAGTACAAGTTTCAATAGGACCGAGTCTTCAGCGTCTACTGAACGCCCGGGTTCCCAAGCTGGTGACAGCGACCATGGAATTCCTGAAATCGGTCAAAGGGTACCAATGCACCCTGATGCCGGAGACGTCCAAGCCCCGTCACCTTCGCCATACTCACAGACTTTCCCATCTGGGATTGGCTTTCACAATGATGGTCGGCAAAAGCCCGGTAAACATCATGACCGCACTCGTAGTGGCAAGGAGGTTTTCCATGGACCTCCGGGAAGTTACGGACTGCATGGACACGGTGTACCGCACACTGATAGCTTCGAGAAGGCCTGGTATGACAAGCATCCTGATGCGCTGGTGCGGGAAGAGAATGGCCTCTACGGTCCAGGCATTGGTGGTTCCAGGGGCGAATGGGCCCTCAGTAGTGACGACCTCAACAAGATAGTCAGACAGACCGCAAGCAGGGGTGCAGGTTTTGGTAAGTCTGACTGACCTAGTAGTTGGTGTGTTTAAATGACTGACATGGTTTATGCAGGAACATCTGCAAACGTTGCTGGACTGCCCAATGAGCAAATTGGCTATATGGCGTCAGAAGAATATGTATCACGCATCAACTCCCCCCAGTCTGTGACCTACCAGAGCAAGGCGCATTCAAACCACTCGCAAACTCACGTAGATTCGCCCTTACGTAAAACAAGCTTTCCGGTCGACGTCGAGGGGAAAGAAGGGTTTGACAAATCGAATCAACGCCATTCATACGCTCGTCCTTCATCCGAGCATGCATTGGAGAGTGAGACAGAGGATGACGAGATTCATATACCTCCACCAACGGTTCGTCGCGACAAAATTGGCGGGAACGGGTATAATCCTCCCACCGAGGATCTCGGCCCCCATGGTGGTAATTCCGAAGCCGAGGGAGGCTGGATTGACGAAACTGGATATGGTGTTCCAATTCTTGCCTCGGACGAAGTCGCGAAAGAACCAGCATCTGAATATCTGCAACCTGCTGTGTCTCCTGTACAGGAACGGAGAGGCAGCACGTATTACTCCGGAATAGACTCAGATGCCCCCCCCTCGTATCGAAGTGGATTCAAGAACGGCAGTCGATCGGGAAGTGCTTCAAACAGTAGACCCGGAAGCAGGCCAGGAAGTATATATGGTTCACTTCCTGGACTATCAAGATTCACTTCTCATGATGAGCGTGAGGATATGCACACCCCTCTGGAAGATGTTGAAGAATACGAACCTCTCTTTCCCGAAGAAGAGGATAAAGAGGGACGACCTATTCCGGCCACAGAACACTTCAAGCGTCGTGAGATGCTTATGAAGAGGAGGTTTCCCAGCCAAGATATATGGGAAGACACGCCCAATAGTTTGCAATTACAAGCCACTGTGACCACGCCAGAGCCCAAAGAAGAGCAGTCCCCAGTGGCAAAAGCACCTTCTGCGGTATTCGAAAGCCCAGAAGCTGAAGGCGCACGCAAAGGTGAGGTCAGCGAAGATGAGAAAGCCAAGTTGATGCCAAGAGAGGAACGTTTAGCGAAGTCTGATTTCAAGCCTCATATCTTAGAAGAGACGCAGAAACCGGATTTGAAACAGAGATTTCCTAGTCAAGATATTTGGGAAGACTCACCAGACAGTGCTCGCCTAGAAACTACTGTGGAAAGACCTCAAGGTGATGATGTCAAGAGTCCAATAGATGAGGGCCTCATAGCTGGGGCTGTGGTGCGGACGTCTGGACGCCCAGTTGAAGATAAGGTTCTTGGAGATCAACCCCGAGAGGGCGCCACGGCTGGTGCAGCAGCTCTAGAAAAGCCTAGCATTCCACAACGACCGGCCAAAATCAACCCCCCATCAGATTCCTCGAAGTCTGGCGTTCAAGCTCCACCCTCAATACCAGCACGACCACCAAAGAGGCTTCATCAAGTTCCATCTGCGGAAATCCCTCCTCCGCCTTCGAAAGCGTCAGCAGAGTCATCTCCGATAGAAGCAAATCAAGCTGCTTCTTCAGAGTCGCGTAAACCTCCTGTCTTACCTGAGCGACCGAAACCTCAAGTGCCGGCGCGCCCTGCGAAACCTATATCTCGCGACTCTTCTGAATCTACTCCACTCTCCAAAGTAACGTCCACTTCTTCAACTGCTAGTGGCGAACTTAGGGACGACCCTCGAGGTATTACATCTCCACCGCCCGCCCCGAAATCCAAACCTGCTGTACCGTCCCGGCCCGCAGGCAGTAAAATCGCTGCACTGAAAGCAGGATTCCTCTCCGATCTTGACAAGCGACTTCAACTCGGACCGCAAGCTCCGCCTAAGGCCCAGGAAAAGGCTACGACAGAAGACGATGCTGAGAAAGAGAAAGCCCCTCTAGCTGATGCGCGTAAGGGGCGCGCCAGAGGACCTACGAGAAGGAAGCCAGCAGCAGCTTCTGTACCTAATGCTGTAGCGGAAGAGCAGGAAGATAAGGCAGAGAAAGGTAGATGGGGTATTCAAGAACCGTGGACTGTATGGGAAATCAACGACGGTGGCGTTTTGAATGTTATGGACGCTGCTTCGACTCCACCGACTACAGAAATTAAATACCACGAGGGATCCCCAGAAGCATTGCACGTCTCAACGTCAATCCCAGAGCCAGAAACAGTGGAAGACTCGGTGGTGCAAGGGCAGAAAGAAATCGAGGCCAGAGCGGAAGAGCCGTTAGAAGCTAGTGCGCCTACTGTACAAGTACAACCGCCGGCGGCAACGGAAACAGACCTGCCCAGTGCTCCTACGCGCAAACCCACGACAGAGGGTTCGATCAACAATGAGCCTGACAACCCCCAATCAGCACCAGCAACGGCCACCACCTCATCCACCGCTAAAGTAGCTAGCCTAGCTGGCGAGAATGCAGATGGCGTAGGTGCAAAGCCGGAGAACGGGGCAGCGGACAAGTTGGCTGATACGCACGGAGAGGAGCCATGAGCACGCGTAACTTCAAAAAGCGTTGGCGGAAAGTGTTTGAGCAAGTTCAAATATACTCCTACAGTAGAACCGTAGCGGTTTAAATATTTAGTATTATGGCATCATGAGAGCTTTTTCTTCTATTTGTCTTTTCCTCCGTATGGAGACCTAGCCAGGCTATCTCTCAAACGCGGATTGACTCTTATCCTTTTCTAGAGTACGTTTGTTGTGAGAGTGACAGAGGTCATTGGAGCCACGCTCAATGGCTGATAGAAAGTACTATAAGGCTATGGATTTTGGTATGCCGAGGTCTGGGTGGGCGGCGATCCTACGTAGGGCCCCACGTAAAATCGAATATCTAGATTCCCCACATTAATCCTAACATCGTCTCTATTGCAACAATGACTTTCAAGGCCTCTCTACTGCCAGTGGCGAGGAGAGGCCTCTGCAGTTTGCATCTCCCAGTCCCCATAGCTCCAAGAGCATTCTCACATTTCCCACCGGCTCGTCGACGCCGCCTTTTTCAATCCAGGTCCAAACCCCTCACTCCGTGCACAAAAGCTTTCTCAACATCACTCTGGCGACCTTTCGCTGCTGTTGACGATGCTTTCGATCCACGGCAGCAGGATCGCGAGAGTGATGAAGTTGACGTTTGCATTGTTGGCGGGGGTACTGCTTTCTGCCACTTAATTCTCCATTCCAAATGTTGACCTCTGTCCAGGTCCCGCCGGACTGAGTGCCGCCATTCGCTTGAAGCAACTTGCCACAGAAGCTGGAAACGAAGATTTCCGCGTCCTAATACTAGAGAAAGCCGGAGAAATAGGTGCTCACATACTCTCTGGCAATGTGATTGAGCCCTCAGCTGTCAGCGAACTTTTCCCCGACTGGATTTCGCCCGACAACCCTTCACGTTTCGAAAATGCTACACCAGCAACCCATGATAAAATGCGTTTCTTGACGAAGAACAGCTCATTACCGCTTCCCGCACCACCGCAGATGAACAATCATGGGAATTACATTGTCAGTCTCAATCAATTCTGCAAATGGCTGGGGGAAAGAGCAGAAGAGATTGGTGTTGAAGTGTATCCAGGGTTCGCGGCGAGCGAGGTCGTTTACAGGCAGGATGGATCAGTAAAAGGCGTGGCTACAAACGATCTCGGGGTAGCACGCAACGGTAAGCCAAAGGATTCCTTTGAGCGAGGAATGGAGTTCCATGCTCGAGTCACCCTCTTCGCCGAAGGTTGTCACGGCAGTCTCACGAAACAGGTAATCAAAAAATTTGACCTACGTCGAGACTCTCAACCTCAAACCTACGGCCTCGGTCTCAAAGAAGTTTGGGAGGTGAAGCCCGAAAACTTCCGCAAAGGTGAAGTCGTTCATTCCATGGGCTACCCTTTACCCTCCTCTACCTATGGCGGCGGTTGGATGTACCATTTCGGCGATAATCTTGTCTCACTCGGCCTGGTCGTGGGTCTCGATTACCCCAATCCCTGGCTTTCCCCATACGGCGAGTTTCAAAAACTAAAGCACCACCCACTTTATCAGTCCGTTATTGAGGGAGGGAAATGCATATCCTATGGTGCCCGGGCCCTCAACGAAGGCGGCTTTCAATCCATCCCGAAATGTGCCTTCCCAGGAGGCGCACTTATTGGCGACACCGCGGGCTTCCTCAACGTCCCCAAGATCAAGGGAACCCATACCGCTATGCGCAGCGGCATGCTCGCCGCCCAAGCCGCATACTCGGCCTTAACCACAAACCCAGACGCCGGCACCGTCTTCCTGTACGATTACGAGGACGCCCTACGCGAAAGCACTATCTGGAAAGAATTGAAAGAAGTCCGCAACATGCGGCCATCCTTCCACAACCCCCTTGGTCTTTATGGCGGGATCCTCTACTCCGGCCTCGAAGCCTACCTCTTCCGCGGCAAAACGCCGTGGACCCTCAAACACGCCGGGACCGACCACGGCGCCACTAAAACCGCCGACCAGTGCAAAAAGATCGAATACCCGAAACCAGACGGCAAGATCTCCTTCGACATCCTGACCAGCGTCAGCCGCACAGGAACAAACCACGAGGAGGACCAGCCGGTGCACTTGCAGGTTAAAGACTGGGAGGAGCACGCGCGGGACCAGTACCCGAAATACAAGGGCATTGAGAACCGATTTTGTCCGGCAGGGGTGTATGAATATGTGGATGATGACAGTAAGGATGTGGGGGTGCGGTTTCAGATTAATGCGCAGAAGTAGGTGTTGTCCTTTATCTTTTTGACCTCGTGTTTTCAACGCCCTCCTTCTTCAACGTGTGGGTTAAGGCTGTGATGGCTGACTGGTGTGGGAATAGCTGCATCCACTGCAAAAC
>JAABUS010001947.1_pt1 | contig 41723 bp, 33 predicted proteins | sample 5560161 | NCBI WGS metagenome assembly JAABUS01 (sample SAMN10711885, study PRJNA513376) | rock metagenome | isolation source: Antarctica rocks | place: Antarctica: Victoria Land, Trio Nunatak nord | collected 2016-01-04
GGGTCGCGGCGCGGGCGACGGCCACGCGGGAGAGGCCGAAGTCGGCGGTCCAGGTCACGAGCTGGGTGATGGCCAGCACCGTCGACCACTCGCCGAAGCCGCTGTCTCCCAGCGTGCGGATGACCAGAAGCGTCACGGCGATGCCGAGCGCGAGGCTCACCAGCCGGCCGCCGACCTGGACGAGGACGTCGCCGACGAGCCGGCGCCGGCTCAGGGCCGCCTGGTCGGTCACGTTGCCAACCATGGCAGACGCTTCGGCCCGCCGCCGCCTCCTCTTGAGCGGCGGCGCGGCATCAGCCGAGGATCAGGCGCGGGCGATCTCGCTGGTCAGCGCGCCCCACGCGGGCTTCGGGGAGCCGTCGGCGTGGAGGAAGCCGAAGAAGTCCTCGTCGTAGCCCGGGTTGCGCTCCGGAGTCTTGAGGTGAAACCAGGTCACCACGTCGACCAGCCGCCACTCGCGCAGCTTCGCGTAGGCCTCGCGCACGTACTGGGCCTGGGTGGCCTCGTTGACCGGCTTGTCGCCGCCCGTGGACCATCCGAGCTCGGTGATCCACATGCGTGCGGCGCCGGCGCCGCGCTCGTCGAGGATCCGGCGGATGTCCTGCACGCGGCAGAGCTCGTAGCGGATGGGGTTCCAGGACTGGAATCCCTGGGAGACGGGCTTTCCGCGGTCGCACTGGGTTGGGGAGTTGACCGTGTATGCGTGCAAGCTGACGATGTCGACGTAGCGCCCGAGGTCGGGGACGGCGTCGAAGAGAGCCTCGAGGAAGGGCGGCTGGGGATCGGGGCCGACGATCCCGAGGTCTGCCTCGAGCATGAAGCGTGCCTCGGGGTCGACGCCGCGCACCGCCGAAACGACCGCCTTGAACATGCCCGCGTAGGCGGCGGGGTTCGGGTTCTGGGTCTGGAAGGGGACGTAGGGCTCGTTCCAGATGTCCCAGGTGACGATCGGCAGCTTCGGGACCTCGGGGCGCTGGGTCCAGAAGGCCCCGCCCGAGCCGTAGCGCTCGATGGCCGCGCGGACGAAGCGGATGTAGGCCTCGAGGGCCGGGCCGCTCGAGGGCATCTTGTTCCAGGCGCCCGTGGCCCAGTCGGGGGAGTTGTTGGGGATGAGCATGAGGCGCAGGTTCGCGCGGGCGGCCTCCTCGATCAGGACGTCGTACCAGGACCAGTCGTACCGGCCGGGCGTCGTCTCGATCTCCTTCCAGCTGAGGTCCTCTCGTGCGTAGCCCATGCCGGCGTCGCGCATCTGGGCCATCACCCGGCGCATGCCGGGCTGGTCCATGTGGCGAAAGCTCGCGTGGATCCCCGAGGCGGGCTGGGCGGGGACGTCGGAGCGGGGACCGGGGACGGTCACGGGCGGGCGCGGTGCGGGGGGCCGGGCGCCAGACGAGGGCGAGGACCCGGAGGTGGAGGACCCGGAGGTGCCCGAGGCGACCACGGTGACCAGGCTAGAAGCGGATCCGCGGTTGCCCTGCCGGTCTACCGCCTGCGCGGTGACCTTGTAGCGGCCGGGCTTGAGCTTGCGCTGCAGGCCCTTGCAGGTGAAGGGAGCCTTGCGGTCGCGGGCCATGCGGCGGCCCTTGACGACGTAGTCGACGCGGGCCACGCCGCCGCGGTCGCGGGCCCGGACCTTGCAGCTCTGCTTGGAGCTCTTTGCCGCGATCTTCGCGCCGCCGGGGCTCAGCCAAGTTACCTTGGGTGGCGTGCGGTCGCGCGAGGCGGCGCCGGCCGGCGCGGTCGCCGGCAGCAGGGCTCCCACGAGGGCGGCCAGGCCGGCGAGGGTGAGTAGGGTGGCGCGGTGGCCCGCGCCGAGCAGGGGTCGGCTGAAGAACATCGTCGCTCCTTCGGTGGCTGGGCGGCCTGCGAGAGGCCCCTGGCTTTGCGGCCCCGTCTCGCGACGGGTGTGCCTTTTCGGTAAGCGACGGTCGTCGCCCACGACCCTCTTCGGCCCGGCCCCCGGCGGGCTCGTGCCTCCCGCCCCGGACATGGCCAAGTGTTCGAAGACGGAGGATCTCCAAATCCCCCCTCATCCCTCCGACCTCATTCGCCGATACCCTGGGGAGTGCGAGCCGTGCCCTCCCTCCCGACCATCGAGCAAGGTGGCGGCATCCCCGAGCGGACGTCCGCCTTCGTCAACGCCCTGCGCGTGCTGCGCGAGCGGTGGTGGATCGTCGTCTTGGCCGCGCTCGCCTGCGGCGGCGCGGCGACGGCCTACTCGCTCCGGCAGACCAAGGAGTACGAGGCGACGGCCCGCCTGGTCTTCCGCAACCCGCAGTTCGGCGCGGCGATCGGCGGAGCTGACGTCTTCTCACCCTCCAACGACCCGACGCGCGACGCCTCGACCAACGTGGCGCTGGTCACCGCGCTGCCCGTCGCGCGGTCGGTCCAGCGCGAGCTGCGCATAACCCGCGCCCCGGTGGAGCTCCTCGACCAGACCACGGCCGAGCTCGCGCCGAACTCCGACATCGTCAACCTGACGGTCGTCGACGAGGATCCCGCGCTGGCCGCGAGGATCGCCAACAGCTTCGTGACCCAGTTCGTCGCCTACCGAAAGCGGACGGACCGCCAGAAGATCGCCGAGGGCGAGGCGCTGATCCGCACCCGCCTTGACTCGCTACCTCCGGGCTCCGCCGCGCAGCGCAACTCGCTCCAGGACGCGCTTCAGCGGCTCATCGCCCTGGAGGCCGTCCAGACCGGCAACGCCGAGCCGGTAGACCAGGCGCGCGTCCCCGCCTCCCCGGCCTACCCGAACACCAAGCTCGACGGCCTGCTCGGCTTTCTCGTCGGCGGCCTGATCGGCATCGGCATCATCTTCCTGCTCGACGTGCTCGACCGCAGGGTCAAGACCGTCGAGGACTTCGAGCGCTACTACCATCGCCGCGCGCTCGTGACCCTTCCGCAGCGGGTGTTCACCGCGCGGCGGACCGAGCGGTCGATGGCGCTCGAGCCGTTCCGCATCCTGCGCTCGAGCATCGAGTTCCAGGCGCCCAAGCCCGAGAGGGCTCGAACCCTGGTGGTCACCAGCTCGATCGCCTCGACGGGCAAGACGACGGTCTCGATCTACCTGGCCCGCGCGGCGGCGGTCGCCGACCTGCGCACGGTCGTCGTGGAGTGCGACCTGCGACGCCCGGGGCTGCAGCGCCACGTCCCGATCGAGCGAGGCGGCCCGGGGCTCACCAACGTCCTCGTCGGCGTCAAGCGCCTCGAGGACGTGCTCGTCCCCCACGAGGCGACGCTCGACGTGCTCCCCGCCGGCCCGCTGCCGCCCAACCCGGCCGAGCTCCTGCGAGGCCACACCATGCAGGAAGTGCTCGCCCAGCTCGCCGACATGTACGACGTCATCGTCCTCGACGCGCCGCCGCTGCTCCCGGTGGCCGACGCGCGCATCCTGCTCAACACTCCGCAGGTCGACACGTGCATCCACGTCGTACGGGCCTACCAGGAGACCCGCTCCCAGGCCCGTCAGACGCGCGAGATATTCGAGCAGCACCGCCTACAGCCGCTCGGCCTGGTCGTCACGGGGCTGCGGGAATCCGCTGCCAGCGACTACTCGACCTACGAGTACGCCAGCGCGGACTCCGGGTCCAGTCGCAAGCAGCGCAGAGCCGAGAAGCGCGAGCCGGTCACCTCGACGTTCGGCGGGGACGGGGAGTGACGGCGACGTTGGTCACGGGCGGCTCGGGGTACGTCGGCGCGACCGTCGTCGAAGAGCTCCAGCGCCGCGGCCGTCAGGTCCGCGCGCTCGACGTCCTGCTGCACGGCCAGGAGGACGTCGCCGCCCGCCTCGAGGCGAGCGGCGTCGACGTCGTCCGCGGCGACGTGCGCGACGACGCCTCCCGCGAAGCCGCGCTGCAGGGAGTCGACGAGGTCGTCCACCTGGCGGCGATCGTCGGCGACCCGGCCTGTGCGCGCGACCCCGAGCTGGCGTACGCGGTCAACGTCGAGGCGACGCGCACGCTCGTCGCCGACGCCGCCAAAGCGGGCGTTCAGCGCCTGATCTTCGCCTCGACCTGCTCGAACTACGGGCGCATGGCCGACCCGACCGTGCCCATCACCGAGGACGGAGAGCTCGCGCCGGTCTCCCTCTACGCCGAGCAGAAGGTCGAGGTCGAGAAGGGCCTGCTCAACGGGCCGCCGCTGCCGGCGACGGTCCTGCGCCTGGCGACCGTCTACGGCGTCGCTCGACGGATGCGCTTCGATCTGACGGTCAACGAGTTCACCCGCGACCTGTGGGCCGACCGGGTGCTCGAGGTCTTCGGCGAGCAGTTCTGGCGCCCCTACGTCCACGTGCGCGACGCCGCGTCGGCCATCGGGACGGTGCTCGACGCCCCCGACGCCCAGGTCGTCGGCGAGGTCTTCAACGTGGGGCACTCCGACGAGAACTACCGCAAGCTCGACCTCGTCGAGATCATCCACGGCCAGATCGACACCGGCGCGGTCCGCTACGTCGCCCGCGACGAGGATCCTCGCGACTACAAGGTCTCCTTCGAGAAGATCCGCAGCGCGCTCGGCTTCCAGCCCGCGATGACGGTGCCGACGGGCATCGCCGAGCTCATCGACGCGCTGGGCGAGGGCCGCTTCGCCGATCCCTGGGACCGCGGGTACCGCAACATCCCGTGACCGCCACGGGAAGCGCGCCGCAGATCCCCCTCTTCGATCTGCGGCTCGAGCCCGAGGATCTGGACGCGGTCGCCCAGACGCTGCGCTCGGGGTGGCTGACGATGGGTCCCCGGGCGGCGGCCTTCGAGGAGGCCTTCGCCGCCCAGCTGGGCTGCCGCCACGCGGTGGTCGTCTCCAGCTGCACCGCGGCGCTGCACCTCGCCTACCTCGCCGCGGGCGTCGGCCCGGGCGACGAGGTCATCGTCCCGTCCTACACCTTCGCGGCCACGGCGAACGCCGTCATCTACTGCGGCGCGACGCCGGTCTTCGCCGACATCGTCGGGCCCCACGACCTCGGCGTAGATCCCGACGACGTGGCAGCGCGAATCACCCCGCGCACCAAAGCGGTGGTGGCCGTGCACTTCGCCGGCTACCCCGCGCCGGTCGACCGGCTGCGCGCGCTGTGCGACGCCCATGGGCTGGCCCTCGTCGAGGACGCCGCGCACTCCCCCAGCGCGCGGCTGGGAGAGCGCAAGCTGGGCACATGGGGGATGGCGGGATGCTTTTCCTTCTTCTCCAACAAGGTGCTGCCGGCGGGCGAGGGCGGCCTTCTGGCCACCGATTCGGATGAGGTCGCCGAGCTGGCGCGGCGCTGGCGCTCGCACGGGATGACCTCGGGAAGCTGGGAGCGCCATACGCGGACGGCCGGCGGCTACGACGTGATCGCCCCGGGCCTCAACTATCGCCTCGACGAGCCGCGCTGCGCCCTGCTGCTCTCGCGGCTGGAGCGTCTGGAGGCGGAGATCGCCCGCCGCCGCCAGCTGGTCGCGGCCTACCGAGAGCGGCTCTCGGTCGTCCCCGGGGTGATCGTGCCCTACCCCGACGAGGCGCTCGAGCTCAGCTCCGCCTACGTCATGGCGATCCTCCTCGAAGATCCCGACCGCAGGCCCGCCCTGCGCCAGGCGCTGCTGGCCGGTCACGGGATCCAGACGAGCATCTTCTATCCCGCAGTCCACGAGTTCACGGCCTACCGCGAGCGCTTCCCGGGAGTCTCCCTCCCGCGCACCGAGTGGGCCTCGCGCGCGGAGGTGACCATCCCGCTCTACCCGCACATGACAGACGAGGACCAGGACCGCGTGTGCTCCGCCATCGAGAGGGAGCTGGCGGCGTGAGGTGTGCGACCGAGGCCGAGCCGGACCGAACGCGCTTCTCTATCGAGCGGGAGCTGGCGGCGTGAGCTGGGCGATCCCGCTCACCGACGTCGTCGTCAGCGAGGAAGACGTCGAGGCCGTCCTCGACTGCCTGCGCTCGGGCTGGCTGACCTCGGGGCCGCGGACCCAGGCCTTCGAGGCGGCGCTGAGCGACCACCTCGGCGGCGGCCACGCCGTGGCGGTCTCCAGCGGCACCGCGGCGCTGCACCTCGCGTGCCGGGCGATCGGCCTCGGGCCGGGCGACGAGGCGATCGTTCCTGCGGTGACCTTCGTGGCCACCGCGCACGCGGTGCGCTACTGCGGCGCCGAGCCCATCCTCTGCGACGTGGTGGGAGACGGGGATCTCAACCTCGACGTCGAGGACGTCGCGCGGCGGATCGGCCCGCGGACGCGCGCCGTCCTGGCGGTCCACTTCTGCGGCTACGCCGCCGAGGTCGAGGCCTTGCGCACCCTGTGCGACGAGCGCGGGATCGCACTCATCGAGGACGCCGCGCAGGCCATCGACGCCCGCACGACGAGCGGCCGCCCCGCGGGCACGGTCGGCCACGTCGGCTGCTTCAGCTTCTTCTCCAAGAAGCAGCTGTGTGTGGGGGAGGGCGGGCTCGTCCTCTCGGCTGACGAGGAGCTCGCAGCACGCTGTCGCTCGCTGCGCTCCCACGCGATGACCAGCGGGACGTGGGACCGCCACCGCGGCTACGCCGACACCTACGACATCGTCGACATCGGCTTCAACTACCGCATCGACGAGGGGCGCGCGGCCCTCGGAATCAGCCGTCTCGCCCGCCTGGAGGCCGACATCGAGGCCCGCCGCGACCGCGTGCGCGACTACCGCCGGCGCCTCGCCAGCGTCGACGGGGTGGCGCTGTGCTGGAGCGAGGAGGAGGTGGAGCGAAGCTCGCACTTCGCCTTCCCGGTCCTGCTCCCCGACCGGCGGGCGCGCGACCGCTTTCGCGAGGCGCTGGCCGAGCACGGGATCCAGACCACGGTCTACGAGGCGCTCACCCGCTTCAGCGAATTCGCCGCGGCCGCCCCCCCGGGCGAGGTTACGCGGGCGGAAGAGATGGCCGACCGCCACGTAGCCCTTCCGCTCTGGGCCCAGATGACCGGCGGCCAGCTCGACCAGGTGGTAAGGGCGGTGCTCGATGCGGCGCCGGCCGCGACGTCAGGCTAGGCAGGATTGAGCCGTGTGCGTCGCGGTCTGTCATCGACATGGATCCAGGCGCTCCAGCCCGAAACCGACACCCGGACGCTTCGGCTCATGAGTCGCGCCGCAAGTGCCGACATCGTGGTGAACTGTGCAAATGAACGCTAGCGAGCGCCCAACTCTCTGGTATCGGCTCACCGAGGCCCTGAACGTCGCTGTGTGGGTTTTGCCCGTCCCCAGGCGGGTGCGCGCGCTGCTAAGCCGCCTCGTCTACAGGAATCCGCCGATGCCGGCCCAACAGGTGTTGACCGCCCTTGGCGTCCTCTCCGCCGCCGGGGTGCGCGCGTACTGCTCGGGCGGCTGGGGCGTCGACGCGCTCATCGGCCATCAGACGCGCAAGCACCGCGACCTCGACCTCGTCATCGACAGTGCCGACCTCGACAAGGCCAAGGACGCGCTCGCCCCGTTGGGCTATGCCGACTGGTTCCAGATCGAATCCGACGTACCGCTGCACTCCCGCATCGTCGTGCGTGACGGCGCGGCGCGCACGATCGATCTGCACCCCGCCGAGTTGGACGCGATCGACCTCCAGCTCGCCGAGGGGACGATCGAGGGGCAGCCGGCGCCCTGCCTGTCGGCCAACGTACAGGCCCGCGCGCACGCGGGCTACCGCAAGCGCCGGCGCGACCGCCGGGATATGCGCCTGCTCGAGCGGATCCTGGTCGGCCCCGTAACGGCGCTCGTCATCCCCGTCGGCGCCGCCGAGCACCTCGTCGAACCCACCGCCCGCGACAGGGGAATGCCGCCGCATGTCACCGTTCTCTACCCCTTCGTCGCGGGCCGCGGGCTCGACCTCATCGCAGAGCGGATGCTCGCGCGCGTGATCGAGAACACCCCCGCCTTTAGCTTCAGGCTGTGCAAGGTCGCCCAGTTCCCCGGCGTCGTCTACGTGGCGCCCGAGCCGGCGGAGCCGTTCGCCGATCTCACGCGCGCGGTCGTCGAGCAATGGCCTGACCACCCGCCCTACCGCGGCGCCTTCGATGAGATCGTCCCCCACCTCACCATCGCCCGCGCGGACGCGCCTCCCGCGGGGATTGCGCAGCGCCTTCCCATCACCGCGCACGCCGACGAGGTGTGGCTCATGGCGCACAGTCGGCGCGGCTGGGCTTGCCGGACCCGCTTTGCGCTCGGGCCGCCGCCCACGGGCGCACGGCAGTCCGCGCAGTCACAGCCTGAGCCCGAGCCCGAGCCCGAGCCCGACGCGGCTGCCTGACAGACGCCTCCCGCGCCGTCGCGGGCGACGAATCAGGCGCTAACCCTTCGCGCCGGCCTGCCGGAAGAGCTGCTCGAGCCGCTCGGCGACCGCCGGGGCGTCATAGAGCTCGAGCGCTCGCTTGCGCGCTTCGACGCCCTGCCGCCGGCCCAGCTCGGGGTCCTCCACGTAGCGGGCCAGCGCCCGGGCGAGGGCGCTTGAGTCGTTCTCGGGTGAGACGATCTCCCCGATGCGCTCGTCGATCATGTCGGCGACTCCCTCGGGGCCGGTCGAGAGGCACGGGCGCTCGGTGAGCATCCCGAGGATCACCGCGCGCGGCTGGCCCTCCGTCGGGCTGGGGCAGAAGACCAGGACGTCCATGGCCGAGAGGACGTCGCCCACGTCGGCCCCGGGGGTGGGGATCCAGTGCGCGCGCTCCCCGAGCGGCGACGCGCGGTCGCGCAACTGGGGCTCGCGCTCCCCGGCGCCCCCCATGAGCAGGTGGGCGTCCCGCCCGAGCTCGATCGTCGCGTCGATGACCACGTCGTTTCGCTTCTTGTGGTCGAAGCGCGAGATGCAGCCCACGCAGAAGGCGTCCTCCGGGATGCCGAGCTCGCCGCGTACGCGGGAGCGGCCCTCCTCGCTGGGGAGGATCTCCTCGGTGCGCATCGCGTTGGGGACCACGATGATCTGGGACGCGGGGATCCCGACGTCGACCAGCGAGCGCTTCGTGCCCTCGGAGATCGCCAGGATCACCTCGGCCCGCTTGGCCGCCGAGAGGAACATGCGGCGCGGCAGGCCGCGCCGCATCGGGAACGGCAGGGGCCCCCACTCGGCCCACACAAGCGTCGAGCGCATGCGGCGCGGCAGCCACCGCGCCATGAGCTGCTCCTTCTTGTAGTGGACGAGGAGGACGTCGTAGGGCGCACAGCGCCGAAGCGCCGTCGCCATGCGCCCGGTGTGGGCCACCCACTGGACCATGAGCTTCCGCCACGTCCGCGTCGAGAGCTTGGGTCCCAGATCCAGGCGGGCGGCCCGGACCTTGGTCTCGCGCACCAGGGCGGCGTCGTTGGTGAGCAGGACCGCGTCGTGCCCGCGGTCGATCAGCGCGTCGAGCATCTCCACGGCGGCGAACTCGGCGCCTCCGTAGGCCTGGCTGGTCATCACGCTGACGATCCTCATCGATCCGCCCCTCCGAGGATCGCCTCGACGTCCCCGATCCTGGTCACCTTCCTCGGCGCACGATCGTCTCGGCGCCCACGGTCCTCATGCGGCAGCTTCGCGCATGATCGCCTCTATCCGGTCCACCGTGCGCTCCCGGGCGTAGCGCTCCGTCGCCCATCGCCGCCCTTCCTCGCCCTCGCGGGCCCGCCGTTCGGGGTCGCGGCGGTAGGCCTCGAGCGTCGCGGCGAGCGCCCGCGGGTCGTTGGGCGGCGAGACCGAGGCGCCGGTGCCCTCGGGGACGAGCCCCGGCACCGGGCCCGGGTCGGTGACGACCACCGGCCGCCCGGTGAGCTGCCCGAAGAGGATCGACCGTGGGAGGCCTTCGGTGCGAAAAGGGGCGAAGACCTGGACGTCGCAGGCGGAGAGCACCTCGTGAACGTATCCGCGCGGGGTGGGTAGGAATCGCACACGTCCGCCGTGGGGCGCGGCCCGCGCGCGCAGGGCAGGCTCGTCGGGGCCGTCGCCGGCGATGACGACGAGCACGTCGCCGTCCAGGTGCTCGAGGGCGTCGAGCAGCACGCGGATGGGCTTTCCGGCGTGCAGGCGGGAGACGCAGCCGACCACGAAGGCGTCCTCCCCGACGCCCCACTCCGCGCGCAGGCGGGTGCGGGCCTCGGGATCGAAGCGCAGCTCGGAAGCGTCGACCACGGCGGGCACGACCGTGATCTTCCCAGGCGGGATCCCGACCTCCTCCAGCGAGGAGCGGGTGCTCTCCGAGACGGCGAGCACGGCGCCGGCCCGCCGCGCCGCGGCGAGGTAGGCGGCGCGGGGGAGCCCCACGCGCATCGGCTCGGGCACGGGGCCCCACTCCGCCCACACCGTCACCCGCGCCAGTCCGGGCGCGAGCAGGGCGGCCATCAGCTGCTCCTTCTTGTAGTGGACGAGGAGGACGTCGATCGGCCCGCGGCGGCGAGCGGCGGCGAGCGCACGGACGAAGCGCGCAAAGTAGAGGGGGAAGCCGAGCTCCACCCTACGGGCGGTGCGGCGCGAGAGCTTGGGCCCGAGGTCGACCCGCGTGACGGGCACCGTCGTGCCCTGCGCGATCTCGGGCTGGTCCGAGAGCAGCCGCACGTCGACTCCGCGTTCGGCGAGCGCCGCGAGAAGCTCGACGTTGGCGTACTCGGCCCCGCCGCGCTCAGACCCGGTCTGGACCGACACGAGGCGAAGAGCCACGCGCGCGCCAGCGTCGCGGGTCACGGCGCCCCGCCTCGCGCCGCGCTCGCCACGCGCGCTCCCCCTCCCGACTCCCGGCTCGCGTCCACCTCGGAGAGCAGGTCGCTCCACGGCCGTGCGTAGGGAGCGACCGTCTCGAGCAGGGCGTCGAGCGCCCGGTAGTCGTCCTGCGACTCCCACTCCCAGTGCAGCGTGACCGGGGCCCACAGCGGCGACGAACGCTCCGCCAGACGCTCGACGGCCTTCCGTACCGACACCGCCCTTCCGTAGAGCGGTTCGTAGGAGGGCAGGTAGACGGCGTCGCCGCGCCATTGGCCCGGGGGATGGAGACCCATGCGCAGGACCGTCTCGGGCCCGCCGCAGACGACGTCGAAGCGCTCTGCCAGCGCCTCGTACTGCCCCGCGCTGAACGTGTTGTACGGGGGGACGAAGACGCGAGGGGAAATGCCGAGCTCGGCGAGCACGGCCAGCCCTCGGTCGAGCAGCGCGCGCAGGTCCTCGGCGCCCAGGCCGGTCAGCTCGCTGCGCAGCCGCGGGCTCTTGTGGCGGGTGCGGTGGTCGTAGCCGTGCAGCGCGAAGGCGGTGCTGCCCTCGGCGGCGAGCTCGCGCAGCGTCTCGCGCTCGGAGTCGTCCAGCGTCCGGCCTCTCTCCGCGCGCGGATCGAGAGGATCCGCGGCCAGCGATGGCAGCGCGGCGATGAGGTAGGGGACGGCCGCGGCGGCCATCCGCTCGTGGAAGCGACGGAAGGCGGCGGTGCCATACCGGTTGGGGCCGGCGACCACGTTGTAATGCGGGAACTCGTCGACGCGGATGAGCACGCGCGGCGGCCCTGGCGCCCGCGAGCCGAGCACGGTCGCACGGGCGGCCTCCAGCGCGGCGACGCTGGAGTGCGCGCCGCCCCCGCGCCGCCGCCCGAGGTCGTCGAGCACCCGCCGGCCGGGCCATGGCACGGAGCGTGCGCGCACGGCGTCTTCCACCTCCGGGCGATCGAGGTCTGAGGGCGTGATCGCACCCGAGGCAAGCTCGGGGGCGAAGAGGAGCGCGGCGTTGCGCCGCTCCGCCGGGCTCACGAGCTCGGCAGGAAGCGCTCGTGGAGCGTCTCGTAGTCATCGAGCGCGCGCTCGTAGTCCTCGGGGCGCCCGATGTCGAGCCAGTAGTCGCTCGACGGCCATGCCCGCACGAGCTCGCCGGCGGCGACGAGCCGCAGCACGAGGTCGGGGAAGTCCAGGCGCTGGCCTCGGTCGATGTAGTCGAGTGCCCGGCGCGAGAAGCAGTACACGCCCATGCTCACGTCGTGGCGCACCACCGGCTTCTCGCTGTACCCGGTGAGGCGGTTCGGGTCGTCGGGATCGTCGGTGTGGATGACGCCGAGGGTGATCTGCACCTCGCGGGTCGTCGTGGCGATGGTCGCCGCCGCGCCGCTGGCGACGTGGTCGGCGAACACCTTCCCGTAGTCCAAGTCTGAGAGGAGGTCCCCGTTCATGACGAGGAAGTTCTCGTCGAGCCCGTCGATGAGCGGGAGGGCGCCGACCGTGCCGAGCGGCTCTCGCTCGACGAAGTAGTCGATCGCCAGGTCGTAGGCCTCACCGTTGCGGAAGAAGGCCTCGATGAGCTCGGCCAGGTGGCCCGTGGCCATCGTGATGCGCTGCACCCCGGCATGGCGGAGCTGGCGCACAACGATGTCGAGGATCGGGCGGTCTCCGATGGGCATGAGCGGCTTGGGCAGGACGGTCGTGTAGGGCCGCAGACGGCGACCGGCTCCTCCCGCCAGGATGACGGCGCGCCGCAGTGCCGCCGGGGGTGCGGTCATGCCCTTCCCCCCGACCGGCGACGGCGCGGCTCGCCGCTACCATCGCCCCGATGAGGGGCGGGCTTGCGCGGCGGCGCCGCTGGGAAGCGGGGCGCGACCCGGTGCTGATGATCGAGCAGGGCGGCCGGGGCGGCGTGGCCGACTACACGGCCAATCTCGTCGGCGCGTTGGTCGCCATGGGCCAGCCCGTCGAGGTCGTCACCGCCGCCGACCACGTCTTCGCCGACGGGATGGGCGGGGCCCGCCTGCATCCGATCGTCCGCTACCTGCGACCCAGCTCGCCGATGCGCCGCGCGCTTCGCCGCGCGGGGCTCGGCCCGGTGGCCAACGGGCTCTACTTCCTCGCCGTGCTGCCCCGCATCGCGCAGCTGGGGCGCCGCTGCGGGCTCGTGCATCTCCAGGGCGGCTACCCCCCGCTCTCGGCGGCCGCCATGCTCGCGTGGCGCGCCCTGGGCGTGCCCGTCGTCTACACGCCCCACAACACCTTCGACCGCGGGCAGCAGTTCGGCCGCCTGCGCGAGGTCACCGACCGGCTCTCGGCGCGCCTGATCGTCCATGCCCAGGCCGACCTGCCGCAGCTCGAGCCCTCGGTCGCGGCCCGAGCGGTGGTGATCCCCCACGGCGAGTACGGCGGCCTCGCCCGTCGGGGCGGCCGGGCGCAGCGAGCGGCCTCGCGCGCCGCGCTCGGGCTTCCCGCCGACGCCACGGTCGTCCTGCTCTTCGGCCAGCTTCGCCCCGACAAGGGCGTCGGAGACCTGCTCGAGGCGGCCCGCGAGGTCGAGGGCCTCCATGTGGTGCTGGCCGGGGAGGAGCTGGGCGGGCTCGAGCCCTCGCGCGAGCTGCTCGACGCCCCCGAGCTCGAAGGCCGGGTCCACGTCCACGCCCGCTACCTCGAGATGGCGGAGGCCGCCGAGCTCTTCGCGGCCGCCGACGCCGTCGCGCTTCCCTACCGTCAGGCGAGCCAGAGCGGCGTGCTGCTCCTGGCCTACGGCTTTGCCCGGCCGGTCGTCGTCTATCCGGTCGGAGGGCTGCCCGAGGCCGTCGAAGAGGGCGAGACGGGATGGGTGTGCGACCGAGCCGACCCCGGCTCGCTCTCGCAAGCGCTGCGCGCCGTCGTGGCGGCCGGTCCCGAGGAGTGCGCCCGCCGCGGAGCTCGGGGCGAGCATCTCGCCGCGACGCGCTTCGCCTGGCCCGAGATCGCCCGACGCACGGAGGAGGTCTACCGCCACGCCGCGATCACCGCCGGGCCCGGACGAAGCACAGCTTCCAGTTCCACGGAAGGACGCTAGCCGCGACGAGATCGAAGCCGGCCTCCTTCATCCGTGCCACCGAGCGGCCCGGCGCCGCAGGCTCCGGCGCCGGTTGGGCGTACTCGACGCACAGGATGCGCGCGTCGATCCCGTCCGCGACGACGTGGTCGAGGATCTCGTACTCCGATCCCTCCACGCTGATCTTCAACAGGTCGAGGGTCTCGTGGCCGAGCTCGTCCATGAGCGAGCGCACGCCGCGCACGGGCAGCTCCAGCCCGCCGCCCGTCCCCTGCATGTCGGTCGCCGAGCGCGACACGAACCCGGCGACGCGCGGCTCGCTGAAGCGCAGCGTCGTGTCCGACGACCACAGGCCGACCGGGTGGAAGCGCAGCCGCGGCTCGTGCCGCGCCGCCTCGGCGACGTGGGCGGCCGCCTCGGCGACGGGGTCGAAGGCGTCGACCGTGCAACCGAACCGCGCGATCAGGCCGAGGTCGAAGGTGATGTCCTCGCCGACACCCGCGAGGTAGCAGACGCTGTCGAGCCCCAGCAGGGCGCCGGGGACTGTCCAGCCTCCGTAGCCGGCGTCGCCGATGGTCACGAGGTCGTCGCGGGCCGCGAGCGACAGGGTGCGCTCGAACAGGCGGCCCCGCGCCCTGACCTGCAGCGCCCGCTCCAGCCGTCGTAGCCGAGCCGCGATCATGGCCGGCGGAAGATCGCCAGGCCGCTGCCGATCGCCTTGTAGACGTGGTCGCGGGGCTGCTCGCGGAAGTAGCGGTGCTCGGTCCCACGCTCGCCGGCCAGTTCGCGCAGGACCGGGGTCAGCAGGCCTCCGCCGTCGACGATGGCCATCTCGGGCGCGGCGTGACGGAGGGCGAGCTCGAAGTCGTGGCGCTGGACCTCGGGGTCGTGGATCGAGTCGTGCACGAGCAGCCCGACCTCCCGGCCGGCGAGCGCTCGCTCGAGGCCGTCGGTCGTCGTCTCGGCGTGGCGCTCCCAGGCGCCGGCGAGGCGCTCAGGGACGAGCCAGCCGGCTTCGGGGACGGGGTCGAAGGACACGAGGCGACCCAATGAGCCCTCTTCCGCGTTGCGCGCCAACGCCCGCAGCAGCAGGAGCGTGCCCATCCCGTTGAGGATGCCGGCCTCCACCGTCAGCTCGGGCTTGAGCGCCCGCGCGACGAGGTACCAGATCAGGCGGTTGCCCGGCGGGTTGCGCCGCTTGACAGACAGACGGTGCAGCGGCATGTGGGAGCCGAAGCGCTCGTTGAGCTCGGGGTCGGTCCGCGTCTCCTCGATCCAGGCCCATGCCCGCTCAGCCGGTACGTCGAGCGCCTCGCCGACGAACTCGACGTGCTCGGCCTCGTTGTCGACGTCGAAGGTGAAGCTCTCGACCTCGGGGTCGAGAAGCAGGTAGCGCAGGGCGAGGCCGGGCTGCCGGCGCACCGAGACCTCGTAGCGGCGCAGGTTCTGCCACTTGCTCAGCAGGCGCAGCCGGCCGGCGCGGCGGATGCGCGCCTGCCAGCGAGGGCCCATCCGCTGCTTTAGACGATCACGCACGCCGATCGGCTTCGCTCCGGGCACGAGGGGTGTATCGGCGGGAGCGCCGAGTTCCGCAAGGGGGGGGTGGAAGGGCTCGGGCGGGCGCGCATCCAGGGTATCGGCCGCCGCGTCAACGTTCACGACCGATGTCCGGCCGCCTGCCGCAGGAGCCGCTCGACGATATCGGTCGCCCGCCCGGAGTCGTAGTGCTCCAGGGCGAAGGCGCGGCCGGCGGCCCCCTCGCGCGCGCGCCGGTCGGGGTCGGCCCGGTAGGCCAGCAGGCAGGCCGCGAGCGCAGCCGGGTCGTTGGGCGGCTCCACCGAGGTTCCGGTCCCGGGCGGAACCAGCCCGGGCACCCGGGCCTCCTCGGTGACGAGGATCGGCCGCTCGCTGAGCTGACCGAAGACGATGGCCCGCGGCAGCCCCTCGAGCGGCTGGGGGGCGAAGACCTGCACGTCGCAGGCCGAGAGGACCTCGTGCACGTAGCCGCGCGGCGTGGGCAGGAACCTGACCCGGTCACCGAAGCGCTGCGCCCTGGCGCGCAGGTCCGCCTCGTCCTGCCCCGACCCCGCGATGACGACGATGACGTCGTCGGGCAGGTGCTCGAGGGCGTCGATGACCACGTCGTTGCGCTTGGAGGCATGGAGGCGGGTGATGCAGCCGGCGACGAAATGGTGCTCGCCGACGCCCCATTCCCGCCGCCGCCGCTCGCGCGCCGCCGCGTCGAAGTGGATCGTCTGCGCGTCGACCAGCGACGGGACCACCACGACCTTGCCCGCCGGCAGCCCGACCTCCAGGAGCGAGGCGCGCGTGCTCTCCGAGACGGCGAGCACGGCGCGAGCGCTGCGGGCGGCGGTCGTGTAGGCCGCTCGAAGCGGGCCCGTCCGCAGCTGCACCGGCAGCGGGCCCCACTCGGCCCATACGATGGCGCCGGCGAGCCCGCGGGGCAGCAGCGGACCCATCAGCTGCTCCTTCTTGAAGTGCAGCAGGAGCACGTCGACGGGCGCTTCGCGTGCCTCCCGGCGCAGTGCGCGGGCGAGCCGGAGGGCCCCCGGAGCAAAGCCCGCGGCCACCTGGCGCACCGTCCGGCGCGAGAGCTTTGGCCCCAGGTCGATCCGCTCCACGGGCACCGACGTTCCGTCGGCCAGCTCGGGCATGTTGGTCAGGAGCTTGACGCGAAAGCCCCGCTCGGCGAGGGCCTCGAGGAGGTTGACGTTCGCGTACTCGCCGCCGCCCTTCTCGTTCGTCGTCTGGACCGAGACGACGTGGAGTGGAGATCCGGACATTAATGGGAGACACTAACGGCGCGCAGCGTCAGAGCCGTCGCGCGAGCGCCTCGATCGAGTACTCGGCCTGCGCGCGTGCCCGCCCCCGCGCGCCCATCGCCTCGTCGCCGCCCGAGAGCTCTGAGACCAGCGCGGCGGCGAAGCCCTCGCCGCCCTGCGCACGCCGGTAGTGCTCTCCGTCGCGGATGTCCAGTCCCGCCGCGGCCACCGGGGTGGCGACGACGGGAAGCCCGTAGGCCAGGGCCTCGACGAACTTCAGTGGAGAGCCGCCCCCGAGCAGGAGCGGCACCACCGCGCACGTCGCCCCGGCGTAGGCGTCGCGCAGGCGCTCGACGAAGCCCGGCGCCTCCACGCGCTCGTCGGCGCTGGGTCGGCCCTCGAGTCCGCGGCCGGCCAGCCGCAGCCGTGCATCCGGGAGCTCGCTCCACACCCGGGGCATGACCTCGTCGAGGAGGAATCGCAGCCCTTCCTGGTTGGGCGGGTAGCGGAAGTCGGCGAGGAAGAGGATCCGGCGCGCCGCGCGGTCGGAGGCCACCGGGTCGATGGCGGCGACGTCGACCACGTTGGGCACGTAGCGCAGGGGCCGGCCCGGCGCGATGGCCGCCGCGAGCTCCATGTCGCGGTGGCTGACCATCCAGCTCTCGACGAAGCGCTCGAGCAGTCGGCGCTCGAAGGCCTCCAGCCGGCGCGCGGAGCCCAGGCCGCCCAGCTCCTCGCGAAAGCTCGACTCCACGTTGTGGGCGTTGTAGATCACGGCCCGGCGGCGCGCGAGTCCGCGCAGGGCGACGGCCGCCTCGGGACCGTCGGCGACGACGCGTCCGCGATCGCCGGCCCCCGCGAGCCGCACCGCATCGCGGGTCAGCTCGTGCGACACCGCACGGGCCCACCCGTCCGGCGTGCCGGCCGCTCGCGCTCGCGCGTACGCGGCCGCGCGCGCGATGCCGCGCGAGGGCGTCACCGCGTGGAAGGCGACACCGGGCGTCCTCTCGTACTCGGGCGCCGGAGACGGCGCTCCGAAGCGCGCGAACAGGACGTCCACCGGACGGTGTACGGCCAGGGCGCGAACGATCCCGTAGGTACGCACGCCGGCGCCCGTGCCGAGCACGGGGGTGCGAGCGACGACCAGGAGGTCGCGCAAGCTCCTCGCCGAGGCGGGGGTGCCGGCGACCGCGAGCTGCGGCTCCCGCGTCACCGTGCCACTTCCCTCTCAGAAGCGGGCGCGCCGGCGACGGCGAGCGGCTCCCGCGTCACCGCGCCAACGCCGCGACGCGCTCGCCGATGTCTCGCAGGCGAGCGTCCCACGAGTTCTGCGCGGCGGCTCGGGATCGCTCCGCCCGCCGCTGGGCCCCGTCGGCGCCCATCAGCTCCATCAGCCTGGCTTCGGTCTCAGCGGCGTCGGCGGCGCGCGCCACCTCGCTCACGCCCTCGAGCGCCGGGAGCGGGGTCGTGACGACCGGAAGCCCGGCGGCGAGGTACTCGTAGACCTTCATCGGGAACACGCTCGCGGTCAGCGGGGTGATCCGGTAGGGGATCAGGGCGGCGTCGGCGCCGCGGAGGACCGCGGGCAGGTGCGCGTAGGGGCGGTGCCCGAGCAGGTGGAGGTTGGGCTCGGCTTCAAGCGGCGCGACGTCGGTGCCCGGGTCGCCAAGGCCGACCGGGCCCACGAGCGCGATGCTCCAGTCCCGCCGCCGCCGGGCGAGCCCGATGAGCAGCTCGTAGTCGAGCTTCTTCTCCACGACCGCGCCGGTGAAGACGATCCGCGGCGCAGGCAGCGCGTCCAGCGCGGAATCCACCGGACCCGGCTCAAGCGCACCGGCGAACAGCGCGGTGTCGGCCACGTTGGGCGCCTCCAGCACGTTGCCCGACAGCGTTCGCATCCGCTCCACCAGGCGCGGTGCGCTGGCCAGCACCAGGTCCGCCCTTCCGGTGAAGCGCCGCTCGGCGGCACGGAAGCTCGCCTCGTCTATTCCCCGCTGGACGGCGATGTCGTCGACGCAGTGGTAGATCACCAGCGAGGGGTCGAGGGCCTCGAGCAGGACCTCGGCCTGGGGCACGTAGGCCCACAGCACCGGTCGCTCCATGCCCAGCCGCCTCGCCGCGCGGGCGACCAGGGCCGGCAGGAGGCGGGCGTTGAGCTCGCGTATCGCGCGGTAGCCGTGCAGGGGGACGACGAGCGGCGCGAGAACCTCCACGCCGTCATGGCGCTCCGGGCCGGAGAGGCCGCGTCGCAGCCGGCTCGCCAGGCGCCGGAGATCACGCGCCGCGAGCTGAGGCCGCCGCAGGCCGAGCGACTCGACGAACAGCACCCGGTCGCCTCCCGCGGCCAGCCGCGCCATCAGGTGGTGCTGATTGGTCCACAACTCCGTCTGCCACTCGGCGAAGCCGACGCACACGATGTCGCGCCCCCGCAGCGCGGGAGGCAGCGGAGTCACGCGCGGAAGGAACTCGTCCGATCCACCCCTGCCCGCAGCCTGGACTGGAGAGGCGTCACGAGCCGAACGGCTCGACAGGGACCTCCGCGGGCACCTTGAGCGAGAACGCCGGCGCGGTGCCGCTGGCCGCCCTCGCGCGAAGCGCTCCACGCTTCCCCTTGGGCAGACGCAGCTTGCGCTGGAAGATCCCGTAGCCGTCGGCCTTGACCGTCGCGATCTTGCGATATCCGCCCTTGCCCTTCTGCTCGATGCGGACGGTGGCGCGCGCGCCGGTCGGCGTCCTGCCCCAGATGCTCACCCGCCCGCTCTTGTCCACGTAGGCGACGAACGGGAAGCGGAACGCCTGCAGCGCGGGCTTGGGCGTGTCGCAAGCCGGGCCTCTCGGGCACCGGAAGAACAGCCCTGAGTCGAAGCTCGTCCCCGGTGAAGGGGTGGATCGTTCCCCGGCGCGTGGTTCGTCGCGAAGCAGGAACCAGATGAAGTTCGTCGCTCCCGCCAGCCAGGACCGGTGGATCGCCTCCGCGGTCCACCGCCGCTGGAGGTTGAGCGGCACGCCCTTGGGGTCGGGCGGATTTGAGTCATAGCTGAACTCGGTGACCCAGAACTGGAGCGCTCCGCGCGGGCGGACCTTGCCCTGCGCAACCGCCTGGTCGAGCAGGGCCTTGATCTCGGGGAGGTCGCCGAGCGAGACCCCGGTCGGCCCGAACGCCTGCTTGGCCGGCGACCCCTGGGTGTAGGGGTGGACGGTGAAGACATCGATCGGAAGGCCGCCGCACTCCGTGCCGTCCCCGCCGCCGGGCAGGCAGAGCAGCGTGCGCGCGAACTCCTGGGGCCCGACGTTCTGGCTGCCCGCCGTGGAGTCGAACGGGAAGAGCTCGCCGGCCACGATGAGGTTGTCCTGGTGCACCAACTTCACCGCGCCGGCCATGTACCTGATCATCTCCCGGTAGAGGCCCGGCGAGAGCGCGCGGTTGCCGTCGCGCTGCGGGGTGAAGAAGAAGCCGGCGTTGGGCTCGTTGTAGACGTGCCAGTAGCGCACCCGGGGCAGCCCGCCGAAGCTCCCGCTGTACCGACGCGCGGCGGCGAGCGCAAAGCGCCCGAGATCGCTCGGGCGGGGCGCGTTGGTGCCGGCCGGGCCGGTGTAGTCCGTTGCCCAGGCCGGAGTGCCCGCGAGCTGGATGAGTGGGGTCAGCCCCCACTTGACCGCCGTCCTGACCCGTGCGTCGAGCATGGTCCAGTTGTAGCTCGGGTCGGCGGGATTGGCGGCATCGAAGCCGGGGGGCGGGGAGGCGGGCGCGATGGTGCTCCAGTCGGTGCCGATAAGAAGGGTTCGCGCTCCGGCGTCGCGGACACGGCGCCCGGCGAGGTCGGCGGTGGCGGGGTTCCAGATGTCGCCGCCCGAGGTGAAGCCCGTCACGATCGGCCGGGAGGCCGCCGAGGCGGAGGGCGCGCCGGAGAGGCCCGCGGCGAGGGCGAACAGCAGCGCGAGACAGGTGGTGAGCGAGATCCGGGTCACGATGAGCAGAACACTGCGCGCCTCGCGCCGATGCGGATTGGCGCGAGGGCGGTGCGGGTCGGCGCGGAAGGGTAGCGGGGGCGCGTCGCGCGTGGGTTCTCGCGTCATGGGCGGGCGGCGAAGATCTTCGATTTCGGGTTGAGCGCCTTTGCCCGCCGGAGGCTGTCCCGGGCGAGCTCCGCGTCCCCGAAGGCCGTTTGGACGCGGGCCGCCAGCAGCCACAGGCGCCAGTCGGCGTCGTTCTCCTCTATCGCCCGATCGACCCAGACGCTCGCGCCGGCAAGGTCTCCGGCGGACTCACGTATGAGCGCGAGCTGCTGGGGCGGCCCCGACGTCCAGGGCGCGAGCGCCCGGGCGTCCAGCGCCGCCTCCGTCGCTGCGGCGACGTCCCCGCGTTCCGCGGCGGCGCGGCTCTGTTCGAGGCCGCGCTCGCTCAGGAGCGGCAGCGCGACGAGCGCCACGGCGGTGAGCGCCACCTCGACGAGGAGGACCCGCGGGACCAACGCGAGCCGGCGCGGGCGAGGAGCGGTCGCGCCGGAGGAGGCCGCGCCGGCCGTGCGGGCGCCTTCGGAAGCGTCGGCGGGGTCGAGCGTGGATTCGGCGGCCCGCCCGCGGACGGCCGGACCGGCGAGCAGCCCCGCACAGAGCACGGCGATCGCGGCGACGACGGTCATCTCCCACATCCAGTCGACCGCGGCGCCGGCGCAGAAGGCGATCACGACCGCCATGAGCGCCGCCGGCGTCGCACGCTCCTCGGGCGGTCCGCGCCGAAGGGCGAGCGCTCCGCCCACCAGCGCGCTCGTCACGAAGGCGACCAGCAGCGCGATGCCCAGCACCCCGAGCTCGCCCGCCGTCTCGAGCCAGACGGAGTGCGCGTCGCGCAGGAAGTAGGGGATGCTTCCGTTGACGGCCCACCAGCTCTCGTAAGAGCCCGCTCCGCCGCCCGCGAGCGGGTGGGCTGCGAACTGGTCGAGCGCGCCGTCCCAGAACTGCCAGCGGCCCGAGCCGCCGGCGCTGAAGAGGTGGGACTCGATGCTCACGTCGCCGCTGGCCGGGGGCGCCCTGAACTCCTCGAAGCGCTGGCCGGGGTGCAGCAGGGCGATCGCGGCGAGCGCGGCCACGACGGCCGCGGCGACGCCCGCGCCCCGCAGTGCCGGGGCCATCCGCGGGCGCACCGGGGCCAGCGCGGCAACGAAGAGCATCGGGAGCCCCGTGAGCAGGGAGATGAGCACGATGAGGAGGGCCGCGCTGCGGCCCTGGCTGGAGGCCAGGTCGCTCTCGAAGGGGCCGCTGACCACGGCGTCGCGCGCCCGCAGCACCGCGATCGCCAGCACGGAGGCGCCGAGCCCCAGCCCGGTTGCGACGGCGGTGAGCACGCGCCGGTCGGTGAGGGCGACGAGCACGACCATGCCGGTCGCCGCGACGAGGACGCCGCCTCTCGAGGAGGTCAGGTAGATCGCGCAGGACAGCACGGGCACCGGCGCGATGGCGAGCGGGCGCCAGCGCGCGCCTTCGGTGGCCGCCGTACGCAGCAGCAGGGCAAAGCCGAGCCCGAGCAGGATGCCGAGCCCATTCCAGTAGTCGACCGGGTAGGTGAGGCGGTCCGTGGCGCCGGGGAGCAGGCGATCGAGCTCGGTGGTTCCTACGAGGTCGGGGAACAGCCGGCTCGCGAGCGCGAGCGCGGCGACGGCCGCGATTCCGAGACCCAGCCCGTCGGCGATCCGTCCGCCGTCGCCGGGGCGGGTGGCGAGTAGGGCAAGAAGGAAGATCCCCAGGTAGAGGAGGACCCTGCCGAGCTCGGCGAGGGCGGTCTCCCGAGCCGGCGCCCACAGCGCCGAGAGGCCGGTCCAAAGCGCGAAGGCGGCGAGCAGCCCGCCGGCGACCAGCGCGCTGCGCGGCACGGGCGCACGCGGCCAGAGCCCGAAGATCGCTCCCAGGGCGATCGCCCACCACACCACCACGGTGAGCGCCTCGCGGTCCTGGGGCTGGTAGAAGCCTCCCTTGAAGGCGAGCAGGAACGTCGCGGCCGTGACCGCGATCGCCAGCCAGCCCGCCCGCGAAGCCGGCCCGGACAACCGCCTCGTTGTGGGAAGGGCGCCCGCGGGCTCGGGGGCGCTTGCGCTAGCCGGTCGCGCGGCGCTGTTGGCGGCGCTCATAGCCCGCGGCGGCGAAGGCGACGATCGCGGTGGTCGCCACGGCGACCAGGAGGAGGGTGAAGACGCCCCCACCGTCGTCGTCGCTCGCCGCCGATATCACCGCCGAGGGGAGGCTGGGCTCACCGGGTTCGTCGCGCGCGCTTTCGCCGGGAGCCTTGACGCGTCCCTGGGGCGCGCCCAGCTGAGGCGAGGTCGCGACCCGCTCGAGCTCCCGGGCGTCTCCCTGGTCGATCTGCGAGAGGGCGGCGCGGGCGGCGAGGGAAAGCGGCACGGCGTTGCCGCCGGTCGCGCCGTTGTCGGTCGCTCCGGAGCGACCGGGTGCGCCGGTGCCTGCGCCGCCCGTACCGCCGCCGCCCGAGGCCCCGCCGGTACCGCCGCCGCTCGAGGGCCCGCCGCTCGACGCGTCGCCTGTGTCGCCGCGCTGCTGCGCGCGGTCGTCTCCGGAGTCGGCGGGCTTGGATCCGGTCACCGTCGGCACTTGCTCGACGTACTGGTCGGCCGCCGAGGGTCCGCGGGAGGACGCCGCCGCGGCGGTGGAGAGGCCGACGGCGAAGGGCAGGACGACGATGAAGAGACCGAGCAGGCGCGAGACGGCCCGCAGCCGCTGGGCGCGGGAGAGCGGCTCTGAGTGATCGTCGCCGCGTCGTCGGGCCGAGGAACGTGGGCAGCGCTCAGCTGCCTCCTCGGGCCGCACGCTCAGCCCGTCCTGGGGGCTTCCGCGCAGCAGGCAGCCGAGGGTCCGGATGGCGATGGAGAGGTCCAGTCCCAGCGACCAGTTCTCGACGTAGTAGTTGTCCCACTCGATGCGGTCGTCGAGGGACGTGCGCCCGCGGAGGCCGTTGACCTGCGCCCACCCCGTGATGCCAGGCTTGACCCGATGGCGCTCCCCGTAGCGGTAGATGACGGGGGCGAGGCGATCGACGTAGGAGACGCGCTCGGGCCGTGGGCCCACGAGCGACATGTCGCCGCGGATGACGTTCCACAGCTGGGGAAGCTCGTCCAGGCTGAAGCGACGCAGGAAGCGGCCCAGCGCCGTAGTGCGGTCCGCCGCCGAGGAAGAGCTGTGGGGACGCAGCGGCGTGCCGTCGGGCCCGAGGATCTCCTGCAGCCATTCGGCATCCGCCTCGCCGTCGCTGTCGGGGCGGCCGCGCATGGTCCGGAACTTGAGCATCGCGAACACCTGGCCGTCGCGGCCCACGCGCTCCTGGCGATGCAGGATCGGCCGGCCCATCGTGAGGCGCACGGCGAGCGCGATGGCGCCGAGCACCGGCGCGAGCAGGGGCCAGGCGACGAGCGCCGCGAGGCGGTCCGCCGTGTACTTGGCGCGCAGCGAGAGCCGGTCGGGGTCCTCGAAGGGCAGCTCGACGAGGGGCAGGCCTCCGAGGCGCAGCGCGCTGCGCCGGGTGCCCTCGACCTCGTAGAGCCGCGGGACGATGCACACGCCGACGCCGAGCGCGCCGCAGCGCCGCGCGATCGAGAGGAGAAGCTGGTCAGAGGCGGTGGAGAAGGCGATGACGACCCGCGCGATCCCGTGCTCGCGGATCATCCGCTCGAGGTCGTCCTTGGGCCCGAGCACCGGAAGCGATGCCTCCTGATCCGCTCGATCGAGCGGATTGTCATCCAGGAAGCCGACGGGTCGCAGGCCGGCCTCTGGCCGCTCGAGCAGGCGGCTGGCGATCAGATGCCCCACCCGGCCGGCGCCGATGATCAACGTCGGCGCGGTCAGCGAGCCGCGCCGACGCCCGCGGGCGATGAGGCCCGCGACGAGGACCTCCCCGAGGCACAGGGCGACCGCGGACACCACCCACAGCCACAAGAGCTGGGTGCTGGTGAGCGGATCGGCGCCAAGCGCGAGCGCTCCGGCGCTGAGGGCGAGCGCGCCCACCGCGGCTGCGGCGAGCGAGCCGCGCAGCTCGCCCGAGGTCGGCCGCGACCACCTGGGTCGGTAGCGGCGCGAGGCCGCGAGCAGGAGTAGGACCACCGCCGGGTAGGCGGCGACGGCCGCGCGGTCGAGGTCGCTCCCTGCGGGCGTGGCGAGCATGAGCGCCGCAGCGGCGACGACGAGGGAGGTGGCGTCGACGAGCAGGGTCGCCATCGCCTGGCTGAGCGGCGAGGACCACCGGGCCGGCGGCCGCGCGGAGGCCGGCGACTCGGCGTCGAGGGCCGGCGGCCGCGCGGAGGCCGGCGACTCGGCGTCGAGGGCCGGAGCCCGCGGTAAATCGGGAGTCCGCGCCGGAGGCGTCGCCTCGACGACCGGAGGCAGGGCGATTCCCTCAGCCTCGACGGCCGCGGGCAGGATGACGCCCTCGGCATCCACGGCTGGGGGCAGGACGATCCCCTCGGTACGCGGGGGCGCCGCGTCCGTGGTCGCGAGCCGCGCCCCACTCGCGGAATCGGTGACTTGTCGGTGATGCACTGGACTGACTCCGTTCAGCCGTGGATTTAGGGCTTCCCATGGCCCGTTGCCCCGACGGCACTCGTGCGCTCTGTCTGTGGCGCTGCTGTCCATAACGTCCACCAAGCCCAAGGCTTGCGCCTTTCGCAGCCTAGCCGACCAAATGACAACACGGGGCAAAGATGATCGTACCGGCATAGTGCGCCCTCCGCCAGGGGGCATGGGGCTATTCTCCGGCCGATGCCCACCTGCGTGGTCACCGGTGGCGCCGGCTTCCTGGGCTCGCACCTGTGCGACGAACTCCTGCGCCGCGGCCACCGCGTCGTCTGCGTCGACAACTTCGAGACGGGCTCGCTCGTGAACATCGAGCACATCCGCGTTCCCGAGTTCGTCCACGTCCACGCCGACATCATCAAGCCCTACTTCGTCGACGAGCCGGTGGACTTCGTCTACCACCTCGCCTCGCCGGCCTCGCCCATCGACTACCTGCGCCTTCCGCTGCACACGCTCAAGGTCGGCTCGCACGGCACCCACCACACCCTCGGCCTGGCCAAGCACCACCGCGCCCGCTTCCTGCTCGCCTCGACGAGCGAGGTCTACGGCGACCCGCAGGTCCACCCCCAGCGCGAGTCCTACTGGGGCCACGTCAACCCGATCGGCCCGCGCGGCGTCTACGACGAGGCCAAGCGCTACGCCGAGGCGCTGACCATGGCCTACCACCGCCAGCAGGGCGTCGACACGTCGATCGTGCGGATCTTCAACTCGGTCCTGGCCGACGAGCAGGTGCTCTACGACGACGGCCGCGAGCTCCGACGCGAGAAGGTCTCGGATCTGGCGGCACGGCTCGCGCGCTTCGCGGTCGCCGCCGGCTACGTGCCCAAGTCGGCGCCGAAGGGCCTCGCGGTGCTCGACGCGGGGTTCTCCCCCGCCATGGAGTACCCGCTCGAGGGCTACAGCGTCCCCGCGTTCGTCGATGGCGGTCGCATGACGTCGGCGGCCGCCACGTCGCTCATCGCCCATCCGACCGACGAGCACTGCTTCGAGGTCCTGACCGCCTACGGCCGCGGCATCCGCGTGACCGGCCACCACTCGATCTTCGTGGAGGGCAAGGACGGAGAGCCGGCCGCCAAGCCCGTCGAGGAGCTCGCGATCGGAGATCGGGTGGCGGTCGCCAAGCGCATCGAGGTGCCCGAGCGCGACCGGACGGTGGTCAGCATGGTGGAGGTCTGGCGCTGGCACGAGGCAGACCCCTGGGACTTGACCGTCGAGGCCCCCGGGTTGGGAGAGCTGGCGTGGAGCCGGCGGTACGACCTCTTCGGCCTGCTGGTCTCCGAGCGGCGCAACGCCGGCCCGAACTGGCGCAACGGGGCGTGGACCAAGATCGTCCGCATGCGCCGGAGCGACCGCGTGCCGTTGCCGGCGCTCTGGCGCCTGGGGGTGGAACTCCCAGACGAAGCACGCGTCCGCATGCGGGTCTCAGCGCGCAGCGCGCCGCTTCCGGCGCGGATCCCCATCACCGACGACCTGCTCTGGCTGCTGGGGCTGTGGGTCGCCGACGGTCACTGCCACGAGAGCGAGGGCAACGCCTTCCTCACGATCAGCAGCGACGAGGCGCTCCTCGCCCGCGCTGCGGCGATCGTCGAGCGGGAGCTCGGCCTGCACGTCGTCCACGCTCCGGCGAGTGGGGTCCGGTCGGCCTCGATCTGCGTCCACTCCAAGCTGCTCCTGCGCCTCATGGACTTCCTGGGCTTCGGCGAGAACCGCAAGAGGATCCCCGGCTGGGTCCTCGGCCTGCCGCTGAGCCGCCTGAAGTGGTTCATCGAGGGCTCCCGCGAGGGCGGTGGCGTGCATTCGGGGAAGGGCGGCGGAGTCCGACACGCGTTCGTCACGACGAGCGAAGAGCTCAAGGACGACCTCGTGGTCGCCTTCGCGCGCTTCGGGTTGGTTCCGTCGATCGGCCGCTATACGAGGGCGTTCCGAAAGAAGGCCGGCGAACGGCGCTGCCCCTTCTGGGCGCTCACTCTGTCCAGCGTCCGCCCGGGGAGCCCTCTCGAGTGGGACCTAGGCGTCGAGCAGCGGCTCCGGGCCAGGACGACCGGCGACCTCGTGTGGGCGCCGGTCAAGGAGATCCGCGAGATTCCCGCGACCGAGCTGGTCTACGACTTCTCGGTGCCCGGTCCGGAGAACTTCATCGCGGGCACGGGGGTATGCGCGATGAACACCTACGGGGGCCGGATGAGGCCCTACGACGGGCGCGCTATCCCGACCTTCCTGCGCCAGGCGCTCCAGGACCGCCCGCTGACCGTGTTCGGCGACGGTTCGCAGACGCGCTCCTTCACGTTCGTCGAGGATCTCATCCGGGGGATCATCGCCCTGGCGGAGTCGGGCTATCACCGGCCGGTGAACATCGGCAACCCCGACGAGTACACCCTGCTCGAGCTCGCGCAGGCCGTCATCGAGGTCACCGGGTCGAAGTCGGAGATCCTCTACGAGCCGCTTCCGGTGGACGACCCGCAGGTCCGCCAGCCCGACATCTCGCTGGCCCGCGAGGTGCTCGGCTGGGAGCCCACGGTCAGCCTGCGCGACGGGCTTCGACGGACCATCGACGAAGCCGGCCGAGACGCGCTCATGGGCCCCCACGGCGGCTGAGCCGACGGCTCGCCCGCTAGGGTAAGGGGCGCTGCCGCGCCGTCGCGCGGGGGCATCGGACGGCTGCGAGGGAAACGGCGCTACTCCAGGCCGGCGCGGTCGTTGAAGCGGTGTGGGAGAGCCCTTGTCCGAAGGGATCGTGAAAACCGATGAAGGCCTGAGCGCTGCGCGCGGGGCCCACGGGAACGGCAACGGTGCATCGGCGCCGCGGGCGCTGACGCCCGCGCTGGGCTATCGCGAGCGCGACGTCCGCCGCAAGCGCCCGCCGCTGCTCTCCTTCGTCCTGCGACTGGAGACCCTGCGCCGCGCCGCGCGGGTCGGGTCGCTGCTCCTGCTCGACTACTTCGCGGTCTACCTCGCGATCTTCACCGCGATCTACCTCAAGACAGTCGCCCGCGGGCCCGGAAACGGCGACCTCGCCCTCCAGGTCACCAACGACTACTTCCCGTTCGTCTACCTGGTCACCGTGCTGCTCTTCGCGCGCTCGGCGCTGTACTCCGAGCGCGGTCAGCGGCCGGGATTGGCGCGCATCGTCGCGTGCCTCTTCCAGGTGACGGTCGTGGCGCTCGTCTTCGCGCTCACCTCCGGGGAGCGCTTCCAGAGCTACTACATCTTCTACGCCGGCTTGCTCGTCGCCACCGTCTACATCGCCGGCTCGCGCTACTTCTACGAGCTGGCCACGGGCTGGCTGCTGCGCGCGGCCGGCTACCGGCGCCGAGCGCTGATCGTCGGCACCGGCGCCCACATCGACGCCGTCGCCCACGCGCTCTCCGAGCAGGAGGGCGCCCCGGTGGACGTCGTCGGGTACGTCTCGCTCGAGCCGCGCCCCGACAACGGCCTGCGCTCGCTCGGGCAGCTCGACGAGCTTCCGGGGATCCTCGGCGGCCACCGGATCCAGGAGGTGATCATCGCCGACCCCGACTTCCCCGAGGAGCGCGCGGTGGACCTCGTCGACCGCTGCCACCAGCGCGGGGTGAACGTCCGCGTGGCGCCCTCGACCATGGCGATCCTCACCCACCGGGCCGAATTCGTGCCGGGCCAGTCGGTTCCGCTCTTCGAGCTCAAGCCTCCGGTCTTCGAGGGCATCGACTATGTCGTCAAGCGGAGCTTCGACGCGGTCGGAGCCATCCTCCTGCTCATCGCCTTGGCGCCTGTGATGGCGACCATCTCCGTCGCGGTGGCGCTGAGCTCCCGCGGCGGGGTGCTCTACCGCTCCGTCCGGCCGGGGATCGGCGGGGTCCCCTTCGCCTGCTTCAAGTTCCGGACCATGCACTCCAACGCCGACCAGATCCAGGCCGACCTCGAGTCGGCGAACGAGGCCTCGGGTGCCCTCTTCAAGATCCGCGCCGACCCCCGATTGACCCCTGTCGGCCGTCTGCTGCGGCGCTTCTCGCTCGACGAGCTCCCACAGCTCGTCAACGTGCTGCGCGGGGAGATGTCGCTCGTCGGCCCCCGTCCGCTGCCGCTGCGCGACTTCGAGCAGCTCGAGGACTGGCACAAGAAGCGCTACCTCGTCATGCCGGGGATGACCGGGCTGTGGCAGGTCTCCGGTCGCGCCGAGCTCGACTTCGACGACCTCGTCCGCCTCGACTTCCTCTACCTCGAGCGCTGGTCGGTCTTCCTCGACCTGTCGATCCTCGTGAAGACCATCCCCGCCGTGGTCACGCGGCGGGGCGCGTACTAGCAGCGCTCGTGTCTCTCCCGGTCGGGGACCGTGGTGCTGTCCTGCTTTGCCGTCGCTATGCGAGGTCTAGGCAGGACAGTGCAGCCGATTGAGAGCCGCTAGGTCTAGACCAGCCTCGGGACGCTTGACCCTACGGGCGCCTCGTCAGCGCGTTGGTCTGGAGCGAGAAGCGGTGCTCGTAGCGGTCGGTGTGCATCGGCTCGGGGCCGTTGGTCTCGTAGTAGATGGTGTGGATCCGGTCGAGCTGATCGGGCCGGATGGCGCCCACGAGCGCCTCCTCGGAGCCCTCGGTGTCGACCTTGAGCACGTCGATCTGGTCCTCGCGCTCGAGGACTTCGTCGAGCATCGTCGTCAGCCGGCGGGTGGGGACGCGGATGCTCTCGGACTGCCAATGCTTGATCAGCCCGCCGTAGCGGCCGGTCGGCTCGACGAAGAACTCCGCCTCGCCGTCGACGACGTCGGCGGCGACCTCCTGGACCGACCAGCGCCCTTCGTAGGGCGCGAGCGTGGCGCCCAGACGCGCCAGGTTCTTGGGGTCGGGCTCGACGCAGTAGACCCGCGAGCTCTGGTTGCGGGTGAGGAAGTAGAGCGAGGCGATGCCGATGTTCGCGCCGACGTCGACGGCGATCCGCAGGTTCGTTCCGGCGGCGTAGTCGCGGCGGGCGAAGATCTCGTTGACGGTCGAGAGGTCGTGTGAGCTGTCGAGCGCCACGGTCACGGGACCCGTCGGGGTGGAGACCTCGACCGTGTGCGGGTAGCGGCCCCGGTGGGTCGCGAAGCGCCACAGGGTGGCGGGGAGGTCGGCGGGGGGATAGACGCGCCCCATGCCCGCGAGGGCCTGCCAATGTCCCGGCTCGAGCGGTGCCCGGAGCACTCGCGATGCCGCTCTGCCGCCGAGTTGCATGCCCTCGACGTGATACCACACGCGGGCTCCCATGATGCGCCACCGCTACCTCTTCGAGCAGATGATCCGGCGCGAGCTGCGCCAGAAGTACAAGGGCTCGGTCCTCGGCGTGCTGTGGTACGTGATCAACCCGCTCGTGCTCATGGGGGCCTACGCCGTGATGTTCGGGGTGCTCCTCAAGGCGGTGAGCATCGAGGACTACCCGCTGTTTCTCATGATCGGGGTGATCGTGTGGGTGTTCTTCTCCCAGGGGCTGCTGCTGGCCGCGCCCTCGCTGGTCAACCAATCGGCGCTGGTGCGCAAGGTGCGCTTTCCGCGCGAGACGATCCCCGCCTCGGTGATCGCCGTCCAGCTCGTGACCTTCGCGATCCTCCTCGCCCTGCTCCTCCCGGTGGTGGTCGTGGTGCGGGGGACGCTCGGGCCGCAGCTCCTGCTGCTGCTGCCCTTGGCCGCCTGCCTGTTTGCCTTCGTGCTGGGGCTGGGTCTCGCCGCCTCGGTCCTGCACGCCTACTTCCGAGATGTCGAGCCCATCCTCGCCGCGGCGCTGCTGCCGTGGTTCTTCCTCACGCCGATCTTCTTCCGGGTCGACGAGCTGCCCGGGCTGCGCGCCCACGGATGGGCGGGGACGGTGCTGGAGTGGGTCAATCCGGTCGCTCCGTTCATAGAGGCGGTGCGCGCCGTCCTCTACGACGGCGCGGTGCCCGGCTGGGAGGTGCTCCTCTACGTCGCCGTCGCCGCGGTGCTCGCGCTGGTGGTTGGGCGGGTGCTCTTCGCGCGCATGGAGCGCGAGCTGGCGGTCGTGCTGTGATCGCGGCCGATCTCGCGCCGGGGGAGGTGGTGCTCGAGCGCGCGTCGCGGTCCTTCGACGTCCGCGCCGATCAGGGCCGCACCGTCAAGGAGGTGCTGCTGCGCCGCGAAGCCAACGCGCACGGCCCGCCGCCGGTCCGCGCGCTCGACGACGTGACCCTGACGATCTCGCCGGGCGAGACGGTCGGCATGGTGGGGCGAAACGGCGCCGGGAAGTCCTCCACGCTGCTGGCGCTGGCCGGGATCATCCCGCTGCATTCGGGGCGTGCGGCGTGCGGTGGGCGCGTGGTCACCCTGCTCGAGCTCGGCGCGGGCTTCTCGCGCGACTTCTCCGGCCGCGAGAACACCTACCTCAACGGCGCGCTGCACGGCCTGGCGCGCGAGGACATCGCCGCCCGAATGCCAGCTATCGAGGCCTTCTCGGGCCTCGGGGAGTTCATGGACGTCCCGGTGCGCACCTACTCGGCGGGCATGTTCCTGCGCCTGGGCTTCGCGATCGCCGCCCACCTCGACGCCGACGTCATGCTCATCGACGAGGTCCTTGCGGTCGGCGACGAAGCCTTCCAGCGCCGCTGCGAGGACCGCATCGCCACGCGGATCGCCGAAGGCATGACGCTCGTGCTGGTCTCCCACGACCTCGGCGCGGTCGAGCGGGTGTGCGAGCGCACCGTAGTCCTCGACACCGGGAAGGTCGGCTTCGACGGCCCGACCGCGGAGGCGCTCGTGCACTATCGGCGGCTCGCCGGCGAGCGAAGCGAGGAGCAGGTGCGCGCGTGACCACCCCCGAGGAAGCGCTTGCGCGCGCGCGCAAGGCCGTCGCGGGGCGTCGCGGGCGCGGCGAGGACCTCGATGTCGGAGCCGGCTTCCGCGTCGAGCCGGCCGACAACGTGGATCCCAACCAGCTGCTCGAGTGGGCGGTCATCGAGCCCGACCCGGCGCTGGTCTACTCCACCCGCCGCCTCGGCGCCCCGGTCACGCTCGCCAAGCGCCTGCTCATCTTCGCCCTGCGCCAATACACCGTCCAGATCGTCGACCAGCAGACCCGCTTCAACCTCCAGCTCGCGAGCTTCGTGGCCGAGCTCGACCGACGGGTGGGGCGGCTGGAGGCGGCGAGGGAGGGCGGCGGCGCGGCCCCCGACCGCGGCGGCTCGGTCCTCGAGGGCGGCGGCTTGGCCCCCGAGGGCGGCGGCTCGGCCCCGGACCGCGGCGGCTCGGCCCCGATCCGCGGCGGCTCGGCCCCGGACGGGGGCGGCGGCTCGGCCCCGGACGGTGGCGGCTCGGCCCCGGACGGTGGCGGCTCGGCCCCGGACCGTGGCGGCTCCGCCCTACCCCGGTGATCGTCCACCAGCTCCTCAGCGGCGCGGGGCCGCACGACGCGGTCACCGGCCAGGCGCGGGCCTACCGCGCGCTGTTCTCGCGGTGGGGATGGGGCGGGGAGGACGTTGCGGCGGCCCTCGATCCGCGCGTCGACGGCGAGGTTCGTCCGCTCAGCCGGCTGCGCGCGGCCGACGACGACGTGCTCGTGTTCCACTTCTCGGCTTACGCCCCGCGGCTGCGCGCCGCGCTCGACTTGCCCGGGCCCAAGCTCCTGGTCTCCCACAACGTGACCCCCGCCCGGTGGCTGTGGCGCTATGACCCCGGGAGCGCGGTCCAGTGCGCAGTCGGTCGCGCGCAGCTCCCCGAGTTCGCGCGCCGGGTGGACCTGGCCGCTGGGGTGTCCGCCTACAACGCGGCCGAGCTCAAGGCCGCCGGAGCGCCCGCGGTGGAGGTCCTGCCGATCCTCTTCGACCGGGCGCGCCTGGAGGCGGCCGGCCGGCCTCGTCCCTCGGGTGGTCGGGCCCCGGTCATCCTCTTCGTGGGTCGCCTCACCCCTCACAAGCGCCAGGACGAGGTCATCCGTGCCTTCGCCCTCTACCGCCGCCTCCATGCTCCGGACGCGCAGCTCGTGCTGGTGGGAGAGCCCCAGCCGCGGGGCTTCGACGTCCGCCTGCGCGGGCTCGCCGAGCAGCTCGCCCCCGGCGCGGTCACGATCGAGGGAGCGCTGAGTCCCGCACAGCTCGCGCAGCGCTACCGGCGCGCCGACGCCTTCCTGTGCCTCTCCGAGCACGAGGGCTTCCTGGTGCCCCTGCTCGAGACGTTCCACTATGGCGTGCCGGTGGTCGCCCGCGCCGTGGGCGGCGTGGGGGAGGTCGCGGGCGACGCGGCGCTCCTCCTCGATCCCGACCGCGACAAGGAGCCCGCGGTGGTCGCCGAGCTGCTCCATCTGGCGGTGACCGACGATGCCCTGCGCGAGGAGCTGCGCCGCCGGGGGGAGCGCCGCCTGGAGCACTTCTCCCACGAGGCCGTCGCCCAACGGATCCGCACGGCGGTCGAGCGGGTCGCGGAAATAGGAGGCGCACGAAGATAAGGGCCGTGGTGGGGCTGATCCGGGCGGCGGGTCGTGCCTGTCCCGGCAGCACCCGCCGGGACAGGCACGACAGATCTGTCGTCTGTGCTGCTAAGCTGGGTCCTATGAAGAGCACCCTGGGCTTCTTTACTCAGAATGAGATCGACCTTGTGGTCGGCAACAAGCGTCGTCGCGAACGCCTGGAAGGCGGCGTCCTTCCGAGGGGCGCACGGGTGAAGACCTTCGGCCAAGCGCCCATCATCTTCCCGGAGTTCGCGGCCGCCGGCCTCCTCGTAGAGCGCCCGTCGCCGACAGACGCTCCCCTGCTGGCGCGGATGACCGAGACCAGCCAGCGGCTCTACGAAAGCCCCAACTTCCAGGCTATGGCCGACGTGCTCCGCACCGCCCTGTACAGGCGAAAGGGGTGGACTCTGACCGATCTCAGCGTGATCTTGACAGAGCGCGCCAGGGGTGACCTTCTCGCCTGGCGCTTGGAAGTCAAGGACGCAGAAGACAGCCTCGCACGACTCGGGATCGTCACGCGCTTCGAGGTCGGGCGCCTCGAGGGCATCACGGATGTCGGTTATCGCGTCGCACTCGCCGACACCGGGGAGGTCATCACCTGCGCCGTCAACGCGGCTCGGGTGCGCTTGCCCGTGGGTGCTTGGGTTACGCGGACCGTGGCTGAGCTTGGCGCTCGCAAGGGCGAAGTGCTCGTGCCCACAGTGGATCCGGCCGTCCTCGCTCCAATGGGCGAGAACCACCCGGCAGTCGTCGAGGAAGAAGCAGGCTGGGACGAGATGCTCGCCAATGTCGGCTTCACGCCCGCGGTCGTTCCGTACGTCGGGGAGACCGCCGCAGAGAACGAGTCCGACGGTGATGTCATTCGTCCCAAGCGCCGAGTACGCGTAATTGTCAACCGCGCGCTGTACGCCAACGCCAACACCATGGCGCGCGGTCAACGTCCCACTCTTCGCGAGTGAGCACGTACACGTCGGAGCTGCGCGCCGAGCTCTCGTTCGGAGACGTCTGCGAGGCAGATTTCCTCTACGACGTTCACGTCCGCGAGGACGCCCGCTCGATGGGACGCGAGGTCATCAAGGCCGATTGGGCGAAGAAGCGCTTCGGCATCGAAGCCGCCCTTCCGTACTTCTTGCCCGCCCTCGACCCCAAGCAGGGCGAGAGCTTCGTCCTCGCCCACGGAGTCCATCAGCCTGCCCTCCTCCTCAGCGACGACTGCCGGACGGCGACAGTCCTGGGCCGTGACACGGGCAAGCCGACCAACAAGCGGCTGCTCTTCGCGCCGCTGGTCCCTGGCAGCGAGGAAGACATCGAGGGCCTCGAGAGCGGCAACTTCGGGCGCTTTCCGCTGCCCGGCGACGAGCACTTCTCCCAAAATCAGGTGGTTGACCTGCGCCGCTGCTTCATGGCTGACGGGCGGGCAGTTCACGCGGCCGCAGCCGCGGAAGGCTTCCGGCTTCGAAGCCTCGCCGATGAAGCTCTCGAGAACCTCGCCGTTCGCTGGTCGGCCTATTCCATCCGCCGCGGCCCGTTCGTCGCCGAGGACAATGGCGAGAAGCTCTTGGTGTTGCTGCTCGCGTCGGGTCGCGCGAACGAGGCAGTCGCGCTGGACATCGCCACCAAGGTGGCAGAGGTTGTGGCTGCGGCGTGGGGCTACGAAGGTCGCGCGGTCGAGGAAGCCGGGGTGGCAGCGGACGAATCTCTGCCGGTCGACCCTGTCATCGAGCGACTCATCGCAGACCTCGAGACGCTGGGAGACGCTACCAACCGCGCGTTGGATGCGCTGCGCGCTTTGTAACGGTCCCGGGCGTTTCTCGGCGGCGCCATTGCCCTGACTGATGGCGCCGCCAGGCGCGGCGGAGCGCGCGAGAAGCCGAGGGACTTGCGATCGGGACCACTTGGGTCAAACGGTGATCCGCTTGATGCGCTGGATCATCTCGCGCGAGCAGTTCTCGGGTCCCGGTACGTCGCTTCGCATGCGGTAGAGCCGGTACTCCTTGTTGGTTCGCAGCGGCGGCCCGATGGAGTCGGGCGGCGCCGGGCGCCCGCGCCAGACCACGACGAAGTCGGCCTTTCGCGAGGTCGGCGCGCGGGGGTAGTCGGTGTTGAGCAGCGGCGCCTGCGAGCACACGGGGCGCGAGGCGAGGAAGTAGGCGGCCCACAGCTGACGCGGCGGCCACATGTCCAGCCGGATGGAGGCGCCCGGGGGAAGCGCAGCCGCCCACCCGCGCAGCGCGATCGCCTCGCGGGTGAGCTGGAAGTTGGTGGCCTTCAGCTCCTGTGCTCCGGACAGGAGCGCGAAGGCCACCATGAGGCCCAGCAGCGCCGGGCCGCCCCGCCGCAGGCGCGAGAGCCCCACGACCGCGAGCACCAGTACGAGCGGAGCGACGAAGGCGAGGGTCTTGAACTCGAAGTAGAACCCGTAGTCGCGCAGCTTGAAGTAGCGCGCGAACGCCAGCCCGAGCACGACGACGGACCCCAGCCCCCACGCGAGCGGCCGGTCGAGGTCTCGCAGCACGCGCCAGGCCAGCACGAGCATTCCGAAGATCAGCAGCGGCGCGCCCCCGTCGAACGGGATCGCGAAGAACTGGTGGAGGGGGATGAACGTGCCGAGGTCGCCCCCCCAGGAGCGCAGGCTCGCGCTGGGCCCCAGCACGTTCAGCGCGCTGAGCCCCTTCTCGATCACGCCGAGCGCGGGGATCGCCAGCAGCAGGCCGAGCGGGACCATCCACAGCAGCGAGCGCGGCCCGCGGTAGAGGCGCTTCGGCGAGAGCGAGGCGACCTCCTCGCCGCGCCGCTTGCGTGCGCGGCGCTCGAGGAACCCGGCCACGACGAGCGCGGTCAGCGGGATGGGGAGTGCGAGCGGGTAGGCGGTCGCGCCGATGGCGAGGAAGAGCGCAAGAAGCACCGCCCCGCCCCGCCCGCTCCGAGGCCCGTCCGGGCGCGCCACCTCCGCATCGGCCGCCTGGGCGGCCCCGTCGACCCGCCGCTCATCGGGGCGCGCGACCTCCGCCTCGGCCGCCCCCTCGACCCGCCGCTCATCGGGGCGCGCGACTCCAGTCTCGGCCGCCCGGGCGCGCCCGCCTCCCCGCCGCTCGTCCGGGCGCACCACCCACCACGCAAGGACGAGCGCGAACGGGAAGGCGAAGTACCCCCACGTCTGGTTGAAGTAGGGGTGCATGCCGGTGTGGAGGACCATCCGGTCCAGGCCCACGACCCCCATGGCGACAAGCCCGGCGAGCAGGCCGGCCCCCAGCAGGAAGCGGGCGACCAGGAACAGCCCGACCGCCGCGAGCGCGAGCATCAGCGCGGCCACGGGGGCGATGGCCTCGTAGGTCTCCAGGCCCGAGAGCGTGGAGATGGCGCCGAGGCCGTAGTAGATCGGGTGCTTGGAGCGCCACACGAGCGGAACGCGGTCGACCGGCTCGGCGGGGTTGATCGCCGTGGGGTAGTTGTGCTGGAGGAAGTTGGCGGTGCCGACCGCCAGATGGGCGTCTGACCCGTCGCCGATGACCGTGGGAAAGCCCGCCCGGAAGAACGGGATCAGCGCCACGAGCACGAGCATCAGGGCGACGTAGCCGGGCCAGCCGACCGCTCCGCCCGGCCGCGCCGGCGGGCCGAGCCGCCGCCACGAGTGGACGGAAAGCGCGGCTCCGGCCGCCAGCACCACCACGAGCGACACTCCGAAGGGCACCGCCGCGAAGCCCAGCACGGTGAGCGCGAGGGCGCTCGCCGCCGCCCCGACGGGCAGGACCCAGAGCGCCTCGGCCGACCGAAGCCCGGCCGGGAGGGCCAGCCGGACGATCCCGAATCCGCACACGCCGAACAGGAGCACCGCCGCCGCCAGCGCGCGGACGGTCTCGGGCAGCACGTCCAGCGCGTCCCCAACGAACTCTCCGCGGATCTTCCCGGGGTTCGCCCTGCCCACCCCGAGCAGCAGGAAGGCAACGACGGCGGGGACGGCGAGGGCCAGCGCGACCCGGCCTCGCGGCCCGAGCCTCGCCGCGAGGCGCGCGCTCAGGGCGCTTCGTCGCGGCGGCTCTGGCGCGCCTCCGTCAGGACCCGGTGCAGGAACGCCGGGTTGCCCAGGAGGTAGCGGCGCCACATCCGATGGGGCTCGATCGCCAGTCTGAAGATCCATTCGGCCCCATTGTCCGACAACCAGCGTGGAGCGCGCGGCGTGTGCCCCGCCACGTAGTCGAGCAGCGCGCCGACGCTCCACACGACGTCGCACGGCAGCCGCTCGGTGTGGCGCTCTATCCAGAGCTCCTGCTTGGGGGTCCCCATCCCCACCAGCAGGATGTCCGGCCGCCGGGCCTCGATGTCCTCCAGGACCCGCTTGTCGTGCGACGAGCCGAGCTCGAAGTAGCCGTGGTGGGTGCCGGCGATCTTCAGCTGTGGGTACCAGCGCGACAGCTGGGCGGCGGCCTGGCGGGCGATGGGAGGCTCGGAGCCCAGCAGGTAGAGCGAGTGCCCGGCGGTTTGGCACAGGGCGGCGAGGCCGTAGACCCAGTCGGCCAGGGTCATGCGGTAGGGAACCTCAAAGCCCAGCGAGCGGGCGGCAAGGCGCACCCCGTATCCGTCGCAGTAGACGAGGTCGGCGGCGGTGAGCGTCTCGCGGAGCTCGGGCAGCGCCCGCGAGCGGTTGATCACGTGGGCGTTCACGTACATGACCCGGTGGGTCACGCCGCTGCCCACCCATCCCGTGATGGTCCGAAGGGTGTCGGCCGGAAGGCTGAGCTCGATTGGGAGGTCGAAGATGCGCGACTGTGGCCGCAGCGCGGGCGCGCGGACCACCTCGGCACCGGTCTCCCCACCTCCCGAATTCGATGTCGGCCCGACGGGCGCGACCGCGACCTGCCGGTGCGTCTGCTGCATGAGCCTCCTGTGGCGCTGGGGGAGTGCCCATGCTAAGCGCTCGGCGCTCCCGATCCCGCCACTTGCTTCAGCCGCGAGCCCCGGGGAATGAGAGGGTGCCCGGATGCCGACGGTCGCCATCGACGCCCGCGACGCCACCGGATCCCAGCTGCGCGGGTGGGGCCGCTACGTCCGCGACCTGGTCGACGCCCTGCGCGCCCTCCCGGAGCCGGTGGCGCGGTGGCTCGTCCTCGACCGCGGCGGGCCGGGACCGGAGCTGGCCTGGGAGCAGGCCGCCCTCCCGCTGCTCCTGCGCCGTCGGGGGGCGGACGTGATCCACGCGCCAAACTGCTTTCTGCCGCTCCGCCGGCCCTGTCCGGGCGTCGTGACCGTCACCGACCTCGCCTTCGAGGCCTACCCCGAGGACTTCGGGCGCCGGACGGGGTGGAAGTACCGCACCTTCACGCCACGCGCCGTCAGGTCGGCCGAACGGGTCATCGCCATCTCGGCCTTCACCCGCGACGACCTCGTCGCTCGCTACCACGTCGATCCGGCGAAGGTGCGGGTGATCCACCTCGCCCCGTCGCTCGCGGTGGGCAGCGCCGAGCCGCCCCGGCGGGGCCCCTACCTGCTCGCCGTCGGCGACCTGCGCGCGAAGAAGAACCACGAGCGCCTGGTCCACGCCTGGAGGGCCCTGCGCGCCGAGGGGCTCCCGCACCGCCTCGTCCTCGCGGGCGCCGATGCCGGCGAGGGCCCGCGGCTGCGCGCCGCAGCACGCGGCGAACCGCTCGAGATCACGGGCTACGTCGACGACGCGCGCCTCGACGCCCTGATGCGCGGCGCCGACCTGCTCGTGCACCCAAGCCTCTACGAGGGCTTCGGCCTGGTCGTCGTGGAGGCGATGGAGCGCGGCGTGCCCGTGGTCGCGGCTCGAACGACCTCGCTGCCGGAGGCCGGCGGCGACGCCGCTCTCTACGCCGACCCCCTCGACGTCGAGGATCTCACAGCGTCCATCCGAGCCGTGCTGGAGGAGCCCGAGCGCCGGGCGGCGATGGTCACGGCGGGCCGCGCGCGAGCGGCGCAGCTCTCGTGGGAGGCCACCGCCCGGGCGACCGCCGCCGTCTACGAAGAGCTGCTGTGAGGACGACCGTGCTGCTGCTCAGCGTCGACGAGGCGCCGATGCTCGAGCGCTCGCTGCCGGCCGCGGTCTCCCAGGAAGGCGCCGACGTCGTGGTCGTCGACAACGCCTGCACCGACGCGACGGCAGACCTCGCCGAGCGCCACGGCGCGCGCCTTCTCCCGCTCGCCGCGCCGGGGGGTGTGCTCCCGTCAGGGCAACTATTCCCGTCAAGGGAGCACACCCCCTCGACGCGACGGTCCTACGCCGCCGCCATGAACGAGGCGATCGCCCGGACCGGCGGCGACGCCGTCCTGCTCCTCAACGCCGACTGCTTCCTGGAGCCTGACTTCCTCGCGGCCGCCCGGCCCCGGCTCGAGGAGCCGCGGGTGTGCTCGGTGGCGCCGAAGCTCCTGCGAGTCGAGAACGACGGCGAGATCGACGCGGCGGGGATGGGCATCGACCGCCGGCGCAAGAACGGGCTCGTCGGCCACGGCCGGCCCGCCTCGGCCTTCTCCCGCTCGGCCGAGGCCTTCGGCGCCGACGGCGCCGCGGCCCTCTACCGTCGCGAGGCGCTCGAGGCGTGCGCGATCGAGGGCGAGGTGCTCGACGAGGACATGGCCCTTTGGGCGACGGACGCCGACCTCGCATGGCGTGCGCGGCTGCTGGGCTGGCGCTGTCTCTATGAGCCGCGGGCGGTCGCCCGCCACGTGCGGACCTACAGCCCCTCGACGCGCGCGACGGTCAGCGAGGCCCACCGCCGCCTTCAGTTCCGCAACCGCCTGGTCATGGTGGCCAAGAACGAGACGCCCCGCGGGCTTCTCCAGGACCTGCCCCACCTCGCCCTCTACGAGGCCCTCGCCCTCGGCCACGCGCTCCTTCGCGAGCGCTGTCTGTTGGGCGGCTACGCGGAGGCAGCCCGCCTCCTTCCTGCCGCGCGCCGCCGCCGGGCGGTCGTCCAGACGCGCCGGGTCGTCGGGCGCCCGCCGTTCGGATTGTCCCCTCCGGAGTAGCCGATCCTCAGACGCTGCGGGGAACTGCCGGGCCGCAGGTGCCGGCCGCGTCTTCGTAGACCTGCCACGTCGCTCGGGCGGCGTCGTCCCACGTCCATGCCGGCGGTGCCGGTGCGGGCCGCCGGGCGGACTCGGCGGCGGCGATCAGGCCCGGGAGATCGTTCTGGGCGACGAAGGTCGCCCGCTCGCCGAGCACTTCGCGCAGGGCCGGCACGTCGCACGCCGCCACCGGGGTTCCGCAGGCCAGCGCTTCGACGGTCGGCAGCCCGAAGCCCTCGTCGTCGGACGGGAAGGTCAGCGCGTGGGCTCCCGTGTAGATCGCGGCGAGGTCGTCGTCGGGGACGTGGCCGGTAAGCGTGACGTCGGGCAGCTCCCGCGCCCAGCGACCGGTCTGGCCGACGAGCACGAGCGGGAGGTGGCGGGGGACCTTGGTCAGCTCGGCGATCCGCTTGCGGGGATCGGGATGCTCGAGGCCGCCGACCCACAGCAGGTAGCGCTCGGGGAGCCCGTAGCGCTCACGCACGGCGGCGACCTCCCCCTCGGGCCGCGGCCCGAGGGACTCCGCCTGGGCGCTGGGGATGACCCGAATGCGGTCCTGGTGGATGGCCAGGTGCTCCTCGGCGTCCGCTGCGACCGCCTCGGTCGGGACGATCACCCGCACCGCCCGCTGGACGGCCAGGTAGCGAAGCTTGAAGCGGATCCCGGTGCGCAGGTACTCGCCCCGGCGCTTGAGGGGGACCAGGTCGTGCAAGGTGACGACCATGGGGCAGGGACAGCGCAGCAGCGCGCCGTCGATCCACGGTGAATGGAACACGTCGGCCCGCCGCGGGCGGTGCGTCTCGGTCAGGTCCCCGGGCGCGACACGCCCGAGCGCGGCGAGCAGGTGGCGGACGTAGCGCCCGATCCCGCGCTGGTCGGGCTTGGGGCGGCCGTCGAACGCGACGTGGAGTCCGCCGTCCGGTTGGTCGGCCCGCCCTCGGTCGGCCACAGCCGCCGGGCCGCGGCCGTGACCCTCCCACCGGCCGTGGCCGTCTCCGCCGCCCCCGAGCCTCATCGGGCGACCTGCCCGTGAGCGGCAGGCGCCGGGCGCGGCGTCGCTCGCGCCGCGGGCGCCGCGATCAGCGCCTCGACGCGGTCCACATAGGGACCGGTGTGAAAGCGGCGCGCCCGTTCGCGCGCCGCGGCCCCGAGCTCGTCGCGGCGCGCCAGGACGCCGACGATCGCTCTCGCGAGCTCCTCCGGGGCGCCGGGCTCGACGAGCGCCCCGGTCACGCCGTCCTCGACGACCTCAGGCAGCC
>JAABUS010001948.1_pt1 | contig 41706 bp, 6 predicted proteins | sample 5560161 | NCBI WGS metagenome assembly JAABUS01 (sample SAMN10711885, study PRJNA513376) | rock metagenome | isolation source: Antarctica rocks | place: Antarctica: Victoria Land, Trio Nunatak nord | collected 2016-01-04
TCTCTCTGCTTTGCATTACTTGGCTTTGCTTTACATAGCTTTGCGCTTTTCCAATCTGCACATATTCGCCTATTCGCACATGTTGATCTTTGACAAGGACTTTTCTTACCCTTTGAAGGAGTCTTCCAAGCCTTTGGAGATCTCTTGCCATAGCATAGACGAGTGTTCCAACCCTTTGGAAGAAGTTTGCCATGGTGTAAACTCCTTGTCCTTGTAAGCTCAAGTACCAATTCTTCCCTTTACCACAATACATCTTCCTCGAATTCGTCAAAGTCATCTACACAAATTATCCCAGCTTATTCTGAATCGCTACTCTCTTAACGTGTGCGACTTCACGCTTTCTTTCGGAATCGCTACCCTCTCAACGTGTGCAACTTCACGCTTTCTTGATTACTTGATTAGCCACAACATGTCATACTCTATGCACAATAACTACGCAATCACCGATGATCCCTTTGGCTCTTTATTTCAACCTTACAATCCTATACCGGGACATGAAGACACCGAGCCAGAAGTCAACGCCCTCTCTGACGACGACGACCGAAGCGATACAATTGGATCGTCATTCAGCTTCACTCCAAGCCCTACATTATCTCTATTGCAATCCGTGCCATGTCAAGATCTACCTGGCCTTACTACTGAGGGATCCGTTCGATCAGTAACCTCTCACCCTCGCAAGGAAACAGGATTACGCATCAATACAAATCACACCCTGTTGCATCCCTGCTATGGAAATCCAGCACCGAGCGTGCCCAATGCAGATAGAGATTACATGATGCCTGTCCCTACCACTGGTAAACTCCCTATACTGAGCGCGCCAAGCTTTGGGGAGGACGGGTCTCTACCAGTTAAGGGAATATTCCCCTATAATTGGGAATTTCCCGCTCCAGCCGTGCCTAATACAGGTGGATCTTCATTTACGGGGCAACATCATCATGATATAGCGATGAGCTTCGTACAGGATCATACCGACGCCGAAGCAGCAGAATCGCTACAGAGACTCGCTGGCTCTACCGTACTAAAATCAACCCAACAGCACGGCAGTGGTATGGCTTCACATGCCTACTCGGATCATCCTAGCGCTATATCGGCCCAAGCCCGCGCGGCACCACTTCCAAAGAATCCTGGCATCGCTACAACTAAAATGCCACGGGAAGTTGGCCAAACCTCACGCAAACGCGCACTCTCACCAGGAAACACCGCATCCGGCCGACTAAGCAACCCGTTCTTTTTTAGATCCCCAGTCAGCAACAAGCGCCAGCGCCTCTCGGTTACATCCATCCTCTCTAATACTCCAAGAAGACCCGCTCCCGCCCTCTCTACCCCCGACCCAGTGGCCGTCTCCATCTTCTACACGGACCCTTACCGCTGGACAAACTTCGACGTATGCTTCGCCCTCACCGACCCCGCCAGCATTGATCTCCAGCCCCTATTCTCTCTTCCAACCCTCCCATCCCGCTTCCAACTCTACCAAATCCTCTGCGATCACCAAATCGACGGGCCAAAGCTAATCCTATGCACCGTCCCCTTCTCCATGAACCTTATGGGCATCAAGCTCTACGAGCACCAACACGCCCTCACGGAATTCATCACTCGTCTTCGCTTTCGCTCCGCAGGCTACCAAGCCTGGGGCCACCTAGCTATGATTCAGCAGGAGGAAAATAGCAGTACGAGTGGTGGTGGTGCTGCTGCTGCTGCTCCTCCTCCAATGGGTGGTTTTGAGGCACAAATGCCTACTGTTCTGAATGATTTGAGGCACAATCCACTTGAGGAGGGGGAGGAGCGGCTGTTCAATTTTCCAAATGGTTGCGTTAAGGCGGAGAATGGGACGGATGGGAAGGTGAGGTTTTCTTATGATTGTGGTGGCGATTGAATAGAAGGGGGGTGGCTAGAGAGTTACTGGCTTTGATGGAGTGAGTGGCTCGAGTGGAGGTATTTGGGGATGTCTTCTTTACGTTGGTGTGCTTGTGCTGACGGTTATCTTTGGGTTGCTTGGGATGACAGAATTATGGGATTTCTTTCGCAGGATGTTGGGGTGTTTTGCGATAGAGGTGTTCAAGTCTTGCTGCAACCCAAAAAGAAGAAGGAAAGAAAGAAGAGAGAGAAAAAAGAGCTACCTACTTACACGGCCACATCATTTCCCTTCATTCTTTCATTTTAGTTCTCTATCCTTTACGTCAACGATGTAAGCGAGGAAGGCTCATTATATACCTCAATCAATCCAATAGTGCACGACCATGTAGCTCTTGCGCCGTGATGTTCGCTTTGTTCTTCATGTAAAAGTTGTTTACCACTAAGCTATTTAGCCACTCCACAGTCAGACATGTAGACACTCAGACTTGGCTACTTGGCTTCACCAGCCTCGCTCACGTAGCGCCAAGATATGTCGCGTGTGGCTGTACAATAAGCTCAATATCAACTTTAATCTTAACCTAAAACCTAGCTCTACCTTCCGTGCCTCGAGTCCTACGTAGAATAGGTGTGGCGTAGAGTTGTAATAATCAGCCCTACCACACACATATCACCAGTATACAACTCACAACTCAACAACTTTACGCCCAAAAGCAAAGTAAGTCTCGCGACCAACTCCCGGCTCTATGGACAAGCTAACGCAGCCAGCGATCTCGATCATTGCGCCCTAGGAATCAAACACCCTCCTCGCTGGTGGGCTCCTACGCCCGTTCTATATCGGGAAACACCTCGCTTGCTGTCTTCTCCGCCTCTTTGATCTACTTTTGGAAATTGTTGAGAAGTATAGAGAGACGGGCTTCGTACCGAGCGTATACCTACTCCGCGTATTAATCCACTACCTCTCTATTTCGAGCGCCTATATATAACGGTATATATGCGGGGGTGCCTTCGCATTAGACGCTCGAATAGTTACTTCGAACTAGACACTTTCACCAAGGAAGGGAAACGAGGCAAGACTGAGGTATGGGAATTCTAAAAGGGCCTCGTCTATAAAGAGAAGTACCGCCCAAATAACTTAAATAAAATTCTATTTAATAGTTATATCCCTAAAAGCGGGAAGAAGACTATCATATAACGTAAAGTTATAAATAGAAATTCAAGGCGGAGAGAGTTCCTAGTATCAAGGCCCCCTTTTCTATTAACTACTCGATTGGATTAGATAAGTAGTATTAAATATTCTTCTCGACGGTTTTAATATCGGTAGTTTCTCCTTACTCCCCTATCTTTACTACTAGATACGATATTAATATAGACTTACGAATTTAAGCCCAATCTATATATATTAATATTATAACTACAAAAAGGTTAGACTCTCGCTATATCCTAGAAATCTAGATAGAGGTTTAGAGGTGAATAGAGACTAGCTGTACTAACACTACTACCGAATTTCTGCTTATCCTGATTTCCATCGTGGCGCAAGTGTTCTACGTGGTGCTCGTATGCGGCCTAGGCTGGATTCTTGCGTAAAGGCTCAGGACCAGCCAGCCGTATAGCAAGCATATTACGCATAATAGATGGCAATTTCTTTCACTCTATATATATATATAGCTAGCTGAATAACGGCAGAAACAAAGAATGGCGCGTGTGATTCCATTCTAGGAGAATATATTTATGTATATTTTGATAACTGCTCGCTTGCTGTCTATTCCTTCCCAACAACTCACTCATCGTGGCGTTCGTACAAAAGATTTAGATAATCATTTTTGCTATCTTGTACGAGTACATGCAGGCAATTCCAAGCGCGCAAGGGCAGGGGTTCAATCACTTATTTGAAAATAGTCACTTTTCGCATTCATATTTCACATCCTCTGTGCATGCTTTAAAAAGAAAGCACAAATGCTACATATTTAAATATGTAGTATTTGTTAGGAGCGATCTTTACAGCCTGGCTAATATTCTTGGCGAGGCTGTCGAGTTTTACATGGTTCAAATCGTGTAGGTCCGGAATGTGCTTGGAACCCGAGTATTAGTATGGTTGATGGAATGCCGTGGCAATGCTGGGGGTTGGAAATTATGCATGGTCAGAAGCGTGCGTACTTACAGCCTGGCTATTTTCTTGGCAAGGTTGTCGAAATACTGCAGGTCGAGATTGTGCAGGTCGTGAACGTACAGGTCGAGATCGTGCATGATCGAAATCCTGAATGGTCAGGAACGTGTCTGTTACCTAGCTATGCCTCGTAGTCGCCGCCTACAGGTCGGAATCTTGCAGGTCGAAATCTTGCAGGTCGAAATCTTGCAGGAGCGGAATCGTGTAGGTCGGAATCGTGCAGGTCGGAATCGTGCAGGTCGGAATCGTGCATGATCGAAATCGTGTCAAGCACCGCAGAGGTCTTGCAAGTCGAAATCGTGCAGGTCGAAATCGTGCGTGGTCAGAGACACTAGCCATGAAACGAACCTTCAAGGATTAATCCTTTCAAGAGCCGGAAAAGCAAATGGAGCACCCCCATTCGCTTAGACCCAGTTTTTGAACACTCCAACCAAGCTGCCTTGAGACAACACCACCTTCGGAACAGCTCATCAACGAAGATCTCTTTCAAACATTCCATACAAGCTGCTTTGAGACAACACCACCTTCGGAACCGCTCATCAACGAAGATCTCGGTTGGAACGACGCCCTTCGAAACCATACAGCCTTCTAGGTAAGACATAATCCCTCTCCAAATAGATTACAATGCAAAGTCTCAGACTCTGAAACAGACTCGAAAAACAACATGAGCTCCGTCCCAGGCCCAAAGTTTCCATTTAAATCTGCTAGCAAATTGGAGTTTTTCAGGGGTATAGGCTGGGACATAAGTCCAGCCTCGGAAAAGAGTAGAATATATAAAAAGATAAAGAAGGCGGCAAAGACTGCTTGCGAGAGCATAATCAGCAAGCTTTCACCAAAGAAACGTATACAATTTTCTCATGACTGGGTGATCGAGTCGACGATAAGAAAAATCCACAAAGAATTGAGAAGGAGCGAGGACCCAGAAATTATAGAGAATTGCAAAAACCGCGTGTTACGAGACCATTTGATCTTTCATGCTAGAAAAGAGTTCATCCGCTCTACGGCTTTCATTCAGCTACAGGAAAGGGACAGATCGACCACGCCGCAGGGCCAAGATGAGTCGGACAAGAATTCGGCATATCCGCTTGTCTCAGCTCAAAAGCCTACAAAAGGACGAAAGAGGAGAGGAGCCAAGCAGCTGGGTTCGGAGAGTGATCCTGAATGGACGCCATCATTTTCCAGGCGTCATAGGACCGCGGTTAGGACTTCCAATCCGCAGCCTGCTGCTAGTAATCTGGAAGCAAATGCCTTGCCAACCACTGAGTACACTCCACCTCACCCGATTCAAATTTCCCAAGAAAGGTCCCCTTCCAGCAGAGGGCAAGTAGCTGGTGAAATCCTGTTTACCGCGCCCGAGCCTGCTCTGAATATATTGGGCAACGCAGCTGATATTCCGAATACTATCGACCAAGTCGCTGTCAGTACATTCTATCCATTTGCTACTAACCGAGAAACAAAGACCTTGCCAACCACCGATTACACTCTACCTCACCCGATTCACATTTCTCAAGAAAGGTCCCCTTCCAGCAGAGGGCAAGTAGCTGGCGACCTTTTCACCGCGTCCGAGCCTGCTTCGAATACATTCTATACCGCCGCTAACAATGAGAATACTTTCGACCAAGGCGCTGTTGCCAGCACTTTCCATCAGCCTGCCAGCCTTCGACCTTTACAGACGCCAAGCCCAGGCAAGGATGACTTTGATCGAATCAACGACTGGTTACTGACGTGTGTCCCATCTTCTCCATACTCTGATCCAAACCTTCTACGAGTGGATGAATTGGATGGATGTTTTCCCACTCACTATCAGCAAAACTCATTCCCACAAACAGCCGAAGCTACGAGTAGTCGAAGAGGCGACTTCATTTCCGAATACTTCCCAGCAGATTTCCTCGAAGAGTCCCTACCCCTACTCCCTATTCATGATGAAACAGAAGAGGAGTGGGGTTTTAACCCTCTACTGCCACCACCACCACCACCACCACCAACGCAGGCTTACACTGGCACACACGCACCCGCCTACCACTCACCTTACGCTTTCCATTCTCATTCCCCACCGTCATCGCAAGCAAGGCTCAACAACCTGGACGTGACAGACGCTGATCACATTTACACGACTCAAGATTGGGCATCGCAAGCAAGGCCCCACAACCTGGACCTGACAGACGGTGATTACATTTACACGAGCCAAGATTGGGCATCGCTAGGCACACAATCGTCGTATCTCTCTGCTGCTCATCAACAACTTGCGCAGCAGCAGCATCAGCAGCAGCAGGCGAGAGAGGATTTTTGGACTGGATATGCGGGGGAGGAGCAGTATCAACAATTACAACAAGAACAACAACAACAACAACAACAACAACAACAACAACAACAACAACAACAACAGGTGTCTGGTCAGCAGCCGGGGGAGGAAAGCTCTTGGCTCGTTGGGTATGAGGAGGCAGGCCATATTTTCCAGCAGATGTATGATGGGTGTGAGGGATTCAATGATAGGAGATTTTGAGCGATTTGGATGGTTCACCGGAGAGAGAAGAGAGAGAGGTGTTCTAGGCTTGTGGAGGCTTGTGGTGCAGGGGGAGGGGAGAGGTGAGGGTTGTCTGCTTGGATGAGATATGTGTCGTTCCTGAGTTGTGGAAGTTGATGGGGCGTTGCGTACTAGAATGATGATTGATGATGATTGATGATGATCGATGATGCTTATTGATGATGCTGGATGCTGGGTGCCCGTAATCTAATCGTGCCCGTAATGGTAATGATAATGGTAATGATACTAGTAATAATGGCACTAGTATGCAGCATGCTCCATTGCTGCCTCATAATATACCCCGTTTTTGACCCGTTTTTGCTCCATACAATGCTCCATTGCATGCCTTTTTTTGCATGCTCCATAGCATGGCATGCTCCATTGCTGCCACATGGTTTGGTCCATGGTACGCCTCGTTCCTGCTCTATGGTATGCTCCACGGAAAGTCTCATTGCTGCTCCATTGCATGCCATTGCTCTCTCGCTGCTGCTCTATGGCATGCTCCATCGAACTTCCCATTGCTCCTCCATTGCATGCCATTGCTGCTCGATGATGTGCTCCATTCTTGCTCGTTAGGCCCTAGCATGCACCATTTTTGCCTCATGTTCGCCCCATTGCTACTCGATGGTATACTGCTCCCCGGCATGCTGCTCCACGGCGTCCTGCTCTATGGCGGCGGCCTGCTCGATGGCAACATCCTGCTTCATGGCAACATCCTGCTCTAAGGCAATATCCTGCTCCATGGCAGTATCCTGCTCCGTGGCAATATGGCAATATCCTGCTCCATGGCAACATCCTGCTCCGTGGCAATATGGCAGCATCCTGCTCCATGGCAACATCCTGCTCCGTGGCAACATGGCAAAATCCTGCTCCATGGCAACATCATGCTCCATAACGGCCTGCTCCACAACAGTTCCATGATGTGCCCCATTGCTACTCCATTGCATGCTATTACTGCCCCATTGCTGCTCCATCGCATGCCATTGCTGCCCCATTGCTGCTCTATAGCATACTCCATGGGATATCTCGTTGCTGCCCCGTTGCTGCCGCGTTGCACCCTCCATTGCATGTCCCATTGCTCCCCCATTGTATGCTATTACTGCTCCATTCCTGCTCGATGGTAGGCCCCATTGTATCCCCCATTCTTGCGTCATGTTTGGCCCATTGCTACTCGATGGTATGCTCCATGGCATGTCCCTTTGCTGGCTCCTCCGCATGCCATTGCTGCCGGCTACTCCTCTATGGCATGCTCCATTACATGCTCCATTGCTGCTCCATAACACATCTCATAGTATACCCTGTTGCTACACTATGGTACGCCCCATTACTGCTCCTTGGTGTAGACCATTGCTACACCATGGTATAGCCAAATGCTGTTCCGTAATATGCCCTGTTGCTGCTCCATTGCATGCCATCATTGCTCCATGAGATGGTCCATGGGACGTCCCATTGCTGCTTCATACCATGCCATTGCTACTCCATGACATGGTCCATGGGATGTCCCATTACTGCTTCATTACATTATCTATTACTGCTCTTTGACATGCTCTATGCCAGCATCATTAGCCAGCATCATTGGCCAGCATCATCATCGCCGATCATCATCGTTGCCATCATTATCATTAGCCGGTAGCATCATCGCCGGCCAGCATCATCGCCGGCATCATCATTGGCCGGCATCATCATTGGCCAGCATCATCTTTGGCCAGCATCATCTTTAGCCGGCAGCATCATTGGCCGGCCAGCATCATCGCCAGCATCATCGCCAGCATCATCGCCAGCATCATCGCCTGCTCCAGGGCCTCCTCCTTTGCTGCTCCATGTAATACCCCATTGCTGCTTCATTGCATCCCCCTTGTTGCTCCATTGCTGCCACATGATTTGCTCCATGGTACGGCCCATGGCTGCTCCATTGTATGCCATTACTGCCCCGTTACTGCTCGAGGGCATGCTCTATGGAATGCCTCATTGCTGCTACATTATTGCATGCCCCATTTCTGCCTCATGTTTGCCCCGTTGCTACTTGATGGTATGTCCTATTGCTCTTCCATTGATGCTCCACGATGTGCCCTATTGCTGCTCGATTACATGATCCATTGCATACTCCATGGGATGTCTCGTTGCTGCCCCGTTGCATCCTCCATTAAATGTCCCATTGCTCCTCCATGGATTGTCTCATTACTGCTCCATTGCTGCTCGATGATGTGCTCCATTCCTGCTCCATTCCTGCTCGATTGCATGCTCCATTTTTGCCTCATGTTTGCCTCATTGCTACTCGATGGCATGTCCCATTGCTGCTCGGTGGCATGCCCCATCATATAGCTCATTGTTGCTCCATTGCTGCTCCACAGTATGCTCTGTTGCTGCCACATGGTTCGCTCCATGGATTGTATCATTGCTGCTACGTTGCTGAGCTATGACAAGCTCCATGGGATGTCTCATTGCTGCTCGATGACATGCTCCATGACATGCTCCATGGGATGTCTCATTGCTGCTCGATGACATGCTCCATGACATGCTCCATGGGATGTCTCATTGCTTGCTCGATGACATGCTCCATGGAATATCTCATTGCTGCTCGATGACATGCTCCATGGAATATCTCATTGCTGCTCCATTATATCCTCCATCGAACGTCCCATTATTGCTCCATGGTACTGGTGCCGTCGGGTTTGTTGTAAGGCGCGGGCTTCAAGAATGGGAACGAGAACATACACATTTCTATTCCAGCCTTGACAGCAATTTCCCTCCCATTATGAACACCCTTTCATCACCTCGTATCCATACGGCAAAGGCCTCGTATGTATGCGGCGTAGGAGGCAGTGGAGGTATTAGAGTAGAATAATAAGACTCGGAGGAAAATAGTTGAGAAGAACGTCGCCTCAGTCCCTCAGATCTGCCGAGCCCGCTAAGCCCCTTCGGGTTAACCTGCTAACTTCTGTATTTTTATCAGGTTCGCGTTGATTTCGCGGGCCGCCTATATGAATTTTTATATTAAATTTAGTTTTTATTAATAATTTACTTTACGGCGCGATAATTATTTAATTATTTTAAAATAAAATTTAAATTAGTCGCGGGCTAATATTTCTATATATATTCTCTTAAATATAATTATTTATAATAATATCTATCGTATAAATAACGAAATAAATAAAGAGTATCTAAAAATTCTTGATTATAACTCGAGAATCGCTAATTATTATAATAATTATTATTATTTATTACTAACTCTTATTTTTTATTATTAATAAATCTTTTTAATTATAACTCCCTAGGACTCTCTAGAAAAAAACCCTAATTAATACTAATATTTATTATAATAATATTATATAAAATAAGTAATTTCGCGTTTATATTTATTATAGCGTCAGGTAAATCAAAAAGCGGCTCTAACGGCTCGATATTTTAATAATTTATCTCGAGCGCCCGAGGTCGGGCCCGAGCGCTCGAGTGGCCCCGAGTATATTTCGAGTATACGATAGCGATAACTATAGAGGTGCGATAGCGATAGGGTTAAAACTATAAATAAATATTATAAATTAGAGTTATAATTATAAATAAAATAAAACTACGACTATAAATAGAATAGAGTTATAATTATAAATAGGGTCTATAAACGATAATTAAAATTAATAACACTCTATTAATTTAGTGTTTATTTTTAGTTTACTCGATATATACCTAAATAACCCTAGGCCCCTTAACTATATACCTCGAGTATATATCGAGATAGTAGATAAATATCGCGTTTAAAACTCCTAGGGCGCTCGTCGAGCGCCCTAAACTACGATCGAGTTACTTTTCGATTTTCGATTTTTTATTTTAATAATTTTATTTAAATCTTCTAGAATTTATACTCTTCTCCGATTTTTATATATAATTAAAGATTATTCCTAGCGCGATTTATATTAATTATAATTTATTATTTATTATTTATTATATCTCTTTATTAATTAATTATTTAATTTATATATTTATTTTAGTAAAATTATTTATTAATAAAGAAACTCTATTATATATCTTTTTAATAAAATTATTAATAAAAATTATTAATCGTTAAAGAAACCTCGCTAGTTAAAAATTCTAATTTTTCGATAATTTATTTCCTTCTTTTACTAGTTAATAATCGATAATTATAATTATTTTAAAATATTATTTATTCTTTCTCTCTATTTCTCTTTTATTTTAATTTTAGATTTTAATTATTTATTTTATAAACCTATAGGCCGCTTTATTATAAATTTATTAAATAATTAATATCTACGGCCCTCTCGCGGGTATTTTCTTCTTTTTCTTTCTCTTTTTTATAGACCTAAATATATCGCTAGGTCTTTATAATAATCTAGATTATATAAACTATTCTTTAATAAAAGAGAATTAACCGAGTTATCCTATTTTTATTAATTGATACGCGGTTATATATATATATTTTAAAACTACGTTAATATTTTCTTAAAATCGTATATATTTATTTATTTATTTTACTAGCTCCGTTTTATCCCTAATTAATTCCGAGTAAAATATTAATATATATTTTATATTTTCTTTTCTTTATTTATATTAGTAATTAACGTTACGGATTATAAATATCTTTATTCGATATAAGAATTTATTTAATCTAATTTTATTGTTTTTTAATTATATTATTATAGAGTTTTTAGCCCTCTTTAATTAATTATAATAATTAAATTAATCCTCGAATAATTTTTTCTTTTAAATTAAGTTAATAGTTTATATAAAAATTATTATTTTATAACTCTTTTATTTATTTATATATTATTAACGGCCGAGGCTTAGTCTTTTACTCGTTAATTAATTATTTTAATATTTTAATACTCTTCGATATCTTCGATTAAATTTATTTAATCTTTTCTCCTCTTTATAAATATAATTACTTTATATTATTTTTTAAATCTTAAAGCGCGAAGTATCTAGGTTTTTTTTTCCGTTATTAATATTAAAAGTATTTATTATTACTTATTTTCTCTACGTTAAAGTTTATTCTAAATCCGTATATTTTTATAATTATAACTAAATGAATCTCTCGGTTTATTTAATATCGTATTACTAGGCGGTCTAATTAGAGGTCGATTAATATAATTATTAATTTAATCTCGAGTATTAAAATTAAAGTAATCTTAAATACTCCTAGGACTATTTAAAATAATTATTCTAAATAACTATTAACTTCTTCGTATATCTCTTTATAACCTCTATTATTTCCTTTAATTAATATTATATCGGAGTCGTAAATATTAATAATAATTTAATTATTATATTATATATAGTTTTATAGTTCGCGAAAGTAGCGCTTTATATCGAATTAATTAAATATTATATAACGCGGCTTTAATTAATCGCCTTAACTTTAATCTAGGCTAGATATAATCTTTATTTTAATTTCGAGTCGATATATAATCCTAAGACCCTAATATTTATTTTAAATTCGATAACTTCGTTTTTAAAATTTATTATTATTTCTATATTAAATTTCTTCGGTATTCGAGATATATAAACTAACTCGTATTTCTAAGAGATAAATAATACTTTATAAATAATTATTTATTTTAGGTAAATATCGTAGGCCCGATTTAAATTTATATAAATCTTTTTTATACTCTCGTTATAAGCGAGTAAATAGACGTTATTTATAAATCTTCTAATTTAGATTAATAAGTTTATTTTAATATACTCCTCGATTAGTAATAAATTAAAGAATAGAAATAATACTAGTAAAATAAATAACTTTTATAAAATACCCGTTATTACTTTTTTTAATATACTCGTTCTTTTTTTAAATATTACGAATATAATTTTACCCGATAGAAAGTTTATTATCTAATTAATAATTAGGCTCGGTATACTTTTTATTCGAAGATCGTATAATAATCTTTTATATAAAATATTATCGAATATCCCCGTTATATTTAATAATAATAAATTTATTATTTTTCCCTTCCCGTTCCTAAATATAGTAGTTTTATACTATATATTATATTTATAAGGGTCTTTAGCGCGGTTTTTATTAAATATTTTTATTTAATCTTTATCTATTATAATAGTAATAACTCGTATTCTTTTATTATATTATTTAATTTTTTAAAGATAATTATCTTTACTACTTTATTAAATATATAAAAGAGTATAATAAATCTATATAATTTTAATTTTAAATAATCGTCTTTCTTCGGTTTTTTAAGAATTTTTATAGTAATTTCTTTAAAATACTTTAAATAATATCTCTATATAAAGTAGGCCTAGAATAAATTAATAATAATATTTATTACTTCTATCTTTATTATAGTTTCTAGGAATTAATATAAGATTATTATTATTTTTAATATTTTATTAGTAGTTAAGTATTATATTATTTTATATACTTTTATTTTAGATATTTCTTAGTTTATTTTAACTAGTTCCGAGTATCTCGCTCCGTCGATATTATTTAAGTCCGTCGTCGATAAGGGCGGAAATAAAATTCTTTATAAAAAAATCTTTTACCCTCGAAGTCTTTAATTTTCTCTTTTTTATTATTTTTAATAATTAAGAATTAAAGGAGTTTTTTAAAATATTTATTTTTCTTCTTTTTTTATCTTACGAGCTTTTATACTCCTATCGATTTTAGCGAGACTTTATATATATATTTTTATTATAAAAATATTTTCGTTTTTTAAATTATATATTTTTTTTTATTATTTATTATATTTAAGGCCTCTTTTATCTAAATAATTCGATTTCGTTTATATTTTTCTAGATACTCTTTAGCCTCTAACGTTACTTTAATATAATAAAAGTTTTAATATAATTTAACTCTTTAATATAACTAATATCGGTAAATTTTAAAAACTCCTATTAAAACCCTAGTTACCGACCGCGCGGATAGGGCTAGTAGCGTCCTGCCAGTAACTTTTACTAAGAAAAATTATTGATAGGACGTTACTAGTAGCCCTAATTTACGGATAGAGCTACTAGCGTCCTATTAATAAGTTTAGTAAATTAAGAGTCTAGGTAGGTAATTTTTAATAAATTTAATAAATCGGGGGTCCGGGTAATATTCTATTAATAACTCTAAGTTAATTTTAATAAAATTAGTAATTTTAATAATTTATATATATTGTTAATATATTAATAGTAACTAGCCCTATTATAGGGCTAAAATAAATAAAATTCTATAATCGTCGCTATTAATAGTAGCGACCCCTAGCGACGACTATTAACGCTAACGACTTACCGGGCCCGGAATAATAAATTTTAATAAAAGTTCTCGCGGGGGCGTTACCCGGCTATATCCGGGGAGTATATATATATAAATACTATACTATTTCGTATACTATGGCGTATGCCTTGGCGTATACTATGATTGTGTATATTATAGGGGGCTTTCGTCTAATGTTTTAGAGGCTACTACGGGGGGTGTATATCGTATACTATTTAAAATACCTTTACGTATACCGTTCGTATACTATTCAATAGTATACGCAAGCTGCGTACGCTATTGTGTATACTATAGGGTATATTATGACCTATACTATAACCTATACTATGGCGCATGTAAATACGTATATAAATACATATACTATAGGGTATATAATAGGCCTATTCGTCTAATATTTAAATTATTAACGATTTATCGAGTTACTGAACCTATTAAACCTATTAATAATAAATATTATTTATTAAAAGTAACGTGCCCGGACCCCCGATTTACTAATCCTATTAATCCTTATATTAGTATTTAATATAAAGTTTTAGTATAAACCCGTAGACGACTTTCTAATAAAGCTGATAGCGCTTAAAGTATACTAATATTTACTTTTAAGATTTACCGATGAAGCCTATAAAATTATAAATTTAATAATTTCTTAAAAATCTTTTATTATTATTTTTAGATATTAACCGATCTCTTCTTTACTCTTAAATTTTAATTTCTTTAATATTTAATAAAGGGACTTTATACTTTATTTTCTTTTCTTTTAAATAACTTTATCTTTAATTTTCTTTTTAAGCGCGGCGGGTATATAATATTATCTTTTTTTATATCTATTCGAATTTAATTACTATTAATCTATAATTAAAGTCTTAGTATAAATCTCTATAAATTATAAAATTATTTATAGCCTAATACACTCTCTTTATAAAGAATAATAAATTAATTATATTTTTATATTCTTAGGCTTTTTATATAACCGACGCTTTTAATAACTATAATTTTATTTCTATTAATTCTATTATTCCTAAGAGTTAATTTATTATAATATAATATATATATCGTTTATTATTATTCTAGTTAAAGTAATAGAGGTTAAGATTCTTTAAAAGAATATATTTACCCTCCTCCGTTAACGTTTTTTTAATAATAGTAATATTAACGGATTATCGATTAAAGTATACTATATTAATAATGAATTATATATATTATAAATCTAGATCTTTTTATATTAAGAGACTCTTTTATTAAAATTTCTCTCTTTTTTAATTTTATTTAACTAAGTCTCCTTTCTAGCTCTTTATTCCTCGAATATAATTTTTATAAAATATAGATTTTATAATAAAATAGCTCCTAATTATTAATACTTTTAATACTTTTATTTTTATTTTCTTTAATTCTATTATTCCTAGGAGTTATTTTATTATAGTATAATATATATAATATATAGTATTATTCTAATTAATATAATAGAGAATCAAGTTTTTTAAAAGAATATATTTATCTTTCTCCGTTAATATTTCTTCTAGTATTAATAATATTAACGGATTATTAATTAAGGTATATTATATTAATAATAAATAATATATATTATAAATTCAAGTTTCTTTATATTAGGAGATTTTTCTACCCGAGTTACTCTCTTTTTTATTTTTATTTACCCGAGGTTTCTTTTTAATTCTTTATTTTTTAAATATAATTTTTATAGAATATAAATCGCCTTTATAATATACTAGCTCCTAATTATTTATATCGATTCTTTTATTTATATAGAAATATATATAAGTCTCTAGGCCCTCTTTATATACTAAATAGAAATAATTAATAATATTATTATACGGCGCCTATATAGTCGAATTTTAATTTAGTTTTTAAATAATTATAATATCGATATCTTTAATCTTTTTGTTTTAAAGTAGTTTTATTATTAACTTCGATTCTATTTTAATATTATATTATACGATTTTGAACTAGGTACTATAATTTATTATATATTAATATTATATTTATAAATTCTTCGTCTATTTCTTAAATATTTAGTAGTATTAAATCTAGTCGGTTTTTTTTAATTAATCGAAGGTCGTTACTAGGAGGCTACTCGGTACTTAAAGAATTATTTATTTAAATATAATTAATTTATCGATTTATCTTAACCTTTTTATTTTCCTAGGTATAATAACCGCGTTTTAGATATTATTAATTATATTTATTATTATTATTTACTTCCTCGTTACTTTTACCGATATTAATATAGGTTTATTATTAATTATTTATATCTAAGAGCTCGAGGGTATTATCTTCGGTTAATATTATAAATTATTTAAATTTATTCTTTAAATTTTATTAAACTCGGTATAATCTTTTTTTAGTTAATTAAATATACTTTACTCTAGGATTTATAAAATCTAGAGTAAATTATATAATACTTCTTTCTCGGGCTTCTAATACTATATTTATATAATTATTAGAATTTTATATATATTTCGTATTTAGGCTAGTTCTTATATATTAGGGTTATATATATTTAATAATTAAAATATTATTTTAAATCGCTAGTTCTTTTTTACTTCTTGTATAATAATAGTTATTTACTTTCTAAAAACCCGTTTATTATTAATTTAATTACTATATCTAGGTCTAGGATCTCGAGGAGAAGTATTAAATACCTCTTTTCGCGGCCGTATTCGTCTAATTTAAAAGCGAATCTTAGTTATTTTATATTTACGATATATAAATCTAGATATAGTCTATAATAATTTTTCTAGAATATTATTATTATTATTATTTAGTTATTTATATCGACTACCTTCTTTTTTATATTATATATTATTATTATATAGATCTACCTTAGTACCCTCGCTAAAAAATTAATATTTCTTATTTATTTAATTACCCTCTCTAGCTCCTATTATACCTATATTATTATATAATATAAAATAATATCTCCTCTTATAGTTTATTTTACTTTAATAATTAACTTCGTTCTTAAATAAACTTTAGTTCGGAATATTTTAATTAATTAAGAGTTAGTTATTTTCTTTAATTATTATTTAACTCTAATATTATTTATCTAAATTATTAACTACTTCGTTTTCGCGCTAGTCGTTATTATAGAGAGAGAGGAGTTCGTTTCGACTATATATCTCGATAAAATAAATATGTTTTTATAAGTAATATTAACCTAGTTTTATATTACCGGCGTAGATATACTCCTCGCCCTAGATTTCTATATTCTTTATTTTAATAATTCTATTTAAGTCTCTAATAATCTACGCTCTTCTACTAATTTTTATATATAATTAAGAATTATTCCTAGCGCGATCTACGTTATTTATAGCCCGCGGTATAGTATTTATTATACTCCGTTATATTCTATATCTTTTATAATCTTTATTATAATTATTATTAATTCTTTTAATATTTTTATACCCTCTTTATATTATTCTATTTATTTACTAGTCCTATTTATTTATTTCGACGTCTTCGTTATATTAAAGTATATTAGTACCCTATATTTACTCCCTACTCTATTATATAAATATTTTCACTCTATTATCTTTATTTTCTTTTATTTTAATTAATTTAACCGCCCTAAAAGCTTCGAGGGTTACGAAATCTAATTAATTAAAATAATCGGAAATTTTGGATCTCTTTAATCGTATTTGATATTAATAAAGAATAGTATCGAATACTATTATTATATTTAATAATAATAAGTTTATTACTTTTCTTCTCCTATTCCTACTATAGGTCTCTACTATATATATTATATTTATAAAGGTCTCTAGCGCGGTTTCGATTAAAAATTATCGTCTAGTCTTTATTTATTATAGTAAGAATTAATTTATACTCTTCCGTTATATTATTTAATCTTCTAGAGATAATTACTTCTATTATTTTATTAAATATATCGAGGAGTACGATAGGCCTATATAATTTTAATTTTAAATAATCGCGTTTCTTCGAGTTTTCGAGAATTATTATATTAGTCTCTTTAAAATACTTCGGGTAGTCTTTTAATTTAAAATAAACCTAGAATAAATAAACGAAAATATTTATTACTTCTATTTTTATTATAACTTTTAGGAATTAGTTTAGGATTCTAATTATTTCTAGCGCTTTATCGGCGGCTAGGTATTATATTATTTTATATATTTTTATTTTAAATATTTCCTATTTTATTTTAATTATCTCTAGATATTTTATTTTATTAATATTCTTTGAATCTACTATTAGTAGAGAGAAAAATAAAACTCTTTATAAAGTTTTTATTTAATTTTTAAAGTCTCTAGTTTTCCTCCTTTATTATTTTTAATAAATAGAAATTAAAAGAATTCTTTAAAATATTTACTTTTCTCTTTTTTTTTAACGAGTTTTTATACTCTCGTCGATTTTAATAAAACTTTATATATACTCTCTCTTTATAAAAATATTTTCATTTTTTAATTTACGTATATTTTTTTATTATTTATTATATTTAGGGCCTTATTTATTTAAATTTTTCGATTTAATTTATATTTCTTTATATATTTCTTAATCTCTAATATAGTTTTAATATAATAAAAGATTTAGTATAATATAGGTCTTCGCGAATTATAAAGTTATTTATAATTTAGTATACTCCTTTTATAAAGAATAATAAATCGATAATATTTTCGTATCTTCGGGCTTTTTATATAATTAATACTTTTAATAATTTTAATTTTTTTTTCTTTAATTTTATTATTCCTAGAAGCTAGTTTATTATAATATAAAATATATATTATTTAATATTATCCTAGTTATAGTAATAAAGATTTAAAAGATTTAAAAATATATATTTACCCTCCTCCGCTAATACTCTTTCTAATATTAATAATATTAACGGACTATTAACCGAGGTATATTATATTAGTAATAAATTATATATATTATAAATCTAAAATCTCTTTATATTAGGCGATTTTTATATCCGGGTTACTCTTCTTTTAAATTTTATTTAACCGAGACTTCTTTCTAACTCTTTACTCTTTAAATATAATTTTTATAATATATAACTCGCTCTTATAATAAATTAACTCTTAATTATTTATATCGATTCTTTTATTTATATAGAAATATATATAAGTCTTTAGACTCTCTTTCTATACTAAATAAAAATAATTAATATTATTATTATATAATACTTAAGTAGCCGAATTCTAGTCTAGTTTTTAAATAATTATAATATTAATATCTTTAACCTATTTATTTTGAAGTAATTTTATTATTAATTTTAATTCCTTCGTAATACTATACTATATAACTCCAAGTTAAATAATATTATTTATTATATATTAATTATATATTAATACTATATTCGTAAATTCTTCGTTCAATTTTTAACTACTTAATAGTATTAAACTTAATCGATTCTCGTCTAGTTAATCGAAGATTATTATTAAGAGATTACTCGAGACTTAAAGGATTATTTATCTAAATATAATTAACTTATTAATTTATCTTAATTTTCTTATTTTCCTAGATACGGTAACTATATCTTAGATATTATTAATTATATTTACTATTATTTTTCTCTTTCTCGTATTTTTTACCGGTATTAATATAAATTTATTATTAATTAATTCTACCTAGGAGCTCGGGGATACTATATTAATAATATTATTAATTATTTAAATTTATTCTTTAATCTCTACTAGACTCGATATAAATCTTTTTATTTAATTAAATATACTTTACTCTAGGACTCGTAATATCTAGAATAAACTAGGTAATATTTCTCCTTTAAGCTTCTAGTACTATATTCGTATAATTAAAATAATTTTATATATATCTCGTATTTAGGCTAGCGTCTATATACTAGAGTTATAAAACTATATATATATTAACTAAATATTATCTTCGATCTCTAGTTCTTTCTTATTTCTTATATAATAGTAAATATTTATTTTTTAAAAACTTATTTACTATTAACCTATATATTATATCCGGGTCCGGGATTTTAAATAGGAGTATTAAATATCTTTTATTATAACTATATTCGTTTAGTTTAAAAGCGAACCCTAGTTATTTTATATTTATAATATTTAAACCTAGGTATAATTTATATTTATTTTTCTTTAATATTTTTATTACTACTTTTAAATTACTTATATCGACTACCTCTTTCTATATATTATATATTATTATTATATAGATTTATCTTAATACCCTCGCCGAGGATTTAATATTTTTTATTTAATTAAATATTTACTTCGACTTTTATTTTACCTCCGTTATTATATAATATAAAATAATATCTCCTCTCGTTATTTATTTTATCTAATAATTAATACCGTTACTAAATAGACCTTATTTCGGAGTATTTTAACTAGTTAAAAATTAATTATTTTCTTTAATTATTTTTAAATCTTAATATAATCTACCTTAATTATAAGTTATTTTATATTCGTATTAATTATTATTATAAAAGGATAGAGATCTATTTCGATTATATACCTCGATAAAAGAGATATATTTCTACGGGTAATATTAATTTAGTTTTATATTAAAAATATAAATATACTCCTCGCTTAAAAACTTTAATTTTTCTATTTTAATAATTCTATTTAAATCTTTTAAAGTCTACGCTCTTCTATTTATTTTTAAATATAACTAAAAACTATTCCTAACGGGATTTATATTAATTATAACTCGCGGTTTATTATTTATTATACCTCTTTATATTCTATACCTTTTATTATTTTTATAATAATTATTATTGATTTTTTTAATACTTTTATACTCTTTTTATATTTTCTTATTTATTTATTAATTCTATTTATATATTATAACGTTCTCGTTATATCTAAATATACTAGTAATATAAATTTACTCTCTACTCTAATACTTTAAATCCTATTTTTATTTTTATTATTCTTATTTTATTTTATTTTAATTAATTTAACTACTTTAAAAAAATTTAGAGTTACGAAATTTTAATTTAATTAATAAAGATAATTCTCCTATCCCGGTCTCAAAAAATTAGATATTATTAATTTTTAAATATTAATATATTTAACTTATTATTTATTCTAAAAATAATTTCCTATTTAAAAAATATATTATTAATTAATAATATTAAATTTAATAATATAAAATAATAAATTAAAATACTAGTCTAGAAATTACTATATTTCTATTTTTAATTAATTAACTAGATTTAATTTTAGACTTTATAGAAAAAGCGAGAGATTATTTATATAGAAAAATATAGCGGATATAAAATTTATATATAAAATACGTATTTAATACTTCGACTCTATTTATATAAACTCCGTATAACCGATATTAAAGAAATAGTAAAAATTAATATATAAAAAATATTACGCTAAACTAGCGCTATATTCTATATATATATAAAGTTTAAAGTTTAAGTTAATATTTATAAATATTGAAATTAAAATAATATCGAAAAATGCGCTTTATATATAAAATTCGCGCGGAGTCTATATTCTTTATATTTTTCGTCTATATAATCTCTCTACTTTATCGATATTTATTTAAGAAAGTTATATAGTTTTAAAGTCTAGTTTAATAGAGTTAACGTAGTTTTATAATCTAGCCTATTAAGATTAGCGCTATTAATCGATTAACCTAGTACTGAATTAATCGATTAATAACCACAGAGCTCGAAGAGCCGTATCTGGGCCTTGGCGTACGCTTGGCGCCTTCCAAACAGTTCAAAATCAACATGTAAATCAATATCAACCGACGACTACCCCATGGATTGTCGTCAAATTCCCAGGGCTCCTTTCAGGATCCTTATGGGGCCAGGCCCCTAACTTTCAGCCAAAACGCGTCGTCGCGCATGGCGCGATATCGTCAATCCCTCTGGCGCCTTACAGGCCATATGCAGCGACGACAACATCATTCACTACCTAATGGTACTCACTCAGCCATCCTATGGTCCCTATCGACTTGGCGCGCAACCGCAATAGTCGCTCCTCAATACTAATTATAGTCATTTACCATGATATCCGTGGCACCCTGGGCGGTCCCTGTGGGTATGGGGTCGCTCCACTGCAGTACCTCGTGGCATGCAGCCCCGTCTGGCGGGATTTTCATGTGGCATTCGTGTCGCTGGCCATGGTTCGATGGAAATGTTATGTGTACACGTTACTTCAAACAGTCCAAACAATCGCGTTTTATCAAAAAGTGGGATTTTGAATAAGCCCCCCCTGGAAATACTTATCGGATACCCCACAATGGGAAAAGTGCAGGGTATAGGTAGATTTAAGGTCTTCTTAATAAAGGATATCGTTCGAGTAGGAGTATTAAAATATAGAAATTACTTTAGTCTCTTAAACTAACCGAGCCCGCTAAGCCCTTTCGGGCTAGCTCCCGTCTATTAAATCTCTTCGAGTTAATTTACTAACTCCGTAATTAAATAGTAGTAGATTTAAATATAAAACTCTATATCTTTATTAAATTCGTATTATTTTCCGCGCGCTAGTTATATAAATTTTTCCGCTAACTTTTTTTCTTTATTAATAATTAATTTTACGACGCGATTATTATTTAATTTTTATAAAATAAAAATTAAATTAATCGCGCGCTAATACTTCTAGATATACTCTTTCGAATATAGTTATCTATAATACTATCGATTATATATATAACGAAATAAATATAGATTATTTAAAAATCCTTAATTATAACTCGAATTTCGATTATAATTATAATTATTATTATTTATTACTAGTTCTTATTCTTTATTATTAATAAATCTCTTTAATTATAAAATACTTCGAGAAATATATTTATAAAATTAATATTAATATTTATTATAATAATATTTTAAAAAATAGGCGATTTCGCGTTTTATTAAGGGACGGGATTAGTATCTAGAGGTTTATTAAACTAACGGCTAGGTTTATTAAACTATAGCCTAGTTATAATATAAGAGTAAATTAAGATAAAAAATAAAGAACGAAAGTTAGGGTAAAGCTAGCTATTATCTAAATAAAAATTAGTATACGGAGTATTTATTTATTTTCTATCCCGACTATATTAGGATAAAAATAGGGAAATTAATTTAAACCTAAATTAGATCTAAGATAAATTAAGTTAGGTTAAGATAAGTAAAACTATACTATAATAATAACCCCCTCTTTAAGGTCGAGCTCCTACGAGATAAATAAATAATTAGTTCGATTAATTAAATTTCGTAACTTTAAATCTTATTTAAAATTACGAAATAGTTAAAATAAAAGCGCGTTAAAGTATTCGAGTTATTAATAATAACGGGTAAAGAATAGGACGGGGAATAAACGGCGGTATACGAATAAAGCTAGGCGTTAATATTATTATTTATAAATAATAACGGCGGGGCTAGGTTATAGAGTATTATTTATTTATATAATAATATAAAGTATTAATCGAAGTCGATATAGAATAATAACCGAGGGGACGATAACGGATAGGGAATAAATTATAATATAGGCGGGAGTTAATTTTTTAAAAATCGGACTAAGATAAAGATAATAGAAGTTTCTTATATTAATACCTTTAAATAATATACGGTAATTCGTAGAGGCCGGCGGCGCTAGGATTCGAGATATAATACTTATTAATAAATTATTAATAACGGGTAAAGTAATAAAAGGGTTCCTATATAACGACGTAACCTTTTTAATTAATATAGTATTTTAATAAAGGTAGACTATAACGGCGATTATATTTAGAATTTAAGATACCGTTAATATACTACTCTTATTAATTATCTTCGGTAATTATAAATTCTCGGATAAACTAGACTTATTTAAGTAGAGGGTTATTAATTATTAATTATAATAAACTAGCGTAGAAAACGGGGTAAACTTTTATAAAATATAGAAAATTTAACTAGATTATAAAAGAGTTATCGAAAACTTTAAAGACTCGGAAGGGGCCGATATTATAATCGTCGAGTTTAATTAAAGAGTATATAATATTCAAATTCTTAGTATTTAATTATACTTAATCGTTTATTAAATATATTAAATATAAGCGCCTTCGTTAATTAGCCGAGGATTTAAAGATAATTTAAACAATAAATATTTTATCGCGGAGATAATCGTTTAAAGTTTTTATTTACGTCGCGAATTTATTAATAATAATTAAATAAATATAGGTTTAGGCGGTAAAATCTTAGGGTAAAAATTCAATAAACTTAAAACCGATATATAGATATTAATTATAATTAATTAAGAAAGGCGAGGCTAGAGTATTAGAAGAATCGGTATTATTATTAGAAAACTCCGCTCTAAGGAGTTATTTTACCTAATTATCCTATATATAATTAATATATATACGGAGGTAGTATTCTATTATAGTATTAAACCGCTCGGTTTAATTATCCTTCTAAGGATAATACCTAGTAGATATATATTAATTAATTTTAAAACGCTTATATAAGGCCTCCTAGAACTCCGATATAAACTAAAATCCTCGATCCGAAATATATATATCTAGTAATTTATAAAGCTTTTATATATTCTAGTAGAAAGCGTTATAAACTTCGTCTACTTCTATCGATATAATTAATACTAGGTACTATATCTTAATTAAACGGTCTACGAAAACTAGGATATATTAATAAATAATTCCTATAAAGGTATAAAGCGGTAGGGGATTTATATAGTCTATCGAGATATCTTTTTAACGTTATTATAGGGGCGGTAATAAATATAATTATCCCTAAATATATTAACGGGAAAGTTTAATTCTTTAATATATATAATAATTCTTAACGAATCGCTAGATAATAATATAAACGTTAGGCTATTAATAGGCCCGATTAATTAACTCGTAATATTTAATACGACCTAGATAATTACCCGCGATATTATTATAAACTAGCTAGATTAAACGAAGATATAGTTTACTAGAATTCAGAATATATCTCTTTCCTCGGAAGTAGAGAACTTTATCTTTATCTTCGTATTTAGCGAGGGGAATTCCGTTATAATAACGCGTTTTAGAATATAGTATTTCTAGGACTCTAGGGGCGAATTAATCGGCTTAATTAATTATATTCTATAATTAATAAATCGGGGTATTATATAGGTCTTCGTTTAAATCGATAGATTAATCTTTATCGAGTTCAGGCTCGTAAAATATAAACGGGGTCTATAATTCTAAATTAATATCTATATCGAGATTTATCGCGGTCGTATAAATTAATACGAGGTATAATTAGAAAGACTAGACGAGAATTTTTTAATTTATTACCGATATAATTAAAGTAACTAAAACGGAGGCTAGGGTCGCTATATTTAACGATATATTATAAATATAATCCTTAAGGACTTCTAGGGCTAGGTTTTTTCTTTTTAATATTATTTAATATTAATATTAATATCTAGGGTTTAATTTATCCCCCTCTTTAAGGAGGTCTTTTAACTAATATATTAATATATTAAATTTACTACTTTCTTTACTAGGCCGGTAGGTAATCTTATAATTAAAATAGAACAAAAACTCGCTTTATCTCGTTTAACGGCGAGATAATACCTTAGATAAAATAAAATATTTAAGAGTTTTATAATCCGATATTACCTCGATAAGGAGAGTAGATCCCTTTAATTTAAAACGTTATTCCTCGAATATACGGATAATTATTATAAACTCTTTATTATAAATCTTATAATTATACTCGGTAGGGTTATATTTCTTTAAAAAATAAATAATAGAACGAAGGATATTTTAATTATTATACTAGGATAGGACCCCCCTAGATATATAATTAGATATATTTATTTCTATTATAATTTTACGGTTAAAGTCGAAATAAATTAAAATAGTATCGGAGGTAAAAGCTTTCTTTAAGGTATTAAAAGTTATTTAATATTAAGTATTTTACTCGAAGATAGTACCTTTTTTAATTAAGATTATAAATAATATAACGAGTTTATTAAATTTATAAATAAAACACCGATAGAAGTTAGCGAATTTTAGGAAATTTTAAACGTTTTTAATATTAACTAACTAGGGCTAATTTAGGATAATATCGATTTTCTTTAAATTTATTTTAATCTCTTTAATAATAATAATTAATCCTAGGTATATAATTTCCTTAATATAGAAATTATATTTAGTAATATTTATTTAAAGCCCCGCCTCGCGGAGTTTCTAAAGAATACGTTTAATATAGATTTTATACTCTTCTTTAATATCGTTATAAATTAGAATATCGTCGAGGTATATAATATAGGTCTTATCGAGAAATTTACGAAGAGTATTATTAATATAATACTAAAACGAGGTAGGGTTATTATATAATCTAAATAATATAATAAAGTATTCGAATAAACCGAATCGGGTATAGAATATTATAAGTTCTTCGTCGCCCTCTTTAATACGGAGGCGATTAAAAATAAATATAATATCTAATTTAAAAAATACCTTAGTACGATTTAATCGATTTAAAGTTTCTAAGATTAAGGGTAAAGAATATTTATTCTTTATAATAATAATATTAAACTCTTAATAATTAACGTAAAAATATAGGTCTCCGTTAAATTTCTTTACGAATAAAATAAAGAACGCGGTATAAAACCGATTAACTCGAATAAAATCTTTATTAAGATTTTTATTTAAATAACGGCGGAGTTCTAGGATCTCGTTATAATTTATATTATATAAATTAAATAACGGAGATTATAACCCTTCCTTAAACTTAATAATATAATTATATAATCGATATAAGAGTAAGGTATTAATATCTTTTCTCGAAAAAACGTCTAGGAATTTATAGTACCGCGTAAATAAGATTATAATTAGGTTAATATTCTTATTATCTTAATAAACTTAAAACTTTTTTTAAATAACGGCGGCGGCGAGGTAAAGCTCCTTATTTATTTTAAATATAACTCGGTTCTAGGCTTAATCGTAAATATTTAATTTAAGATTTTAATTAAGGCGAGGTTTAAGTTTATAATATCTAGGTTTTTAACGAGGCTAGATATTTAAAATCAAGATTTCTTTTAAAATACTTAAGAATTAATCGATTTTTATAAATAATAAACTAAACGCGGTTTACTCGTTAGGTATAATAAATTAAATAAATAATCGAGATCTTATCTCGTATATATTAAAAATAGCTAGGTATTAGGTTCGTTATTCGTAATATTAGAATTTAAAACGAAACGAGGCTAGGTTATAATATTTAATTTTAAATATCTTTCCTTATTTAATAATAATAACGATATAATTATATTTATTATTATAACTAGTTCTTATAGAAATAAATAACTAGGACTAAGGCGGGGAAAACTCCTTTTAAATCTAGATTTATTATTAATAAACCTAGAATTAAAATAACTCTTTTTAAATTCTAGGTTATTTTATATAAATATTAAATTAAATTAAAAATTAAGTTTACTTCTAGTAAACCTAGGACTAAATTAACTCTTTTTAAATCGAGGTTTATTTTTTATAAATCTAAAATTAAGTATATTATTAATAAACTTAAAATTAAAATAACTTCTCTCGAGTCGGAATTAGTTATTTAATAATAATATTATCGTCTATAAATAATAACGGCTTTTTATATACTAGCGACTTTTTTTAAATCGGGGTTTACCCTATATAGGTATCGGATAAAGTTAAAGACTAGGATTTTTAGGTTTAAAAACTTTCTTAAGATATAAAAAAGAGTTTATTTTCCGCGAAGACTTTTATAAAACTAGGGGTATAATTTCTTAAATAAAAATATAAAGCGAAGGTTAAGAAATTATCTAAAAAATTAATAATAACTTTATAATAATAGAGGTATAATAGGCCGATTACGACGGGGTATTAATTAAACTTAATAATAAAAAAAACTATTCGTTCTTAATAATTATAGATATTTAAAATCACTTCTATAATATAAATAATACGTTTTATAATAATAAATATATTATTAAAGAGTCGGATAATATAAGGATAACGAAGAAGGCGAAGGGGTAGATATTAAATATATATAAAATTATAATCGATAAAAAGGTAGCCGGATATACTAATATTAATTAAGGCTTTAATTTAAATTCGGGACTAATTATTCCGTAATTAATAAAAAATAATTATATATTTATTACGAAAAGTAGGGTTAGTTTAAAAAAACTATATAATAAATTTAAACGAAAACTTAATTAGTAACGAAGGTAAATTAAATAATATAACCGATAAATAAAAAAGTATATATAGGGTTCTAGGTACCTATAATCCTAGTATACGACTTTATACCGGGACTATTCTTTTCCCGCGTTTAAAATAACTCCTCTTATAACGCTCTCGTCGTTATTAATAATAATTATAATATTAGATCGGAGGTTAGTTAGTTTAATTAGGTAGGTTCTTATATTATACTTAAACGATTTATAATAGAAGTAAAGCCTCTATTTCTCGTAAATAACTTTAATAACCGGGGTTCTCGTTAATTTATCTTTAATAATAATTTAGGTAGAATCGAGGTTTATTAATTTCTTAAATAAAAGGGTTAAAACTACGGTAATAAAGATAAAAATACTCGTTATAATAAAGCGAGTTATAAGAGTAGAAGTTAATAAAGGTATAATAAACCTCTTTAAGGTTTATCTTAATTTAATAAAAATAATACTCTAACGAGGTAGATAATATTTAATCTACCGGAGTTCTTAATCGATTTCGGAGTATATACGGACGTATTTATCGAAAGTATATAATCGTTAATTATTAACTTTCCTCTAGGAGATAGAGGCCTATTAGGTAGTATAATTAATATTATATTTTATAATATTAATTAAAGATTCGTCCTTTATTCGAGAATGTTTCTTTTTTTAAATAACGAGGTTAAAATACTCGTTAAAAGGTATAAAGCCTTATTTAAGTTCCCGGATATAATTCCGAGTATCCTTTTATTTAAACGGGTTATTATATATTTCCCGTAGCTTTTTTCGTTAATCGGTAAAATTAATTAAGGTATAAAGACCCTCTTTTTAATAATAGTTTATTAAATTAAAGACCTTTTTACCGATAATTAATTTAAACTCTATATAAGCGATTTTATTACTATTAATAAAGTAATAGTTATAATTAATATATATCCGCTATATTAACGTTTACTCCTAAATATCTAATTTATTTTAGTCCTCTTTATATTCCGAGATATCTAGGAATTTTTCGGATTTAAGAGGCGTTTAAGATCGTAAAGAAGTAAGTTATTAAGTATTTAAAAAAGAAGATAAACGTAGGCTTATAATAATAATATTATTAAAGGTATTTTTATCGAATACCTAAGGCGGGGGCTAAAGTATAATTTAAGTTATAATAAATACGACCTAAGTTATTATCTAAATAATAGTATAAATTAAGGATTATATATCTAGCGTAGGAGGAGAAAAAGGCGTAAATAAAAATAAAATATTTAATAAAGAATTACTCTCGGCTTAAATATATAAGTAATCGAAGATATTAAAGAAACTAGTAAAGTTATTCTAAACTTCGGCGAGGAATTATCGTACGCGGTCTTCGGGGTTAAGGTATTAATCCTTTATAATAATTATCCTAGTACTAAGGAGTATTAATTAAATAATTAATCTTTTATAATATTAAAGAACGGGATTAATATCTAAAGATTTATTAAATTAATAACTAGGTTTATTAAATTATAGCCTAGTTATAATATAATAATAGGCTAAAATAAAAGATAAAGAATAAAAGTTAGGGTAAGATTAACTATTATCTAAATAAAAACTAGTATATAAAGTATTTATTTATTTCCTATCCCGACTATATTAAGATAGAAATAGAGAAACTAGTTTAGATTTAAATTAAATCTAAGATAGGTTAGGCTAGGCTAAAGTAGGTAAGACTATACTATAATACATTTATATTATTATAATAAAGATAAATAATTTATATAAAACTCTAGATCGAGAGTATATAAAATACGTCGTAATATATTACTTTAGAGTCGAGTTTAATAATAAATAATATAATATTATAAATATATTATTAAACTAGAGAACGAATTTAATTTTAATTACGAAAACTAGATTTAATAAAAATATCGTCGTTTATATTTTATTATTAATATTTTCGTTTATTAAAATAATATTAATTATTATATTTTTAAATACTTTATTAGAAGAGTAATATAAGAAATTAAATTATATATTTACTTATTAATTCTCTATTCTAAACGGCGATAATAATAACTTTATTAATATTATAATAATATACTCTAGTTATTTTACCTACGATATAATAACTAAATATAATATATAAATAAGTAATTAATAATAATAATCTTTATAAATCCTAAACTTACTACGTCGATAAATCGAAAACCGATTTTAACAACTCGAGGTTTAAAGATAAATTATTTTAAACGCCCGAGATAAATTTAAAGCGCCCGAACGATTTTAAATATATATCGAGCGCTCGTCGAGTACTCTTCGAGTATTAAATCGTTCGACGGGCGCTCGATAAATACCTAAAATTATTATAAGATAAATATCGGGCTCTCTATAAATATATTTTAAATTTTAAATTTTAAAGATTTTAATTTTAGAAAATTATATAATTTACTATTTAAAATTTTTAAAAATCTTAATATTCTATAATCTTCTCTATCGACGGTAGTGACTCTTTAGAATTATTTTTAATACTAGTAAATTTTAATCCCTAGAATCGATTAATTTAAACGAAATCCTTACGGGGGTAATACGTAGGCTATATATTAAAATATATACTATAATATATACTATAATATATACTATAATATACGATAGTTATAGAGGTACGATAACGATAGGGTTATAACTATAAATAAAATAAAACTATAATTATAAATAGATTATACTATAGCTATAAATAAAATATATTATAACTATAAATAAAAATTATAAACGGGGGTTAAAGTTAATAGCGTATCTCTAATTTAGCGCCCGTTAATAGTAGTTTTAAATTTATTTAATATACGCCCGAGTAACCCTAAATTATAATTTATACGCGTCGGGTATATATCGAGATAGTAGATAAATATAGTATTTAAAGTTCCCCGGGCGCCCGTCGAGCGCCTTAAACTATAATCGAGCCGCTTTTCGTTTTACCGACGTAGTTTGAGTATTTTTAATATAGATATACTACGGTATACTAGTTTTATATCGAGATTATATCTTTTAATAATCGACGAGTTTTATTTAATAATCGAACTCCGCTGAACTTTCTATTATATTATAATTATTTTTTAAATTAATATTACTAGTAATTTAATTATATATAAATCCTACTTTATATACTTTATATAATAGATTTATTAATAGTAATATTAAAGTTATAGAAATATATATTAACGAATAATTTTATAAACCTATAGTAAATAGTAGATATAAATTTCGAGCTTGAATATTTCTTTAAATTATTAAAGTATAATCTTAAAGAATTTTAATATAATTAGTCCTATTATTCTAAATATAGTAATATATTATCTAAGAATTAAACTTTTAATAATTTATATTTCCTAGAATTAAAGAGGATAATAAGGTTTATATTCGGAAAATTATCCTCGGTTATATATTTAGTTATAACCGTTATCGAGAATATTTAGAGTATAGTTTTTAATTTTATATATAAATTACTTATTCGTTATACCGAGTCAAATAAATTCTCTCTAAATTTAATTATTAAATATTTCGATACCGGTATTAAATAATTAAGTAGGAATATATTAAAATATAATAAATAATATATTTAAGAATATATATTATTAACGGACGATAAATATAAAGATATTCTAGCGACTAGGCTAGAGGTTAAATATAATTCTATATTAAAGAGTTTTATAATCGTAGTTTTTATCTCAAAGTTTTTAAATAAAATATTTATTAAATAATTTAATAATAAACTCGCGCGGCGCGAATTTATTAATTAGTTTTAAAATCGCGTAGAGTATTATTTATATTAAGGAGATCGAGAGAGAGTTAGTTTTACTAATTTATTTATTAATACCTTTTATAATAATTAGTATAAGTATTATAATATTATTAATTCCTATTTTAATTTACTCGTTTTATTATAAAGACTAGACTACGATATATAACTTTTATTATTATACTACTCTTTAATAATATAATATATATTATTTCTATATTAAATTGTTTTCGGCTCCGTATTCCGAGACTTAAATCTCTACTATATTAATTTTAATACGGGATTTACTTTTTATAATAAGTATATTTAATCGCTTAATACTTATCCTACTCGTCGATATAAATTTAATTACGATTTTGTTTATAATACGCGCTATTTTAGTTATTAATTTATATTTAATTCTAATTAATTAATTATCTTTTCGCTTTTAAATTTAGTTTACTTTTTATTAAATAACGAATCGAGTCGCCAGTTTTTCTTAATATTATTATCTATTATTTATATATCGAATTTTTTATTTTAATTTAACTATTTTTATTATTTCTATTTTAATATATTTTCAATATCTTAATATAATATAAATAAAGACTAGACTACGCGATATTAATTTATTAATATATAATTCGTTTATTATAAATACTCTCTATTTACGCCCCTAAATCTTTTAAGATTTTATTAAATATTATTAAAGACGTTAAGAAATATTAATTTAAATCGACGAGTTTTTATTTAATTTTTAATATCGCTAAACTCGAAGTTTAAATATATATTATAAATAACTAAAATAAATTCTTATTTATCGATTTATTCAAGGATACGTAAATAATAATAAATATTTATAATTCTAAATTATAAATCGAGTAATAAAAGTATAACTTCGTATAATTCGATATTTTATATTCCGTATTATTTAAAAAGGCGAGGTCGATATTATAAAAATAACTACTCTCGGGTATATTAAAGAGATTATAAATATTCAATATTATTCGAGCTCGTTAATTAATATTTATATAATTTATATAAATTTTTCTCGACCCCGATAAAGATATTATTATTATATTATCGAGTAAAGTTAGTTCTTTAAAAAATCTATCGTTTCTAGAGTCTATATATTAGGGTAGATATAATAAAATAAAATATATTTACCCTAGATTATTATATATCGCGTAATTTATATATTAATAGATTTTCTAAATTAACGAAGAGAGTAATTATTAAATATTCTTTTCATATCTAGATTATTAACCTCTAGTTTATAAATATTTATTATAATAATAATAAATAAAGTTAAACTTTAAATAGATAGTAGATTAAAATATATCGTAATATTTTATTTATCTCGGGTAGTTATTGTCGCGAAAAAAGATTCGACTAATTTAATACCCTCGATCGAATACGATAATCGTTCTATTTATATATATATATTAATTAATATATATCCTTAACCTAGATTATAGAATCTATAAAAATAATCATTCCCGAAATATCTTAAACGATAGTAATCTACGATAATATAATATATTATAGGTTAAATCTATTAATAATAGAATTATAAATAGTATTAATTTAAATATATATCTTTAACTAATTAAACGAAGTCTTTATAATAATAATATCTTCCGAGAAAATATATCGCTCTCGTATAATCTCGAGTATTTTAATATCGAGTATTATAGAGACTCTTAAAAGAGAAATATTAAATAATAACTATTTTTAAAAAATACTTAAATTAAAATATATTAATCCAAATTTTTTCGACTATTAATATTAATCTCTTTAATAATATATTATAGGGTTAAGTAGATTTCGACGTATATATAGAAATATTAATAACCTTAGATTAATCGCGAGTAAATATAAATTAAATATATATAATTCTAGAAATCTAGAAATCTTTTTTGATATACGAGGCTAGGTATTAATATTTAAAATATTTTATACCGCGAGCTAGGATACAATAACCTCTATATATTAAAAATTTATAAATTATTATTTTAGGATTTAAATCTACGTTCTTATTATAATTATTTAATAATTATAGATAATTAGCTTCTTTAATATTTAAAAGTTTATTAATTTAAATAACCCTAAAGCGATTTTTATAATCGGTTATATACTATAATTTAAATAAATCTATAGAGTTACTAGAGCCTTAATAAATATTATAGAATAACTATAATATATTAAAGCGAAAATACTAGAGATTTAAACCCGATAATAATTAATAAAAAATATTAAATGAGAGTTTAGAAATATCGTTATATAAAACTTTAATAAATTATATACGTAATAATATCTTAAGGTTACTATATATTAATTAAATATTAATATTAAAAATAGGGCTTTTATCGTCTAATATAAATTAATATCTAAATATATTCTTTAAAATATAAATATTATTAGTCGTCGTACTATTATCTTTAAATATTAATATTATCGGGAAATATCTCGTTATTATCGGGGTTAATTTCTTTAGGATAAATATTATCTTTATTTATAAAGACTTTATATTACCTAATAAAATATATATATTATCGAGATTACCGACTAGATATAATATAGTCGAATCTAGAACTCGGGTTCGATAATATATCTTTATTAATATTAAAATATAAAAGAAAGAGTAATAAATAAAGAATTTATCTATATATTAATATCGATAGGTATTTACTAGCGAGCGATTATCTCGATTAATAATAATATAATTATCGAGTATTATATATTTTACCCAAGAGCCTTTTTATCGAAAAAATACCCTTCTAAAATTAATATAATAATTAATTAATTAAAACTCTCGGGAATTATTTATTCTTTTTCTATACCTTTTTTCTATATATCTAAAATTATTATAAATTAGAATAATACTCGCGACTTACCCTATTTTTGAAAATCTTTACTTCGGTATTTTTCTTAAATTTATTATAGATTATTATAATATTAAATATAAAATAATTAAATCGAATTAATATAAAATATCGAGAATTCGTTATTTTATCCCCTCTTAATATAAATAAAGCCCTAAAATCGTTTAAAATCTAATCGACTTATAAAACTATATTAAATAATAGAGTATTAATAATATAAAAACGACGGGCTATGAAGTAGTAGGATTTATTAATAATAATAATAATAATCTATTTAATATATCTTTATAATATATTTAATAGAAGATACTAAATTATTATAGAGCTAGCCGCGATATAACTTGAATAATATTTTTAAATAATTATAAAGTACCGCCTTTAAGCTCTTTTATAAATAAATAAAAAATATTAAATACTTTATATTTCTTTTGGATCTTTATTTCTTATTAAAATATATTAATAACTAATTAACCCTATTTTATAACTAGCGACTCACGCCGTTTAAATATTAATTAATTAAGAATAAAGAATAGTTAAATAACTCGTTATAAACGAGATTAAAAATTTACTTTTATATTAAACTAAAGTTATAAATTTTCCCTAATTTATAAAGTACTCTAAAAAATCTTTATATATCGTATTATATATCGATTACTATTAATAATATACTAGTAATTCTTTCGCCCTCCGTTTATTATCGACGACGTTTTTAATTACTCGCTTTTATCTTTTTTAATAAATTATTATTATCGACCGGGGTAGAGATAAAGGCGGACGAAGAATTTATAAAAAAAAAGATAAAGATTAATTATTTAAAATTATATAAAGGTGGAGGTTTAGAGTAGAGATACGACGTATTTATTTAAATAAATAATTTACGATCTTTATATATAGTAAAGATTAACGGGGAGGCGATTTTAAGAAGTTAAAAAATAAACTAGTAAATAATAATATAGTTTCTATATTAATATATTTTATAACGCGGATTATTAATATTAATAATTAATATTAATATTTAATATAGAATAATTATAATTAGAATTAAAATAACGTAGTTTAATGAGATTATATCGCGCGGTTTTATTATCTAGTTAATAATATCCTATATTATATATATAAGTTAATACTAGCGCTCTTTAATCTAGTTATTTATTTACCGAAATAATTTATATTTATTATAAAACTTTCTCTACGTTAATTAATTAATTAATTAATTGATTTATATATTTATATATTTACTTTAATAAACTACTTTATTAATAAGGGAGTTCCGCGAGTATTTTTTTAATAGGGTTACTAGCGGTATTTACTAGCCACTAAAGAAACCTCGTCGATTAAAAACTCTAGTTTATCGATAATTTATTTCCTCTTTTTATTAGTTAATAGCCGATAATTATAATTATTTTAAAATATTATATATCTTTCTCTCTAGTTTCTTTTTATTTTAGTTTTAAATTTTATTTATTTAGTTTATAGGCCTATAGGTTATTTTATTATAAATTTATTAAACAGTCGATACCTACGGTTTTTTAGTCGGCGGCTTTTTTCTTTTTTCCCTCTTTTTTATAAATCTAGGTATATCGCTAGGTCCTAGCGGTAGTTTAAATTATACTAGTTATTTTTTAATAAAAGAGAATTAACCGAGTTATCCCGTTTTTATTATTTACCGCGCGGTTATATATATATTTTAGGCCTATATTAATATCTTCCTAAATTTATATATATTTATTTATTTTATTAACTCCGCTTTATCCCTAGCTAATTCCGGGTAAAATAATAATATATACTTTATACTTTATTTCCTTTATCTATACTAGTAGTTAATACTATAGACTATAAATATCTTTATTCGGTATAGGAATTTATTTAATTCGATTTTACTATAGTTTAATTATATTATTATAAAGTTTTTAACCTTTTTTAATTAATTATAATAATCGAACTAGTCCTCGAATAAATCTTTCTTTTAAGCCGAGTTAGTAGTTTATATAGAGATCGTTATTTTATAACTCTCCTATTTATCTAGTTATTATTAGCGGGCATAGTTTTTTACTCTTTAATCGATAATTTTAATATTCTAATATTCTTCGACGTTTCTCTACGTTTATTTTATTTTATTTTAAATTACTCTAAATATTTTTAATATTTCTAAATAATATCTTTAAATAGTTTATTATATATATACTCGGTTAACTTTTAATAATAAATTAATATTGTTTTAAATAACTAGATTCTTTTAAATTACTCTATATATTAATATTTAATTAATAAGTAATATTAAAACGAATTAAATATCGGCCGGAAATCGATAAAAAATTAAATTAAATTTATTCGATAACCTCGATAGTATAAGATTTATCGCCGTTTATTTGGAATAAATAAAGGCGAGGGTTAATTATTTATCGAACTCTTTATTATTTAAAGTCCCGTTATCTTCTTTTATCTCTATTAATTATAAAAGAATAATTCTTTAAAAAGTATTATTTAGATAGTTTAATATTAAATTATATAATATTTTAGGCCGATTAATCTTTACGTCTCTAAATATATAATATAAAAATAAATAAATTATAATTAATCGTATCTACTAGCTCCTAGATTTTATCTATTTTATATATATTATTATTTATTATTTTTCCCCGTCTCTTTACCCTCTCCTATTATTCGGTTATATTTATATAAAAAACTAGAATAATCTCCGTATAATTATTTATAGTCTCGTCGTTAAAAGATATTAAATTTTATATTATATTAACTTTATACCTATAGGCGAGATATTTAAATATATTTATATCGATATATTAGAAAAGAGTCGAGTCTCTAGGCCGAGTATATTTAATATAATAAAAATATAAAACTAGTCGGTAATTACGATCAAGTTATAAATATATATATAGAGTCTAGTAAATCGAATTTTACCCGATAATTTACTATATTAATAAATAAAATAATACCCGTAATTAATTTTTAATAAGTTATTTATTCCGCTTTATTTAATAATAAAAATATATATTAAACTTCTTTATTATAATAATTTTAATTTTAATTTTAGAGTTACCCTTTAAATATACACTTATTAATTAATTAATTAAATATATCTTTAATAATAATATTATTAGTTTTTTCTAGATACTCTATACTTCTAACTCTTTTATTTTACGAACGATAGACCGCGATATTTTAATTAATTAGAAATACTCTAATACTCGCTTTAATTATTCGATATCTATAAACTCTATATTTATTATTATTTATTTATAATCGAGTTTTTATCCTTTATTAATTTTTAGTAACTACGTTAATTTTAAAAGTATTTATATTACTTCGATAATACTAGTATTTAATTAATCGTAAACGAATACTCTTTTTATTTAATTATTTAATCTATAGACCGGAATATTTAACTATAATATATATATTATAAATCGGACCTAGTTTTTATAAATACTCGGAGGGTATTTATTTAAATAATCTTATTATTTATATTAATAGTTTTTAGATATTTCTTTATTATTTATTTAAGAGCATTAACTAATAGGCCCGTATAATTATAACCGAAATATTTAACCCGATTATTTATTCTTTAATCTTTATCGTTATTATTATTATTATTATTATTATTATTATTATTATTCTTATTTAATTTATTACTCGAAGATATTATATCTTTACTTTTCGAGGTACTCCTTAAATTATTATTATTAATTCTATAATTTATCGACTCTAGTTTAGTCTCTTTATTATTAATAATTCGATAATTATATTTTTTATATTTTCCTTATAATATAGTTCGTTATTATTTATCTTTAATTTTATTAGATACTTTCGATTAAAATTTAATTTTATTAATTATTTATTCTTTAGACTAGACTTAATTAAAAGAGTATAAATCTTAATTTTATCTGAATTACTTAACGTCTACTAGTCTTTTAGGATATTTTTATATATAAATTCTTATTTATAATTATTCCGCTTTAAATAATTAATCGTTAATTAAATAATTATAGAATAAATTTTATTATAGACGAGTTTCTTAGTAATTTGATTTATATAGGCGGGGTAATTTTCGCCTATAAATTTTTTTTTTTCAAATTTATACTACGGTCCTCTATATATTTCGTATATCTCTAATCTATTTCTCTTTTCGTCTACGTTTTACTATCGCTCGTTTTTCTAGATTTTATAAAATTATCGAACCTAGCGCTTTATATACTTTCTATTAATTTACGAATTTTATTATTTAAAGTTTATCGTTTATTTATATACTTTATACTTCGGTAATAATCTCGTTAACGACTTTTATATTATTAACGAACTTTTCGAATATACTTTAAGTTAAATTAATTTACACTATTAATTCCCCGGCCTAATATATTATTCTATTTATTTTTTAATATATATTTACTAGAGATCTATTCGAAGTTTTAATTATAAATACGAGGATCAAGATTATAATAATAACTAAAGAATAAGAATCTTTATAAACTATTAAAAAATAATATTATAAATAATTAAATACTAAATTAATAAGGAATAAAGAAAAGTATAGAACTTTAAAAAAAGAAAATAATAAAGATTTAAAACAAGATAAATAATTAATATAATTTATTTATTAATTAAATTAATTTATATATCTACTCTAGTAAAACTACTTTATTAATAAAGGAGTTCCGCGAATCTTTTTTTAATAAAATTACTAGTAGCGCCTACTAATCGCTAAAGAAACCTCGGTAATTAAAAACTTTAATTTATTAATAAATTTATTCCCTCTCTTTACTAGTTAATAATCGTTAATTATAACTACTCTAAAATACTATTTATCTCTTCTCTCTACTTCTCTTCCGTTTTAGTTTTTTTAATTTTATTAATTTATTTTAGAGGCTCGACGGCCGATATAATTTATTATATTATTAATAAAAATAATAATAGAGTCAATAATAATAGAGTTAATATAGTAAATAATAATAGTAATACTAGTAATAATAATCAATAATTAGTTTTATATACTAAATATAATTATAAAACTAGTACTCTAGAAAAAGATTTTAATATTTATTTATTTTAACTAGGAGGTAAAGTTTAAATAAATATTTAATACTAAATAATATTATTCTAATTTAATCTCTTTATCTAAAACTAGTAATAACTAAATTTTAAATATTCTTAAATTAGATTAGAATTTAAAATTCCTATTTAAATTAAGAAAAAATTCAAAATAATATTATTATTAATAATAATATTTAAGTACTTATACTTTCGCCTAAAAATCTTTAAACTTCAAAACTATATTTTGAACTAAATCTTATTTTAATTTTATTTCTTTCTTCTCTTTTTTTAAATTAATTTTCTTAATTTATTTATTTAATCTTTATACTTTAATACGAATTATAAAAAGAAATAATAATATCTATAATTTAATATTAATTATAGAGATTAATAATCTCTTATATAATAAGATTTATTTTAATAATAATAATAAGAAAGGGAATTTATTAAATAAATTATCCTCCGATAATATAAATATTAGAATAATTTTAAATAAGATATTTGAAAACAAAATCCTATTTATTAGTCTTTATTATTTATTATATTAATATTATAACTAAAGTTACTTTATAGAGGAGGATTATAAACTAGTTTTAAAAATATTAATAATAAATAGAAATATAAAAGACTTATCTAGAAGTTAGGTATAAAATATAAATTAGAGAAAAATAATAATTAGGCCCTAATTTTTAAACCGGTAGTATTTAAAACTTATTAAATTAAAAAGAAATAATTTATTTATAATAAATAGGAAAAGAAAAAAGTAGATAAAAATAATAATAGTAATATATTAATTAATAACGACGATAATAATACGCGTAAGAATAATTCTATAAAGAATTAATTTAATAATAAAGAAATAACTACTAAATCTATATAAAAAACATTTATTAAATCTAGAAAGAATAAATCTATAAAGTTAATTAAAGAAAACTCTAAAAGAAAAGAAGAAAAAAGAAGAAATTATAAAATTAAAAAAGATAAAGACTCTAGTAGATTTATAAAGAAAAAGCGCGATATTAAAACTACTAAACCTCTAATTTAAAATATAATATTATATAATATTATTTTTTACGACCTTTATAATTTAGTTAAAATAAATATTAATAAATTTATCGAGTATTTATATATAATTTTTATAATTTATAATTACTTTATTATATTTATAGTCTAGGAATTTTAAAAATCGACTAGATTCCTAATTCTAACGTTTATTTAAATAATTAAATAATTTTATTTATAATTAACTAGTACTCGGCTAGAATCTTTATAAACTAGTTAAATAAATTCGATTAAACTAGGATAATATATAATTTAAAATACTCTCTTAATTATATTAATTAATAAGGGAAAGATAGAGGATATAAATATTAATAAAAATATATTAATAATAGAGGAGAAGGAATAATATTAAATTTAAATAAAGAGTCTCTATATATTTTATAGATAAAAAGTATTTAATATTAATTTATATTTTGAAATATTCGATTAGAAAAAAGATTCGCTATTAGAAATTAATATAAAATAAATATTAAAAAATATATATTTAATTAATACCTAAATATCTTAATAACTCGACTTTCTCGAATTTATTATTATATAGTAAATTGTTAATATTTGTAAAGGAAGCCGCTTAGGAACTCTCTTCTTTATTCGCGAATAATATTATATAAACCGAGATTAATAAAATAATAATAATAATATAATATAATATTTTTAAATATAATTATAATAACTCTTAATAATAATTAGAAAGTTAATAAATTCGCGCGGTATAATTTTATTATATTATTTATAATAGTCCTCTAGATAATAATACTAAGTCTACGAATAATTATAATAGAATTAAAATTTTAACTTTACTACTAGAATCGATAAATATATCGATCGTAGAAGTTTTGAAATTTAAAATTATAATTATATTAATTTTGTCTTTTATAATTACGAATATATTAATATTAATATCTTAAATTTATAAATAATAATAATAATTAAAATTAAAATTTACGTATAATAATAATAAAGTTATAATTATAATAATATTTAATCTAAAATCTTAATACTAAATAATTAAACTTTTAATTTTAAATAATTAATTTTTTAAATTCTAATAATTTTAAACTCGATCTCTAATATTAAATAATATATT